>CEVA01118047.1_pt1 | contig 102527 bp, 81 predicted proteins | sample 361521 | NCBI WGS metagenome assembly CEVA01 (sample SAMEA2622823, study PRJEB7988) | marine metagenome | isolation source: saline water (ENVO:00002010), including | reverse complement strand
GGTTAATAGCCCATCTAGGGTTCGAATCCCTATCTCTCCGCCACTATTAAAGGCCTCAGCATATGCTGAGGCCTTTTTGCTTTCTACGACTAACGTCGCTATTGGCAGGGTTTTGCAGATCTGCAATGCTTTCATAAACCATGTTCAGCAGTCACTATTATGAAACACACCCTCGCAAAAGCAGTTTTATATTCCTTATTAGCACCGGTATTGATTGGTGTGGTGTTAGGCATTTATTACGCCTTAGGGGCACAGCAAAGCGGTGCGCAATTATTTTTTGCCGTATTGCTATCTGCTATTGCTAATGCCCATATCTTGGGATTGGCGATGGCTGTGTTCGTGGTCCCGGGCTATTTGCTGATGTATAAGTACAATAAAGTGCATTACAGCGGCGTACTCACATTAGGTCTACTAGGAGGGGCGTTGTTCAGTTATGCTTTTGGCGCGCAGGCGGGGTTTTTACTCATTGTCAACGCACTGATGGCGGCACTTGGGAGTGGACTGTTCTTGTTTGCCCTGCGCCGGGGCAGCGCCCGCGAAGCTTAATCTTACCTATCTTCATGGCGTAAAAATAATCAATCAGCGTTTTTTCAAGCGACTGCATCACTTTTTTCATGATAAAAGGTTTCATTTGCGCGCCACAAAGAGTACCTTAAACACTGCGTATTCTATGTGAAGTAGTAGTGTGAATGAGTAAAGAAGCCTTTTATGAATCCCTGACACAGCAAGCACTCGCGCTGGTCAGTGATGAAACCAATCAAATTGCTAATATGGCGAACATTAGTGCGCTGTTATTTATGTCTTTAGAGGATATAAACTGGGCAGGGTTTTACATTTTGGAGTCGCCACAACAAATGGTGTTAGGGCCGTTCCAAGGGAAACCTGCGTGTGTACGCATTGAAGTTGGAAAAGGTGTGTGTGGTACTGCTGTTGCTGAAGACACCACTCAACTGGTAACTGACGTTCATCAATTCCCCGGGCATATCGCCTGCGATGCGGCGTCAAACTCTGAGGTTGTGGTGGTGGTGAAAAAGCAAGGAAATGCCATTGCCGTTCTTGACATCGACAGTCCTACAGTGGGACGGTTCGATGAGCAAGATAAGCAGGGCCTTGAGAAGCTAGTTCACAGCATCGAAAAATACCTGTAATGAAAGACTTACTTAGTGTACATGACTACCTTTTCGCACAGTCCGATATTGGCGACTGGGAAGGGGAAGAGGAGTTCGTTACTGAGCGTTACAACGAACTAATCCACCATGCATGGGAACGCTTGGATGATGATCTAAGCTGCGAACGCATAGATGAAATAATTAACGGTATTTGGGAGCAATTACGCGGAGACACCGCGCTTCTCGATGCTGAACACGAAGAATTAATGGACTGGGTTGAACACTATGTCGACTCGGCGCAAGACGAGCAGATGTAAATTTAAGGTTTAGAAATGGAAACCACAAACAAGCTAAAAGACATAAACGAAGTATTGGAATTCCTATACCAGGAATTTCCCAATTGTTTTAAACAAAAAGAAGGCATTAAGCCACTTAAAGTTGGTATATTTAAAGACATTGCTGAGCGTATTGAAGGCAGTGAAAAGGTCAGCAAAACGCAAGTTCGTCAAGCGTTGAGAAAGTACACTTCACACTGGCGCTACCTTGAAGCGGTTGTTAACAATGAATACCGCGTTGATTTAGATGGCAACCAAGCAGAAAAAGTAGAGCAAGAGCACGTTGAGCATGCAAAAACTGCGCTCGAGCAAAGCCGCGCAAAAATGGCTAAACGTAAAAAGCCTGTTCGTGGTGCTAAAGACGGTGATACAAAGGGTTACAAAAAACGTCCAAGCGGACCTGGTAAGCCTCACCCTAAAGGCGCTAAAGTCAAAAAGAATGCAGAACCTGCACCGCGTCGTAGTAACAAAGTTGAACCTTTGCCAAGCGACAAGGTCAAGGCTAATACCAAAGTTAAAGTTAAACTAGGTCAGGCGCTGGTCAACGGCACTATCACTGAAGTCAACAAAGATGATATCCACGTTGAATTAGTCACCGGCATGCAGGTAAAAACTAAAGCAGATAGCTTATACCTAGTATAAAAAGAAGGAGTTGTGCATGAGTAAGTCGTTTTCACTCATCCCACTGGTCGCTGCCCTTGTAGCAGCACCGGCCTTAGCCTCACTGGATAAGGTCACCATGGCTGATTTGCCGACCCTACAGCAGGAGTCGCAACACAGTACAGCAAGTAAACGAGTGACGAATCTCTTCACACGTGCACACTACAAGCCAATACGATTCAATGATGAACTGTCGGAGCAAATGTACGACCGTTACATTGAATCGTTGGATTTCAATCGCACTATCTTTCTAGAGCAGGATATTGATAAGTACGAGCAATATCGTGATAAGTTTGATAATGCGTTGAAATCCGGCAAACTCGATTTTGCCTATGATTTATTTAACCTTAGTATGAAGCGTCGTTTCGAGCGCTACGACTATTCATTGTCTTTACTTGAGAATGAATTTGACTTCACTAAGGACGACAAATATTACTTTGACCGTGAACAGGCGCCCTATGCGAAAACGCAGGAAGAACTCAATGAGTTATGGCGACAAAAGGTCAAATACGATGCGCTGCGTTTGAAGCTGACCGGCAAAGACTGGGAAGGAATCAAAGAGGTTTTGGAAAAACGCTATACCTACACGTTGAAACGCCTGGTGCAAACAAAAAGCGAAGACGCTTTCCAAATTATTATGAATGCGTTCGCGCGTTCTATTGAAGCTCATACTTCCTATTTATCACCACGACGTGCTGAGCAGTTCAAGATGGATATGGATCTTGAACTCGAAGGCATTGGCGCGGTCCTCAGTTACGACGAAGATTACACCGTTATTCGCTCTCTAGTGCCCGGCGGCCCAGCTGATAAAACCGGTGAAATCAGCCCCGAAGACCGCATCGTCGGTGTTGCTCAAGGGGAAGACGATTTTGTTGATGTCATCGGTTGGCGTTTAGATGATGTCGTTGATCTCATTAAAGGCCCTAAAGGCACTGTGGTGCGGTTGCAGTACCTAGAGGGAAAAGACGACCACGGCATGCCCAAAGTAGTAGAGATCACACGTGATAAAGTGCGTCTTGAAGACCGTGCTGCGAAATCGAGTGTGTTCGAAGCCAGCTATTCTGAACTGACCAGCAAAATTGGCGTGATTGAAATTCCAGGCTTTTATAACAACCTCTCTGAGGATGTTAAAGGCGAGCTGGTTAAGTTAAAAGAGCAAAAAGTAGATGGCGTGGTTATTGATTTGCGCCAAAATGGGGGCGGCTCCTTGTACGAAGCCACCAAGCTGACAGGCTTGTTTATCGATCAAGGTCCGGTGGTGCAAATTCATACTCTCAACGGGCGAATTGAGCAGCAAAAAGACCGAGATGGTGTGACCTATTACGATGGTCCATTGACTGTATTAGTGGACCGTTACAGTGCATCGGCATCGGAAATTTTCGCGGCGGCTATGCAAGATTACGGTCGTGCGGTGATCATTGGTGAGCAAACCTTTGGTAAGGGCACGGTGCAGCAACACCGAGGTTTGGGACGCAACTACGACTTGTACGACAACCCACTGGGTAGCGTGCAATACACCATTGCTAAGTTCTATCGTATTGATGGTGGCAGTACCCAGCACAAGGGTGTGGTTCCTGATATTGAATTGCCTTCTCCGATAGACCCTGCAGAGTGGGGAGAGAGTCAAGAAGACAATGCGTTGCCATGGGATAGCATTGTCCGTGCTAATTACGCGATGGTCGATACCCTTGATGACACCATCAATTATTTGGCGAAGGAGCACGATAAGCGTGTTGCCAGTGAGCCTGAGTTCAATTACGTGATGCAAGACATCAAAAAGTACAAAGAAGAGAAAGATCGTAAGTTTATCTCTTTGAATGAGAAAGAGCGTCTTGACCAACGAGATGAGCGCAAAGAGCTTGCTTTGAAGCGCACCAATGAACGGCTTGCGCGTCTAGGATTGGAAAAAGTGGAAGACGTTGATGATGCCCCTGAGGTATTAGATGAATTCGACCCATTCTTGGAAGAGGCGGCGTTGATCACCCAAGATTATATTAGACAAGGGCGATTGGCGAAGAACAATAAGTAACCAAAAACCACGAAAAAGGGCGCTTTGAGCGCCCTTTTTGTCGTTTAGACGGTGTTAAAAATGTTTTCCTCTGGTACTCTTTGCGCTGATAATAACAATAACCCTCGTGTGTCGTGCTTAAGGCGAGGGCAGGAGAATCATTGTGACAACCACCAAAGAAGCTAAGTTTCTTGATGCATTGATCCCCATCGTCGTGCTTATTTGTTTGCTCGGCGCAGCGGTGTATCTCTATGGTGACAGCTCGTCGTCAGGCCCCAATCAAATAGCCTTACTGTTTGCGACGTTCACCGCAGCATTGATCGGTTTAAAAAACGGCTATACCTGGAAAACCCTTGAAGAGGCGATGATTAAAGGCATCACCATCTCCTTAGGCGCTATATTAATACTGTTGATGGTCGGTGCCTTGATTGGCACCTGGCTGCTATCGGGCACCGTGCCGACGCTCATCTATTACGGCCTACAAATTATTAACCCGCATTGGTTTTATGCCGCAAGCTGCGTTATATGCGGAATTGTGGCGATGAGTATCGGTAGCTCTTGGACGACCGCAGCTACCATAGGTGTGGCCTTACTCGGGGTAGCCAATGGGTTAGACTTAGATCCTGTGGTCACCGCCGGTGCGGTTATATCCGGTGCTTACTTCGGCGATAAGCTCAGCCCACTGTCGGAGACCACTAACCTTGCGCCAGCAGTGGCAGGGGCCGACTTATTCACTCATATCCACCACATGCTTTGGACCACGGTCCCGAGCTTTGTGATAGCCGTGATCATTTTCATCTTTATGGGCTTTAATGCCGATGTGAGCAGCGATACCGCAGGTATAGATAACATGGTCGCTCTGTTGCAGGACAACTTTAACATTAGCGTCGTCAACTTGGTGCCTTTAGTGGTGTTGTTGGCACTGGCTATTCGAAAAATGCCGGCATTCCCGGCAATTTCTATTGGGGCAGTATTAGGCGCGGTGTGGGCGCTGTTGTTCCAAGGCGAATTATTAGCCAGCCAAGTGGATGTCTCCCAAGGCCAATTAGTTGGCTATTTTAAGCTAGTTTGGGCAACCTTTTTTGATGGGTTTGCTATTCAAACTGGCAATGCAAAAATGGATAGTTTGCTCTCTGGCGGCGGCATGTCGGGGATGTTGACCACTACTTGGCTCATTATGATGGCGTTGATGTTCGGCGCTATCATGGAAAAGACCGGCCTGCTAGATGTGTTTGTGCGCAGCATCTTAAAAATAGCGAAATCCACAGGTTCGCTTATCGCATCCACTATCGCCACATGTATCGGCACCAATTTAGTCGCTGCTGATCAGTACATTGCTATTGTCGTGCCGGGTCGAATGTTTAAAGAAGAATACAAAAAACGGGGCTTACGGCCAGTGAATTTGTCTCGTACGTTAGAAGATGGCGGCACGATAACCAGCCCACTTATCCCCTGGAACACCTGTGGTGCCTACATGCAAAGTGTACTGCTAATTAACCCATTTGATTACGCTCTATACGCCTTCTTTAATTTGATTAATCCAGTGTTAGCAGTGATCTATGCTTATTTCGGTATTAAGATTTTAAAGCTAGAGCCAAAACACTTACAGCCTGAAACACAAGCGCAACGTAGCGAATAACCTATAATGTGGGCATCACCTGATGCCCACTCTGAGCAACAGAGGACTGTCCTATATGACCTCCCAGCATGGCAATGCGAAGTATTTAAAAGACTACCAACCCCCTCACTTTTTTATCGATGCCCTTACCTTAGACGTTGATTTACAGCCGACGCAAACCACAGTGTATGCCCGCTCTGAAGTGCGTCGAAATGAGGCAAACCCGGCAAATGACTTAGTGCTAGATGGTATAGATTTAACTCTCAAAGAGGTGAAAGTTGATGGTCATACGTTCACCAATTACGACATTAACGATGAGCAATTACTGCTTCGCGATGTACCACAACACTTTGTACTAGAGATAACAACGGCCTGTTCGCCACAAACCAATAGCTCATTAGAAGGTCTGTATTTATCAGACGGTGCTTATTGCACTCAGTGTGAAGCTGAGGGGTTTCGTAAAATTACCTACTTCCTTGATAGACCCGATGTTATGGCCGAGTATGAGGTCACCATCAAAGCGGATAAAGCCCAGTTCCCCTATCTACTCTCCAATGGTAACAAGATTGCCAGCGGTGACTTGGCTGATGGTCGCCACTTTGCAACTTGGCAAGATCCCTTTAAAAAGCCAAGCTACTTATTTGCCTTGGTGGCAGGGGACTTCGACGTATTACGTGATAGCTACACAACCGTCTCGGGTCGTGAAGTGGCATTAGAGCTCTATGTAGATGAGGGTAATTTAAGTAAAGCCCCGCATGCTATGACGTCGCTCAAGCGGGCAATGCAATGGGATGAACAGCGCTTTAATCTTGAATACGACCTGGATGTGTACATGATAGTCGCGGTCGACTTTTTCAATATGGGAGCGATGGAAAACAAAGGGTTAAATGTCTTTAACTCGAAATGTGTGCTCGCCAATGCAGAAACCTCAACGGATCGCGATTTCCATTTGATTGAATCTATTGTCGGTCACGAATACTTCCATAATTGGACCGGTAACCGGGTGACTTGTCGGGATTGGTTTCAGCTCTCTTTGAAAGAGGGGTTGACGGTGTTTCGAGATCAGGAGTTCAGCAGCGATCTAGGCTCACGAGCCCTCAACCGGATTGATGCGGTTAAGGTGATGCGCACACATCAGTTCGCTGAAGATGCGGGGCCAATGGCTCATCCTATTCGCCCTGAGAAGGTATTAGAAATGAATAATTTTTATACCGTGACGGTGTATGATAAGGGCGCCGAAGTGATCCGTATGCTGCATACATTGCTGGGTGAGCAAGGCTTCCAAAAAGGCATGCAGTGCTACATTGAGCGTCATGACGGCCAAGCGGTGACTTGTGATGATTTCATTAGCGCTATGAGTGATGCGAATGGCTTTGATGCCTCTCAGTTTAAACGCTGGTACAGCCAATCGGGTACCCCACAAGTGCATGTTCAGGAACAGTTCGACGCGCAACAGCAGCAATATGTACTCACCCTGAGTCAGCATCATAGCCCGACAGCAGATCAACCCAGCAAAGATAATTTGCTCATCCCTGTGGCTATTGAACTGCTTGATAGCCAAGGTAAGGCATTGAGCTTAAGTGCGCATGGCGTCGCTGATAACGTATTGCAGTTACACCAAAGTGAACAGCAGTTCGTGTTTGACAATATCACCGAGCGACCTGTGGCGGTGCTATTTGAGGACTTCTCCGCGCCGGTTAAAGTTCAGTTTGAGCAGAGCCTTAACGATCAACTGCATATAGTGCGCCATGCGAGCAGCGACTTCTCCCGCTGGGATGCGCAGCAAAGTGCATTAAGCGGGTGTATCCTAGACGAGCTTGGGCAGGGCGAAAAAGCCCAGCTTGATGAAGCAGTATTAGCCACGTTGAGTGACTTACTTAATGCCGCATTAGCCGGTCAAGAACATGATCTGGCCTTAGTCGCAGAGCTATTACAGCTACCTAGCTTTGATACCTTGAGTGCTCAATTTGAGCAAGTTCCTGTTGATGCCATAACGGCGGTGACTGAGGCATTTGCGCAACAAATTGCCGAGCACTTGCACGTGCCGCTGAGCAAAGTCGTGACCCAACTCAGCGACGATAAGCAGCAATCGCAGAAAAGCGTTGCCAAGCGAGCGTTACTCGCGACCTGTATGGGGTATTTAGCGCGCGTAGATACGCAGCTTGAATTTATTGAGACTCAGGCAAATCAGGGCTCAATGACTTTATCTTTGGCGGCGATAAAAGCGTTGATCCTTGCTCAACACCCCCGCAGTGGCGCTATGTTAGACGAGTTCGCGGCGCGTTGGCAGCATGATACTCTTGTGATGGATAAATGGTTTAATCTTCAGGCCCTGCGCAAAGGCTCTGACAGCTTTGCCAATCTGACTCGTTTATACCAACATCCTCACTTTAGTTGGCGTAACCCCAATCGAGTCCGTGCTCTTATTGGTGCCTTTGCGATGAGTAACCCAACGCAATTTCATGCCAAAGACGGGCAGGGCTACGCGCTACTGGGTGATGCCTTAGTGAAGCTCAATGATATCAATCCACAGAACGCTTCGCGCCTGATTACGCCGTTGTTGGCATGGCGACGTTTTGATAGTACGCGTCAGCAGTTGATGAAAGAGCAACTAGAGCGTTTAAAGGTATTACCAAAACTCAGCAAAGATTTATTTGAAAAGGTAGATAAAGCCCTCAGTGAATGAGATTAAAGAATTTTATTTCACGCTATCTATGAGTTACAGCCAGTGTCTGGCCTATTACAAAGGCCGGATTTCTGCTGTACAAGTCATTGACGACGCCGGGCGAAAAATTCGTTTCCCGGCTAACAAACTGCTTCCTCATATGTCACAAATCGGCATCCGTGGGCGTTTTCGCTTGTTATTGGATGCGAATAATAAGTTTATTCGCTTAGAGCGCGTTCACTAATTCAACCTGCTTATGTGCGCTATTTTTAAACAGTTGTAAATTGCATTTGTCGTTAACGTTATTGTCATGTATAAAAATAGTGGTAGGATGTCATACCATTAGCGCAGATAAAGGAAAATTAACGCTTATTACAGGCCATTAATCTAGATTGTTTGTAAATTTCGCGTATCCTTTCTAATGTATAAGACTACACTAAAAACAATAACTTGATCTTAATTACCCGCGCAAAGGGGGGAAGCAACAATGATAAGACAGCCACTATTTGCTAAGCATCGTTTAGCGCTCTGTGTAGGGGGAGCGATGCTCGGCATGAGTAGCGCCGCACACAGTGCCAGTTTTACAGTCGGGGACTTCGACGTTAACTTCGACTCGACATTTTCATACGGACAAAGCATTCGTACGGAAGATAGAAACTTCGACGCCAACATAGGTAAAAGTAACCATCCACGCTTTGACTGGACCGGTTATAACGCCGCTTTGAATCCAATCTATTCATCTGCAGATGTGTGGGCCCAGCCAGGCGCTTACTCTAATAACGGTGATGCGGGTAACTTAAACTTTGATAGTGGCGATACCTTTTCACAGCAGCTAAAAGGCACACATGAGTTAGCCATCAATGGCGACATGTACGGCTTCTTCTCGCGCTTCATGTATTTTTATGATTTCGCTTTGATGGATGGTGACTTTGCTTACACCAACCCTACCTCAGGGGAGCAGGTTGATCCCTGTGACTATGACGAAACCAAAGAGCAAGTTTGTGCCGATTTTCGTTTGCTTGATGCCTTTATTTGGGCCGATTTCGATTTCAACGAAGGTCGCAACCCGCTCTCTGTGCGTTTAGGTCAACAAGTTGTAAACTGGGGTGAAAGTACCCTGATATCACATGGTATCAATGTTAACCCTGTAGATATCGACCGCCTGAAGGCACCCGGTGCAGAAGTAAAAGAAGCCTTTATTCCCGTCGGCATGTTATGGGCGTCACTAGGTATTACCGATAACATCTATCTGGAAGGTTTCTATCAGTACGAGTGGCATGAAACTCGTCTACCAGCATCGGGAAGTTATTTCTCGACCAACGATTTTGCCTCGGAAAACGGTTTTAACCAAAACGTACAGCTAGGCTTTACCTCCAACCCAGATATTGACCTTGCCTTTTTAACCGAGAGCCTCAACAACCTTGGCAGTGATTGGCAGATGGCCGCAGCGGCGCAGGGTATTGACCCTAATTCAGCTGCGGGGCAACAGTTACTGGCTAATATGTACTTGGCATACCCCACTAAAGTGGCACTTAAAGGCAAAGGCCACAAAGGTAAGACTGAGCCCGATGATGGCGGCCAGTATGGTTTGCGCCTAGGTATGTTTATGCCTGACTTTAATGATACTGAAGTAGCGCTTTACTACATCAATTATCATAGCCGCCGCCCAGTTATCTCTGGACAAGTATCGGACTTTACCGCCATTGGCGATGATTTAGCGATGCTGGCGACGACGGAAATCACAGAAGACAACGTCACCGATCTGCAAGCGTTTACCAAAGCGGTATTAGCTTATCCAGAGGACATTAAACTGTATGGTTTGAGCTTTAACACGGCGTTAGGCGAGACCGCGTTCTCTGGCGAATTTGCGTTTCGTCAGGATGAACCACTGCAAGTGGATGACGTAGAGCTTCTGTATGCTGGTATGCCTGAGCAACTAGCTGTTGCCGGGTTACGTCCAGAATTTGCGGGTATTTCACAGTTGAGCCCAGGCGATGCGACGTCGGTTGTAGGCCCAGGTGAAACGGCACAAGGCTATATCTTGCGCAACACGGCACAGCTACAATTTACCGCCACACATCTGTTTGGCCCTTATCTAGGTGCTGACAGCTGGGCCGTTGTTGGTGAAGTCGGCGGGGTGCGTGTTAATAACATGCCAGAGTACGACGAGCTGCGTTTGAACGTGGCGGGGACTGGACGCAGTGGCGTCATTCAAGGACCTGCGGCTGATTATACCGCGTTGCAAATGGCGCTTTCCAATGGCCCAGAAACCAATCCATTCCCGACGGCTTCGGCGTGGGGATATCGTCTTATTGCCAAGGGGGATTACTTCAATCTCTTCTCAGGCGTAAACTTTTCACCTAAGTTCGTATTCTCCCACGACGTCAATGGCATTACACCTGACCCAATGTACTTGTTTATTGAAGATAGAAAGTCGTTGGGGATTAACCTGAACTTTAATTATCAAAATACTTGGTCTTTCGACGTAGGCTATAGCTCTTTCTGGGGCGGTGGTGCGACGAATAACTTCTCAGACCGAGACTTTGTGTCGTTTAATATTAAATATTCAATTTAAAAGGGTACACGCATGTTAACTAAACCTACCCTCATTGCAGCAGCCTTTTGTGGCATCTTTGCCACTTCTGCAGTACAGGCAAAAATAGCACCCGAGCAGGCTGAACGCCTGGGCGCGGATTTGACACCTATTGGTGCACTTAAAGCAGGTAATGAAGATGGCTCTATTCCTGCTTGGGATGGTGGTATTACTAAAGCACCAGAGAATTATGAGCAAGGGATGCATCATCCTGACCCTTATGCAGATGATCAGGTCCTTGTCACCATTGATAAGTCAAACTTGGAACAGCACAAGGAATTCTTGAGCCCGGGTCAGATAGCCTTATTTGAGGCGTACCCTGACACCTTTAAGATGCATATCTATCCGACTCGTCGTAGCGCCTCTTTCCCGCAGTTTTATTACGATGCAACGAAGAAGTACGCCACTGAAGCAGAGTTGATCGAAGGCGGTAACGGCATCAAAAACACTGCTATCGGTGTGCCATTTCCAATTCCGGAAAACGGCTTAGAGGCGGTGTGGAACCACTTGTTGCGCTACCGTGGTTTATCGATTGCTCGTTATGGTGGTCAAGCCATGCCTACAGCCTCGGGTTCGTACAACCTGATTGGTTTTGATGAGCAGTTGTTAGTGAAATACTCGGATCCAGAGGCTACACCGGAGCAGCTGCAAGAGTCGAATATTCTGTTTAAATTCAAACAGCGTGTCACCGAGCCCGCGCGCCTTGCAGGCACCGCATTGTTAGTGCACGAAACCATGGACCAAATCCTGACGCCACGCCAAGCATGGACGTATAACACCGGTCAGCGCCGTGTTCGCCGTGCCCCTAATGTTGCATACGATGCACCGGGAACAGCGTCTGATAACTTGCGTACTACCGATGACTTCGACATGTTTAACGGCTCACCGAACCGTTATAACTGGGAACTCAAAGGTAAAAAAGAAATGTACATTCCGTATAACAGCTATAAATTGCATAGCGATGAGCTAGAGTACGATGACATTCTTAAGCCTGGCCACGTTAATCCAGAACATGTGCGTTATGAAAAACACCGCGTCTGGGTGGTTGAAGCGACGCTTAAAGAAGGCACTCGCCACATTTATAAGAAACGCGTGTTTTACATCGATGAGGACAGCTGGCAGATTTCGGTCGCCGATTTATACGATAACCGCGACCAAATGTATCGTGTAGCCATGGCCCACGGTGTGAACTATTACGAAGTACCAACGCACTGGAGTACGTTGGATGTTTATCACGACCTAAACTCACGTCGTTATTTGGCTATTGGCTTAGATAACCAAGAGAAAATGTACGACTTCTCTGAGTCGTTCCAAGACAACGAGTTTACATCTAATGCACTTCGTCGCGAAGGGCGCCGTTAATCTCCTCGGAACTCCTCAGGTCTGCTGGCGCAGGCCTGAGGCTCTCACGTTAACCCTCTATAGGCTCAATTAGATATGAAGTACTTGCTTTGGGCGGTGTTGCTTTTGCCCCTTGGCGTCAGCGCGCAACAAGAGACACCACAACCGGCTTATCAGGCTGACAGTGCCACGCGCACGTTATTTACCGATATCACCACCACAGAATCACGCGTTATCGCCGTTGGTCAACATGGCACCATTGTATACAGCGATGATGGCGAGCAATGGCAGCAGGCCACAAGTCCTATTGATACTCTGCTGACAGCGGTTTTCTTTATTGATAATCAACAAGGCTGGGCATGTGGTCACGATGCCAGCATCTTAGGCACCACCGATGGCGGCGCCAGCTGGCAGTTACTGCAGTATCGTCCTGATCTTGATAAACCGTGCTTGGATATTCACTTTTTCGATAAGCAAAACGGCGTTGCTGTGGGTGCCTATGGAATGTACTTCGAGACCAAAGATGGTGGCCAAAACTGGACTAAACGCTTTTTAGATAGCCTTCTTTACCCCGAAGATAGGGACTACCTCAATGATTTGAAGGTCAACGATCCAGAAGGTTATGAGATAGAAACTAGCTCCATCTTGCCGCACTTTAACCGCATTGCTGAGACTTCCAAAGGGCTTTACATTGCAGGTGAAATGGGACTGATAGCGCACAGCACCAGCCAGGGTCAAAGCTGGCAACGGGAACAGGAGATATATCATGGCTCCTTTTTCGATATTGCTGAGGTCGAAGGCGAAATACTGGTTGCCGGGTTACGCGGCAATGCATTTAAACAAGGCGATAGCGGCCAGTGGCAAGCACTGCGCACGCAAGAGCAAGCAACCATGAACAGCATCGTCGAGAGCACCAAGGGTGGGGTGTATATTTTTGGTAACTCCGCTGTGATTTACCGCCTAGAAAACATGCAACAGAACCAGCTCAAGGCGCGTCAACGCGCTGATGGTAAAGCCGTGATGGATGGTGCGGAGTTTGCTGGTAAGTTGATTCTAGCAACGGAAGCGGGCATTCAAACCAAGGAGTTAAACTAATCATGCAAACTTTAGTGGAATTATTAGAGCGCAGTTTATTCCGCCATCGCATGTGGGTGATCTTGGCCTTTATTATCGCCACCGTGGCCTTGGCGTGGCAGGCAACTAAACTGCAATTAGATGCGTCGTTCAATAAGAATATCCCGCTTAATCACCAATATATGAAGGTGTATACCAAACACGAGAAGCAGTTTGGTGGTGCCAACGGCATCCTCATTTCCGTGTGTGATGCGCGCGGTGATATTTTTAACCCGGAATTTTTTACCCAATTAAAAGCAGTCCACGACCAACTGTATTTCATTCCCGGGGTTAACCGCCCCCTGGTTAATTCAATTTACTCTCCAAGCGCGCGCTTTGTTGAGGTGGTTGAAGATGGATTCAGCGGTGGCCCTATTATTCCTGCAAACTTCAGTGCCGACAAAGCAGGCCTTGCACGAGTAAAAGAAAATATTGAAAAGGCCAAAGTTGTAGGGCGCATGGTGGCCTCGGACTACTCCTGTGCCATGGTCAGCGCTCAGCTTATGGAGTTTGACCCACAAACTGGTGAAAAGCTCGACACTCTTGATATTGCAGAGCAATTAGAGAGTAAAATTCGCACACCTTTAAGCACTGACAACGTCAGCATCCATATTATCGGCTTTGCGAAAATGGCCGGTGATATCGCTGAGGGTGCCAAAGACGTGGTGCTTTTCTTCGCTATTGCCATCGCTATTACCTTGGTGATGGTATGGCTGTTTTGTAAAAGCTTTAAGCTCACTCTGCTGCCAATAGGCTGCTCGATTATTGCTGTGGTTTGGCAAATGGGGCTGTTATCAACACTTGGCTTTGGCCTAGATCCAATGTCGATTTTAGTGCCGTTCTTGGTATTTGCTATTGGCGTGAGCCATGGTGTGCAGATGATCAACGGCATTGCCAAGAAAGTTCAGTTAGGCAGTGATGCCAAAACCGCTGCGCAATCAAGCTTTAAGGCCTTACTGATCCCCGGCGGCATTGCTTTGCTATCGGATACGGTGGGCTTCTTAACGCTGCTGGCGATAGACATCGGTATTATTCGCGAGTTGGCGATTACAGCCAGTTTAGGTGTGGCGGTGATCATCTTCACTAACCTGCTTCTGTTGCCTGTGATAGCGTCTTATCTGACCTTTTCGAAGCTCGCGGTACTAGAAGCCGATAATGCCAATAAGAACGCGCTATTTAAGCTCCGTGAATTGTTGGTTGCCACCACTAACAAGAAAAATGCGACGGCTATTTTAATTTGCACCGCTGTGTTGTTTGCATTTGGCTACTGGCAGTCACAAAACATGCGCATAGGCGATTTACACGCTGGGGCACCGGCGCTACACGAGGAGGCGCGTTACAACCAAGACACCTTCCTCATCTCCGATCGCTACAGTATATCTGTCGATATCTTAAAAGTGATTGTAGAAGCCTACCCAGCAGCGTGTACCGAGCACGAAGTGATGGACCGTATCAGCCAATTCCAATGGCGTATGGATAATATCCCTGGGGTGCAAAGCAGTGTTTCTCTAGCCAGTGTCGCTAAAGCCGTGAATGCTGGTTACAACGAAGGCAATTTGAAGTGGCAAACGCTGCCGCGCAATAGCGCTTCTCTCGTGCAAGCAACTTCACGGGTGGAAACCAGTTCAGGTCTTCTCAATGGCGATTGCTCGGTGATGCCAGTGATCATCTTTATGGAAGACCACAAGGCTGAGAGCATAGAGCGCGTAGTGGCCGCAGTGAAAGAATACGGTGCTGAATTTGGCACAGACAAAGTGTCATTCCGACTGGCATCCGGACCAATTGGGGTGATGGCGGCAACGAATGAGTCGGTATCTAAAGCGCAAACGCCGATGATGCTGTACGTCTACGGTGCGGTGATCGTATTGTGTTTATTGAGCTTCCGCTCGCTGCGCGCCACTATCGCCGTGGTGTTGCCGCTATACATTGTTTCAACGTTGGCGCAGGCTCTGATGGTGGGGCTGGAAATAGGCCTAACGGTGTCGACCTTACCCGTCATTGCATTGGGAGTGGGTATCGGTGTCGACTATGGTATTTATATACTCTCGTCAATGATGACTCAGCTCAAACAAGGCGTGCACTTAAGTGAAGCGTATCGAAATGCACTAGCAGAGCGGGGCAGTGCCGTGCTCTTTACTGGTATCACCTTGGCAGTGGGAGTGAGCACTTGGATCTTCTCTGCATTGAAGTTCCAAGTTGATATGGGCATCTTGCTGACCTTCATGTTCTTGGTGAATATGCTTGGTGCAGTGCTCATTTTGCCAGCAATCGGCGCCTTCCTCTGGTCTGACCAGAAAAAATAATGTGAATACTTGTGTACAGAAATGGCCTTAACCGGCCATTTCTATCTATATTTTGTGAATAGAATGCCAACATGCTGAAATCATTGGTCTGATTTCATCGAAAAGGCTTTTTATTAGCTGCAAAAGCGTTAGAATTTAACTGACTCCACGCTATTCAGTCACCCGTTCACAAGGCGGTATAGATTAAGGAACACACAATGACACAAAATGATGGTCACGCTTCCGTTATTCTTAATAACGTCAGCAAGCTTATTCAAAGCAAAGTTCACGCAGACAAAGTGTCACTGGTCGACAAATTCGCCAAGGCGCTTTATCGCAACATGTCGAATGAAGATCTGACACACCGAAACGACAGTGACCTCTACGGCGCAGCGTTGAGCCTTTGGAACTCGTTAGAGAGTAAAAAAGGCGATGATGCTGTTATCCGCGTATTCAATCCCGAAGTTGCTAAGCACGGCTGGCAGTCCTCGCATACCATTGTCGAGATCATTGCTAAAGATATGCCGTTTCTCGTTGACTCAGTTCGCATGGCACTTAACCGCGCGAACATCGCTTCTCACTTATTACTGCATACGCCATTGAAAATTCAGCGCGATAAAGATGGCACTATTACTAATCTCTCAAACTTAAAAGCGGAACAAGAGTCGAGCTCGACCAAAACCGTGTTCTTTATTGAAATCGATCGCCAGACCGATGACGCGGAAATTAAAGCGTTTAAAGAAGAGCTTGATTCTGTGCTTAATGATGTGTCGGTGGCTGTTGAAGACTGGCAACCCATTCGTCAGCAGTTGCTGGATGTGATTAACGATCTGCCTAAGCGTCCACATAATGTCGATAAAACCGAATTAAACGAAACGGTTGAATTTCTAGAGTGGCTGGCCAGCGATAACTTTACCTTGATGGGCTATCGTCAATACGAACTTAAGCCGGTAAAAGGTGATCATCAGCTCAGCGGTGTGAAAGGCACAAGCTTAGGGTTAATGAAGAACTCTGACGAAGAGCAAGTGCGGTTACTCTCTAATATGCCAGAAATCGCGCGCAAAGAAGCACGCAGCAATAATTTATTGGTATTAACGAAAACCAATTCGGTATCGCGAGTGCATCGCCCTGCACACATTGATTACATCGGTGTGAAGCGCTTTGATAAAGACGGCAACGTTATTGGCGAGGACCGCTTTATTGGCTTGTTCTCATCCAGTTTCTACAACAACAGTGCGGCCGATGTACCCGTGTTAAAGTCGAAAATTCGTCGTGTTCTAGAGATGAGCGACTTTGCCGAGGGCACCCACGCCTACAAAGCGGTCCTTAATATTCTGGAAACCTATCCTCGTGATGAGCTAGTACAAGCCCGTGAACAAGAGCTACTGGATGTGGCCATGGGGGTTTTACATATTCAAGAGCGCGACATGTGTCGCCTGTTTGTGCGCAAAGACACTTACGGACGCTTTTTCTCGTGCATGGTGTATGTGCCTCGTGAGCGTTATAACACTGCACTGCGCCGTGAAACGCAGCAAATTCTTGCTGATGCCTTTGGCTCCGATGAGAAAGTCAGCTTTACCACCTATTTCTCCGAGTCCAGCCTTGCTCGTACCCACTATATTGTGCGAGTTAACAACAGTGACGTAGATTACGACGTGAAAGAAATCGAAAATAATTTAGTAGAAGCAGCCCGTACTTGGGAAGACAAACTACAATCAGCGCTATTAGGCAGCAATGGCGAAGCGCGCGGTAATGAATTAAACCGTAAATATGCCAATGCCTTCGCCAGCTCGTATAAAGACCAAGTGTTGCCAAGTGCCGCTGTGGTTGATATTGAAAAACTTGAGCTGCTCAATGACGACAACAAACTAGAGATGTTGTTCTACCGCCCACAAGAAGAAGTGAGCTCGAATATTGTTCGCTTGTCGTTGTTCCACAAAGACGAGCCGATTCATTTGTCTGACGTGATGCCGATGTTAGAAAACTTTGGCTTACGCGTTATCGGTGAAACGCCGTATGCGGTAAAAACCTCTGACGGCCAAGTGAACTGGATTATGGACTTCTCAATGTTGCTTGACAACAAAGAGATCGCGGACTTTGACAAAGTATCTGCGCGTTTCCAAAAAGCGCTTACCGATGTTTGGAATAATCGCCTAGAGAACGACGGCTTTAACCGTTTAGTGCTCAATGGTGGCTTAACGGGCCGCGAAGCGTCGATTTTGCGTGCTTATGCCAAGTACATGCGCCAAATCGGAGTGACGTTCTCGCAGACTTACATTGAAAGCACTTTCGCTAACTACCCAGATATTGCGACACAAATCGTGAAGCTGTTTGCGAAAAAGTTCTCAGTGAAAGCACCAGGCAGCGAAAAAGCCTTGGAGAAGCTCGTTGCTCAGGTGTATGAATCGCTTGAGAATGTTGCCAACCTTGATGATGACCGCATCATTCGCTTGTACGTTGATATGATCAACGCCACGCTGCGCACTAACTATTATCAGAAAGACGACACCGGCGTATTCAAGTCGTATATCTCTTTCAAGGTCAAGCCAAGCTTGATTCCAGAGATGCCATTGCCATTGCCGGCGTTTGAAATTTTCGTCTACTCACCACGTGTTGAAGGTGTTCACCTTCGCGGCGGTAAAGTAGCGCGGGGCGGATTGCGTTGGTCAGACCGCCGTGAAGACTTCCGTACCGAGGTTTTGGGCCTTGTAAAAGCGCAGCAGGTTAAGAACACCGTTATTGTGCCTGTTGGCTCAAAAGGTGGTTTTGTTTGTAAGCAACTGCCTAGTGAGCGTGAAGCCTTCTTTAAAGAAGGGCAAGAGTGCTACAAAATCTTTATCCGTGGTTTGCTTGATATCACCGATAACATCGTACATGGCGACATTGTTCCGCCAGAGAACGTCACACGTCATGACGAAGATGACCCGTACTTAGTGGTTGCCGCCGATAAAGGCACCGCCACTTTCTCTGATATTGCCAACGGGATCGCTGGTGAATATAACTTCTGGCTAGGTGATGCCTTTGCTTCGGGCGGCTCGATTGGTTATGACCACAAGAAGATGGGGATTACCGCAAAAGGCGCGTGGGAGTCTGTGAAACGTCATTTCCGCGAAATAGGTATTGATTGCCAGAACAACGATTTCACAGCGGTTGCCATTGGTGATATGGCCGGTGACGTATTCGGCAACGGTATGTTGCTCTCGAAGCATACACGTCTGCAGGCGGCTTTTAACCACATGCACATTTTCATCGACCCGAACCCAGATGCTGCTACATCTTGGGACGAGCGTAAGCGCTTGTTTGAATTACCGCGCTCGAGCTGGGAAGACTATAACAGTGAGCTCATCTCCAAAGGCGGTGGTATCTTTGCCCGCAGTGCTAAGTCGATTACCTTAACGCCTGAAATCAAGAAGATGGTGGGTACTAAGAAAGCGGCGATGACGCCTAATGAGTTAATCAAGGCGCTACTGAAGATGCCAGTCGACTTGTTGTGGAATGGCGGCATTGGCACCTATGTGAAGGCTAAGTCTGAGACAGACTCAGATGTTGGCGACCGTGCAAATGATGCGTTACGTATCAACGGTGGTGAACTGGGCGCGAAAATCTTCGGTGAGGGCGGCAACTTAGGCGCTACTCAACTTGGTCGTATTGAATTCGCGGCCAAAGGTGGGCGTATTAATACCGACTTTATCGATAACGTAGGCGGTGTGGCGTGTTCTGATAACGAAGTGAACATCAAGATCCTACTGAACTCCTTAGTGGGTGAAGGTGAGCTCACTAAAAAGCAACGTGACGAGCTGTTGTACGCGATGACCGATGAGGTGTCAGAGCTAGTGCTACAGGATTGTTATCGTCAGACTCACACTATCTCAGTGACGCAATCTAAGGGCGCATCGACATTAAAAGAGAAGATCCGCTTTATCCACGCGCTTGAAAAAGACGGTAAGCTCGATCGTGCTATTGAGTTCTTACCAACAGACGAAGAACTTGCTGAGCGCGCTGCAGCGGGTAAAGATTTGACTCGTCCAGAACTGTCAGTGTTGGTGTCTTATGCGAAAATGGTGCTCAAAGAGACCTTAGTCACCGACGAGATTACTGAGAACCCGTATTATCGTCAGCTGCTGGTCCAGTCGTTCCCTGTACCACTGCGTGAGCGGTTTAATTCAGCCATGGATAACCACCCGTTGCGTGGCGAAATTATTGCTACTAAGTTGGCCAATAACATCGTCAACGACATGGGCTTAAACTTTATGGTGCGTATGCACGAAGAAACGGGCGCATCAGATGCTGAAATCGCCTTATGTTACTCCATTGCTCGCGAGATTTTCGATATGCCGCAAACCTGGTCGGAAATCGAAGCGCTCGACAATAAGATAGATGCTGAAGTGCAAACAGAAATGCTGTACCAGCTACGTCGTACTGTACGTCGAGTAACACGCTGGTTCTTACGTCACCGTAATAAGGCATGGACTATTGAGCAAACCATCGCTCATTTTGCCCCTTGTTTTAAAGACTTGACGGATAACTTACACAGCTACATGGTAAGTGATGAGAGCGAGCAAATCCGCGAAAACGCCAAGAGCCTGGCCGATCAAGGCGTACCCGCTCAATTGGCGATGCGTATTGTGTCACTATCGAGCTTGTTCTCCACCATGGACCTGGCCGAAGTGGCCGCGCAAACCGAGCGCAACACAGCCTTGGTGTCAAACACCTACTTCAAGCTGGGTGCGCGCATGGGCTTGCACTGGTTCTTAACGCAAATCACTCATCAGCCAGTGCAAAACCATTGGCAAGCTTTGGCGCGTGCTTCTTATCGCGAAGAGCTCGATTGGCAGCAACGCACATTAACCGATGTGGTACTGCGTAGTTTCGATGACAAAGAGCAAGATGTGGATGCGCAAATTGACGCGTGGATGGAAGCAAATAATGCTGTATTGCATCGCTGGCAGCAAATGTTGAGTGAGTTCAAAACTTCGCAAAGCCATGACTTTGCTAAGTTCTCAGTAGCACTACGGGAATTGATGTTGCTTGCACACAACTGTGATCAACGGGCGTAAGCGCCGCTGTTAAAAAGCAGTAAAACTCTGTAGAATACCCCAGCTTTTGTCTGGGGTATTTTTTTGGGGGTTCCATGTTTTATGATTTAGCGCGTCGGTTTATGTTCACTAAAGACGCTGAGTGGGCGCATGACTTCGCATTGTCTAATTTAAGCCGCTATGCCAACACGCCCTTATCCATGGCGTGGTCCCAGTCAGTTCCAGACAAACCGGTTAATTTCCTTGGTCTTGAATTTAAAAACCCCGTGGGGTTGGCGGCTGGATTAGATAAAAATGCCGAATGCATTGAAGCCTTCGCCCAGATGGGATTTGGTTTTATTGAGGTGGGGACGGTAACTCCGCGACCTCAGCAAGGAAATGACAAGCCGCGTATTTTCCGTTTGCCAGAGCAACATGCGGTGATCAACCGTATGGGGTTCAACAACAAAGGCGTTGATAACTTAGTGGCGAATGTCAAAGCCGCCAATTATGATGGCATCTTGGGGATCAACATAGGTAAAAACAAAGACACGCCTAATGAGCAGGGCAAAGACGACTATATCCACTGCATGCGTAAAGTCTTTGAACATGCCTCATACATAACCGTCAATATTTCTTCGCCAAACACCCCAGGGCTGCGTGATTTGCAATACGGCGAAGCGCTCGATGACTTGCTGTCGAGTTTGAAAAATGAACAGCTAGACTTAGCGGCCAAGCACCATAAACAAGTCCCGATGCTGGTCAAAGTTGCACCTGATTTAGACAGTGTTCAAGTCGAGCAGGTCACACAATCATTATTGAATAACCACATTGATGGGGTGATAGCGACTAATACCACCTTAGAGCGCAGCGCTGTTGCGGGTTTACAATATGCCGATGAGGCTGGCGGCCTATCAGGACGGCCGGTGCGGGCTAAATCTCTAGAGGTTATTAAAGAGATCAAACGGTTATCGCAAGGGCGTTTACCTATTATCGGTGTCGGTGGCATTGACAGTGCCGAAGCCGCTAAAGAAAAGCTTGAAGGCGGTGCTGATCTACTGCAAGTGTATACTGGCTTTATCTATGAAGGCCCGGCTTTAGTGAAAAGGATCGTTCGCGCCTTATAAGGATCAGTTATGTTAGTGTTTGATCCCTCATAAAATATTCTTAGAATCTATTTTACATGGGATCAACTAACGCTATAATCCAAAGTTATAAGGTAGGTGTACAAAGGCTTTTACGGATTTAGAGGGCAACATGTTACAGGCACAACGACATTGGCAATGGCAAATCTCGAGTGAGCAAAATCGCTTAGTGCTCGATATGGGAGAGATGCAGTTTTGCACGCCCTATAAGCCGCGCCAACTGACAGATGAAGCCTTGAGTGAGCCCCAATTTAACCTTCTTGACGCCGACTTTTATAAGCAAGTGGGCGAGTATTTAAGTACTTTTAATCTGTGGAGCGATGCGCAGATTTGTCAGATAGCACTTAACGCCACAGCGGTAAAACACTACCTAAAGCCTGTGCTGGCTAAAAGTTGGTTTTTTGCGCCATACACCGGGCGAGATATCAATCAAGAGGCCATTGTTAGCCTGACTTCTCAGTGCCAAAGCGGCCAGTTTCTCATTGTTGATTGTGCCGATGGCGCCAGTGTTTGTTTGTGCTTGGAAGCACACTTCGCACTTGATGAAAATCTTAGCCTCAAACAGTTTGAGGTTATCAAGGTACTGAACAACCGAATTCATCCTATTTTATCCGCTCAGAACCAACAAAAGCGCGCTTAACCTTCCTCGGCTATGATACAATCTCGGCGAATTTACGAGATAGGATAGTCACTTTGCAATTTGTTGCCCTTACTTCCATAGGCATTGAACAGTTACTCGAGCAAGAGCTCAGCGCGCTTGGCGCCGAAGTACAAAAACAGCGTGTTGGCGCGGTGGAGTTCAGTGCTGATAGCCTTACTGCTCAACGCATTTGTTTAACGACGCGCCTTGCTACTCGGGTCATGCTGCAATTGCAACAGGGCAGTGGTGTTGAAGACAAAACCGCGTTATATAATTTTGCCCGCTTTCAGCCTTGGCAAGAGTATTTTGGGCCGGATCAGTCTTTTGCCGTGGAGTTTAATGGCACTAACCGCCAGCTGAAAAATAGTCAGTTTGGTGGCCTTGTTATTAAAGACGCAATTTGTGATTACTTCCATGATTTATATGAGCGCCGCCCAAATGTCAGCAAAGAGCACCCTGATGTACGGGTGGTTGCCAAACTCAACCGTGATAAGCTGACGCTGTACATTGATTATTCAGGTCCTCGTCTTTCACAGCGTGGATACCGAAGCGCTCAGGGTAAAGCTCCTTTAAAGGAAAACCTAGCGGCCGCGTTGATTATGCGCAGTGGCTGGCTAGATGACACCACGCAACCGCTGTTTGATCCCACCTGTGGCTCTGGCACCTTACTCATTGAAGCGGCGCTAATGGCAAAAAACATTGCTCCGGGTTTGCAACGTGAGCAGTTTGCCTTTGAACGTTTACCCAGTCACCGAGCGGTCAAATTTAAAGAATTAAAGCAATCGCTGCGCAATGAGATTAACGACAGCGCTAAACCTTGGCTCATTGGTCATGATATTAACCCCAACGTCATTGCTAAGGCTAAAGACAATGCTGCGCGCGCAGAAGTTGCTGAGTATATCGATTTTGACACCGGTGATTTGGCCAATATGAAGGCGCCGTGTAAACGCCCCGGTGTGGTCATTGCGAACTTACCTTACGGTGAGCGTTTGGGATCGATGGCCGAAATTTTGGCCCTGTATCGCCAGCTAGGGCATCAACTCAAACAGGGCTTTTGTCACTGGCGCAGCGCTTTGCTAGTGAGTGATGCAGAGCTATTAAAGCTGTTTAAATTAGTTAAGCACAAGCAATACAAGTTTAAAAATGGCCCCATCGATACGGTATTGGCACTGTACGACATTACCGAAGAGCAGACCCAAGGGCATAAAGGGGATAAAACCCCACTGCATTTTGAGCAGTCGGTGGCCTTTGCCAATCGCCTGAAAAAGAACCGCCAAGGTTTGAAAAAGTGGCTCAAGCAAGAGCAAATCACCGCTTATCGTATTTATGATGCCGATATTCCTGAATACAATGTCGCCGTGGATGTCTATCCAGATAGTGCGGTGATCTACGAGTATGCTGCGCCAAAGAACATCGATGAGAGCGTCGCCCAGAAACGTCTGCAGGATGTATTAATGTTAACCTGTGAGACGCTGTCGCTGGCGCCAGCGAATGTTGCCTTGAAAGTGCGACAGCGGCAAAAAGGTGACAGTCAATACCAAGCGCAAGCGAATCAAGGACGCACTCAAGTGATTAGCGAATATGGCGCGCTATTTGAGGTGAATTTATATGACTATCTTGATACCGGTATTTTCCTCGATCACCGTTTGGCGCGTAAGTACATTCGTGATATCGCCAAAGATCAACGGGTGCTGAACCTATTTGCTTATACTGGCACGGCCTCGGTGCAAGCGGCGCTGGGTGGGGCGAAATCCGTCACTACCGTGGATATGTCGAAAACCTATCTGCAATGGGCGCAGCGTAACTTCGCATTGAATAAATTAAAGAGCCCGCGCTATCGTTTTGAGCACGGCAATTGTTTAGAGTGGGTAAAACGCACGCGCGGTGAGTACGATGTTATTTTTCTCGACCCGCCAACCTTTTCAAACTCAAAACGCATGAAGGAAAGTTTTGATGTACAGCGTGACCATGTCAGCCTACTGGTAGACACAGCTAAGTTATTGGCAAAAAATGGCACCTTAGTGTTTTCGAACAATAAACGCGGCTTTAAGATGGACGAAGACGCACTGGCTTTACAAGGCTTGGTTGTTGAAAATATCACTGAGCAGACGCAGTCTGCAGATTTTGCCCGTAACAAACATATTCACAATGCCTGGGTCATTCGCCGTGGCTAAGGTGGTGTTATATCACACCGAAGGGTGTCACCTGTGTGAGCAAGCGCAAGCAATGTTGGCGCAGCATCCACAAGTGAGTGCTATTGAATTGCGTGACATCATCGATGATCCCGAGTGGCTTAGCGCCTACCAAGTGCGTATTCCCGTTATGGCGTTGGCACATCGACCCGAGGCCGAGCTGGGATGGCCTTTTGACCAGCAGGCAATCAATCAATTGATAGAGCAGTATGGACCTTATTAGAATAACAAACGGCCAGTTGGCCTATGGAACTCATCCGTTACTTGACGGTGCCAATGCCGTTATTGAGCAGGGCGAGCGTGTGTGTGTCGTTGGCCGTAACGGCGCCGGAAAATCGACTTTTTTAAAAGTCCTTAGCGGTGATGTAATCCTTGATGATGGTGACATTAATCAAGTAGGTGAGCTTAAAATCGCGCGCCTAGAGCAAGATCCGCCCCGTGATAGTGAGGGCAGCGTATTCGACTATGTGGCCGATGGCCTGCCCACCGTTGCTAAATTACTTAAAGAGTTTCATGCCTTAAACGCACAGCTTGCTGAGCATGCCGATGATGAAAAAGCATTGTCGCGTCTGGCAAGTATTTCTGCCGAGATCGAAGCCCAAGATGGCTGGCGATTTGATTCCAAAATTAAGCTCGTACTGGGGCAATTAGAATTAGATGCAGACGCGCAATTAGCCACTCTTTCAGGAGGGTGGTTGCGTAAAGTGGCATTGGCGAAGGCCCTGGTTGGTGAACCCGATTTACTGCTATTGGATGAGCCCACCAACCACCTGGATGTCGCATCGGTTAAGTGGTTAGAGCAATTTTTGAAAGAGTTTAAAGGTGCGATTATCTTTATTTCGCATGACCGTGCCTTTATCCGCGCCTTAGCAACCCGCATTCTCGATTTGGACCGTGGCCAGTTGGTCTCATACCCAGGGGATTATGCAACTTACCTAGAGCGCAAAGCCCACGATTTAAAGGTGCAAGAACAACAAAACGCCGAGTTTGATAAAAAGCTGGCAGAAGAAGAGGCGTGGATCCGCCAAGGCATTAAGGCGCGACGCACGCGTAATGAAGGCCGCGTACGCGCACTGAAAGCACTGCGACAAGAGCGTAAACAACGGGTAGAGCAAGTCGGCAAAGTTGATTTAAATATTGAAACCGCAGCACGTTCAGGCAAGTTAGTTGCCGAGGCCAAGCATTTATGCCATGCCTTTGGTGATAAAGTGATAGTTGATGACTTTTCCACGTTATTGATGCGTGGTGACCGTGTTGGCCTCGTCGGCCCTAATGGGGTCGGCAAAACGACCTTGTTGAAGCTACTATTTGGGCAGTTGCAAAGCACCAAAGGACAACTTAAACAAGGCGTTAATTTAGAAATAGCTTATTTTGACCAATACCGTGCCAAGCTTGATGAAGAGGCAAGTGTGCAAGACAACGTCGCGGACGGTAAGCAGGAAGTCAATGTAGGCGGGCGCTCACGCCATGTCCTGGGTTACTTGCAAGACTTTCTATTCCCCCCTAAGCGCGCTCGCACGCCAGTGAAGGCCCTCTCTGGGGGAGAAAAGAACCGCCTGTTACTAGCGAAAATTTTCTTGCAGCCATCGAATGTATTGGTACTCGATGAGCCGACTAACGACCTTGATATTGAAACACTCGAGCTATTAGAAGATATTGTTAACCAATATCAAGGCACGGTGTTGATTGTTAGTCACGACCGGGAGTTTATCGATAACACCTGTTCCAGCGTATGGGGATTTGACGGCAATGGTAAAATCACCGAAGTGGTGGGCGGTTACAGCGATTACGAAGCTTATCGCGCCCAGCAGTTGGCGGCACTAGAGGCGCACCGTAAAGCCAGTGCCGAGGCCGAGCAGCAACAAGCGCAGAGCAAAACTAGCAAGCCTAAATCCAGTAATAAGCTGTCTTATAAGCATAAGCGCGAACTCGAAACCTTACCTGAGCAGGTGGAACAGTTTGAGCAAGCTATTGACACATTGCAACAAGAGGTCAATAGTAGTGACTTTTTTAAGCAAGATAACGAAACTACCAGCGCTAAATTGAACCAATTGGCCGAGCTTGAGTCGAAGCTTGAAGCTGCGTTCGCCCGTTGGGAAGAACTCGAAGAATTACAAAATCAGTAGTAGGGAAGAACATGAAAAAATCCTTAGTCGCATTGAGCATTCTTACCGGCTTGAGCGCCCATGTCCATGGTGCCGTTTATCAGGTGGAGGAGCTGAGTACCTTAGATATTGCGAAACATCATTACGTTACTGATGCTAATAATAATGGCGAGGTTATTGGCCAAGCTCGTGGCGTATACAATCTTCCAATCGATGTTAGTTACATAGACTTTAGCGATAGCCAGATCACCAACGCATACGATGATTGGGAGCGTAGTCAGTTCGAAGCCATTGATAAAGAAATTACCTTTACCTTGGACGATATCGAAGCAGGTAACCTCAATGCTGATGCGCATCGTTTTATGCTCAGCTTCCTATCAACATCTAGTGTTAACAGCGATGCCAACTGGCAGAAAATTGCTGACAGCGTGGCTGTAAACTTTACACCGAGCCCAGCAACAGAGCAGGTGTTATTAGACGAACAAAGTGATCATTACGACGGTTTGACGCGCAGCGTCGCCAACTTATATAACGCTATCAGTGAAGATGGAGTGCGCGCAGGGTGGTCATCAGCACCTTATGAACAAATAGAATTCACACCGAGTGGCGATGATGAGGCGCAAACCTATTTTGTGCGCGATTTTCGCTCTCGCGGGGTGGTTGTAGGTGTCGATGGCACGGTAGTCACCTTGCCAGTGATCAGCGATTTATACGGCGGTCAAGGGACAGCGAATGATATCGTTATGCGCCCTGATGGCGGTTACTATGTGGTTGGTGATAGCTCAACTGGCGTGCCTGAAGATCGCCAAGATAACTATGACGATCGCTGCGACGGTGAAGATGAGCCGGTTGCGGTGTGCGTTTGGGAAATCGAAAATCGCAGCGCCAGCAATACCCGCAACGGTTTGTATGACCGCCGAGCCACGTTGTGGACCTTGGATGCAGATTTAAATGTGGTTGATACAAAGAACCTTGGTTTAGGGTTGAGCATTGAAGAAGACGAAAACAGTGCATTTGTCTCTACGGCGTTGGCTGTTAATGCACAAGGAATTGCCGTTGGTTATTCACATATCCGTGATAATAACAACGATAATCGCATTAATACCCTGCCAGCCCTGTTTAAAGATGGTGAAGTACTAGAAATCATCGACCAAGAAGATGATTGGTACTCTGGTAAGGCAACGGCGATTACTGATAATGGCATCGTCACCGGCTACGCCACCAAAAACATCGAAGGGCGACGCACGACCAAGTTCTTCTACCATAACATTGAAACGGGCACCACAGTGTTCCCGACAGACTACTTTACCAGTTCAAGCTCAGTGGGCCGTGACATAAACGAGCAGGGCGTCATTGTCGGCGAAGGTGAAGTCGATGTTGTTAACTCAGGCAGTCGTCGTCGTGAAGGCTTCATCTATACCTTAGGTGATGACAAAATCGCCAATATTAACGATTTATTGCCATGCTACGACGTTGATGGTGAAAGCAATTATCCATATACCTTCGCTGAAGCAACGGCCATTGATGATGACAACATCATTTATGGTGTTGCTACTAAAACCGAACCTAAGTTGAATTCTTTCGGTGAAGTGGAGGTCGATAGTGATGGTGAGACGCTATATGAGAGTGTAGCCAAACCAGTGAAACTCACTCCTATCGCCGGCGGTGAGGTTGAAGAGTGCCCACCTGAGGCTGCAGAAACCTACGAGCGTCAAAGTGGAAGTCTAGGTTGGCTTGCCTTATTGGCGTTACCGCTGCTAGGCTGGCGCCGTAAACACGGTTAAGGTTACAAACATAAAAAAGCCCGCAAATGCGGGCTTTTTTATGTCTAACCGAATTAGAAGTAAGCGCGAATACCGAGACGCAGATTACGTCCAGGTAACGGAGCTTGCTCTTTTATAAAGGAGCTATGAACAAAGCCAAGCTCGTCAGTCAGGTTATTTAATTGCATGTAAGCCACGCCATCAAACGACCCCACGGCGAAGTTATAGTCAACGGTGAAATCAACTAAGGTATAAGCGTCGGTGACCGTTTCTGAGGCGGCAATATCATCTTGTTCAAGATAGTGCGTGGCCTTAAGTGCTAAGTCCCAATTTTGTAGCGTGTAATCAAGCTGGGTGCCAAGCTTGGCGGCAGGAATACGAGGAATATACTCACCGTTATCGAGTTTTGCGCTGACCGAGTCGGCAAAGCCCTTAATACGCCATTGCTGGCTAATTTGGTAGTGCATATCTAACTCGAAGCCATAAAGTTCGGCGTCTTGGGACTGATATTGATACACTGTCATGGCGTCTTCATCGCCAAGCTGTGCAGCAATGAAGCCTTCATCATGCTCATATACCAAGCCAGTATCTTGTTGGTAATAGAAGTTTTCAACGTCGTTATAGAACACACTTAGGTTAACGCCAAAATCACCGATGTATTTACGCCAGCTGACATCGATGTTATTTGCCACTTCTTGTTGCACATTTTGGCCGTTAAAGTGCGCCTCACCGTCTTCTATATCATAAGCAAGACCTAACTCGTACGTTGATGTTGCGATATGCTCACCATTAGATAGCAGCTCAGCCGTCAGTGGAGCACGCTCAGAATGAGATAAACTGACAGCTAAACTGTAACCTTCTTGGTACTGCCAAATCCCACCTAATGAAAAGCTCATGTTTGTCTCATCATACTCGTAAGCGATAAGCTCTGGGTCTTCGAGGTGCTCATCATGATGCTCTTGTTCATGGTCATGACTGTCATGTTCATCTTCATGATCTGATGTACCAGCTATATCGCTAGACAAACTGTAATCTTCGACGCGAGCACCAAGCTCTAATGTCCAGTCACCAAATTCACGCTCTTCTAGCAAGTACAGGGCGTGTACTTGCGTTTCTGTCGCAGGTGTAAAGGCTTCGGCACCCGAAGCTGCATAGTCAGAGTCAGTGTAGTGATAGCCCAATGTACCGTGCCATTGACCAACGCGATGCTTGGCATTGATGCGTGCTTCATGGGTGGTATTTTCGAATAAGGTACCGATTGTCTGCTCTTCCACTTCAGCGTGTCGGTAGTCTGTGTAACCTGCGCGAACGCTCAGTGTTTCTATGATACTGTCGTGGAATGAGTAACTTGCTAACGCTTGCCAGCGGTCTTGCTCAACGCGCGCAAATACATTGTGGGCTTGCTCTTCGCCGGCATGTTCATCGTGACCGTCATGCTCGTCTTCGTGTCCATGATCTTCATGGCCATGTTCATCGTGTCCGTGCTCTTCATGATCGTGATGGTCATGGGAGTGGGCTGGAATTCCGTAATCGCTCTCAATACGGCCATAAGACAAACCAAGGGTCCAATGATCGGCAACGTAACTGGTGCCTAAATTAACCGTGGCACTATCGATAAAGGTATTATCCACTTTATCGTGAGCCTCTAATTCGCCCTCATGCTCTTGGGTGTAAAAACGTGGAGTCTCATAATCATGACCAACACGGTCAGTGCCATCGACATGGACATTAAAGCCATCGTGACCCGCTGCAAACTTACCCGCATAGGTGTTGGTAGTCGATACGGTATCATGGCTGTATTCAGCCGCTCCTTCGTAACCCTCAATACGATTGGTGGGGATACGGTTATCAACGACGTTCACTACACCACCGATAGCACCAGAGCCATACAACAACGTAGCTGGGCCACGAAGTACTTCTATTTGCTCAGCAGCAATAGACTCGGTGGTCACAGCATGATCCGGACCGACGCGAGAGGCATCACTGCTGTCTAAACCATTTTGAGTGATCTTTACACGTGGGCCATCTAAACCACGAATGATAGGGCTCGATGAAACAGGGCCGAAATAACTGGCGTTAATGCCTGGGATCCCTTTGAGGGTCTCACCCAATGTTGGTTGCGCGCTATCACGCAGTGCATCGCCGCTCAGTACAGATACTGGCGATACCATGTCGAGGTTATTTTTATCCAGTCCCGAAGCGTAAACAACAACGGTTTCAATTGCGGAGGGGGTGAGGTTGACTTGAACAGTCTGGTCTTGCTCATTGACCGCCACGCGCTTATCAATATAGTCGTCTTTACTGAAATGTAGCTCGCCCGCTGCATCTAGGGTGATTGAAAACTCACCATTGGCATTGGTACGAACGCTTTGCTGTTTACCATGGTAGTGGACAATAACGTTCTCGATTGGTTGTTGTTGAGGGTCGATAACGGTTCCGGTCACAGTGCCCGCGAGCGCATTGGGCGCACTCAATAGCGCGGCAATAGTGAGAGAAAGAGGCGCAGGTTTGAACATAAGAATACTTCCAGTTACTGACATTAGCTATAATATAACATTAGCAAATCAATAAACTCAACAATGTTATACTATAACCTCGAGTTTATTCGTTGTTACCCTGCGCCTTGCTCTATACTTACTAAGTATCAAGGATCAGGAAGCGGGACTTATGAGCGATAAAGGAAGGGTGTTTAAAGCACACTTTACAATTAATGATAACGTTCATCACTGCCAATTGAATGAGCATTTTACAACCGCGCGGCGAGATAACGAATCCCTACATCACTTTATCCTACGACTGCTTGGATTTTGCTTATTTGCTTATCGCCATGACCTTAGGTTATGTGACGCCCGTGAAAAACCACAGCGTGATGTTTATGCCAAAAATGATTTCGATGATTATGAGCTGGTTATCGAAGTGTTCACAGGTGATATTAAGGTCTTAAATAAACTGTATCGTGAGGCTCAACAATTATATGTGATCACCGTAATGCCAGTTGATAGTGAGCTACAGCACTGGTTACTAGCACATCAACGAGTTGAGCTAATTGCTATCGAAAACGCTTTTATTGAGCGCTTAGAGGCCATGTTGGCGCGATCTTTGGCATGGCATGTGAGTGTTGACAGTGATGAAATCAGTATTACTGCCAACGATGTATTTGTTCGTTCAGCACTGCAGGTGAGTTGGTTTTAGTCGTCAAAACTGATTGCAATGTCGCCTTCAGGGGTGGAGCAACACAGTAATATTTCACCATCACGAATAAAAGCAAGCGGCTCGTGGCGATACACCACGCTGCCTTGACATAGCTTGGCTCGACAAGCGCCGCAAAACCCTTCACGGCATTGATATGGTGCATCGACACCTTGACTTTCTAGGCTATGTAACAAGCTGGGGCTCTGCTCTGGGTGAAGCAGGGCTTGGCCGTTAAGTGTGATGATAGCGGGTTTGTTAGACACGATGAGGAAGTGTAGGGGCCAAAGAGGCCCCACTTATATTAAAGGTCAAAGTCACCAAAATCGTTAGCATCCACTTGCGAATCGATTTGGCCAACTAAGTAAGAGCTGATTTCCGCTTCTTGCGGAGCGACTTGCACGTTATCAGATACCAACCAAGCATTGATCCATGGGATCGGATTGCTTTGAGTTTCAAATTGAGTTGGCAAGCCCACTGCGCTCATACGCACATTGGTAATGTACTCAACGTACTGACAGAGAATGTCTTTGTTGAGGCCTATCATAGAGCCATCTTTGAAGAGATATTCAGCCCACTCTTTTTCTTGTTGCGCGGCATCGACGAACATCGCAATGGCTTGTTCGCGGCACTCGGCTGCTACCTCTGCCATTTGCGGGTCGTCCTTACCTTCTTGCATAATATTGAGCATGTGCTGCGTACCAGAGAGGTGCAAGGCTTCATCACGGGCGATAAGCTTAATGATTTTCGCATTGCCTTCCATCAGTTCACGCTCTGCAAACGCAAACGAGCATGCAAACGACACATAGAAGCGAATGGCTTCAAGAATATTCACCGACATCATCGCTAAATACAAACGTTTCTTAAGCTCATACAGGCTCACATCAATGACATCGCCGTTAACGGTGTGCTGACCTTCGCCGTACAGGTTATAAATTGATGTTAAGTGGATTAAGTCATCATAGTAACGAGTCACCGCGTCGGCACGTTCATTGATTTTGTCATTGGTGACAATGTCATCAAAAATAAGCTCAGGGGATTGCGTTACATTGCGAATGATATGAGTGTATGAGCGGCTGTGGATGGTTTCACTGAACGCCCATGTTTCTATCCAGGTTTCCAACTCAGGCAGCGACACGATAGGTAGCAAGGCAACGTTGGGTGAGCGTCCTTGAACACTGTCTAGCAGGGTTTGGTATTTCAGGTTACTCAAGAAAATGTGACGTTCATGATCGGGCAAGGATTGAAAATCAACACGGTCTTTGCTGACATCCACTTCTTCCGGGCGCCAAAAGAAAGACAGTTGCTTTTCAATTAACTTCTCAAAAATAGGGTACTTCTGCTGGTCGTAACGTGACACATTCACCGTTTGCCCAAAAAACATCGGTTCTTTTAATTGGTCGTTATGATTACGGCTAAAAGTGGTGTATGACATAGTCGTGGGGTCTCAATCTACTTGGTAGAACAACAAAGGAATGCGGCTGCACACAGCCGCATGCTGTAATTATATTTTACACGCGCCGCCTTCACAGCCGTCATCGGCTTGTTCTGGCTTAAGCTCGTCTTGCGAGTCAGCTGCACCATCACGAGTGTTATGGTAGTACAACGTTTTGACACCCAGCTTGTACGCGGTCAATAAGTCTTTAAGCAGTAACTTCATAGGTACTTTACCGCCTTCGAACTTGTTTGGATCATAGTTGGTATTGGCTGAAATCGTTTGGTCAACGAACTTCTGCATAATGCCAACAAGTTGCAAGTAGCCATCGTTAGAAGGGATATCCCAAAGTAACTCGTACTGCTCTTTCAAACGCTCATATTCAGGCACTACCTGCTTCAAAATACCGTCTTTGGATGCTTTAACGCTGATGTGTCCACGCGGTGGCTCAATGCCGTTCGTGGCATTAGAAATCTGCGATGATGTCTCTGAAGGCATTAACGCTGATAGCGTCGAGTTACGCATACCATGGGTTTTAATGCTTTCGCGTAGTCCATCCCAGTCAAGGTGTAACGGCTCGTCACATACACTATCGAGATCCTTCTTATAAGTATCGATAGGCATAATGCCTTGAGCATAAGTTGTTTCGTTAAACTTAGGACAAGCGCCTTTTTCTTTCGCTAACTCATTTGACGCTTTCATTAAGTAATATTGAATCGCCTCAAAAGTTTTGTGTGTTAACGCGTTGGCACTGCCATCGGAATAACGTTTGCCATTTTTAGCTAAGTAATAGGCAAAGTTAATGACGCCAATACCTAAAGTACGGCGGCCCATGGTGGCGTTATACGCTGCAGGAACAGGGTACTCTTGGTAATCCAACAGGCTATCAAGGGCGCGGACACCTAGTTCGGCCAGCTCTTCGAGCTCGTCGAGTGAATTGATAGCACCGAGGTTAAATGCCGATAGCGTACACAAGGCAATTTCGCCTTCTTCGTCCATAACATTATTCATCGGCTTAGTCGGCAGCGCGATTTCTAAACATAAATTAGATTGGCGAATAGGCGCGACTTTCGCATCGAACGGGCTGTGAGTATTACAGTGATCCACGTTTTGCAGATAGATGCGCCCAGTGCTGGCACGCTCTTGCAAAAACATCGAAAACAGCTCAATGGCCTTGATACGTTTTTTGCGAATACTCTCGTCTTGTTCGTACTGCACATATAGCTGTTCGAACTTTTCTTGGTCTTCGAAAAAGGCATCGTACAAGCCTGGCACATCCGATGGACTGAACAAGGTAATGTGGCCGTCTTTAATGAGTCGGGTATACATCAGTTTATTAAACTGCACACCATAATCTAGATGGCGTACCCGGTTGTCATCGACACCTCGGTTATTCTTCAAGACCAGCAGATTTTCCACTTCCAAGTGCCACAGTGGGTAGAAGAGTGTGGCTGCGCCGCCGCGCACCCCACCTTGAGAGCAGCTTTTTACTGCCGTTTGGAAGTGCTTATAAAATGGGATACAACCTGTATGGTAGGCTTCACCGTTACGGATTGGGCTGCCTAGGGCACGAATGCGTCCGGCGTTAATACCAATACCGGCCCGCTGTGATACGTATTTAACGATTGCAGAAGAGGTCGCGTTAATGGAATCTAGGCTATCGTCACACTCAATCAGTACGCATGAGCTAAATTGACGAGTCGGTGTGCGCACACCCGACATAATCGGTGTTGGCAACGAAATTTTGAATGTAGAAACGGCATCGTAAAAGCGCTTAACATAGTCAAGACGCGTTTCTTTTGGGTATTCAGAGAATAAGCTGGCAGCCACTAATACATATAAAAATTGCGCGCTCTCGTAAATATCGCCAGTCACGCGGTTTTGGACTAGGTATTTACCTTCCAACTGCTTTACTGCGGCGTAGCTGAAGTTTAAGTCTCGGCTATGATCAATAAAGGCATCCATTTGCTCGAACTCAGACTGAGTGTAATCAGTGAGTAAATGTTGATCGTAGCGTTTATCTTCAACGAGCTTAACTACGTGGTCATACAGCTTCGGTGGCTCAAATTGGCCATAAGCTTTCTTTCTTAGATGGAAGATAGCAAGGCGAGCTGCCAAAAACTGATAGTCAGGAGTGTCTTTTGAGATCAGATCTGCTGCTGACTTAATGATTGTCTCATGAATGTCTTCGGTGCGGATACCGTCATAGAACTGAATATGGGACTTAAGTTCAACTTGTGAGACAGATACATTATTCAGACCTTCTGCCGCCCAAGTAATAACGCGATGGATTTTATCTAAATCCAGCGCTTCCTTACGTCCGTCGCGTTTACTAACAGATAGCTGTTGGTTCATAGTTATTGCCCGTATTTATAATTAGTTGTCTTAGCGCACGGCTGAGAAATACGTGTTGCCGCCCGTATTTACATCAGCGGATGTTACTTTACTGCCAGGATAGTGCTTTGCTATCACCTATTTATGAGTACAGCAGATTAAAGCACGGCCTAATTGGCCAAGATTTAAACACTATATATGGTGTTTTCATCACAGCGACTCACAAGATAGTGGGGTAGCGATGCTTTTGCAAGAGGCGCATACCTTGACAATCTGTGGATAACTACAAGGGGTTAGTGATCGTTAACCTTATAGCATTTTTAAAGCTGTATTTAGATGAAAATCAACGCCAAAAAAAACAATTTAAACGAAATTTTTGTACCGATAGCGACTGATTTTTTTATCATCAATACGCTTAAATTGTATTCGTGACGATCATTTTAAATCACTATATCTGGTGTTCAAAAATTAACAAGCCACCAGATATAGTGTATTCGTCATCCGCGAATTTGCCAATACAATGCGCGGATCATTTTCGATCACAGCAATTTTTCGAAGTGCAATAAATAGTTAACGCTAACGTCGTTATTAAGGGTAAATTGTTTTGTCAGCGGGTTATAACTTAAGCCGGCGCTGTGACGCACTTTGAGTCCCTGTTGCTCAGCCCACGTTATAAGTTGCGAGGGGCGAATAAACTTACTATGGTCGTGCGTGCCTTCAGGAACCATTTTTAGCACCTTCTCCGCTCCCACTATTGCCAGCAAATAGGCTTTAGTGGTTTTATTGAGCGTAGAGAAATACACGTTTGCTCCTGGTTTAGCGAGGCGGGCGGCGGCGGCAATAACCGACTCGGGCTCAGGCACATGCTCAAGCATTTCCATACAAGTGACCACATCAAACTGTTCACTGTGGTGCTCGCTAAATGCCTCGGCAGTGTTTAACTGATAATCCACTTTTACCCCAGACTCCAGCGCGTGCAGCTTGGCGACATTTAGCGGCTCTTGGCCCATATCAATTCCCGTGACTTGGGCGCCAAGCTTGGCCATGCTCTCAGCTAAAATTCCGCCTCCGCAGCCTATATCCAAGGCCCGCTTCTGCGCCAGTCCTTGTGCGTGCTGGGCGATGAAATCCAGTCGCAGAGGGTTGATATCGTGCAGTGGTTTGAATTCGCCGTCGAAATCCCACCAACGTTCGGCAATGGCTTCAAATTTAGCTATTTCACTGTGGTCTACATTTTGATGTTCGGTCATATAAAACTTCCTCGTGTTTATGAGGCCATTATACGGGGGGATTTTCGCAAATCGCAAAGATTTAGCGCCTGTAAAATCAAAAATAATGTGATAGCATGAGCGCAGATAATAACGACAAATGACAGTCGCTGATTCTCCTTCACTTTGTTGGGGACGGAGGCTGTCAATGAAGAAGGAAAGTGGAATCAATGACTGATCTCGCCAACGAAGTCCTTCCGGTTAATATTGAAGATGAGTTAAAAAATTCCTACCTCGATTACGCCATGAGTGTAATCGTAGGGCGTGCGCTTCCCGATGTGCGTGATGGGCTTAAGCCTGTTCACCGTCGTGTGTTGTTCGCCATGAATGAACTCCGCAATGACTGGAATAAACCCTATAAAAAATCGGCTCGTGTAGTCGGTGATGTAATTGGTAAATACCACCCCCATGGCGACAGTGCAGTGTACGACACCATCGTACGTATGGCGCAGCCATTCTCCTTGCGTTACATGCTTGTTGATGGTCAAGGTAACTTTGGCTCGGTAGATGGTGACTCAGCGGCGGCGATGCGTTACACCGAAGTACGTATGGCAAAGCTATCACAAGAACTACTGGCTGATTTAGAAAAAGAGACTGTAGACTTCGTCCCGAACTACGACGGCACCGAGCAAATCCCAGATGTGTTGCCGACTAAAGTGCCTAACTTACTGGTCAACGGCTCTTCGGGTATTGCCGTCGGTATGGCCACTAACATTCCGCCGCACAACCTCACCGAAGTGATCAATGGTTGTTTGGCGCTTATTAAAGAGCCGGAAACCACGATTGAAGAATTGATGGACTACATTCCTGGTCCTGATTTCCCTACTGCAGCCATTATCAATGGTAAAAAGGGCATTGAGCAGGCCTACAAAACCGGCCGTGGTAAGATTTATATCCGCGCTCGTGCCGATGTCGAAGTGGATGAAAAAACCGGTCGCGAAACCATCGTTGTCCATGAAATCCCGTACCAGGTTAACAAAGCGCGCTTGATTGAAAAAATCGCCGAACTGGTTAAAGACAAGAAGATTGAAGGGATCAGTGCGCTGCGAGATGAGTCTGATAAAGACGGTATGCGCATTGTTATCGAGGTAAAACGCGGCGAAGTCGGCGAAGTTATCCTCAATAACCTGTACGCACAAACGCAAATGCAAACAGTGTTTGGCATGAACATGGTTGCCCTCGATGGCAATCAGCCACGTTGTTTCAACCTCAAAGAGATGCTTGAAGCCTTTATTCTGCATCGTCGCGAGGTGGTCACTCGCCGGACTGTATACGATTTACGTAAAGCCCGTGACCGTGCACACACCCTTGAAGGTCTTGCTATTGCTTTGGCGAATATCGACCCGGTCATTGAGCTGATCCGTAAATCGCCAACACCGGCCGAGGCGAAAGAAGCGTTAGTATCTCGCCCGTGGGAGCTCGGCAATGTAAAAGCCATGCTGGAAAAAGCCGGTGATGATGCTGCGCGCCCAGACTGGCTTGATGATGGCTTAGGTATTCGCGATGGTCAATACTACCTATCAGAGCCCCAAGCTCAGGCTATTTTGGAGCTGCGCTTACATAAGTTGACTGGCTTAGAGCACGGTAAGATCCTTGATGAATACCAAGAGCTACTTGAGCTTATCGCTGAGTTGTTACATATCCTCGGTTCACCTGAACGGTTGATGGAAGTGATCCGTGACGAGTTAGTATTGATTAAAGACACCTATGGCGATGAACGTCGTACTGAAATCAGTGCTGCGGCGCACGACATCAGCTTAGAAGATTTAATCAACGAAGAAGATGTGGTGGTGACCTTGTCACATGAAGGCTATGTTAAGTACCAGCCTTTGAGTGATTATGAGGCCCAGCGTCGCGGCGGTAAGGGTAAGTCGGCAACGAAGATGAAAGATGAAGACTTCATCGAGCGCTTACTGGTTGCCAATACCCACGACACCATTTTATGCTTCTCCAGCGCAGGGCGTTTGTATTGGCTGAAAGTCTATCAGTTGCCACTTGCCAGCCGCGCAGCGCGTGGTAAGCCGATTGTTAACTTGCTACCGCTCGAAGCTGATGAACGTATCACCACGATATTACCTGTGCGTGAATACGAAGAAGACAAGTTTATTGTTATGGCGACCGCCAGCGGTGTTGTTAAGAAAACGCCACTGACGGCCTACAGCCGTCAACGCGCCAGCGGCATCATCGCGATTAACCTGAATGAAGGGGATAGCCTAATCGGTGCACGTATCACCACTGGTGAAGACGACATCATGCTATTTACGGAGCACGGTAAAGTAGTGCGTTTCAATGAGAAACAACGCGATGCTGAAACGGGTGAAGTTAAACGTGACCCTGAAACGGGCGAAGAACTGCTCGCTCTGCGTCCTATGGGCCGTACTGCGACAGGTGTTCGTGGCATCAAGATGCCAGACAACGTCAAAGTGGTATCGTTAATTGTACCGCAAGGGGACGGCGCTATCCTGACCGTGACTGAAAATGGCTATGGTAAACGCACACCATTAGAAGAGTATCCTGCTAAGAGTCGAGCGACACAAGGCGTGGTCTCAATTAAAGTGAGCGAGCGTAATGGCCCGGTGGTCGGCGCGGTGCAGGTCGATGACAATGATGAAATCATGATCATTTCTAATCGCGGGACCTTAGTTCGTACCCGTGTTAATGAAGTGTCTCGCGTTGGCCGTAACACGCAGGGGGTCATTTTGATCCGCACCATTGACGGTGAGGCTGTGGTTGGGTTACAACGTATCGAAGAAATCGATGATGAAGACCTAGTCGACATAGAGCAAAACGAGGTGCCAGAAAATTCACAGGCACCCACTGCAGGCGATGACACGCCTGAGTAAATCTCTTAGTATATGAAAGCGGCTTCGGCCGCTTTTTTTATTTGTTGATAATACCTTTCAAGCACTTAATCATGGTGCATAGTGTCCAAGGTGTTATCCATACGCATATGGAATGAGGAAATAGAAGTAATGAGCGTATACAACTTTTGTGCAGGCCCTGCCATGTTGCCACCCGAGGTTATGAAAAAGGCACAGAGTGAATTTTTAGATTGGCAAAATCTCGGAGTATCGGTGATGGAAGTGAGTCACCGAGCTGAACCGTTCTTAACTATGGCGCAACAGTGCGAGGCGCGTTTGCGCCGGTTAATGAACATTAGCGATGATTTTGCTGTGCTCTTTATGCATGGTGGCGGTCGTGGTCAATTTGCCGCTGTGCCAATGAATCTGCATTTGGACGATGCACCAGCGGTGTATGTTAATACCGGTATTTGGTCTGACGGCGCGGCGACAGAAGCGCGTAAGTACACCGATGTGGTTGAGCTGAATGTACGTGATGACCGTGATGGTCAGTTTGGCGTCACACCGGTGGCGCAATGGCCATTGCCTGAAAAAGCCAGCTACATTCATTATTGCCCTAATGAAACTATTGATGGTGTTGAATTATTTGATGTGCCTCGCCACCCTAGTGCGCCTATCGTGGCCGATATGTCGTCGATGATTCTATCGCGGGAAATCAATGTTGATGACTTTGATGTTATTTACGCTGGTGCGCAAAAAAATATTGGTCCGTCAGGGCTTGCTATTGTGATTGTCCGTAAAACGCTGCTTGAACGTCAAGGTTTGCCGCGCCCAGGAATATTGGATTACGCGGTGGAGGCCAAGCAGGGCAGTATGTATAACACGCCGCCGACCTTCGCTTGGTATCTGGCTGATGAGGTGTTTAAGTACCTTGAAGAGCATGGTGGTGTTCCAGCCATGCAGCGTCATAATAAAAATAAAGCGGCAATCTTGTACGATTACATCGATAGCTCCTCGTTTTACAATAATAAAGTGGACAAAGCCTGCCGCTCATTGATGAATGTACCATTTTGGTTGAACGATGAGCGCCATAACGAGCGCTTTTTAGCGCTGTCTAAACAAGCGGGCTTACTGGCGTTAGAAGGGCATCGTTTTGTTGGCGGAATGCGCGCGAGCATCTATAACGCCATGCCGGTCGCCGGTATTGAAGCGCTAGTGACCTTTATGGATGAGTTTGCCAAGGAGCATGGGTGATGGAGTCATTACGATTAACGCCAATTAAAGGCGTCAATGGCGAGGTCACCCTCCCAGGCTCAAAAAGCCTTTCTAACCGCATCTTATTGCTTGCTGCGCTCGCACAGGGCAACACCACAGTGACCAACCTGCTCGACAGCGATGATATTCGTCATATGCTTGCAGCGCTCTCGGCTTTAGGGGTTAAGGTTGAATTGAGCGATGATAAAACACAGGCTGTGGTGCACGGGCGGGGCGGTGAACTGGATACCCCAGATGATGCTTTGTTTCTCGGTAACGCGGGCACTGCATTTCGACCACTGACTGCGGTGCTGGCAGCCACTTCGGGCTCTTTCACACTCACAGGCGAGCCGCGCATGGAAGAGCGTCCAATTGGTCACTTAGTGGATGCACTACAGTCACTGGGAGCCGATATTCACTACAGCAAACAGCGCCACTATCCGCCGTTGGTGATTCACGGTCAAGGACTCAGTGGGGGTGAAGTAAGCATTGACGGCAGCATTTCCAGTCAGTTTCTGACCGCTTTATTGATGGCCGCTCCGCTGTTTCAGGGGGATACCAACATCAGCATTAAAGGCGAGTTGGTTTCTAAGCCCTATATAGATATCACCCTTGGGGTGATGGCGAAATTCGGTGTCCATGTTGAACATGACAATTATCAGCGCTTCTATGTCAAAGGCGGACAAACATACCAAAGCCCCGGACGCATAATGGTTGAAGGCGACGCTTCCTCAGCATCTTACTTTGTTGCGGCGGCAGCTATTGCTGGCGGTGAAATCACCATTCATGGTGTTGGCTCGCAAAGTGTACAAGGAGATATCGGCTTTGCGAAGGTCATGCAGCAGGTGGGGGCTGACATTGATTGGTATGATACCAAGTTGGTCGTGCGCAAAGGTACACTCAAAGGCGTGGACATTGACGCCAATGCGATTCCCGATGCAGCAATGACCCTAGCAACAGTCGCACTGTTTGCAAAGGGCAAAACGGCAATTCGTAATATCTATAATTGGCGAGTCAAAGAAACAGACCGGTTACATGCAATGGCAACCGAGTTGAAGAAGCTGGGCGCTGAGGTGATAGAGGGCGAAGACTATATCGAAATCACCCCGGTAGCAGCGCTTAATGATGTCGCTATCGATACTTATAACGACCATCGTATCGCGATGTGCTTTTCATTGGTTGCTGTGGGCGGGTGGCCTGTCACTATTAACGACCCGAGTTGCACCGCGAAAACTTTCCCTACCTATTTTGATACACTGTCACACGTCAGTCAGTACTAGCCTTTGCAGCCTGTTTACGCTTTGTCGTAAGCAGGCTGATACTTGATCTGTTACAAAACAATATTAAAAAACTACTGTAATGACGCGAATTTGCAGAAAAGTTCGCGTATAATACCGCCGATTTTAATGTTTGCTGTGCATGCAGGAGGTTTGAATGCAGGCATCAATGCCGGTGATCACCATTGATGGGCCAAGTGGCTCAGGCAAGGGTACGGTGTGTCGCTTACTTGCACAAAAATTAGGCTGGGACGTGCTTGATAGCGGTGCAATTTACCGGGTGTTAGCGCTCGCCGCGCTGCACCACCAAATAGCCTTAGATAGCGAAGAGGCCCTTGTTCCTCTGGCGGCGAATTTGGATGTGCAATTCGAATTTGATAACGAGACCGACTCGAGCAAGATTATCCTTGAGGGTGAAGAAGTCACCCATGGCATTCGCAACGAAGAAGTCGGCGCTGCGGCGTCTAAAGTTGCCGCGTTGCCGCGTGTACGCGAAGCATTACTGCGCCGTCAGCGCGCATTTCGCAGCGAAAACGGCTTAATCGCCGATGGCAGAGATATGGGGACGGTGGTGTTCCCCGACGCAGAGGTGAAGATTTACCTCACTGCCAGTGCCGAAGAGCGCGCCGAGCGCCGTTTTAAAGAGTTGAAGGAGCGTGGCCTGGATGTTACACTAGGTGGTCTACTCGAGGACATTAAAGCACGTGACGAACGTGATATGAATCGCAGCGTGGCACCCCTTGTGCCAGCGGATGATGCTATCACTGTTGATACAACGCAGCTCAATGCCGAACAGGTGTTCGCTCAGGTTAATAAGATCTTAGAAGATGCGGTCTTAGCCGGCAAACTCCCGCATACGAGTATAAAAGACTAATTTATCTCACATTGGCAGGATGCTGATGTTTTACTAATAACCCCGCTGAGCAGTGACGCGATGTGGAGAATTTAACTTATAGAGACGTATTAAGTATGTCAGAAAATTTTGCGCAGTTATTTGAAGAAAGCCTACAGGATTTTGAAGCTCAACAGGGCTCAATCGTAAAAGGTACCGTAATCTCTATCGAGAACAACATCGTTCTTGTAGACGCTGGCCTAAAGTCAGAAAGTGCCATTCCTGCAGAGCAGTTCAAAAATACTGCTGGTGAACTAGAAGTTGCCGTTGGTGACGAAGTAGATGTAGCACTAGACGCTATCGAAGACGGCTTCGGTGAAACTATTCTTTCTCGTGAAAAAGCGAAGCGCCACGAAGCGTGGATTCGCCTTGAAAAAGCGTGTGAAGAAAACGAAACAGTTACTGGTGTTATCAATGGCAAGGTTAAAGGCGGCTTCACTGTTGAAGTAGATTCAATCCGTGCCTTCCTACCTGGTTCACTTGTTGATGTTCGTCCAGTACGTGACACCACTCACCTTGAAGGTAAAGAGCTAGAGTTCAAAGTAATCAAGCTTGACCAGAAGCGCAACAACGTTGTTGTTTCACGTCGTGCTGTTATCGAGTCTGAAAACTCAGCTGAACGTGAAGAGCTACTTGCTAACCTTGTTGAAGGTCAAGAAGTTAAAGGTATCGTTAAGAACCTTACCGATTACGGTGCGTTCGTAGATCTAGGTGGTGTAGACGGTCTACTACACATCACTGACATGGCGTGGAAGCGTGTTAAGCACCCTTCAGAAATCGTAAATGTTGGCGACGAAATCAACGTTAAAGTACTTAAGTTCGACAAAGAGAAAACACGTGTTTCTCTAGGTCTTAAGCAGCTTGGCGAAGATCCATGGCAAGAAATTGCCAACCGTTACCCAGAAGGCGCTAAGCTAACTGGTCGTGTAACTAACCTAACTGACTACGGTTGCTTCGTTGAAATCGAAGAAGGCGTAGAAGGTCTAGTACACGTTTCTGAGATGGATTGGACTAACAAGAACATCCACCCATCTAAAGTAGTATCACTAGGTGATACTGTTGAAGTAATGGTACTAGAGATCGACGAAGAGCGTCGTCGTATTTCTCTAGGTCTTAAGCAGTGTAAAGCGAACCCTTGGCAGGAATTTGCGCGTCTTAATAACAAAGGCGACCAAGTTACTGGTAAGATCAAGTCAATCACTGACTTCGGTATCTTCATCGGTCTTGAAGGCGGCATCGACGGTCTTGTACACCTATCTGATATTTCTTGGAACACGCCTGGCGAAGAAGCTGTACGTGAATACAAGAAAGGTGACGAGATCACAGCTATCGTTCTTCAAGTTGACCCAGAGCGTGAGCGTATCTCTCTAGGCGTTAAGCAAATCGAAGCGGATCCTTTCAATAACTACCTAGACGCAAACAAAAAAGGTGCTATTGTTAAAGGTAAAGTGACAGCTGTTGATGCTAAAGGTGCAACAGTTGAGCTTGCTGAAGGCGTTGAAGGTTACATCCGTGTAGCAGACATCGCTCAAGAGCGTGTAGAAGATGCAACTGCAGTTGCTTCTGAAGGCGACGAAATCGAAGCGAAGTTTGTTGGCGTAGATCGTAAGAACCGCGCTATCAGCCTTTCTGTAAAAGCGATTTACGAAGCTGAAGAGAAAGAAGCGCTTGAGAAACTGAAGGCAGATGAGCCTCAGTTCGAAAACGCTATGGCTGCTGCATTTAAAAATGCACAAAAAGACTAAGCTTTAGTCGAGTCTAGGAAGGGCGCAAGCCCTTCCTTTTGTAAGCACTTGAGGAAACATTATGACCAAGTCAGAGTTAATAGAACAGCTTGCAGAACAACACTCACACATCCAAGCACGTGATGTTGAAAATGCCGTAAAAGAAATTCTAGAACAGATGGCCGGCTCGCTCTCTAGCGCCGAGCGCATCGAAATTCGCGGCTTTGGTAGCTTTTCCCTTCATTACCGTGCACCACGTACAGGTCGAAATCCAAAAACCGGCGAAACCGTTGAACTAGACGGTAAATATGTCCCTCATTTTAAACCAGGCAAAGAATTGCGCGATCGCGTTAACGAGAGCATACAATAATAACAACGGAGTCGTTACCGAGTGAAGGTTGTAAAAATCGTTCTTTTTGTACTGTGTGTTTTTATTGCCTTCGTATTGGGTTCGCAAAATCCACAGTCTGTTCAAGTAAATTATCTTATTGCTAGCGCTCAACTACCACTTGCTGCCCTTATCAGCGTGTGCTTTGTTATTGGCCTATTAGTCGGTTGCTTTGTAAGTTTTCGAGTGTTTTCCAAGTTAAAGTGGCAAAACTATCGCTTACAGCGACGCAATACCAAGCTAGCCCGTGATTTCAACAATGACATAGGCCCTGAGCCTGCCACTGAAAAAGACGGTTAGTCATGCTTGAACTGTTGTTTTTACTCTTGCCTGTAGCTGCGGGCTACGGCTGGATAATGGGTAAAAACAGTGCCAAAAACCAAGCCCATCAACATAATCGCAAAATCACTGCCGAATACAGTAAAGGCCTTAAGTACCTGCTTGATAGGGAAGAGGATCAAGGCCTTGAACACCTTATTCAATTACTCGAGGTCTCTGCGGACTCGGTTGAGCATTACTTGACCTTAGCGGCATTATTTCGCAAGCGCGGCGAGCTTGACCGCGCCATCAAGATTCATGAGTTATTACTTGAGCACCCTAACTTAAATCAAGATCAGCTCACTGAAAGTCGCTTAGAGTTAGCACAGGACTATATCTTGGCTGGATTGCTTGATAGCGCAGAAGAGCACCTACTTATCCTCGTTAAGGGGAAGCGTCAGCAGGCCATTGAACCGCTGATCACCTTATACTCACAAACGCGAGAGTGGCAAAAAGGCGTTGAGTTATACCAACGTCATGCCCATTTATTCATTCACAGCCAACAACGTATTGCGATTGCTAATTTTTACTGTGAGGCAGCCCTTAACAGTCAGCAAACAGAGTTGATGTCACAAGCCTTAGGAGTAGGCGAGCCGAGTATTCGGCCCTTATATGAACTGGGCCTACAGGCTTATCAACGGGAAGACTATGTGCAAGCAATTCACTATTGGCGTGACTTGGTCACTCAATTTACCCGCTGCTCACCGTTAGTGATTGATAAGCTAGCCAACGCCTATCGTCATTTGAACTTACAGCAACAGTTCGAGCAATTGTTGAGTGAGCTGGTAGAGCAAGGCGGTGTCCTTCTTAAAATTCATTATTGCCAGCATTTATTAACACGAGGCGAAAAACAAGCGGCTATGGAGTTTCTCACCAAAAGCTTGAAGAAACAGCCGAATATCCGTGGCTTTCGTTTTCTGTTACAATTATTGGCTGGTCAAAATGCCCAACTCGATGAGGCATTAAACCCCATAGATAAACTGATCCAATCATATATAGACACCAAGGCAGACTATCAATGTCAGCATTGTGGTTTTGAAAGCCATAGCCATTACTGGTTATGTCCTTCATGTCGACATTGGGAGTCTATACAGCCAAGCCGTGGGCTTGATGGTTTTTAAACAGGAAAAAAATGAGCTCTGTTGATTCTAAAAAAGTATTGATCGCCTTAGATTATGACGACCAAGACAAAGCCTTAGCTTTCGTAAAGCAATTATCACCTAGCACTTGCCGCTTAAAAGTAGGCAAAGAAATGTTTACGTTGTTTGGTCCCGATTTTGTCAAACAATTGGTGGATTTGGGCTTCGATGTATTTCTCGATTTGAAATTCCATGATATTCCTAACACTGTTGCTAAAGCGGTGACTGCGGCTGCAAAATTAGGGGTATGGATGGTTAATGTTCATGCCAGTGGCGGTGTGGCAATGATGGAAAAGGCGAAAGCAGCATTGACTCCTTTCGGTGACAAAGCGCCGTTACTGATCGCGGTGACCGTCCTTACCAGTATGGATGAAATACAATTAAAACAATTAGGTATTGATAAATCCCCACAAGAACAAGTATTGTATCTAGCCAAGCTTGCACATCAGGCTGGTCTTGATGGTGTAGTTTGTTCAGCGCAAGAAGCGCAGTTATTAAAATCACAGTTGGGGTCAGAGTTTACACTGGTGACACCAGGGATCCGCCCAGCAGGAAGCGATGCCGGGGACCAAAAACGTATAATGACACCAGAGCGAGCCGTTGCGAGCGGCAGCGACTATCTGGTTATTGGTCGTCCAATCACGCAAGCTGTTGATCCAGTTGCGGTATTAACTGAGATTAATGAGAGTCTAGGAGACTAAGGTGAAATACATTCTGCTGATAGCCCTCATTGTGGCCGCAGGTTACTATTATCATCGCCAGAGCACCGCAGAAAGTAATGCGCGCGCACTGGCGCTGTTGATTGAACAGGTAGAATACCAAGATGTGGATCTATTTGCTCTGAAAGAGGCGCTGGCAAAACGTGTCTATGCGATTTGCGCCAATAATGAAGCAATGCTGTTGGAGTCTGGGCGTTCAGTGGGTAATTGTATGGAAGGCCATGATATTAAACGTGTCGAGTGTGAAGGGCGTATCTTTCGGCTTGCTCCGTTGAGTATTAGTAACCGCTCAGAGTTGCTTGATTATTCTAAGCGTTATGTACGCTGCGCTCTGCCTTATGATGACCTTCGTTATCAATCCTACTAATCTACGTGAAAACGCGACTTAAGGTCGCGTTTTTAATGTGATTCGTGTGGCCTCGATATCAATAAGTTGATCTTTAAACAGACCGCCAATAGCCTTTTTAAAGTTCGCTTTTGAGGTGCCAAACTGGCGCTTTATGGCCTCCGGCGCAGATTTATCTCCAAGCGGCAACACGCCACCACCGTCTTTTAACGCTTGCAGTATTTGCTCTTTAAGCGGGTCTAGCTTTGCTATCCCTTGCTTTTCTAAGACAATATCAAGTTTGTCATCTTCGCGGCACTGTAAGACGAACGCGTTAAGCTGTTGACCAACGTACAGCGGGCGATGTACGCGATTATGAAAAATAAGTCCCCAATGGCTATCATCGACAATCACTTTGTAGCCTAAATCGGTTTTAGCAGCCACCATGATGTCAACGGCATCGTTGAACTGGTAACGAGGCTTTGCATGGCCGACGAATTTATTGAGGTTACTGGATGCACAAATACGTTTGGAGGCATTGTCCAAGTAGAGCTTTACTAAATAACTATTTCCCTCTCGCATTCGGGGTTTTTGTTCGTTAAAGGGAACCAACAGGTCTTTATCCAGACCCCAATCTAAAAAGGCGCCGGTTTTGTTGACTTGTTTAACTTGTAAAAAAGCAAAATCGCCTACTTGCGCTAATGGTTTTTTTCGAGTTGCGGTGGCGTGGCCCATACTATCTAAATAGACAAATACACCTAAGCTATCACCTTGTTGTAAATCATCGGGTAGCTCAGAGGCCGGTAAAAATACTTCACCGAGTTCGGTGCTTCGCAAATACGCGCCTTCGCCTGCGACTTCCTCAACAAACAGCGTTTGCCATTGACCTAATTCACTCATTATTCGCTCTCTGTGTCGTTATTTTTTTTAGGCTTGCGTTTTACGCCCATGCTGTTCGGATCAAACGGTGCGGGTTGCGCCACTTTTACCTGCATAGGTTTACTTTTCTTGCGCTTAGCAAGAGGTTTTTTAGATGTTGCTGGCTTAGTTTTATCCTGGGGCTTTTTCTTTGTATTTGCTGGCGGTTTTGGACGAGTAAAGCCTTTAAACTTGCCGACTAGCCCTTCAACTTCACTGAACGGCAAAGGACGGCGCATAAATTGGTTTATCGCCAGGTAGCTTTGCCAATCTTTCGGCCCCACTAATGAAATGGCATGACCTTTAAAGCCCGCGCGGCCAGTACGACCAATACGGTGAATGTATTCTTCCGCATGTTTTGGCAAGTCAAAATTGATTACATGGGTGACGTTAAGCAAATCGAGGCCCCGTGACGCCACGTCGGTGGTAACCAACACTTGATATAGTCCACGGCTAAAGGCATCCATAATATCCAGCCGTTTGCTTTGCGCCAGCGTGCCTGCGAGAGCGACGGCCTTAAAACCTTGCGCCGTGAGCTTGTTACACAAGCGCTCGGTATCATCTCGTGTGGCGGTAAAAATAATACACTGACCAACATTCTCTTGGGCAATAAAGTGATCGAGCAGGGCCTCTTTATGGTCGAGGTGATCCGCTAAATAAAGATGCTGTGAGATATCGCTATGCTCATCAGTGGCGGCACTAATGGTCACGCCCTTAGGGTTGCGTAATAGGTTACGCGAGAGCGCACCGACCTGAGCGTGCTCCAAAGTAGCTGAAAACAAAAGGCTTTGGCGAAGACGATGATCTGCGGCCGCATTAATACGCTCAACTTGCTCGGTGAAACCGAGGTCAAGGATGCGGTCGGCCTCATCAAAAATGAGCAATTCCAGGCCGCCTAATTGTAATGAGCGGCCATCAAGGTGGTCGGCAATTCGCCCTGGCGTGCCAATCACAAAATGTGGATTCTTGCGCAGCGCCTTAACTTGGTCGTTAAAGTTCTCACCGCCAATCACTTTCGTCCCCGATAGCGCCGTTCCGGCTATCAGTAAACGTAGCTGTGAGTATACTTGTGACGCTAACTCGCGAGTCGGGGTGACAATTACTACACGGGGGTCGCGCTTTGATAGGGCCCGCTGCTTCATAACCCGTTGCACTGCAGGTAATAAGAAGGCAAGCGTCTTACCTGACCCGGTTTTTGATTGCGCAAATAAGTCATGGCCAGCGAGTGCCAAGGGTATGGCCTGCGCTTGGATATCGGTGGGCGTGGTAATACCTTGATGCGTTAGTTGCCCACACAGTCGAGAATCGATACCCAAATCACTAAATTGCAAATTAACTCTCCAAAATTACAGTTTATCCACCGCTATTATAACGTAATGAGACAGTTCACTGGCAGTGAATTTTGCGTTTTTCACCACAATCAGTAAAATACGCCGACCATTGCGCCGGATTTACGATTCGGTTTCGTTTTAAAAGCACTGAAGGTAACAGTTACTATGTCTGATCAATACGTCGTGTGCGCGCTGTATAAGTTTGTTGCGCTGCCTGATTTCGAACAACTTCGCCAACCTCTTTTAGATGTCATGCTTGCTAATGACGTACGTGGTACGTTACTGCTTGCCAAAGAGGGTATCAACGGTACGGTCGCGAGTAAACGCGAAGGGATTGATGCTTTACTAGGGTGGCTTGATAAGCAACCTAACCTCGCTAATATCGTTACCAAAGAGTCTTTTGACGATGAATGTCCTTTCTACCGCACCAAAGTGAAGCTGAAAAAAGAAATAGTCACCATGGGTGTTGAAGGTATTGACCCACGAGAAGTGGTGGGCACCTATGTGAAACCCAAGGATTGGAACGCGTTGATAAGCGACCCTGAAGTGGTGTTGGTGGATACCCGTAACGATTACGAGATAGAAATTGGTACCTTTAAAAATGCCGTTGATCCGCAAACAAAAACGTTCCGCGAATTTCCAAATTGGGCGGAGCAAAACCTTGACCCTAAAAAGCACAAAAAAGTAGCTATGTTCTGTACTGGCGGTATTCGCTGCGAAAAATCCACAGCTTATATGAAAGAGCAGGGTTTTGAAGAGGTCTACCACCTTGAGGGCGGTATTCTTAAGTACTTAGAAGAAGTGCCTAAGGAAGAGACCATGTGGGAAGGTGAGTGCTTTGTATTCGACAACCGTGTTGCTGTGGATCATGACCTAAACAAGGGTCAATACGACCAATGTCATGCCTGTCGTATGCCTATTACCGAAGACGATAAGCAAAAGCCGCAGTACATGCAGGGTGTGTCTTGTCATCACTGTCATGACAGTTTGAGCGAAGAGCAGCGCCAACGTTTTGCAGAGCGCCAAAAGCAAATCGACTTGGCGAAGCAGCGTGGTGAGGGTCATATTGGCCATGAGGCCCAAGAAATGTTACAAAAGCGCAAAGAGCAAAAGCAAAAGCTCAAAGAACAGCAACGCGCTGCTAGCAAATAATTAGCCACCGAAAAGGAAGTGTTGAACACTTCCTTTTTCGTTTTAAAGAGCAAGGATGATGAGAGCGACACTACGCAGCACGATGATAGCTAAATGCGAGCAACAAATAGCGCGTAAAGGAGAGCAGGTAGGGTTATCTTTCTACGCTTTTTTCAAAAATAAAAATGATGACCCAGAGCTGCTGATGGAGGCGGCTACTTGGTGGATTCACACCCATCGGCTCGATCATTTTGAAAAAGCACATAAAGTAAAGAGCCTATTAATCAATGAGCAGTCTTTATCGTTGTGACGACTACAACGACCTACCTATCACCATCAACTGTATATAACGCACTTTTTTTTCATAAGCTTATGTGCTTTTATAAAAAGCTGTGCAGGGCGCAAAGCCGAATTAAAACAATTAGAAGGAAAGGCCATGTTTGAGGCGCTTGGGGTAGTCACTTTGTTTCTCGTTTTAGCGACCTGTTTACCCCTATTACCTATCGGTCATTGGAGTGTTCGGGGTTTTGATTTCCCGCGTTTACAGTTTGCGGCCATCGCGACTCTTTTACTAATACTGCAAGCATACTTTCTTTCTTTTGCAAGCATTGCATCCTGGCTCATGGTCACTGCGACGCTCGGTTGCTTGCTATGGCAATTATGGTGGGTGTTACCGTATACGCCAGTGTGGCGTAAAGAAGTGCATAGTTGTCAGAGCCAAGATAGTGACAACAGCCTAAGTATTTTGGTTTCTAACGTGCTCATGACCAACCGCAATAGCAAAGCTCTGCTTGCGCTTATTTATGAACATAACCCCGACGTGGTGATCACTTTGGAGTCTGACCAATGGTGGCAGGACCAACTGGATGTGTTGTTAACGCAAAGACCGCACAGTATAAAGTGTCCGCTGGATAACCTCTATGGTATGCATGTTTATTCGCGCTTAGCCATAGAAAACAGTGAAATACGTTATTTAGTCGAGGATGATGTGCCATCTATTCATGGCGACTTGGTACTGCGCTCAGGGAACAAAGTGCGGGTGCATTTCCTTCATCCAGCGCCACCGAGTCCCACTGAAAATAGCCATTCTACTCCCCGTGATGCTGAATTATTGGTGGTGGCTCGACGTGTGGCTGAGCAATCGATACCGACGCTTATAACCGGCGATCTAAACGATGTCGCTTGGTCGCGTACTACACGGTTATTTAGAAAAGTCAGCGGCCTGTTAGACCCGCGTATAGGTCGCGGGTTATTTAATACCTTTCATGCTGATTACCCCTTGGTGCGCTGGCCGTTGGATCACTTATTTCACTCTCGCCATTTCACCTTAAATGAGATTCGGCCACTGCCTAATATTGGCTCAGATCATTTCCCATTGTACGCTTCACTTACTTTCTCCCCGCAGCAGGGTCACCAGCAGCAGGGAATAAACGCAGATGCACAAGATAAGCAACAAGCGCAGGAGATAGCGGCGCAAAAGCCAGTGACAAAAGAGGACGTGCTTTGAGCTAAGTTATTGGCTCAAAGTAGCGTTTATTTCCGCATCCACCCGGTGTCGAGCCTAACAACCACCCCTTGATTATCCACAAAGTAAAGATATGCAAAGTCAGCATGAGTCTGCAGCTATGTGTGATTAAATAACGCTATGTATTGTATTTCCCAAAAAGGGGAAGCGATTAGTCGCATTACAGTGGTCACTGACCGAGCTTAGCGTCAAGGCTGATCACAGAGCTGTTACACTACGTACACAGAGTATTAATTTAAAGCGGCCAATGGTTGAGGCCAACAACAATAATGAAGGTGGAGTTCCTTGAAGCAGGTATTTTGTGCATTAATTTGTAGTTTCATAGTATCTAGCAATGCGCTGGCCGCTGAGGGCAAGCGTGTGGTCGTCAATGCCGTAAGCCAAGAGCGAGCACAGCAGCAAGTGCAGGCGGTCGGCAGTACGGAGGCGATTCGCTCGGTCGTGCTTTACCCAGCAGTGGGGGACCGCGTCACCGGTGTGTATTTTCAGCCTGGGGATGAAGTGCAGGCTGGCGACTTGCTATTGGAGCTTGATTCACGCTTGCAAAGCGCGGCGCTTCAAGAAGCGCAAATACAATTAGCTGATGCAGAGCGAACATTAAAACGCTTAGAAGACAGCTTCGCTAAAGGTGCTATCCCTAAAAGCGAACGTGACGATGCGCTGACGCAGCGAGACTTAGCCAAAGTGGCGCTGCAAGTAGCAAAAGCAGAGTTGCAAGACCGTCAAGTGCGCGCTCCTTTCAGTGGAGTAATGGGGCTGACCGACGTGGAAGTTGGCGATCGCATCACCGAGCAAACCGCGATTGCGAGTATTGATGATATCAGTGCCTTGTACATTAACTTTAAAGCCCCAGAAGCAGCTGTGCCTATGCTGCGCGATGGTGCCAGTGTCACCGTGGTACCATGGCACACGCAAAAACAACTCAGTGCCGATATCGCTTATATGGACTCACGAATCGATGCGCAAAACCGCACCATTCGTGTCAAAGCAAAAATAGCCAACGACAATGAACAGTTTATCCCGGGCATGGGTTTTCGTGTCAATCTAAACATGCAAGGGCAGGCTTATTCGGTTGTCCCAGAAGCCGCTCTATTATGGGGGGCAACGGGCCCTTATGTGTGGAAAAGCGTCGATAACAAAGCCACTCGCGTTGATGTGAAAATAGCACAACGGTTATCCGGGCGGTTGCTCGTAAGCGGTGATTTAAATGCCGGTGATTACCTCATAGTCGAAGGGGTACAAAGCTTACGACCTCAGCAAAGTGTGCGCTTTGAGCAACCCGCATTGGCACGCAAGGAGTAAGTGATGAGCGAGCAAACATCTGCCCACATCCAAGACTTGCCGTCGATGGCGATTCGCCGCCCGGTCCTCATCGTCGTACTCAACCTACTCATTATTATTGCCGGCATTGCCGCTATTGCAGGCGTTGAGGTGCGTGAGCTACCCGATGTCGACCGCCCCCGTATTACTGTGTCAGCGTCTTTCCCTGGTGGCTCTCCGGAAACGGTCGATACGGAAGTGACGAGCAAGCTTGAGGGCGCGGTAGCCCGCGTAAGCGGCGTAAAGTCGATTCGCGCGCAAAGTGAGGAAGGCAGTTCTCGTATCGTGGTCGAGTTTCGCCCAGGTGTGAACCTCGATGATGCCGCGAACGAAACGCGAGAATCGGTGGCACGGGTTCAACGGGAACTCCCTGAAGAGGTCGAGCGTGTCTCGATAATCAAAGCCGATAATGACGCCGAGGCGGTGGTGTCATTGACGGTCAGCAGTGAGGCGTTATCACTGGAAGCGCTAACAGAGCGAGTTGAGACTGACTTAGCACCGCAATTTCTGACCATTCCCGGTGTCGCTGATGTACGCCTCAATGGCGACCGAGAGCGGGTGCTGCGAGTGCGTATCGACCCACTTAAACTGAGCAGCTTTAACCTGACTGTCCCCGATGTTGCTGATGCCCTGCGCCAAGCGCCCTTTGATGTGCCGGCGGGGAGTTTAAAATCGAATGATCAGCAATTAATCGTGCGCGCCGATGCCACTTCGGTCACGGCCGAGCAAGTGGGCGATATTATCGTCGGCGATGATACCCGCATTGCCGATATCGCAGCGGTCTATTTTGGCCCGGCCGACCCACGCTCCATGGTGCGCTTAGATGGCCAGCCTGTAATAGGCATGGAAGTGATCCGCCAAGCCCAATCTAATACCATCGAAATTTCTGATGAAGTGCTATCGCTATTAACTCAAATGCGAGAGCGTTTCCCTGAGATGACTTTCACATTGACCTCGGATGATGCTCAGTTTATCCGCAGCTCAGTGGATGAGGTGTTAAATTCTTTGGTGCTCACCGTCATTTTGGTGGTCATTACCTTGTGGGTGTTTATTGGTTCATGGCGTGCCACCTTAGTTCCGGCCTTCGCCATTCCTGTGGCGCTGGTGGGGTCGTTAGCGCTGATTTGGGCACTGGGCTTTTCTATTAATATTTTGACCTTGCTGGCCTTGGTATTAGCGACCGGGTTGATAGTGGATGATGCCATTGTTGTTAGTGAAAATATTCAGCGCCAACGAAGCTTAGGCCTTGGGCGTCGTGCGGCTGCTGTAGTGGGAACGCGCGAGGTGTTCTTTGCGGTGGTGGCAACAACCGCCGTGTTAGCCGCTGTTTTCGTACCCATCGCATTTTTGCCCTCTACGGCAGGAAAATTATTTCGTGAATTTGGGGGTGTATTAGCTGGGGCAGTGATTATATCCAGCTTTGTGGCGTTGTCCTTAGTGCCCGCTTTGACATCGAAACTAAAACTGAAAAGCGACAGCAAACATGTGTTTGGTAAAGTAGGGCATGCGCTGGCGAATGTTTATAAGTGGTGTATTCACAAAGTCCTGAACCATGCTTGGCTTACGTTACTTGCCTGTGCTTTAGTGGCAGTGGCGTCGGGGGCACTTTATTCGCAATTAGAAAATGAGCTTTTACCGAGTGAAGACAGGGGTAAAATCCGTATTTTTGCTCGTGGACCTGATGGCGTCGGTCTCAACTTTATGGACCGCCAAGCCAAGGAAATGGAAGACATTCTGTTGCCCTACGTCGAAAGTGGCGAAATAGAATCTATCTATACCGTGGTTGGGCAGTGGGATCCGAATATTACTTTTATCACTGTGCCATTAAAGCATTGGGATGAGCGTCATTTTAGCCAACAGGAAATTATTAACAAAATTCGCGGGCCATTAGGCGATATACCCGGCGCACCTGCGCGCGCATTTGGTTCTAATAGTTTGAATTTGCGCGGTCAAGGGGGGGGGGTCGAGCTGGCATTATTGGGCCAAGATTATGAGCAAATTTTTATTGCTGCCCAACAATTCGCCGCTGAAGTGGAAAAGGCTATTCCACAAGTGGCGCCAGTACGCATTTCTTATCAGCCGTCGCAGCCGCAGCTGCGAGTTAATATCGATCGCCGTCGGGCACAAGAGCTGGGTGTTGATCTAAGTGACATTGCCATCACCTTACGTGCAGCCATCAATGGCGACGACGTGGCGGATTTAAATGTCGGTGACCAATCTATTCCGATTATGCTGCAAGCACAAAATCGTACTATCAATTCTCCTAGCGACCTAGCAAACCTGTATGTTGGCGCCAGTAATGGTCAATTGGTGCCGTTGAGCTCTGTTGCTAATATCAGCGAAGAAGGGGTGGCTGCAGAGCTGGAGCGCCATGCACAGCGCCGCGCCATAGAAATGGATATGGAGTTGCCACCGGAAATGCCAATGGCGCAGCTTGTAGAGCAGCTGCGAGATTTATCGCAGCAGCATTTGCCCAGTGGCATCACTTTGGCATTCAAAGGCGAGGCATTGACCTTTGAAGAAACGGCCAATGAAGTACTGATGACCTATGTATTGGCCTTCGTCATTGTGTTACTGGTACTGGCAGCGCAATTCGAAAGTGTTAACAGTGCTGTGGTGGTGATGATCACAGTACCTTTCGGTATCTCGTCGGCGATTTTAGCACTGTATCTAACCGGTACATCGCTGAATATCTATTCGCAGATTGGTTTAGTGATGCTGATTGGCTTGATTGCTAAGAACGCAATCTTGCTGGTGGAATTTGCCGACCAACTGCGTGACCGAGGACACCCTGTGCGAGAGGCGGTTGAGCGTGCTGCGCTAGTGCGTTTACGTCCCATTGCGATGACCTTAGTGTCCACCTTATTGGGGGCCTTACCGCTGATTTTATCCACCGGTGCAGGGGCGGAAGCGCGTAATGCCATCGGTTGGGTGGTCTTCGGCGGTTTGGCGTTAGCGGTGCTGTTTACCTTATTCCTCACTCCGGTGATTTACTTAGGGCTGGCGCGTTTCACCTCGCCACGAGGTGATGAAAGCAAACAACTGGAGCAGGAATTAGAACAAGCACATTAATAAATAAATGTCCGCACCCGGTGCGGACATTTTTTTTTCAGCAATTTTGTATTAAGCTCAGTATATTAGCACCTTTGAAGGCAGCACTATGCAAGCTGAGCAAATCGAAATTGCACAATTTTTGAGTGCCTATCCTCCCTTTGACGATCTCCCCGAAGACGCCCTTAATAGCCTTGCTCAACAGGTCGAGGTAGCGTATTTCCGCGCCGGCTCTGATATTCTCAATTATGGCGATGACATTTCCGATTTGTACGTGATCCGCAGTGGCTCAGTGGAGTCGTATCGGCGCAATGGGGACTTGTACAATCGTATGGACGAAGGCGGGATCTTTGGCCAAATGGGCTTACTGATGAACCGCAAAGTGCGCTTTCCAGTCAAAGCAATGGAAGACACCCTGGTGTATTGCATTAGTGTTGATCTATTCAGTGACTATTGCGATAAATTCGAGCCATTTGCAGATTATTTTGAAGCAGATGGCAATGTTCGTTTGCACCAAGCCGTTGTTGAGCAAGCTGATAGTAATGATTTGACTACCGCTAAACTCAAGGTTTTATTACATCGTGATGTGGTTACTGTCAGCACCACTGCCAGTGTGCAGGAGGTTGCGGCTTTGATGACCCAAGAGAGCGTATCCAGTGTGTTGGTCACTGATGCCAACAAGCCTCTTAGCGATGACCCAGAAGAAGATGATGGGCAAGTCGTGGGTATTATTACAGACCGCGATATACGCACTAAGGTTGTGGCGCAGGGGCAGTCTTTAGCTATTGCTGCTGAGCAAGTTATGTCGACTAACCTTACGCTGTTAGACGCCAATGACTATGTCTTTGAAGCCGTTTTAGCGATGTTGCGTGATAACTTGCACCATTTGCCGGTATTGCATAAACGTCGGCCAATCGGTGTCATTTCACTTTCTGATATTTTGCGCTATGAATCGCAAAGTAGCCTATTGTTAGTGCGCGGTATCCTTGCGCAGCAAAGCGTTGAAGACCTCACTCATTATGCTCGGCAATTACCCTCTGTATTTGTGCGTATGGTTAATGAAGATGCTAATTCACACATGATAGGCACAGCTATGGCGGTGATTGGTCGTACGTTTAAACAGCGGCTGTTAGCATTAGCAGAAGAAAAGCTAGGACCTCCTCCTATCCCTTATTGTTTTATCGCGTTAGGTTCAATGGCGCGAGATGAACAATTGATAGTGACGGACCAAGACAATGCCATTATTCTTGATGACAGCTTTGATGAAGCGCAGCATGACGAGTACTTTCAAGCGCTGGCGGACTTTGTCTGTGATGGGCTCGCTGCGTGCGGGTACAGCTATTGCGAGGGTGAAATTATGGCATCGTTTAAAAAATGGCGCCTTACACGCTCGCAGTGGCGAGACACATTTGCCTCGTGGATAGCTGAGCCCAAACCTCAAGCGCTACTGCATTGCTCTATCTTTTTCGACCTCGATGGCGTGTGGGGCAAAACTAAATGGGCCGACGCGCTAAAATCCTTTATTGCTAAAGAAGCCAAAGCAAACCGTCGCTTCCTTGCCAACATCGCCTCCAATGCGCGAAATAGAACTCCGCCACTGGGGTTCTTTAAAGGGTTCGTACTCGAACATGATGGTGAACACAAGCGTTCAATTAACCTTAAACGCCGTGGTACAGCGCCGTTGACTGACGTGGTGCGGGTCCATGCCTTAGCGGTCAGCTCTCGTAAGCAAAACTCTTTTGAACGCCTAGAAGATATTATTGAAGCGAAGTTATTGCCTGAAGGCAAGGCACAGGATCTGCGCGATGCACTAGAATACATTGCCATGACCCGTATTCGTCACCAAGCATGGCAAATAGAGCAAGGCGAAGCACCGGACAACCACCTAGACCCGCATTTGCTATCGCCTTTTGAGCAACGAAACCTCAAAGAGGCTTTTGCGATTTTAGAAAAAGCACAAAGCTTCTTAAAATTCCGCTATCAAAACGGCGCAGGGTTGAAGTAATGGCTAACAAAGCGTCTTTGCTTGATTGGCCATCACGCTATCAAGCACTAGCGAAGCAATGCCAGTCGCCGCAACTGAGGCAGTTTTATCAAGCTGGTATCCCCGCTGGAGATACCCCTTTAGAACATGTGCCCTTTGCGGCTTTAGATTTTGAAACCACAGGTTTAGATGCTCGCAACGATGATATTGTCAGTATTGGTGTGGTGCCGTTTAGTTGGCATCGCATTTATTGCCAACGGTCGGGGCATTGGTTGGTCAAGCCAAGCCAGCAACTAGCAGAATCGTCCATTGTTATTCATGGTATAACTCATTCTGAAATTGCCAATGCTCCGGATTTAACCGTCGTATTAGAGCCTGTACTTGAGGCTCTCGCTGGGCATGTAGCTGTGGTTCACTACCATGCTATTGAGCGGCCATTTTTCTTTAATGCATTAGAGCGGCGCATAGGTGAGGGGATCGAGTTTGCGTTAATTGACACCATGGATGTTGAGCACCAAGCGTTACTAGCACGTCGAGGCTTATTAGGTCGCCTATTTAAAGATAAGATTGGCTCTTTGCGCTTGGGGGACACCCGGCTGCGCTATAACCTGCCGGCCTATCAGGGTCATAATGCATTGACAGATGCACTTGCGACCGCCGAATTATTGCAAGCGCAGTTGCGTTATCATTATCGGCCTGACACACCGCTGTCGCAGTTATGGAAGTGACCCCCTAGATATAAAAAACGCCGCAATATTGCGGCGTTTTACTTAACTTAGGTTAGGGTTAACTATTTACCAGGGCGGGGCTCGGTGCGCAGGCCTAAAATTAAGCTTACACACATTAGCAGTAGCACAATGGTAAAGGGAAGGCCTGTGGATACAGCGCCGGCTTGCAGCGCCTCTATGGCCTCAGTACCACCAATCCATAGCAATGCAGCGGCAATGGCACCTTCCACGGTTGCCCAGAATACACGCTGAGGAACAGGTGCATCTACTTTACCGCCAGCGGTAATCGAGTCGATAACCAAAGAGCCAGAGTCAGATGAGGTGATGAAAAATACCAATACTAAAACAATGGCGATAAAAGAAAGGACACTTGCCATAGGCAGTTGTTCAAACATCTGGAACATCGCCAGAGGAACTTCAGTCAAGCCTTTCTCACCTAAGGTTCCAACCCCATCAATAACTTGCTCAATAGCAATACCACCGTAGATAGACATCCACAATACGGTTACGAGCGTCGGGATCAGCAGTACCGCTGTTAAGAATTCACGAATTGTACGGCCTTCGGATACACGCGCGATGAACATGCCAACGAACGGTGACCAAGAAATCCACCATGCCCAGTAGAACACAGTCCAACCATGGAGCCAGGCTTCGTCTTCGCGACCGTGCGGATTACTAAGTGGAATAATGTTTTCAACATACCCCATAATGGTATTAGGCACATTGCCCATTGCTGCGGCAAAGCCCACCAAACCAACGAACACCAGTAATGCAAAGGCGATGGCCATATTGACGTTACTGAGCAGTTTTACGCCGCCATCGATACCGCGCACTACTGAGACAATGGCTAACAAGGTTACGCCCGCGATAACGCCCACTTGCATGCCAATATCGCCGTCGCTGCCAAACACATGGTTAATCCCTGCAGAGGCTTGTTGAGCGCCTAAACCCAGTGAGGTAGCAAGACCAAATAAAGTTGCAAGAACAGCTAAAATGTCAATGATGTGACCAGGCCAGCCCCAAGCGCGATCGCCCAGTAACGGGTAGAAAATAGAGCGAATAGAGAGAGGTAAGCCCTTATTGTAGGCAAAGAAAGCTAAAGATAATGCGACAACTGCATAGATAGCCCAAGGGTGTAAACCCCAGTGGTACATGGTTGCCCCCATAGCGACCTTAGCTGCTTCAGGTGTGTTTGCTTCAACACCAAGGGGAGTTTCATACCAGCCTGTGAAATAGGCAACCGGCTCTGCAACGCCCCAAAACATCAAGCCAATCCCCATACCGGCTGCAAATAACATCGCTAACCAAGAAATACGTGAGTGAGTTGGTCTGGCGCTTTCACCACCTAAGCGGATATTTCCGTAAGGAGAGACGATTAATGCTAAACAGAAAATGACAAAAATGTTTGCCGCCCACATAAACAAGGCGTCAAAGTTGTTGATAATATCTAACTTGATACCATCTAGCGCCCCTTTGGCGGTGGCCGGGTCGGTCACTAAAATGGCGATTAAAAACACCAAAATAAGGCCAGCACTGACGCCAAAAACAGGGTTATGGACATCAAATCCCCATTTTTGCACGTTGTCCTGGCCGACGGTGTAGTCGGTATTTTCTATACTATACTTATCATGATGTTCACTCATGCACACCTCTAGTTATTGTCATAATGCCCTTAGAGCTTAGACCTATGTGAGTTACCCTGCGTGCCAGCGCACAGAAAGGTGGTTTGTAGACTAACTAAAATAGGCCCCATATCACTTACACTAGTTTAGAAGCAAAAATGTAAATGTAAATCACCAATTGTCTAACAGCTTGAATCTTATACATTACGGGGATGTTTCAAGGGGCGATCAAAAAAGCGCCCGAAGGCGCTTATAAGTAAAAATAATTTCACTGCAAATTATCGAACGATATCCATTTCAGCAAGTAGGTTATCGGCGTTATCCACATACTCCATGACCCACAGCATATAGCGAGTGTCTACATGAATGGAGCGGTTGAGGTTAGGATCATAGTCCCAATCACCGATAATACTCTCACTTACACCGTCAAACAGCAGGCCGACTAATTCAGCTTTACCATTTAACGTCGGCGAGCCTGAGTTACCCCCTGTGGTATCAACGGTGCTTAAAAAGTTGACCGGCACTGAGCCAAGCGACGACATTTGGAATTCACCATATTGTTTGTCGGCAATTAGCTGCATTTGCTTTTTCGGTGCATCAAAAGGCGCTTCGCCAGTGTACTTCTGCGCGATGCCCTCTAAGGTTGTAAACGGCGTATAGGTCAGTGCGTCTTTAGGCGAGTAGCCTTTCACTGTGCCATAAGTCACACGTAAGGTGCTATTAGCATCAGCATAGACGGGTAACCCTTGCTCTTGGTAAAAGGCAATAATAGCCGCCATATATTGCGGACGTACTTTAGCCAGTTCACCGCTGAGCGCCTTTTTCGCCTTTTCTCGGCTGCGCATATTATCATAAGTGGCTACTGCAATTGCCAAAAACGGATCGTCGCTTTGTTTGAACTCTGATACTGATTTGTTCATCCAATCGATACGAGCTTGCTGTTCGTTAAGCTCGGTCTTGGCATACCAAGAGTCGATGCGCTGGCGCAAGGCCTCGCTATCATAACCCTTATCAATCCCTAAGGCTTTATCTAAAGATGCAATACGCTGCGCTTGCGGCAGTTGTGCATAAAGATCGATAAAGTGGGCGAGGATGGCGCTATCTACGGTGTCGTCGTAACGACGAGATAGGCTGGTCATGCGCGCTTCAAAACGAGCTTGATCGCGCTGTTGGTAGCCAGGCTCACGCTCAGCATCAGGCAATTGCTTCTCATTGGCTAGGCGGTATAAACGCTGCGCACTAGAGAGCATAGCACTGCGGCCCATGTAGCCTAAAATCAAGTCCAGCTCACTGGTTGCTTGCGATTGCTTTACCAGCTCATTGAGCTGGGTAAGGGTATCGCCGTAGCGCGACTGACGCGCGCTGTCCGCCTTGATCCAAGTCGCAAGTTTTTGCGCCAAAGCATCTTTGCGTGTTTGCATATCAGTGTTTTGATAGGAGTCAATCATGCCACCATAGTTTTTCGCATAATTAGCCAGTCCAGCCAAAGTACTCTCGTAGGCTATACGTGCTTGTGAGCCTTCCGGAGCCTGCGCCTTTATGATATCAATGCTTTGTTCACGATAGGCTTTAGCAGTAGGGTACACATGGGTAAATTGGTGTGCCACTTCGGAGGCTGTGCGGTAACGATTGGTGCGCCCCGGGTAGCCGGTAACCATCACAAAATCACCCTCTTTAACGCCTTTAGCACTGACTTTTAGGTAAGAATCTGGAGTGAACGGCACATTATCTTCACTGTACTCAGCAGGTTGACCGTCTTTACTGACGTAGGCACGGTAAAATGAATAGTCGCCGGTGTGACGTGGCCACATCCAGTTATCAATATCACCGCCATATTTACCGATGCCCATGGCTGGGTTATAAACCAAACGCACATCTTTAATTTCCAGTGCTTTAATCAGGTAATATTCCAATCCACCATGGAAGGTATAGACGTTACAGCGGTAACCGACGTCTTTTTCACATTCAGCCACCAGCGATTTTTCTGCTTTTTCGATGGCTTTGTAGCGTGTATTACCATCCATATCATCGTTTAACTGGGCGTTCACCTTGTCAGTGACATTAGTGACTTGCTCGGTTACATACACTCGAGAGCCTGGGGCGGCAGGTAATTCCTGTTCAGGCTTTTTCGCTAAAAAGCCGTTTTCCAGAATATTGTTATCGGCACTGGAATTATATTGAATGGAGCCGTACGCGCAGTGATGGTTGGTGACGACTAAACCTTTAGGCGACACAAATGAGGCTGTACAACCCCCTAAGCTGATGACCGCATTCATCGGGAATTCGGTGAGCTTAGAGATGTTCTTAGGGTCTATTTCTAACCCTTTTTGCTTTAACACAGATTCCAATTCCGGAAGCTGGTGAGGTTGCCACATACCTTCGTCTGCCAGTGCCGGTGAGGCAGCAACAGCGAGCGCAAGGGCGCTTAGAGAGCGAAAACGCATAATCAAGAGTTCCTAGTTGTTATTTTAGTGCCACAAAAGTGTCTCTTAGCTGCCACCTCGGTGCAACTTTTTGCTGCTAAGTTCACAACTGATGTGTAAATAATCGATTACAAACAAGGGAATGGAAAATTACTGAGGCTCGTCTAGGCTTTAGGAACCAAGCTCAAACACAACAACAATAATTTAAGGTGTCCGTGTCGTGACCAAAACAACCCATGCGTTGATAGAGCAGTACCGCCAATGTCGGGAGAACAGCGAAGCCTTGGTGGCAAACCTCAGTGCTGAAGATTGTCAAATTCAAGCAATGGCTGATGTGAGCCCAATGAAATGGCACTTGGCGCACACCAGTTGGTTCTTTGAAACATTTTTACTTGCACCAAAAAAGATTATTTCTGCGCCTTTGCATCCTGATTTCAAGGTGCTGTTCAATTCCTATTATCAAGGTATCGGTGAGCAGTTCTCACGCCCTCAACGGGGCGTATTATCTCGTCCTTCATTGCGCCAAGTGATGGATTATCGCCACTGGGTTGATAACCACGTTGTTGCCGCCCTTGAGCATGATAGCGATGAGTGCGCAGAGTGGGTCAATTTAGGGATTGCGCATGAACAGCAGCACCAAGAGTTAATGCGTATGGATATGCTTTATAACTTCAGTGTTAATCCGCTGTACCCGACTTTAGACGAGCACTTAGTGTGTCCCTCGAACGAGCAACCCAGGCAGTGGCTGGATTTTGCTAACACAGATGCGCAAATAGGGGCGCAAACGGGCTTTAGTTTTGACAATGAGCGGCCCCGTCACCGCGTCTATATTAATGAGTTTTCCATTGCATCACATCTTGTCACCAACGCAGACTATCTGTCCTTTATCGACGCAGATGGCTATCAGCGCAGCGAGTTTTGGCACAGTGATGGCTTTAGTTGGTTACAGCGCCAGCAGATAAAAGCGCCGCTGTATTGGCGCTACCAGAATAACAATTGGTATGAATTCACCCCCCAAGGATTAATCCCGCTTGCGATGAATGCACCAGTGCGTCACATCAGCTTTTATGAAGCCAGTGCCTTCGCCCAATTTAAAGGTGCGCGGTTGCCAAGTGAGTTTGAGTGGGAGTGGGCCATGGAGCAAGCTCAAGCAGGTCATTGTGATATCGCACAAATTGATGACTGCGCTTGGCAGTGGACTTTAAGTAGCTACCAGCCATACCCTGGGTTTCGGCCATTTGCGGGCGATGCCGGGGAATATAATGGAAAGTTTATGGTGAATCAGCAGGTGCTCAGAGGTGGGTCGTATTTCACCCCCAAGCAGCATACGCGATTAACGTATCGCAACTTTTTTTACCCCCATCAACGGTGGATGTGTAGTGGCATTCGCCTCGCCAAGGACAGAATCTATGAGTAACCATGCATTGCCATTCACCTGCCGTCAGAGCTTTTTGGATGACGTTATTGATGGCCTATCGCGAAGCCAAAAAACGCTGCCATGCAAATACCTGTACGACGACTTTGGTGCGCAATTGTTTGAGCAGATCACGGCGCTGCAAGAGTACTATCTTACGCGCACAGAATTGGCCTTGCTGGCACAGTATGCGCAGGACATCGTCGCGCACTTGCCGACACAGGCAACCGTGATCGAACCCGGCTGCGGCTCGGGCCAGAAAGTCGCGTATTTACTGGATAACATGCCTGACGTAAATGGCTTTATACCACTGGAGATTTCCACTGAAATGTTGCTGTATACTCAGCAGCGTTTGCGCCAGCGCTTTGCCCACGTAAATATCCACCCACTGCATGGTGACTTTACCCATGGCCCGACCATCAAGGCGTTAGTGCAACAGCATGGCCTGAATGGCAGCAATAATGTGGTGTTTTTCCCAGGCTCAACCTTAGGCAACTTTTCCCCCATCCATGCAATTGAAGTGCTGCATAATTTACGTACTCTGTGTGGTCACAACGGCCGTGTGCTCATTGGTATTGATTTAATTAAAGCGACACCACGATTATTGGCCGCCTATGATGATAAAGAAGGGGTGACCGCTGCGTTTAATCGTAATCTACTGACGCGTATTGCGCGCGAGCTAGGCGCACATCTGTGCTTAGAGCACTTTCGCCATGAGGCCCGCTTCAACAGTGAACAATACCGCGTTGAAATGCACTTGGTGGCGAATCAAGACACCTGCATCAGTGTGCGGGATCAGCGTTTTACGCTTCGTGCAGGAGAGTCCATTCATACCGAAAATTCGCATAAGTACACGTTAGCGAGTTTTAGTTCCTTGATTGGCAATGCCGGATTGACATTGGTAGATAGTTGGTGCGATTCGCAAGGGGATTTTGCGCTGTGCTTAGTGAAGCCGCAGCGCTAACACCTTGGCAAAAATACGCACATATTGACCCGATAACTTATAGTTTAGGCGACTCGAACCCTGGTGGATGACTGCGCTATTAAGACCATAATGACGGTGCAGCCAGGGCGCTATCACAGCGAGGGCAGATGCGGTTGCCAAGTCCTCCGGGTTACCGAATTGCGGCGCAAAGTAGCGACATTGCCAATGTCGTTGAAGGTGACTCGGCTTATTGATGACGATCAGCGCGTTGCGGCGCGTAGCAAGGTGCTCTAAATCCACTTCAAGGAAGCGAAGATCGTCGCTGTCGCATTGCATGAAATCATAGCCAAAAGGTTCGCTGCCAGTGAAGGTCAAAGGCAGGTTTACGATTTTTGATAAGCTGTTGTCATTGCAAGGGCTTGCTTCAAGCGCGTCAAAGGTTAACATCGCTTGAGAATTGACAGCGAGTCCGCCGCTAAGAGGCTCTGTTTTGGAGCACATTGATTTGCCATTGGCGCTGCACGCAATGTGAGCGAGAGTGCCGTGACCGCAGCGGCGCACAGCATGGCCATTTTGCCACCATTGGATCACTTGTGAACGAGCGTGGTTAGCCACAAAGGTGCACATCACAGGCGCTAAGCGCATTGAAATATGACGGCAGTGATGGGCTTGTAAGCGTGGCCCATCAAACACCCAACTGGGGTTGGCCCCCCGGCCCGATAGCTGACTGAATACCTTGGCAAAGTAAAGGGCGCTGCAGCCAAAGCGTTTACTCAAGCGCAGCGCAAGCTTTGATTTTGCCGGATACAGCCTATGCTTTGGGCGTTGCATAGGCCGCTTGGTGAGTGTTGGCTGCTCGACCTGACGGGTCAGCGTTATCGGCAAAAGATGCATCCCAAGCTAAAGCCTCAGGGGTTGAACAGGCCACGGATTTGCCATGAGGCACACACCGGGTTGGCGCTTCTCCTGGGAAGTGTTGACTGAAAATACTGCGATAGAAATACGCCTCTTTGGTTTGTGGCGTGTTTAGTGGGAAACGATAGTGGGCATTGGCCATATCAATATCACTGACTTGGGTATCGACATAGTCCTTCAGTGAGTCTATCCAGCTATAGCCAACGCCGTCGGAGAACTGCTCTTTTTGTCGCCACAGCACATCGTCCGGTAAGTAGCCTTCGAAGGCTTGGCGAATAATGTGTTTTTCTATTTTCCCGTCTTTACACATTTTCGCCTCAGGGTTAATGCGCATGGCAGTATCGACAAATTCTTTGTCCAAAAACGGCACTCTGGCTTCCACCCCCCATGCTGCCATTGATTTATTCGCTCGCAGGCAGTCGAACATATGCAATTTAGAGACTTTACGATTAAGTTCTTCATGGAACTCTTGCGCATTGGGGGCTTTATGAAAATACAAATAGCCACCAAATAGCTCATCGGCGCCTTCCCCGGAGAGCACCATTTTTATGCCCATGGCTTTAATTTGCCGAGCCATTAGGTACATGGGCGTGGACGCGCGTACTGTGGTGACATCATAGGTTTCTAAGTGATAGATCACTTCTTTTAAGGCATCAATGCCTTGTTGCACGGTAAAGTGAATGGGGTGATGAATGGTGCCTATTTGTTTGGCGACTTGCTCTGCGGCAGCTAAGTCGGGCGACCCTTCCAGACCAATAGAGAATGAATGCAGGCGAGGCCACCATGCATCACTGGCGTCATTGTCTTCTATGCGTTTACTGGCAAATTTTTGTGTGATTGCCGAGATCACCGACGAATCGAGCCCGCCAGATAGCAATACGCCATAGGGAACATCACACATTAACTGGCGCTTTACCGCTGCTTCCAAACCTTCACGCACGGCTTTGGCATCTGCAGGGTTATCCTTGACGTTGTCAAAGTGCTGCCAATCGCGTTGATAGTAAGGGCGATACTCACCGATATCACTGTCAAGGTAGTGGCCCGGAGGGAATTCTTCAATATGATTGCAAATAGGGGACAGTGCTTTAAGCTCACTGGCAACATAAAAATTGCCTTGCTCATCGCGACCAGTGTAAAGGGGCACAATACCGATATGATCGCGGCCAATCAGGTATTTATTTTTGCGCTCATCATACAAACAAAAGGCAAAGATACCGTTTAAGTCATCTAAAAAGTCACTGCCTTGTTGTTCGTACAAGGCTAAGATCACCTCGCAATCGCTTTGCGTTTGAAAGTCAAAATCGATTGTTAGCGTCTCAGCGAGCTGTTGGTGGTTATAAATTTCGCCGTTGACTGCCAAAACATGACTTCGATCGGCGTTATACAAAGGTTGAGCACCGCTTTGAACACCAACGATAGCCAGTCGTTCATGCACCAAAATGGCATTATCGCTACTGTAAACACCAGACCAATCGGGGCCCCGATGACGTAATAGCTTGGACATATCTATGGCTTGCTCGCGCAGCTTTTGTGCGCCAGATTTTATATCCAGCACGGCAAAGATTGAACACATGGTTTTTCCTCATTCCTGTTACTTCACCTTTGTTGTATCAGAAAAAATTTGCCAAGTCACACCGCAATTTACCTCTTTAATGCAAATTTAATGCACTGAAATAAGTCATAAAAAAGCTGTTATGCACCATAATAGGTCGGAGTAAGTTTGTTGCGGGGAAAAAGCAACAGCTTTAGCACATTTTCGGTCGATAGGTGTAATTACGACGCACCAAGGTGGTGCGCCTTAGATAGGGTGAGGAGTGCACTTTGTCGAAAACCAAAGCGCGATACCTTAGTGAGCGTGTTGGCGCCCCCGCATGGCAATCTCAAGGCGGTTAAGTTCATGCTGGTGGGCTGCATTTATCGCTTCTGCTTGTGCTAGGCTCACGGCCTCGAACTGCAACTCAGCGCCGGCACGAGCCTGCCCTAAGCGGGGCAAGTCTGCACTGATCACGTGACCGAGAATAGGGTAGCCGCCCGTTGTCTGACAATCATTAAGCAACACAATGGGCTCGCCATTGCCAGGTAATTGGATGGTACCGGGGCTCACCGCTGTGCTGGCGATCCCGAGGTAGTGGCTCAGGCGCTCATGCTGTGGCCAATGCAGTCGCAATCCCATGCGGTTACTTTGCGGTGCAACTTGCCAACGGCCTTCAATAAAAGCGCTTTTGATTGATGCGGTTAAACCATGATCGCGTTGTTCCGGGATAAAATGAATAGGCCCTTGGCGGGTCGGTAAGCGGGCCCCAAAACCCTGCGGGTGAAAGTTGCTAGGGTGGATGGCTATTCGCTCACCCGCACTGAGTGCACGACCGTGATTGGCGCCCAAACCGGCCATGATATCGGTGCTGTAGCTACCCAGTTCTGCAGTGGCGACAATGCCTCCGGCAAAAGCAAGGTAACAGCGCAGGTTCAGTGCGCTGGAAGCGAAAGTCAGTATGTCACCAGGCTGGGCTTGATAACTCCAGCCTGGGTCAACTCGAGCACCATTGAGATTAGCACTCATGTCGGCGCCACTGAGTGAAAAGCACTGGCTACTGCAAAATTTTAGCTGCGCCATGCCTAAGGTCACCTCAAGCGCTGGCGTATTATCTGGGTTCCCCACTAATCGGTTGGCAATACGCAGGGCATCACTGTCGGCAGCGCCTGCTTGCGATACACCCAAATGGCGATAATTGAATCGCCCCAAATCCTGAATACTTAACTGTGGGCCGCTTTTTATCACTTCAATCATGGTTTACCTCCACAAAGCGAATAGTATCACCGGGTGCAAATAAAGCAGGGGGGGTATTATGTTTGTCGAATAAACACAGATCAGTGTAGCCAATCAGGTTCCATCCCCCTGGGGATTGAGCAGGATAAATGGCGGTTTTATCGTGAGCGATGGCGACGGTGCCTTTTTTCACCTCAGTACGGGGCGTGTCTAAGCGCGGTAAATGCAGCGCTTTGGGGAGCCCACTGATATAAGCGAAGCCAGGTTGAAAGCCAAGAAAATCGACCTCGTACAAGGCGCTACTGTGCAGCTCTATGACTTCCTTGACACTCATCTTGCTGGCCTCAGCTACGGCTTCTAAATCAATACCGTATTCGCCCCCATAGTGCACGGGAATGTCGTGGTGTGCGTGACTGAGCGTTGTTTCGTCAAGCTGATGCCACGCTGTTAGTAATTGCTGTTGCAACTGCACAACATCAGTGCCTTGAGCGCAATACAGAGTCAGACATTGATGGGCGCTGACCACATCAATACAACCACCTTGATTTATATACGTGTTGGCCAAGTGATTGACCATGCGCTGCTTGTGTTGATGCTCAATGCTGTCTATGGCACTGCAATCGAGTACCAAGGTATGGGTATCAATATGATAAAAGCGCGGATCAGGTCTCGCTGTGGCCATAAACTCCTCACTGAGTTGTTGTTATTGTGCTAGCAAATTAGCATAAATGCGGATAATTAAGTACCGCGTGCGATAAAGTTAAACCCGTGGCAACATCAAAGCACTGATAGCTCCTGCAATGCCGAGAATGCTGTAAATTAAAATGAGTTCAGCATTGTTGAGCCAGTGGCTTAACAAGCCCAAACTGCCAAACGCCAATAAACAGACCCCTATAACCGTGTTGCTTACCGCCACATAATCTGTACGTTTATTGCCCTCTGCCATATCAACCACGTAGGTTTTGCGTCCTAAACGCACGCCTTGGTGGGCAATGGTTAATACCAGATACATTGCTGGCAAAAAGGCAATATGACTCAACAAACCAGGGTAATAGGTCGCGACCAGGTAAACGGCAAAACCATTAATGCTAACTAAGGTGGCGCCTAAGACGAGCACATGCTTACTGGATAAATCACTGAGACGCCCCCAAATGGGTGCAGAGATTAAGCTGGCGACGCCGGAAATTCCCATAAATAAAGCGAGTAATGAAAAGTCGAACTGTTGTTCACTGGCCAACACAATATAAAAAGGGGCGCTTAACGCTGAACACAATAGCAATGCTCGGGTTAGCACAAAGTGCGCAAATTGTTTGTCAGTCTTAAGTAAAGTGAGCTTGCCCAGCGCATGGCGAAGGCCATTTCGACCTCCTTCTGTAGCGCCGCTGTATTCTCGAATACGACCATAGGTGAGGGCGGCCATTAGCCATACAAGGGCACCACAGGTTAAGGCAATGAGTACCGCTGATTTATCCCCTTGCTGTTGATAAAACCATAAACCAAGGCCAAAGGTAATGGTCGCAAGCCCAGCTGCACTTGCCGCAAAACCCGATAAACTGCCCCGTTGCTGCTTTGGGATGACCTTGCCCAGTACATCTTTCGCAGCGACGGAATTAAACCCGCGCGCTAAGGAAAACACCACCAGCAAAGCGATGATAGCAAGCCCCGCTGTGGTGCCTTGCAAGGTTAACCCCACTGCGACCATGGCAAATATACAAAGACTTTGCACTATGGCACCTAGCACCCACACCCACTTGCGCACCGCTAAAGTACGAATAAAGTCGGCAATTGCTAACTGCGGTAATAATGAGCCTGACTCGCGAATAGGCACCAGCCATGCGATCAGTGCACTGGGAACCTGCAAACTTTGCATCAACCAGGGCAGGGTGACTTTAGGGTTGAGTAGCGCATCAGCAAACTTGCTGAGAATTTGTGCCAGTAGCAAGGTTAAGTAATTGCCGGGCACCACTTTGCAGGCATTTTCGTCGATGGCTTTACAAGCGCGTGCATCTTCGACGTTGGCGAGGCGTTCATATATGGCTTCTTTGGTCAGTTTGTTTTTCATGCGTGTACTCAATGAATAAATTTATTGGTGTGAACGGTCAACTAAAAGACACGCTACTGCGTAAAGCAATAGCATAGGTCTGGCGGTACCGTTGTATTCACTCTACGTACTTACAGGGCTTCTATGATCATTTAGTTTAATGAGGCTAGCATGTTTAACAAGTTGTTTTTTCTTCTTATTTTTCTCGTGAGCAGCACAGCAGCCATGGGCGCAGATAACAATGACGCACAAATGAGTGTCGCGAAAGAACGCGTCGTGCTCGGAGCAGGGTGCTTCTGGGGGGTTGAAAAACGCTTTGAAGCTCTCCCTGGAGTGCTCGATGCTCAGTCAGGCTATGCCGATGGGCGTGGTTTCAAACCGACATACAAAAATATCATTGCTGCTAAGCGGCGTTATGATGAGAACAACTATGCTGAGGTGGTGAGGGTGAGCTTCAATGCCAATGCCATCTCATTAGAGCGTATTTTACAGTTTTATTTTGAGCAACATGACCCCACCCAAGTCAATCGTCAAGGGAATGACCGAGGTACGCAATATCGCTCGACCATACTCACTTACAGCAACGAACAAACTGAACTTGCGCAGCGAGTAAAAGCACAATACCAAGCATTATTGAGCGAGGCGGGTTACGGTAAGATAGCTACGCTCATCAAACCGCTGGATAAATTCCATATGGCTGAGCGCTATCATCAAGACTACTTGCGTAAGAATCCTAATGGATACTGTCCGGATCACTCTACCGGCGTGGTGTTTAACGCCAAGGAGACAGAGCACCAAGACAACACTCAGCTGCTTGAGGGTAAACACATTGTCGTTTTAGACTCACCAAACTATTGCCCTTATTGTGAAAAGTTTAAACGAGAGGTGTTGGCAAGTTATCAGGGCACGATTGACGTACATTTGCGTTACGCTTCGCAGCTTCAAGACCTTACAATTACTTCTGAGACTTACGCCACCCCCACCATTTTATTTATAGAAAATGGCCAAGAAGTAGCTGCGCACCAAGGTTATATGCCACCTGAGCTATTCTACAAAGCTCTCGGCGCCTTTAAACTGGGTGATTCAGAAGCATACCGGGTAGCATTCGCCAAAGGGACGGACAGCCGATTTTGTAAGCAATATGAGGTGTTCAAAAACACGCCGGACGGAGTGTTTGTTGATAAACTATCAGGGGCGCCACTGTTCGATACTCGCGACCGCTTCAATTCCGGCACCGGCTGGTTGTCTTTCACTCAGCCGGTGGCAGGGCAAGTGACTCGTCATCAAGACAATAGCTTCGGTATGCAGCGCATCGAGATCCGCTCCAAGTCGTCGGGCATTCATCTAGGTCATGTGTTTCCCAATGAGGGGCCTGGTGGCAAGGCGCGCTATTGTATCAATGCGACGGTGTTAGAGTTTTTGCCTCGGGATGAATTTAACGGGCGTTCGTAACAATGTCTCAGCCACTGCTGTCGAACAGCTTTTTGCGCACCAAGGCTCGATACTCACTGGGGCTTTGCCCCAGCTCTTGACGAAATAGGCGATTAAGAAGGGCTTGATTACTAAAGCCTAATTCCATTGCGATGTCGTTAATCGTTAAGTTCGAGCTGGCGAGCAGCTCTTGAGCGCTTTGAATTTTCAGTTTACGCCAATATTGGTTGGGGCTGAGGCCTGCGGCCTGTTTAAAACGCCGGGTGAGGCTACGCTGAGAAATATCAAAGGAGCTTGCAAGTTCTGTAATACTCAGCTCAGCGCTTAAGTTGTTTTTCATCCAAAACTGGATTTGCGCTATCAGCTCATCAGGGTGGCGTTCATTCATCCCCTCTAGATAACGCTGCTGTTCATAGGGCTTACGGACCTCATGTGAGAAGTTACGCTGCACATGTAAAGCACATGCGCGACCGTAGAGGCTTTCTAATAGATGAACAATCACATCTGCGAGCGCGTTAAGGCTGGCAACACTGTATAGCCCTTCGGCTTGGGTGATGAAGTATTCCGGTTTTAGATCAACCTTGGGGTAGTCACGTTTGAACTGCGCAGCATAATGCCAGTGCGTGGTAGCAGGGTGACCATCCAACAACCCAGCCTCTGCTAAAAAGCAATTGCCAGTACCCACCCCTATCATGGCTGTGTGCTTGCAGTTCATCGTCCGTAATGCCGCTACCAATGCATTTTGTTGGCGCAATACTGGTCTGGGGTTACGCCACAGGCTCGGTAAAATCAATAAATCACAATGCGAAATATCATCATAGTTACGGCCTGGAAAAAACGGCAATCCGCTGTGTGCGGTAACCGGCTCTCGGTTATGGCTAAGCAGCTCAATACTCAGTGCCCGACAATTTGGCACATGGCGCTTAGCATAGGCGTAGCCAGCCTGAAGCATCTCAAACGGCAAGGTTAAGCTGGTGGCCAGCATATGCGGATACAGGGCAATCATGACGTTGTAAGGGGACATATAAAGCTCCGACCACTTCAATTTGGCTATTTTTAACAAGTATATGGCCATTAAAGCACAAAGGCCTGGTGTAGTTCCACTTACACTAGAGGCATATAAAGTCTTAACGTCTTAGAGTTATTATGAAAGCATTACCTGTCATTGTCGCTATGGGTGGCATCAATGCCGCTGGCCGTACTTCGTTTAACCAAGGGTTTCGTCGTGTTGTCCTCGACGCTTTAGGGCAGCAACAGCGCCAAGAAACCTTGCTTGGTCTTGCTGCGCTTATGAATTTGGTGAGTAAGCAAGAAGAGCAATTAGTTGATGGCGATGGAAATACCATTACTCTTGACAATGTTGAGAGCCAGCTTGGCGAACAAATTTTATCGGGTACGCTAATTCGCCGCATTGAGGCGACGCACTTTGATGTGGATGCGACTCACTGGCAGCAAAAGTTAACTGGTCACAGCGAACAAGCGATCACCTTTACCACGCGAGCACGGCAATTACCTTCGCCAGTGCCTAGTAACTGGCAAATAACTGAGCTAGATAAAGGCCAAGTTGAAGTACGTATCAACGGCGAATTTACCTTTAAACATGATAGTTTCCGAGATAACCCGATTAAAGCGGCGGGGCAATTGCCAACGGGCTTTGACCCGTCGGTGTTATATAACAGCCGTTATCAGCCTCGGGGGCTGCAAGCGACAATTTTTGCAGCCAGTGATGCTATTCATTCCAGTGGCCTTGATTGGCAAAAAGTAATGAGTGCTGTAGCGCCGGATCAAATTGGTACTTACAGTGCCTCGGTAGCAGGGCAGGTCAATAGCGAAGGCTTAGGCGGTCTATTTCGTTCTCGTTTACAAGGTGATCGCGTCAGTACTAAGCAGCTAGCGCTTGGTTTAAACACCATGTCGACGGATTTTATCAATGCCTACGTAACCGGCAGTGTCGGCACGACGTTTACCACCTCGGGTGCCTGTGCCACGTTTTTATACAATCTGCGCGCTGCGGTGAATGATATTACCGCTGGGCGTACGCGCGTGGCTATTGTTGCTTCAAGTGAGTGTGCCATCGAGCCGGAGATTATTGAAGGCTTCGGGAATATGGGCGCTTTGGCCAACGATGATAATTTGAAAAAGCTTGATAACAGCGATGAAGTTGATTATCGCCGTACTTCCCGCCCGTTCGGAGACAACTGCGGTTTCACCATAGGTGAGGGGGCACAAGTCACCATTCTTATGGATGACGCCCTAGCCTTAGAGCTGGGGGCGCAAATACGTGGCAGTGTGCCAGAGGTATTTGTAAATGCCGATGGGTATAAAAAGTCAATAACTGCGCCAGGGCCGGGTAATTACATCACTATGGCCAAATCTGTGGCCCTAGCCCAAGCCATGGTTGGCGATGAATCTTTAACCCAGCGCAGCTTTGTATTAGCGCACGGCTCAAGTACGCCGCAAAATCGCGTCACTGAGTCTGCTATTTACGACCGTATTGCCAGCGCCTATGGTATTGAGCAATGGCCTATCGTTGCCCCGAAAGCCTATGTGGGCCATACCATCGCACCGGCCAGTGGCGACCAGCTAGCCTTCGCATTAGGGGTGTTTGATACCAACATCATGCCGGGGATCACGACCATCGATAAAGTGGCTGATGATGTGCACGATGACCGCTTACATATTAGTTTGACCCATCGTCACTGTGAGGCGCAGGACGTTGCCTTTATCAACTCAAAGGGCTTTGGTGGTAACAACGCTACTGCGCCCGTGCTAAGCCCCGAGTTGACCAAAAAAATGTTGGCTAAACGCCATGGAGAGCAGGCGATGAGTGAGCACCACGGGCGCTTGCAAAGTACCCTTGCTCAGCAGCAAATTTACTGGCAACAAGCACAGCAAGGTGAATTCAACATCATCTATCGCTTTGGTGAAGGCCTAATCGATGAGGCAGATATTCACTTTGATCAGCAGCAAATGCGCATTCCCGGGTTTACAAACTCGGTGAAACTTAACATTGGGAACCCTTTTGCAGATATGAAATAGCGCAACTATTACTCATTGATTACGGGCTGCTGCCATAACCCTTGAAAATTTGCGCAATATACCAGCAGGTCACCCAGGTGGCCTGCTTTATCACCGTAAAGCAATTGCCCTGGGCGCAGCCTCTAGCTAAAATACGCGTTTGTCTTTATTGCTCGGTGCGTAGTGAAAAACTCCCTAGAACGTAAAGCGCTGGTGGTGTGTGTCGCTATTGCGGCGATCACCGCGTTATGGCCCCAGGGCTTAAAAACGTTAATTCAACCTGCCATTCAAACAGCGATTGCCTACTTAGGTAGTGGCTTCTTTCTGTTTGTAAACGCGCTCCTGCTTGCTTTGTTGATGTTGTGCTTTAGTCCCTTGGCGGGAAGGAAAATGGGTGGGGCTGATGCCCAAAAAGAGTTTTCCACTTTCGGCTGGTTGGCCATGCTGTTTGCCGCCGGCATGGGCTCGGGGTTGGTTTTTTGGGGCGTCGCTGAGCCGGTATTGCACAGTCATCAAATGCCTCTTAAGCAGAGTATGTATCCAGAGCCAGTCGCCGCCAGTATGGCCTTAACTATGCTCAATTGGGGTTTTCATGCATGGGCACTTTACGCGGTATTTGGTTTGATGCTCGGCGGTGTTACGCGAGCGATAAAAAACGCCGATGATCTCAGTGCTCCGGTATTACACGCCTTACCGGGCTCCTTGGGAGTAAAGCATAAAGTACGCATCAAACGAGTTATTTATTTTGTTGCCATTATCGCCATCTTTTTTGGCGTGGTGGGCACCATTGCCAATGCCAGTATGTTATTGAAAAATGGCGTCACCATTAAACTTGAGCATTACGGTTTGAGTTTAAACGCACATTGGGTCGGTGCCTTAATGCTGCTCGCGATCACCGCGTTGTATGTTACTTCAGCTCGTTTTGGGCTGCGCCGTGGTATTCAGGTGCTCAGTAAGTTCAATGTCTATCTAGCCTTTATTATGATGGCGTTGGTAATATTGACGGTGCCGCTAACGCCTATTTTGAGCACTTTATGGAATGGTCTAAAAGAGTACCTGCTGCTGGTGGTTTCAGGTGCATGGCAGTTTGACTCGCAATTAAAAGATGCTGATTGGGCCTCAACCTGGACCTATAATTACTATTTTTGGTGGTTGGCGTGGGGGCCCTTTGTAGGGCTATTTTTAGCGCGTATATCCCGTGGTCGACCGCTATGGCAATACATTCTCGGTGTGACTATTATCCCAACTATGGTCAGCTTAGTGTGGTTCAGCGTATTAGGGGGCTCAGCACTGGCATTGGATAGCCAGACCCAAGCGGATTTAGCTGCCGTGATCAGCGCCGATTACACTCAAGGTGTGTTTATTTTCTTCTCGCAACTTGGTGGCGTTGGCGAATTATTGGCGTGGCTAAGTTTGTTATTACTCATGGTGTTTGTGGCTACCAGTGCCGATTCTGCGCTGCTAGTGATCCGCCAGCTCTGTGAAAGTGTGCACTCGCGCGCCTCACTCTTTTTGTGGTCATCAGCGATGGCGGTGATAAGCCTTGCATTACTGCTTATTGCCGATGAACCGCTTAACCGCAATATTGCGGTAATTGGTGGTATTCCTTTTTTACTGATCTTTATTGTCCAACTTGTGGGGTTTATTCGCGCCTTTACCCAAGAGTTGCTTGACGACTCGCAGCAACCGCCTCCCGAGTAATGACACTCAGGAGGGGGTTGGCATTAAGCTAAGTGCTTGGCGTGAAAACGCAAATGTTGATCAATAAAGCTGCTAATAAAGAAGTAGCTATGATCGTAACCGGGATGTTGCTCGAGAATAAGCGCAATGCCCGCTTCATCAGCGCTTGCTTGTAGCAGCTCAGGTTTAAGCTGCTGTTGCAGGAAATCGTCCGCCAACCCCTGACTGATCAGGAGCGGGGGACACTGCTCGGCGTTAGTCTCTGCCAGTAGTAAGCTACTGTCATATTCGCGCCATGTCTGCTTATCATTGCCCAAATAGCCGGCTAAGGCTTTTTCACCCCAAGGACACCGAGTGGGGCTCGCTATCGGTGCAAAGGCACTGATACTGGCAAACTTATCGCTATTACGCAGCCCTAATACCAAGGCGCCGTGACCGCCCATGGAGTGGCCGCTGATGCTTTGCTTACCACTGACCGGGAAATGCTCGTTAATAAGCGCCGGTAGTTCCTCATTGATATAATCATACATCTGGTAATGCTGATCATAAGGTGCTTGCGTGGCATTAACGTAAAACCCAGCACCCAGGCCGAAATCATAGGCACCTTCTTTATCGTCCGCAACTTGCTCGCCACGAGGGCTGGTATCAGCGGCAACGATAATAAGACCAAGCTCAGCAGCACTTTTGAATGCTGCTGCTTTTTGCATAAAGTTCTCATCGCTGCAGGTTAAACCGGAAAGCCAATATAGCACCGGCGCGCGCTGACTTTCATCCACTCCGGGTGGTAAATAGATAGCGAACGTCATCGTGCAGTTGTTGACGGCAGATTCATGGCGGTAGCGTTTATGCCAACCGCCGTGAACCTTGTTCTTTGAGAACAGTTCAAGGCTCATAGTACCCTCTACTTATCAAAATGGATGACGCTGCGAATGCTCTTGCCTTGATGCATGAGATCAAACGCTTCGTTAATATCCTCAAGGCCCATGGTGTGGGTTATGAAATCATTAAGAGCGAATTCGTTGTTTAAGTAACGCTCTACAATCTCTGGTAACTCTGAGCGTCCCTTAACGCCACCAAAGGCACTACCGCGCCACACACGACCGGTAACCAATTGGAAAGGACGGGTAGAAATCTCTTGCCCAGCACCAGCAACACCAATGACTACGGACTCACCCCAGCCTTTATGACAGCACTCTAGAGCACTGCGCATAACATTGACGTTACCAATACACTCAAACGAGAAATCAACGCCGCCGTCGGTCATCTCGACAATGACCTCTTGGATAGGCTTGTCGTAATCATTGGAATTAACCAAGTCAGTGGCCCCCAGTTTTTCTGCTAGGGCGAATTTGCTCTCGTTGATATCAATGCCGATAATACGGCTTGCACCGGCCATTTTCGCGCCAATGATGGCTGACAAGCCAATACCACCGAGACCAAAAATAGCAACGGTATCACCCGGCTGTACTTTTGCAGTATTGAGCACCGCACCCATTCCGGTGGTGACGCCACAACCAAGTAAACACACTTCTTCCAAAGGCGCTTCTTTATTCACTTTTGCCAATGAGATTTCCGGTAAAACCGTGTACTCCGAAAAGGTAGAGGTGCCCATGTAGTGATAAATTGGCTCACCGTCTTTATAAAAGCGTGTGGTGCCATCTGGCATCAGGCCCTTACCTTGGGTTTCGCGAATTTTCTGACACAGGTTGGTTTTGCCAGAAGTACAGAATTTACACTCACCGCACTCGGGGGTGTAAAGTGGAATAACATGATCGCCTACCGCTACACTGGTCACTCCTTCGCCGACGGCTTCAACAACACCGCCCCCTTCATGGCCCAAAATGGCAGGGAATATGCCTTCTGGATCTTCACCAGAAAGAGTGAATGCGTCAGTGTGGCATACGCCCGATGCATGGACTTTAACCAGCACCTCACCGGCCTTAGGCATCATGACATCCACTTCTTCAATTTTAAGTGGTTGCTTTGGACCCCAGGCTACAGCAGCTTTTGATTTAATAAATTCGGCCATTTTTGTGTTCCCGTTTATGTAAAAGTGGTGAAATTATTACACAATATGATACTTTTTGGCCCAGATTAATATACTTTTACACAGAGGTAATAATGCGCTGGCAAGGTATGGTCGAGTTTGTCGCTGCTGCCCAAGCGGCTTCTTTCACTCAAGCAGCCAAACAACTAGGCACATCCGTGGCGCATATAAGCCGCTCGGTAAGCGCTTTGGAGGAGTACTACAATACTCAGCTGTTTATCCGCAGCACACGTAAAGTGGTGCTAACGCAGCAAGGTGAGCTGCTGTTGCATCATGCTAAAAAGGCGCAAGCGGTATTGGAGCAAGGGGAGTGGGCTCTCAAAGAGCAACAAGCGCAGCCCAGTGGGCAACTTAAAATTACCGCACCGGTGATGTTTGGTGAGCAATTTATTATGCCCTTGGTGCATCGATTTATGGCTAAGTACCCCAAAGTGAGCGTCAATATGATGCTCAGTAACCAATCTCTAGATTTGATATCAGAACATATCGACTTGGCCATCCGTATCGGTGAACTGGCTGACTCCAACCTCACCGCACGGCGTATTGGTGCACGCGCTGTGGTGGTTTGTGGCGCACCTTCATACCTTGAGCAGCAGGGGGAGCCTTATGCTTTAAGCGAACTCAACTATCATCATTGCCTAGTTGGTCATTCGGATTATTGGCGCTTTGCTGAGCAACAACGGGTGCGCCATGTGAAAATCACTAAAACCCGGCTGCGCTGTAATAGCGGTTGGGCACTGGCGGATGCCGCCAAGCAAGGACTAGGATTGGTGCAACTGCCTGATTACTACGTGCGCAGCGATTTACAACAAGGGCGTTTGCATGAGGTACTGCAACCATTTGCGATACGCAAAGAGCCCATTTGGGCCGTCACCCCGGCTAACCTTTACTTGGCGAATGCCACCAAAACCTTGCTAGATTACTTTGCCGATCACCTCAGTGACACGCTCAAGCCTCATTTTTAAGACCAGCTCTGTGTAAACACAGGTGACGGGCGTGTTGGGATACCTATTCGCTGGCCCCTGTGTTAGCATCATCGCTTTGCAATTGGACTGTTAACCTGTTGATGTATAAGCCTGTCAGTTTATTTATTGGCCTGCGATATTCGCGACTCTCCAAAGGCAGTGCCTTTGTGTCTTTTGTGTCGTTTTTCTCCATCGCTGGCATCGCCTTAGGGATCACCGCCTTGTTTACGGTTATGTCGGTGATGGATGGCTTTGAAAACAACCTCAAACGCTCAATGTTATCGATGATCCCTCATTTGCAAATCGATATGCAGCAACGCAGTGAAGCGCAGCAACAAGCACTGCAGACGAGGTTGCAGCAAATGCCTGAGGTCAAAGCTATCAACCGTTACCATCAAGCGCAGGCGATTGTACAAAGCAGCGCCGATATCCAAGGTGTATTGCTGCAAGCACCCTATGAAGCGCTTCCTGAGCATGTCACTGAACATGTTGAAGTAGGCGATAGTAGCCAGGTTTTTGCCCAGCGCTACACCATCGCTATCAGCCGCTATCTTGCTCGCTCTTTGCAGGTCGGCTTGGGAGACACTTTGCGCGTGACCATTCCCAGTGTCTCGACCTATACCCCCATGGGGCGCATTCCCGCACAGCGATTGTTTACCATTAACGCCATCTATCGTACTGGGTCCGAGCTTGATATGCATACCTTATTTACCTCCGGCGAATCATTGCAACGCGTGATGCGCATCCGTGATAAAGCGCATGCGCCATTAGAAGTGATTCTCAACGACCCTTTCTTGGTGGATGAGGTGCTACGTAAACTACCCATCGGCCAGCGTGAAGGCATAACCGATTGGCGGCAAAGTCAGGGAAGTCTGTTTTCAGCAGTGGCAATGGAAAAGCGTATCATGAGCTTACTGCTCGGGCTGATTATATTAGTGGCGGTATTTAACATTGTTTCGTCGTTGACCATGATGGTGCGAGAAAAACAAGGTGAAGTCGCTATTTTGCAAACATTAGGGCTTAACTACCGTCAAGTGGCTCGCGTGTTTATGGTTCAGGGCATGTACAACGGTGTAGTCGGTAGCATTATCGGCGCCGTATTGGCACTGTTGGTGGTGAGCAATTTGAATACCCTTTTAGCGAGTATAGGAATCCAGCTTCTAGGGCAGCAGGAGCTGCCCGTGGTGGTATCCTCTATTAATTTATTAGCGATTGTTGCCGGAGCGATTTTTATGAGCTTTTTAGCAACGCTATACCCAGCAAAAAAAGCGGCGCAGGTCCGCCCGGCAGAGGTTCTACGATATGAGTAATGCAGTATTACGCTGTGAAAGCCTAATCAAAACATATGCCGATGCAGCAGAAGAAATTACTGTTTTAAAAGGCATCGATTTATCTTTAGAGCGCGGCGAAAGTGTTGCCATTGTTGGCGCCTCTGGGTCTGGAAAAAGCACTTTGCTGCATATTCTTGGCACCCTAGATGTGCCAAGTAGCGGCCAATTACGTATTTGTGATACCGATGTTGCGGCGCTCAGCCGTAAGCAACAGGCCCAATTTCGTAACAAGCACCTCGGTTTTATTTATCAGTTTCATCACCTATTGATGGAGTTTACCGCACTAGAAAATGTCGCTATGCCACTGCTTATCGCTGGGGTCAACGCTAAACAAGCCCAGCAAAAGGCAGCAGCCATGCTTGAGCGCGTAGGGCTCTCACACCGCTTGAGCCATAAGCCTGCCAAGCTATCCGGCGGAGAGCGCCAACGAGTTGCTATTGCTCGGGCCATCGTTAACGAGCCTGCCTTAGTCTTGGCCGATGAGCCCACAGGTAATTTAGACAAACATAATGCCCAGCGTATTTATGAACTTATTGCTCAGTTACAACAAGATTTAGGAACCAGCTTTGTGGTGGTAACCCATGATTTGGAGTTAGCAGGGAAGTTGAGTCGCCAGGTGGAACTTGATGAAGGGGTGCTTCATGAATCTGTGGTGGGCACAGCGCAATGAATGCTCTACAGCTAAGCTACCAACTTGCGCGGCGGTTTCGTAAATCTCAGCATCACTCAGGATTTATGGGCTTTATGGCGAAAAGCTCCAGTCTTGGCATTATCCTCGGTGTGGCGGTACTGATATTAGCGCTCTCGGTGGTTAATGGGTTTCAGCAGCAGTTGGTAGAGCGGCTGCTAGCCTTGGTGCCCCATGTAGAGTATGTCGCCGCTGATACCCCTATTGATAACTGGCAAGCGAAACGCCAGCAACTGGCAGAGCAGGATGCGGTAGCCAGCGCAGCGCCTTTTGTTGCTGCCAATGCCATGGCGCAATATCGAGGTGAACTTGCTGCTGCTCAGCTTCGGGGGATCGTGCCGGAATTTGAAAGTCAAGTATCAATCGCCGATGACTTTATTGATGGTAAACCTTTAGCACAACTCGCAGGCAGTGACCTTATTATCGGCCAGCAGCTAGCAAAACAATTGGCGGTTAATATTGGTGACGATATCACTTTGCTAATGAGTGATGTGACCAATAAAAGCAAAGGGCTGTCTGCGCCGATCCGTATTCAAGGTCGGGTGATGGGAATGCTAAACAGCCATGGGCCGCTTGATAAGCAATTGATTTATCTGCCTATGTCTAGATTGCAGTCGGCTTTTTCAATGGCTGACCATCAGGTCACAGGGCTAAGAGTCACACTGCATGATGTCTTTGCCGCGCAAACTCAGGCAATGGCCATAGGCCGTACACTCAGTGATTATGTGTACGTCAATAGCTGGATAAGAACCCAAGGGAGTCTCTATGCGGACATTCAAATGGTTCGCACTATTGTGTATTTAAGCGTCTTTCTGATCATCGCGGTGGCGAGCTTTAATATCGTTTCGTCGCTGTTTATGGAAGTAAAAGAAAAACAAAGCGCCATCGCTATATTGCGCACCATGGGGGCCAGTGACTTTGTGATTATGCATTCATTTTTACTGCAAGGTGTCGTGTCAGCGCTGTTTGCGATTATAGTGGGTATTGGTATCGGCGTACTGTTAGCCATGAACATCACCGAACTTTTTGCTTGGTGGAGTGCCTTCATCGGTGAGAACAAGTTGGCAGGGGTCTACTTTATCGACTTTTTACCTTCGCAAATCCATTGGCAAGATATTGTTGCTATTGCTGTGATTGCCTTAGTCATCACTGTTTTAGCCTCTATATACCCTGCTTGGCAGGCCAGCAAAGTGGACCCTGCAAAAGTACTTGGCAATTAACGGTAAAATCTGTCGTAGCTCTTGCAACACGCAGTGGTAATTCGTAAAGTGAAGCCAGCGTTAACAGATAAAAAAGTAGTAACATGTCAGAACAACAAGAACAGCAAAAAGAACAAGAAATTCGCGAATTCCAACGCCACTGTTTCCAAAGTGCGCAAAAGCACTTAGCAGAGAAGGGCATTATGCCTAAATCGGTTGTCGACAAAGACAGTCGGTTCCTCGCCCCTTTGTGTGCGGTGTGGAAATTCAGAGCGCAGAACGGCAAAACCTATTGGGTGATCACAGGGCGCTTGCCTGCTGACCATGTTGAGGTTACAGCGGCCACCAACGCACGTGAGGCAATGCGCTATTTCTCGTTGCAGTGGCAAATGCAAGCTGAGCAACTACTTAATAGCCAAAACTTAGATAAAACCCAACACGACTTTGCACAACTGCTAATCAAGCGCGCTCACGGCTTGTATGAGCTGTGTGACAAAGACGCGTTATGGGTTAATGAACCATCGTAAAAGGGCTTGAATCACATTGTGCAATGGGGCATTGCAGGCGTTGCCTTGGGATGCCCGCTTCCATAAACACGCATCCACACGGCGAGAAACCCTTGTTCTTAAAACGCTCAACTTCATCGAGTAAGCAGTTAATGCATATCGACTCTAAGCCATTGCTAGCCGCGTTGCTCAGTATGAAAGTGAGCATTTGCGAGTAAATGCCTCGGTTTCGATGCGGCGGTAGCACGGCTATACGGCCAAGTAAGCCATCTTTACATAGCCGCGCAGTGGCAACGGGTTCGCCGTTATCTGCATAGGCAATAAAGTGCAGGGCGGTTGTATCACGGCCATCAAACTCGATGGCCTTTGGTATATTCAGCTCACACACAAAAACCCTTTCGCGAATTTGCCTTATTGGGTTGTCTTGTGATCCCCAGTCGACTTGGTGGATCTGATAGGACATACACCCTCCTATTCACTGTACCAGTATCCCTCATTGATCAGTGTAGACAAGGTTTGACGAAAAAGTAAACAATTTAACGCAGGCTCAAGTTGGGATGTACAGATGCTTTGCTGATCACACAACGCCTGTATAACGCCAAGATGCTCAATCGGTAGGGAAAAGCTGTGTCCCTCGACAAATAGTATCACCGCGTTATCGCGAGTAATATATAGGGCTCGTAAGCCTCCTGCCTTGTATAAATGCGGATAATCGCTCACATAGTCGCAGATTGTATCTGCACACATGGCGGGTTCAACAGGGAGTAAGTCTTTGTCGTGCTTGGGCTGGCTTAAAGTTTCGCCAATAAAGCGTAAGAACACACTGTCATCATCAATCGCTTGATGCATGAGCGCCCGTAAGCTCTCCAGCTCGTGGTCATGCAGTTGACCTTGGCTACTACGAATTGCCAGTTCTGGGTCGCCATAGCGAGGTTGACCTAGGTCGTGATCGATAAGGTGATCGGCAAAGGCACTCATTAAATCAACTTGGTTAGGAGCGCGAAAGCCCACCGAGTAGTTCAGCGAGGGGGCCACAGCATAGCCTTCGTGCGGTGCATTCGGGGGAATATAGAGAATATCGCCGGGCTCTAATTGCACGTCAATGACGGCCTCAAAGGGTGCGACTTGTAATAATCCTTTATTAGCACTGAATTGACGTAGGTTCTTATTTACTTCGCCAACGCGCCAATGGCGTTGACCTTGCCCTTGAATAATGAACACATCATACTGATCTAAGTGGGGACCAACGCCGCCGCCTGGGGTAGAGTAACTAACCATTAAATCATCAATACGCCAATTCGGGATAAATCGAAATGGTTCCAGTAATTGACTTGCCTCAGGATGCCAGTGGTCCACCGCCTGCACCAGCAAGGTTGAGTCAGACTCGCCAAGGGCGCTAAAGTCTTCAAAAGGACCATTTAGACATTGCCAACTGCCATCATTGGTGACAATTCGTGATTCAATCCCTTCTTCCATAGCAAGCCCGGCAAGCTCTTCGGGTGAAAGTGGATCATTGAAATCAGTAAAGCCCGCTTTTATCAGCAGCGGCTTCTTTTGCCAATAGTGCTGCAAAAACTGTTCTTTAGTCAGCTCATTGATTGTTAAGCTATACATAGTTTCTCCCAATAAAAAAGCGAAAGGGCAGCCCTTTCGCTTTTATGTTATCACTGTCGATGGACTTATAGGTTATCTACAAATTCAACGGCACGGCCAATATAATTTGCCGGTGTTAATTCTTTTAGTTGCGCTTTGATTTGCTCAGGTAACGCTAGGGTATCGATAAACTCGGCCATAGCGGCTTGGTCTACACGTTTACCACGAGTCAGCTCTTTAAGCTTTTCATACGGTTTTTCAATGCCGTATTTACGCATTACGGTTTGAATCGGCTCAGCAAGTAGCTCCCAGTTTTGGTCAAGCTCAGCCAATAGGCGCTCTTCGTTCACTTCTAGCTTGCTTACACCTTTTAACGTCGCTTGGTAGGCAATCAAGGTATAACCCATGCCTACACCTAAGTTACGTAATACGGTTGAGTCGGTTAGGTCACGCTGCCAACGAGAAATTGGTAGTTTTTGCGCTAGGTGGGCGAAAATAGCGTTGGCGATGCCAAGGTTACCTTCGGAGTTTTCAAAATCAATCGGGTTCACTTTATGCGGCATGGTTGATGAGCCAATCTCGCCGGCAATAGTCTTTTGCTTAAAGTGGTTCAGAGCAATATAACCCCACACATCACGGTCAAAGTCGATGATAATGGTGTTGAAGCGGGCAACGGCATCAAACAGCTCGGCAATATAGTCATGCGGTTCGATTTGTGTTGTAAAGGCATTCCAGCTTAGGCCTAAGCTTGTAACAAAACGCTCGGCGTGGCTGTGCCAATCGTAATCAGGGTAAGCACTTAAGTGAGCGTTATAGTTACCGACTGCGCCATTAATTTTGCCAAGCAATTCAATGCTCGCAACCTGATCACGTTGGCGTTTTAAGCGCATATAAACATTGGCAAACTCTTTACCCATGGTCGAAGGCGAAGCAGGCTGACCGTGAGTACGGGTCATCATCGCCACCGATTTGTACTCAACCGCTTTGGCTTTAATAGCCTCAAGCAGTTGATCCATGTAAGGGAGTAACACGGTATCGCGGGCTTCACGCAGCATTAAACCATGAGATAGGTTGTTAATGTCTTCCGAGGTGCAGGCGAAGTGGATGAACTCGTTGATGGCGTTAAGCTCAGCGTTATCAGCCACTTTTTCTTTTAGTAAATATTCAACGGCTTTAACATCATGGTTGGTGGTGCGCTCGATATCTTTGACACGCTGTGCGTCTTGCTCATTGAAATTGGCTACAATGCCATCGAGGAGTGCATTGGCTTCGCTACTTAAAGCCGGAACTTCAGTGATCTGCTCGGCAGCAGCAAGAGCTTGTAACCAACGTACTTCTACCTGTACGCGGTATTTGATCAGGCCGTATTCACTAAAAATGCTACGTAATTCGCTGGTCTTGCTACCGTAGCGCCCATCTACCGGAGAGATCGCGGTTAACGCTGAAAGCTCCATATTAACTCCTAAGTTTTACGTTTGAACGATAATGTCTATGTGTACGCCACCGGAAGCGGCGCTGGGGTTTAAAGTTGTTCTTTGGCCAATGCCAACATCTTGCGCTTGGCAAAAATAAAATGCCGCCGTTTACCGCCTAACTGGCGCCATAACACCGCCGCGCGAATACCGGCTAATAGCAGGGCGCGAATACGGTTTTGGATGCTGCTTTGTTTGAGTAGTTGAGGCTGACCAAATACTTGGATACGCTGCCCAAGGGGGCTTATTACCGTCGCATAAGTCTCGGCAAAAGCGGCAATAATGGACTCATCCATTAGCTCTAAATGAGTCAGCTTATTTTTAGTGGTTTGAATTTCACTACCCAACTTATTCAATGCCTCGGGCTTGGAAGCTAAGATGCGCTCGAGCTGAATTAAGCCACCGACATATTTTACGAGTTCGACATTTTTCTCGGTGCCGGCACTTAGCTGAGCCACCAGGGCGCGATAGCCGCTGTATAGCTCGCGACGAGAGCCGTATACATCTTCGACGTTATCCGGGTCGGTAACTACCAGCGAATTGAGCAGGGGTTCGATATCACTTTGCTGGGCTTGGCCATACTTCGCGAGCTTTTGTACTTGAATGGCCACTTGGCACATAGCGGCTAAGGCCATGATCTGATTGGCATTCATATTATTTAATCACCGAGTCGATAATGCCGCCACCTAGGCACACATCTCCGTCATAAAAGACCGCCGATTGACCGGGTGTTACCGCTTTTTGTGGCTCATCAAAAAGCACACGTGCGACGCCGTCTTCACCAGCGACCACGGTGCAGGGGATATCTTGTTGGCGATAGCGGGTTTTTACCGTAAGTCGGCATGTGCCCTTAGGCCCGATGCGATCAACCCAATGCAGTTGATTGGCGTTTAAGCCGTTGCTAAATAGCCGTGGATGATTTTTGCCTTGGCCAACGATAAGCACGTTGCGCTCAATGTCTTTATCAACCACATACCAAGGCTCACCTGAACCTTCTTTTAAACCGCCTATATGCAAACCTTTACGTTGTCCTAGAGTGTGATACATCAACCCTTCATGCTCGCCGACAACTTCACCTTCGGTGTCTTCAATGTTACCGGGTTGGGCGGGCAAGTAACGCTGTAGAAAGTCTTTAAATTTGCGCTCGCCGATGAAGCAAATACCAGTGCTGTCTTTTTTATCATGGGTGACTAGGCCTTGTTGCTCAGCGATAGCACGCACTTGTGGCTTGGGAATATCACCGACCGGGAAGAGGGTTTGCGCGATATGTTCATGACTCAACGTATACAAAAAGTAGCTTTGGTCTTTATTGTCGTCTTCGCCGCGCAGCATAACAAACTTATCACCGCGTTGCTCACGGCGCACATAGTGACCTGTGGCTATGTAATCGGCGCCTAAGGCTTCTGCAGCAAATTCTAAAAAGGCTTTAAATTTGATTTCTTTATTGCACATGATATCTGGGTTCGGGGTACGTCCTGCCTTGTATTCGGCTAAGAAGTACTCAAACACGTTATCCCAGTATTCAGCAGCGAAGTTGACCGTATGCAGCTCAATTCCCAGCTTTTCACATACCATTTCCGCATCTTTTAAATCTTCGGCGGCGGCACAATATTCGTCATTGTCGTCTTCTTCCCAGTTTTTCATAAACAAGCCTTCCACTTGGTAGCCTTGCTCTTTTAACAGGTATGCTGAGACGGAGGAATCTACACCGCCGGACATGCCGACGATGACTTTTATTTGGCTGTTATCGGTCATAAAAACTGAAAATAACTATCACGTTGCTACTAAGGCGCGGATTATACCACGCTTACATAAGGGCTTGAAGTACTGCTGCGCGCTTAGTCTTGACAATGACGCAGATATTCTAAGGGTAAAATAGGGCGGTTTTGGGCGTCATCAATGCATGTTAACACGATGCTCGAACGCAATGGCTGCTCCTTGATTTGCGCTATGTTCAGCCAGTGGCAGGCAATAATATCGCTATCTTGGGGAGCGGTTTCACTTGCGTCATCGAGCTCAGTAAAAAAGCAAAATCGCAAATAATGGGTGCCATTGCGCGCTTGTAAACTGTAAATACCCACTAGGCCTTGCGGCGCGAGGTTGAGCCCTGTTTCTTCCAATAACTCGCGCTGCGCTGCTGCTATTAAGCTTTCGTTCGCTTCCAAATGGCCCGCTGGTTGATTCAATACACGCTGGCCGGTGCTTTTATCGCGCTCTTCTACCAGTAAATAGCGCTCTGCGCACTTTACGACCATGGCGACCGTGACATTTGGCTTATGCATAAGGGCGCAGTTCCTGATACTGGCCGGGTTGTAACTCACCCAATTGATACTCACCTATGCTGGCTCTTACCAACCTAAGGGTGGGGTGGCCCACATGGGCGGTCATGCGCCTTACTTGGCGGTTACGCCCTTCACTGATAGCAATTTGCAGCCAGGTAGTGGGCACACTTTTGCGCTCACGAATAGGCGGGTTACGAGGCCAAAGGTGAGGTGGCTCGGCAATCACACTTACCTTGGCAGGGCGGGTCAGACCATCTTTTAATTCGACCCCGGTTCGTAGTGCCTCGAGCGCTTCCTTACTGACTGCGCCTTCGACTTGGGCCCAATAGGTTTTAAAGGTGTTTTTTTTCGGATTGGCCAGTTGATGTTGTAACTTACCGCAGTTAGTAAGTAGTAGCAGGCCTTCAGAATCTCTATCTAGGCGACCAGCGGCATACACATGTTTAATTGGAATAAAATCCGCCAGGGTTTGCCGTTTTTCAGCGTCGGTGAATTGGCTAAGCACATCGAAAGGCTTATTAAACAGCACGACTTTTACTTGCTCTTTCGGCAACGGGGGCTTGCTGGCTTTTTTCGGGCGCGTGCGTGCATGTCCGCTTGCGCTTTTAAATCCACGTGGTTGTTTCATCAATGTTAGTTTTTCCAATAAAAAAGGCACCCATTATGGGTGCCTTCCAATGCATTAATGGCGATTACTTAAGTTTAGCTAGAATCGCGTTAAATGTCTCGCTTGGACGCATCGCGCCGAAGGCAAGTTGTTCATTTGGCTGGTAATAACCACCAATGTCCATGGCTTTACCTTGGGCACCGTTAAGCTCATCCATAATCTTCTGCTCGTTGCTACGCAACTCACCTGCAATTTCTGTGAAACGTGCTTTTAGATCAGCATCGTCATCTTGAGCTGCAAGCGCTTCGGCCCAGAACAGCGTTAGGTAGAAGTGGCTACCACGGTTATCGATTTCACCCACTTTACGAGACGGTGATTTGTTTTCATCTAAGAACTTCGCTGTTGCTGCATCTAACGTATCGGCGAGCACTTGTGCCTTGGCATTGTCAAAGCGGCCGCTTAGGTGCTCGTATGATGCTGCCAGCGCAAGGAATTCACCTAAAGAATCCCAACGTAAGTGGTTTTCTTTTTGGAATTGCTGCACGTGCTTAGGTGCACTACCGCCGGCGCCAGTTTCAAACAGACCGCCGCCATTCATTAATGGAACGATAGACAGCATTTTAGCACTGGTTCCCAACTCTAGAATCGGGAATAGGTCAGTTAGGTAGTCACGCAATACGTTACCGGTAACGGAAATGGTGTCTTTACCGTCTTTGATACGCTCTAATGAGAACTGCGTTGCCGCGACTGGATCCATGATACGAATATCTAGGCCGTCAGTATCGTGCTGAGGTAAATAGGTGTTCACCTTTTTGATTAGCTCGGCGTCATGGGCGCGGTTTTCATTCAACCAGAATACCGCAGGGGTGTTCGATGCGCGTGAACGGTTCACTGCTAGTTTAACCCAGTCTTGGATAGGCGCGTCTTTAACCTGACACATACGCCAAATATCACCGGCTTCAACATCGTGCTCGATTAAGGTGTGACCGTTCGCATCGACAACGCGTACTTTACCGGCTGATTTGATCTCAAACGTTTTGTCGTGTGAGCCATACTCTTCCGCTTTTTGCGCCATCAAGCCGACGTTAGGCACGCTGCCCATGGTGCTTGGGTCAAATGCGCCGTGCTTTTTACAAAACTCAACGGTTGCATCGTATACGCCAGAGTAGCTGCGATCTGGGATAACAAATGCGGCGTCTTGCAACTGGCCATCGGCGTTCCACATTTGCCCTGATGAACGAATAGCGGCTGGCATTGACGCGTCAATGATCACATCGCTAGGTACATGTAAGTTGGTGATACCTCGGTCTGAGTCAACCATGGCTACGCGTGGACGCTTGTCATACACGGCCATAATGTCCGCTTCGATTTCTTTGCGCTTGGCTTCATCAAGGTTTTCGATACGCGCATACACATCGCCAATACCGTTTTTGACGTCTACGCCTAACTCATTGAAGAGCTCACCGTGCTTGTCGAAAACGTCTTTGTAGAACACCTTGACCGCGTGGCCGAAGATAATTGGGTCAGACACTTTCATCATAGTGGCTTTCATGTGCAGCGAGAACAACACGCCTTGCTCTTTCGCAGCATCAATTTGCTCGCCAATAAAGGCCTGTAACTTTGCTGCGCTCATGCGTGAGCCATCAATAATTTCGCCATCAAGTAATTTTACTTCTGGCTTCAATACAGTGGTATTACCAGCACCGTCGACATGCTCAATACGCACGCTAGTGGCTTTATCAACGGTTACTGACTGCTCGGAGCCGAAGAAATCGCCGTCTTGCATTGACGCGACACGTGACTGTGAATCTTTGCTCCATGCGCCCATTGAATGTGGGTTTTTGCGAGCGTACGCTTTTACTGAAGAAGGCGCACGACGATCTGAGTTACCTTCACGTAATACAGGGTTTACCGCACTGCCTTTTACTTTGTCATAACGTGCTTTAACGTCTTGTTCTTGCTCGTTCTTTGGCTCATCTGGGTAATCTGGAAGGGCATAACCCTGCGCTTGTAACTCTTTAATAGCCGCTTTCAGCTGTGGAATTGAGGCACTGATGTTAGGCAGTTTGATAATGTTTGCTTCAGGTGTTTTTGCCAACTCACCTAATTCGGCAAGTGCATCGCCAATGCGCTGATCTTCGTTTAGGAAATCGGGGAATAGCGCAATGATGCGCCCGGCTAGCGAGATATCACGGGTTTCTACCTCAACGCCCGCAGCTTTGGAATAGGCTTCAATAACAGGTAGGAGTGAGTAGGTAGCCAGGGCTGGCGCCTCATCAGTTTTTGTATAAATGATTTTCGAGGTCATTTTGTGTCCTAATTTATCGTTGTATCGTATCGACCGCTTTTAAAGTCTAGTTTAGCGCGGCCAACTCGTGCTGTTACTGTATGGCAGTGTAACAAGCTAAACAGAAAAGCTCCATTCACCTAGACGTTAGGGCGATTAGAAAAAATTCAAGTAATGTTTACACAAATGAACGAATTTTACGGTAAATAAAAATGAGGGAGGGGTCAGGGGGAAAATCAAAGCGAGCCGAAATACTGCAAAGCCCGCTCTTCGATGTACTGTTGAATGTCTGCGTACGCCTCAAAAGCACTTAGGTCTTTCCGCATTAAAGCGGTTCAGAGCCATCAGTTGGTGCAATATTGGTTGCGTGCAGGCCTTTAGGCCCTTGTTGCAGTTCAAACGTAACATCTTGGCCAGCTTTCAGTGTTTTATATCCGTCCATCTGAATAGTGGAATAGTGGGCAAAGATATCTTCTTCGCTACCATCTTCTTGGATAAAACCGAACCCTTTGGCGTTGTTGAACCATTTGACTTTTCCACAAGCCATACTTCTACATCCTTCTATAAGTTGACTAATTTAGTTAATCTAAACCTGATAGTTTGTTAGACTGGCGAATGAATAGCCAGTCCACGTTTGACTGTAGTTTATTTGGTCATTCAGTCAAGTTTTTTGTGCATTTTTTTAACAGTTTATTTATTTTTGATTTCAGGTTTGCTTGAGATCTAGAGACAAGACTATATTTAGATATGAGTGGAATGAAAGATTCAGGTGTTGTAGAGCGTAGTCGTGACGAGCAAAAGCAAAAGCTGCAGCCACCGCGTAAGTTTAAGGTAATCTTAAATAACGACGACTACACGCCCATGGACTTCGTTATTGAAGTATTAGTAACGTTTTTCAATATGGATAGCGAAAGAGCAACAGACGTGATGCTCAAGGTCCATCACGAGGGTAAAGCGGTTTGCGGTATCTACCCTGCAGATATTGCCCATACCAAAACAGAGCAGGTTAACCGCTACGCCCGTGACCATGAGCATCCACTGCTTTGCAGTTGTGAGCAGGAATAAAAGTTTGAAAGTTTTGGGGGTTGCCAATGCTAAATAAAGATCTAGAGATTACCTTGAACAACGCGTTCAAAGAAGCCCGCACACGCCGCCATGAGTTTATGACGGTGGAGCATTTGCTGCTGGCATTACTAGATAATCCATCCGCGAATGAAGCCCTCATTGCCTGCGGTGTTGACTTGAGTTTGTTGCGTAACGAATTGTCTGAGTTTATTGATGAAACAACGCCGGTCATCTCAGATCTTGAACAAGAACGGGAAACCCAGCCAACACTTGGTTTTCAGCGCGTTTTACAGCGTGCCGTGTTTCATGTGCAGTCGTCCGGGAAAAGTGAAGTCACAGGCGTAAACGTGCTGGTTGCTATCTTCTCTGAGCAAGAGAGCCAAGCCGTTTACTTATTGAAGAAAAACGACGTTAATCGCCTCGATGTAGTGAACTTTATCTCTCATGGCATTTCGCGCATGGACGATGAGGGTGAAGAACTCGGTGATCATGAAGAAATTCACGAGGAAATGGGTGGTGAAGCGTCGGAAGAGCAAAATATTCTCGACAAATACACCACTAACCTCAACGTGCAGGCAGAAAAAGGGCAGGTAGACCCGCTGATCGGTCGCGATCAAGAAGTGGAGCGTACTGTTCAAGTGTTGTGCCGGCGCAAAAAGAATAACCCGTTGTTGGTCGGCGAAGCTGGCGTGGGTAAAACAGCCATAGCCGAAGGGTTGGCATATCGTATTATTCACAATGAAGTCCCTGAAGTTATCGCCGATGGCGTGGTTTATTCTCTCGATATGGGTGCCTTGCTTGCTGGTACTAAGTACCGGGGTGATTTTGAAAAACGTTTAAAGAGTTTGCTCAAACAGCTTCAAAAAGAACCTGGGGCTATTCTCTTTATTGATGAAATACACACCATTATTGGTGCCGGCGCAGCATCGGGCGGCGTCATGGATGCATCGAATTTAATTAAGCCATTGCTTTCAAGTGGCGAGCTTCGCTGCATGGGGTCGACGACCTATAACGAGTTTAAGAACATTTTTGAAAAAGACCGCGCTTTAGTGCGTCGTTTCCAAAAAATAGATGTGAGCGAGCCAAGCGTTGAAGACACTGCAAAGATTCTTAATGGTCTGAAAGAACGTTATGAAGAGCACCACGGCATACGCTACACGCAAAAGGCACTGCGTGCGGCAGCTGAGCTAAGTGCAAAATATATCAATGAGCGTCATTTGCCTGATAAAGCCATTGATGTCATTGATGAAGCAGGGGCAAATCAACGCTTGCAGCCTGTATCTAAGCGCAAGAAAACCATTAATGTTGCCGATATTGAGCAAATTATCGCTAAGATAGCGCGCATTCCGCAGCAAAGTGTGTCTTCAAGCGACAAAGAAGTGCTTAAAAACCTCGACCGCAACCTCAAAATGTTGGTGTTCGGTCAGGATCAGTCAATTGAGGCTTTATCTTCGGCGATACGTTTGTCGCGTTCAGGTCTTGCCAATGAAGATAAGCCGGTGGGCTCATTCTTATTTGCCGGTCCAACGGGCGTGGGTAAAACAGAAGTGACTAAACAGTTGGCCACGTGTTTAGGTATCGAATTTATCCGCTTTGATATGTCTGAGTACATGGAGCGCCACGCTGTAAGTCGCTTGATAGGCGCACCGCCTGGGTATGTTGGTTACGAGCAAGGAGGGCTATTGACTGATGCAGTGATCAAGCAGCCGCATGCCGTTGTGCTACTCGATGAAATCGAAAAAGCACATAGCGATATTTACAATATCCTGTTGCAGGTTATGGATCACGGCACACTAACTGATAACAACGGCCGTAAGGCGGACTTCCGTAATGTTATTTTAGTGATGACCACCAATGCGGGTGTACAAGAAACGGTGAAAAACTCCATTGGTTTTGCCACGCAAGACTCATCGCATGATGCGTTAGCGGAAATCAACAAGGTGTTTACGCCAGAGTTTAGAAACCGTTTGGATAATATCATTTGGTTCAACCACCTTGATACCGAGGTGATCTTGCAAGTGGTTGATAAATTCTTGGTAGAGCTGCAAGCACAGCTTGATAAGAAATCAGTCAACCTTGAACTGACCGACGAAGCACGTACTTGGTTGGCACATAAAGGCTATGACAAAGCTATGGGTGCACGGCCAATGGCGCGAGTGATACAGGAGCAAGTTAAGAAACCATTGGCTAACGAAATTTTATTTGGTCAGCTCGTTGATGGCGGCGATGTGAAAGTGGATGTCAAAAACGATAAGCTGGAATTTAACTACTCTGAAGAGCTTAGCCCCGCCTAGTATGCGCGGCACTTAGCAAAAAGCCCAGCACTTGCTGGGCTTTTTGCTAAACTGGCTTCGCTGGCAAATTAGCGCGCGCGGAAAACGATGCGGCCTTTGCTTAAGTCGTAAGGCGTAAGTTCCACAGTTACTTTATCACCAGTCAAAATACGAATGTAGTTTTTACGCATTTTACCGGAAATATGCGCCACAACTACGTGGCCGTTTTCTAGTTCTACACGGAACATAGTATTAGGTAGGGTATCAAGTACCGTCCCTTGCATTTCAATTACGTCTTCTTTCGCCATATCTAGCGTAACACCTCTGTGATAGTTAAACGCATGCGATTGTGCCGAAAAGCAACGAATAAGTAAAGCCAAGGCACTGAATTTGTCGAATTTGTGCTCATTCGACGGCAATCCACGCATCTGCACGCAATCTTTGCGCTGGTCGGTACTGCAATTTATAGCGCATCTTGCGACAATCATCGATTTGATATCCCAAATAGACAAAGTCTTTTGCCAGCTTCTGGGCATGCTCTATCTGTTTGAGGATCATCACGCTTCCCAAGCTAAGCGCCTCATAGTCAGGGTCAAAAAAAGTATAAATAGCAGACAAGGAGTTGGGCATAACATCGGTAACGGCAACGCCAATCAAGCGCTCTTGATGCCAAAGCTCAATAAAAGCGATGTTCATCCACTTGCACAGTAAGAAACTTTCAAACTGACTGCGCTCAGCGGGATACATACTGCCATCACTGTGGCGCTCATTAATATAGCGTTCGTACAGCGGGTAGTATTCAGGGCGCTCAAAGTGACTCACATGCACGGCAAACTCTTTGACTTTATTAAGCTTACGCTTTTGCGAACGTGAAGGTGTGAACTCACTGGCTAATATGCGCACCGATTCACAGGCTGTGCAACTGGGGCAATGGGGTCGATATATTTGTTCACCACTACGGCGAAAGCCATGTTGCAAGAGCGCTTCAAACCCTTGCGGGGTATAACATAAGGGATCAAGAATAACCAACAGCTGTTCTTCTTGCTCATCAAGATAACTACAAGGAAAACGTTGGCTAAGGCCTATTTTTATGGGAAGGTGTTGCGCCATAAGGAGACTCTAGTTGTCGTGCTCGCCAAAAAGACAAATCAATGGGATATTGATTACTCTCTTTAAGTCTAGCTAAAAAATCCTCTCTGGGTAGGGGAGTTGCCCCCAACTGCGCCAAATAGGGGTTCATCATTTGGCAGTCGATAAAATCTCCACCATGTTGCTTGAGCAATTCCACCAGCGCCCACATCGCTAATTTGGAGCAGTCCCGCTGGCGAAAAAACATCGACTCGCCGCAAAACACGCGTGACTGCATAATGCCATAAAGTCCGCCAACCAAACGGGGGCCTTGCCACACCTCAACGCTATGGGCTAGGTTTTGATGATGAGCTTGGATATATGCGTGCTCCATCGCATCTGTGATCCAAGTACCTTCTTGCGCTATGCGTTGTACTTTGCACTGATGGATAACCTCAGCAAAACACTGATTTACGCTTACGCTGATAGCAAGTTTGCGTGCGCTTTTACGCAGGCTACGACTAACGTGGAAATCATCAAGTTCGATGATGGCGCGCTCGCTAGGAGACCACCACATAAGAGGTTCACCTTCACTATACCAAGGAAAAATACCTTGGCGATACGCATCGCTTAAGCGTGAAGGGCTAAGGCAACCACCAATAGCAAGGAGGCCATCAGGGTTCTCTAGCGCAGTATTCGGGTGTGGGAAGCCTTCGTCAATGCTACCCAAGTGGTGTAAATATTGAGTCATAGAATAATGGGGCCGTAGCCCCATCAATACTTATTTTAAGTTATCTAGGTAACGCTCCGCATCGAGCGCCGCCATACAGCCTGTACCAGCAGAGGTAATTGCTTGGCGGTAAATATGGTCAGACACGTCACCGGCAGCAAAAACACCTTCCACACTGGTTTGTGTAGCATTGCCATTTAGGCCTGATTCAACAACTAAATAACCGTCTTTCATTTCTAACTGGCCTTGGAACATATCGGTGTTCGGCTTATGGCCAATCGCAATAAACACGCCCATTACATCAAGCTCTTCGGTGGCGTCAGAATTGGCATCTTTAATACGCACACCTGTTACGCCCATGTCGTCACCTAAAACTTCATCAAGTGTACGATTCCAATGGATAGTTACATTGCCGTTTTCAGCCTTTTCTAATAATCGATCAGAAAGGATTTTCTCACTTCTAAAGCTATCACGGCGGTGAATTACGTGAACTTCAGAGGCGATGTTAGACAAATACAGCGCTTCCTCAACAGCGGTGTTACCGCCACCAACAACAGCCACTTTTTGGTTCTTGTAGAAGAATCCGTCACAGGTCGCACACGCAGACACGCCACGGCCTTGGAAGGCAGTTTCTGAATCAAGGCCAAGGTATTTAGCTGATGCACCGGTGGCGATGATCAGCGCATCGGCTGTGTACGTGCCGCTGTCACCTTTAAGTTCGAACGGACGAACCTGGGTATTCACCTCGTTGATGTGATCGAACACGATTTCAGTTTCAAAGCGCTCAGCATGCTCTTTCATACGCTCCATTAAAGCCGGACCCGTTAAACCGTGGGCATCGCCAGGCCAGTTTTCAACTTCAGTGGTCGTGGTTAACTGACCGCCTTGTTGAATACCAGTAACCAGCACAGGGTTAAGGTTAGCACGGGCGGCATAGACGGCTGCGGTGTATCCCGCTGGGCCGGAGCCAAGAATAAGTAATTTACAGTGTTTGGCGCTCATACAACTTTCCAATTAATTCATGTGAACATAGTTATGCGGGTGATTCTAAGAAAAACAATCCATAAGTAAACAATTTTGCAAACATAACTCAGCGCTAAAACCGCAGGATGTCAAAAAATCTGTACTTGTGCGTTATTACAGCAAATAACGAATAACAAACCGTTATTTCATGACCTGTGATATTTTTTTTGCTATGTTCTAGGGCAATTATAAACTCGCCCCGAGGGTGCGCCCCGGCGACGCAGAAAAATAAGGGCCTCATGTATTTTTGGCAACATCAAGCGGGCTATGCGCTCGAACAACAAGACATTGATATTTTACTTGATGCAAAAAGCTACCGGCAGCGACTGCTTGAGCTGATTGCCTCGGCTAAACACCGTATTTATATCACCGCTTTGTACCTTCAAGATGATGAAGCGGGTCGGGAAATTCTTGATGCATTGCATGACGCATCGCGCCAAAACCCTGATTTGGAAGTAAAAGTACTGGTCGATTTTCATCGTGCTCAGCGTGGGCTCATTGGTGCCGACAAAAGCGAGGGCAATGCGGCTTTGTATTACCAAAGCTTGCAACAAAGCGGCTCCAACGTGCAAGTATACGGCGTGCCGGTGAAAGCCAAGGAATTGTTTGGGGTGCTGCATCTCAAAGGCTTCGTCATCGACGACACCTTGCTGTACAGCGGAGCGAGCCTAAATAACGTTTATCTACACTATTTCGAGCGCTATCGCTTAGACCGGTATTTTGTTATCAAGCAAGCACAATTAAGTGATGCCTTTGTTGAGTTTACAGAGCAGACCTTAATCGCTTCTGACGCCGTGCCGCGCTTGGACAAACGGCCAATTCCAGCCTTTGTCGATATTAAAGCCGAGCACAAGCAATTAGTCAGGGCGCTGAAAAAAGCAAGTTATCGCCAGAGCAGCCAAGACAGCCATGCTTCCTTAACCGTACGCCCCTTTATTGGGCTTGGGCGGCGCAACAACAAACTTAATCGTTTAATTAAGCAACTGTTTGATATCACCGATAATGAGCTTGTGCTTTATACTCCTTACTTTAATTTCCCAACGCCGCTGTTAAGAGCGCTACGCAGGCTGTTACGCCAAGGCAAGCAAGTAACCATTGTTGTCGGTGATAAAACCGCCAATGATTTTTACATCCCTCCGACTGAGCGCTTTTCGAAAGTAGGGGCTCTGCCTTATTTATACGAAACCATTTTGGCCAAGTTCCTAAAAAACCAAAAGCGCTTCATCGAAGCGGGTAATCTCAATGTGTACCTTTGGAAACATGACAGCAACTCGTTTCACTTAAAGGGCATATGCAGCGACAAGCGCTACCACTTATTAAGTGGTCATAACCTTAATCCTCGAGCTTGGGGTCTGGATATCGAAAACGGCATTTTTATTGATGACAAAGACGGACAAATGGTTGCAGCGATAGAGCAAGAAAAGCAGGCGATTATGCAACATTGTACCCGCTTAAACAGCTATAAAGAGCTGGAGCAAATGGCTGACTATCCTGAGCCAGTGCAGAAGATTCTTGGCCAGGCTAAGCGCGTCAAAGTGGACTTTGTCGTTAAACGCTTTATTTAAACGTTCTTAGGCTTATAGCTTTCAAAAGCGGCTTATCATGAGCTGCTTTTTTGTTTGCGCAATCGCTGTTGTAACCCGTTTATTGTTACCCGAGTGTGGGGGAACAATAGGGAAGGTTATGCCATATAATATTTTGTGCGGCAGTCAATTCAATGCCAAAATCAGATTTTTAGGCGTAACTCATTTGTGCCCCGAAATTAGTTAACGCTGATACTCTAAAGATCTGTTTTGAGCAATAATCAAAAATTTAGGTTGACTTAAAATAAAAGTAAATTGATTTCCAAACTGTATAGTTAACTCCCACTTTCTTTTTCTGAATATCTTTAGTACAAATAAAAATATTATAGTTGGCAACACATTACGTTATTTGTTAAGAATAGATTAATTAAATACATGAGCGTGGCATTGGCAGAAAGGTACGCGGCGCGCTCACTAGAAAACTGCTATGAGTTTATAGAGTTCGGGAGATTGTGATGGGGCATGGTGGGCGAAGAGACCCTAGTGAATATGTAGTTATAACTGCTGAAGTCTTTTATGATCCGAAGCGCCGTAGGAATGGTGTTAGGCCAATTGAGGGTGAAGTTTTTCCACAAAGCATGAAGATTGAGTGTGCTCGTAAAATCAGAGAATATGCAGTTGATACTCGCGTCAAACTCAGAGTTGTCGAGACTGATAGAGAGGATGGAGAACCATTCCTATACAGCAGTTACAAGTGGTCTCATGAGGTAGTTCGCCCATAACAAACGGCTGTTACGGACAAATTACCGTTGGCTTTTTGTGTTGCAAAAGGCGCAAAAAAGCTGCCAACACCAATTACCCGCAGAGCCGATCGTTAAGTACAAAAAAGGAGTTTTAGTCATGGAAGAAGTATTTGCATTTGCAGATGAAAGTGGAATATCAAAAGGGTGCCCCTGTTATACGATAGGTATTATTGCGACTCCCAAAAATTACTTCGCAGAATTCAATCAAGGAATTTCTGACATTTATGAAAGAAGTGGACTACAAGGTGAAATAAAGTGGGAAAAAGTTAGAAAAAGTGCAGGCCAAATAAATCTTTGTATTGATATATTGAGATTCATTTTGACTAGCCCAGTATCATTTCATGCAATAGCTGTATCTAAACAACCTTATCGAAAGTGGCATAACAACGAAGAAGCGGCTTTTTACACTACTTATGACTTTCTCATCCGCGAAAGTAGCCGCTCAAAAGACGCCAAAATCACTGTGTTTGCAGATCAAAAGTCCAATTCTTACGCAAAACAACATGAAGTAATGCAAATAGTAACAAATCATATGTTATCTAAACTTCCAACCTCTTCAAAAGTACATCATGTTGCAATGGAGGACTCTAAGTATCATTGGGGCCTACAAGCGGTAGACATTATAACTGGTGCTGTTAATAGCAGTTACCAATTATATTTTCAGCCTTCGGCTCAAATGCAGCTCGCTAAGAAAATCGCTATCAGCAAAATGGCTAGGCTTTTAGGCTGGGACTCATTAGCATACGATACAATGCCGAATAAGGATTTTAATATTTGGCACTTTCCCCCTGAAACACGAGCTATTCCAGCAACAAAGCAAGTCGTACAGGATTTGTCGGTAGCTAATGTAAGCAGAGAAGAATTTGAACGCTATATGGCATTTAACAAATCGTAGACGCCCACTACTGGCACTTCAGCGAAGTTCGGAACAGAGCGAAAAGCGGTCGTTGATATAATATGAGCCAGCATGCTAAGTGCAATGTATGATTCGCTTCGTGTTGTCAAATTCAAATCATCTGTTTAAGGAGGGAACTTGAACCAGCCTAAGATAAATAATTTAAAGTTCGATACAGTTTTCGACGGTGCACTAAAGTGTTTGAGAAATGCCCAAGAATTATGTGATGAGTCCGAGATTCTTCATAAACATGCTAAGTTTGCGCGTTCGTTCGCTTTGAGCCATTTTGCTAGAGAAGA
>CEVA01021934.1_pt1 | contig 105018 bp, 92 predicted proteins | sample 361521 | NCBI WGS metagenome assembly CEVA01 (sample SAMEA2622823, study PRJEB7988) | marine metagenome | isolation source: saline water (ENVO:00002010), including | reverse complement strand
GCTGGGGCGGCAACCGCCTCTTTGGCTGGTTGTGCCAGTTCACAACAAGCAGTGACGCCTGCACGCCAAGGCAGCTCAGTGATCGGTTTGGTGGCACCTAAAATGGAGGTTGTTCGGGTCGGCTTTATCGGCGTTGGTCAACGAGGCTACGGCCATGTAAAGCGCATGAGTGCCATTGCAGGCACTGAAATCAAAGCTATCTGCGATACCCACCAAGAAGTGCTGGAGCGCAGCGTTGAGTTCGTTGTTAATAACGGTCAACCCAAGCCCACTGCCTACGGTGATAGTGACTATGCTTATCGCGATATGCTCGCACGCGATGACATTGATATTGTTATTATTTCTACGCCCTGGCAATGGCACGCGCCGATGGCTATCGATACCATGACAAGCGGCAAGCACGCGTTTGTTGAAGTGCCACTGGCGTTGACTGTAGAAGAAATGTGGGAGCTGGTGGATACCGCTGAGCGCACGCAAATGAACTGTATGATGATGGAAAACGTCAATTACGGCCGCGATGAGCTTATGGTGTTAAATATGGTGCGCCAGGGCGTATTTGGTGAGTTACTCCACGGTGAAGCTGCGTACATTCATGAGCTACGTTGGCAAATGAAAGAGATCACCCATAAGACCGGCTCTTGGCGTACTGCATGGCACACCAAACGTAATGGTAACTTGTATCCAACACATGGTTTAGGTCCGGTGTCGCAATACATGAATATCAATCGTGGCGATCGTTTCGATTACCTCACCTCAATGAGTTCCCCGGCATTAGGACGTGCTGCGTATGCACAGCGCGAATTTCCCCCCGAACACTCGCGTAATCAAATGGAATTCATAGCTGGCGATATGAATACCACGCTGATAAAAACCGTGAAAGGGCGCAGTATCATGGTTCAGCACGATACCACCACTCCTCGCCCTTATAGTCGTCATAATCTTATCCAAGGAACCAACGGCGTGTTTGCCGGCTTCCCTAATCGCATCGCTCTGGAGCAAGGAGGCGACAAAAGCTTCCATGAGTGGGAGTACGACATGCAGCCATGGTATGACAAATACGATCATCCCTTATGGCAAAAAATGGGTGCGCAAGCAGAGCATAATGGTGGCCATGGGGGGATGGACTTCTTGATGTTTTGGCGCATGATCTACTGTCTGCGCAATGGTGAGCCATTGGATCAAGATGTATACGATGGCGCCGCTTGGTCAGTGATCTCTCCCTTATCTGCGCAGTCAGTGGCTAATCGCAGTGAGTCGTTGAGTATTCCTGACTTTACTCGTGGTGCCTGGAAAAGCGCCACCCCATTGGGGATAGTTGGCGCTTAATCCCTCTTTAACCTCGATAGCTTGATACTGAGTCTGTGTCGGGGGAGTCTATTGAGCAATGGCTGTTTTTGGTTGTGGCGATAAGCAAGCTGATACAGCGAAAGTGTCCGATTGCGGACGCATACGTGTCCACAGACGGACAGCTTAGCAGCGAATAAAACGCGCGTTAAATATTTAAGCTATTGATAATTAAGGATTTAAATTTTTGGCACGGACCTTGATATTCCTACAGTAAGCGCATCAATAGATGCTTTACTTAAACTGAAAAAGGAATACAACTATGAAATTCGCACGTATCGCACTTATCACTACTGTAATGACATTGAGCTTTTCTACTCAAGCGGTCAGTCTAGCCGAAGAGGTGGAATTAGCCGTTAAACAAGCGGCTGAGCAAGCACTTGAAAACTTTGTACAAACGCAACGTGAAGCTCTGCGAGCGAGTGTCTCTAATTTGTTAGAGCAAGCACTTGATGATGATGTAAATACCGCAGAGCAAAGCAATACACCTGCGCCTCGGTCGTAATTTATGCGTTGCCGTAGTGGGCAGTTTGTTCGGTTAATCGTACATACTTATCGGCAAGCTGCTCCACACTCTCTTTATGTGCAGGGTCTGGTTTTATGCAATCAATAGGGCATACTTGCACGCAGGTTGGTTGATCATAGTGACCAACACACTCAGTGCATTGACTCGCCTCGATTTGATAGATTTCTTCGCCCATAAAAATAGCGCCGTTAGGGCACTCGGGCTCACACATATCGCAGTTAATACACTTATCGTTGATTAATAAAGCCATATCGGCTCCCCTTGTTTCAGCGCGGGCGCGATAGTACAAAAAACGCCGTTCAAGCACAGCCTTTTAGTGATTGTTTTACTACTTTGCTTGATCTAAAACAAAGTGCGATAGCAGCGCATAATCCCTCCTTTTTGCACTTTTTTGGTGCGCTTACTCTTCGCTTATTTACTAACCTTATGAAAAGGCGGCCTTTTACAATTTGGCCTAAGTCCTGCAAATTACTTTCATAGTTACAATCGAACCTTGTGTGAGCACGGCATGGATATTGAAAAATTTATATCAGCGCAACAGTTGCAGTCGAGTTATAAATTGCAAATTCAGCACCACTTCATGCCGCTGGCGCAGCAGTTAGCAAATAGTAAGCAACCTGGGCAGGCCTTGTTTATCACCATAAATGGTGCGCAAGGATCGGGTAAAAGCACCTTAGCAGCGTTCTTGGCACAAGCATTACAACAGCGCTTTGCTTTGCATACCTGCGCGTGCTCCATCGATGATTTCTACTTCCCAAGGGCGGTACGTGAACAGTTAGCGCAGTCAGTGCATCCGCTCTTTGCCACTCGAGGTGTTCCGGGCACCCATGACATTGCACTGCTCAATAAAGTGATCGCACAAATTCAAGACGGAGCTCGTGGTATCCGAGTGCCGCGATTCAATAAAGCCACCGATGACCGCGAGCCGTTAGTGAATTGGCCTTATTTTGAGCGCCCCATCGATGTGTTTATTCTTGAAGGCTGGTGTGTTGGCGCGCAGCCACAAAGTCCGTGTGAGCTTAACGTTGCGGTTAATAGTTTAGAGCAAAACCAAGATCCAGATGGCCGCTGGCGGCGTTGTGTGAATTCCCGTTTGGCCAATGAGTATCAAGCGGCCTTCAACGCTGCCGATATCCGCATCATGTTGAAAGCGCCCAGCTTTGATACTGTGCAAGCGTGGCGTTGGCAGCAAGAGCAGCAGCTTATTGCCCGCCACGGAGCCAGTGAGTACACTCTCGACGAGCAAGGAGTAAAATCCTTTATTAGCTACTTTGAGCGCTTAACCCGTCATTGTTTAGCTCACTTACCCGCGCACTGTGATGTAGTTTATCACCTTGATAACACGCGACACATTTACCAATGCGATAACAAACTCGCCACTCAGGGGTCGGCATTTCCGGTGATCTTTACCGATTTGGATGGCACCTTATTAGATCATCATAGCTATCATTGTGATGAAGCGAAGCCCTTACTCAATGCTTTGAGTCAGGCGCAGGTGCCAGTGATCGTTAATTCCAGCAAAACAGCGACGGAAATCCATGCGCTGTGCCAAGCTTTACACCTAGACTTACCCTTTATTTGCGAAAATGGCGCCGCTCTGTATGTGCCCAAAGGGCACTTTATTACACCACCTAAAGCTGCTCAGCAGTGCGATAACTACTGGATCATGCCCTTTGCCCCGCCTTTAGTGACCTTACAACAGTGCATTTCTGCTTTGGCAGAACAATTCGGCGACAGTTTTTGTTCTTTCAGTCAACTATCGTCTAAGCGCTTAAGTGCCTTAACTGGCCTTACTGGAGAGGCATTAACACAAGCGCAAACACGCCATTACAGCGATCCGCTTTACTGGCAAGGCAGTGACGAGGTGCTACACCAATTCACACTGGCGGCGCAGAAATTAGGATGTGAAGTGTTGCACGGCGGGCGCTTTGTGCACCTGAGTCTGGGAGTGAACAAGGGCAAAGCGCTGCACTATGTGATGCAGATGCTAGCACCGCAATATAGTTGCCCACTGCACAGCATTGCCCTGGGCGACAGTCATAATGATGTGGCAATGCTAGAGGCGGCAGACACTGCGATAGTGATTGCAAACAGCGAAAACACTGCCCCGATTTTAAAAAAACGCAGCGCGTTATTCAGTGTTCATGCCGGGCCGCGAGGTTGGCAGGAAACGCTCAGTAGTTTAGCGCTGATCAAAGAGCAACTAGCAGCAGATGAGGTGCGTAACCATGGCTGATTTTCATCAAAATGGCATTGTCACAACACTCCACAATATTTCTCAGCGTTCGGTCGCTGAACTTGAAGGGGAGTTGGTGCAGTTTGCCCAAGAACGGCCCATGGGTCTTATTCTGCCATCGCTTTTTTCAGAACTCGAAGGCCCCGCGTTAGGAAACATAGTGAATCACCTGCGACAAGTGCCTTATCTCGATGAAATCATCATAGGCCTGGACCGAGCTGACGAGCAACAGTACCGTCATGCGCTGACATTTTTCGACAAATTGCCGCAAAAACACCGGGTACTATGGAATGATGGCCCGCGTTTACGTGCCTTGGATAGTGAGCTACAGGCCCTTGGTGTGGCCCCTAAAGAGTTAGGGAAGGGGCGTAATGTGTGGTATTGCATGGGCTATACTCTTGCAGCATCAAAAGTCGAATCTATCGCTTTGCATGATTGTGACATTCTCACCTATGACCGTGCACTGCTGGCTCGGCTTATCTATCCTGTGGCCCACCCACGCTTTAACTATGAGTTCTGTAAGGGCTTTTATGCCCGTACTGCGGCAGGAAAAATCAATGGCCGAGTTTCGCGTTTATTAGTGACGCCGTTGCTGCGCTCATTCAAAACGGTATTAGGTAGCACCGATTACCTCGAGTACATGGACTCATTTCGCTACCCCTTAGCGGGGGAGTTTTCGTTTCGCCGCGATGTGCTCAATGATATTCGTATCCCCAGTGATTGGGGCTTAGAGATTGGCGTGCTTTCGGAGATGTACCGCAACTACGCGCATAACCGTTTATGCCAAGTCGATATTGCCCAGACCTATGATCACAAACACCAAGATCTTTCCTTGGAAGATAGAAACGCTGGGCTATCAAAAATGTCGGTGGATATTACCAAAGCGCTATTTCGCAAGCTTGCCACCCAAGGGGAAACCTTTACCACCGAAACTATTCGCTCATTGAAAGCAACTTACTACCGCATTGCCTTGGATTTTGTCGAAACCTATCATAATGATGCGCTTATGAATGGTTTAAGCCTCGATATTCACCAAGAAGAAAAGGCGGTGGAAATGTTCGCGCAAAATATTATGCACGCCGGGCAACATTTTTTAGAGCACCCGATGGAAGCGCCTTTCGTACCCAGCTGGAACCGCGTGGTGTCGGCGATGCCTGACGTGTTTGCCCGTTTACGTGAAGCGGTTGAGCTAGATAATCAGCAGTTCAGCGCAGACATACGCAAGGCGGGGTAGTATGACTTTTCGCCAGCGTCAGTTTGAGCAACGTGTCACTCACCATTTAGCGATCATTTACGCCGGTATTCTTGATGATGAGCAATGTCAGGAGCTCGCAGCACAGTTGCTTGAATCGATGCTTAAAGGGGATGCGGTTCGCCAGCCCACCCCCCATAAAAGTCGCTGGGATGAACGGGATGCGGTGTTGATTTGTTATGGCGACTCGGTAAATAAAACTCAGGCTCATGAACCCCATACGCTGCCCACTGAACCGCCTTTGTATACACTGAAACAATTTCTCGATACCTACACCGAAGGCGCCATTAACTCGGTGCATATTTTGCCGTTTTACCCTTACTCGTCAGACGAGGGGTTTGCGGTGATGAATTACGTGCAAGTCAATGAGGCCCTTGGCAGTTGGCAGCATATAAACGATATCAGCAAAGATTACCGGCTGATGGCCGATTTAGTGATCAATCATTGTTCCAGTAAGAGCCTGTGGTTTAGTAACTTTATTGCTAACGTTGCCCCCGGAAAGGGCTACTTTAAAACGGCCAATATCAGTGACAATCTAGACGATGTGGTGCGTCCACGCACATCTGAGCTACTCAACAAGGTGCGCACAGCAGCGGGTGAGCAACATGTGTGGTGCACTTTTAGTCATGATCAAGTGGACTTTGATTTTGCTAACCCACAGGTGTTGCGAGAGTTTGTGGCGATTATCCGCTTTTATCTCGACAACGGGGTGCGTTTATTTCGCCTCGATGCGGTGGCCTTCTTGTGGAAAGTCCCCGGAACTTCCTGCATTAACTTGCCGCAAACACATGAAGTGGTGCGTCTGCTTCGCACTTTGATAGAACATGTGCAGCCACAGGCCATTATCATTACTGAAACCAATATTCCCAATGAGCAAAACCTCTCTTATTTTGGTAATGCCAATGAAGCGCATTGCATTTATAACTTTTCTTTACCTCCTTTGTTATTACACACCTTGACTACCGGTGACTGCACAGCACTGAAAAAGTGGATGATGCGCATGCCCCCAGCCCAAGATGGTACGGCCTATTTTAACTTTATAGCCTCCCATGACGGCATTGGCTTGCGCCCGGCTGAGGGCCTGTTAGATACCGTGCAAATTAATGCTCTGGTGGCCTGTATGCAGCGCTTTGGTGCCAAGGTGAGTTGGCGCACACAAAATGACGGTACGTTAGCGCCTTATGAAATCAACATCGCGTTGTTTGATGCCTTACAGGGAGCGCAGCAGGGGCCAGATAACTTTTCTGTGGCGCGATTTCTATGTGCTCATGCCATTATGTTTGCACTGGAGGGAATTCCCGGTGTGTATATTCACTCGCTCACGGGGACCGAAAACGACTATGAGCGTTTTAATAACACCCAGCATAATCGTGCCATTAATCGCCATCGTTGGCACTGGCATGATTTGGAGGCCAAATTAGCCGATCCACATAGCCATCATCAAAAGGTGCATCGCGGTATGTTGAATTTGCTTAAGATACGTGGGAAGCAAAAAGCCTTTCACCCCAATGCAACGCAGTTTACTTTGCACCTTGGCCAAGAAATTTTCGGCTTTTGGCGGCAAAGCGCCGACCGCCAACAAAGTATTTTTTGTCTGTTTAACATTAGCAACCAGCCACAAACCTTGTCACTGGAAGATTTAAACTTGGTGAACACCCAGCCGTGGTGCGATTTGCTCAGTGACATTGTCTATAAAGACATGAGCACATGCCTGAGCATGCGCCCTTATCAAGCTATATGGCTTACGAACACGACGACTTAAATGGGTTGCGTGTATCTTGACCACTTTCTAAATTACGCATCAAAATGGCGTGTTCAAGGTTGATATCCTCGGGGATGGGAATACGCACTTGATGGCCAGAGCCTTTTGCATCGCTAATGCGCTCGCCCTTGGTGTTTTCCATGTGCTGTAAGTTAAAATGCACGTTGCCTTTAGGGGTCATTAACTCCAGTGAATGGCCGGTACAAAATTTATTTTTAACGTCTATTTCTGCTAAGCCATTCGCGGTTCGACCAAGCACCTCACCAACGAACTGCTGTGAATCAGAAATAGAGTGGCCATAGTCGTAATTTTGATACTCTTGGTGCGCATGGCGTTTTAAAAAGCCCTCGGTATAGCCTCGGTGAGCGAGATGCTCGAGACTGCGCAGTAAGTTGGCGTCGAATGGCTTGCCAGCGACGGCATCATCTATGGCTTGGCGGTACACCTGAGCCGTGCGTGCAACGTAATAGAACGACTTAGTACGGCCCTCTATTTTAAGACTATGAACGCCCATACGCGTCAGCGCATCCACATACTGCACGGCGCGCAGGTCTTTGGAGTTCATGATGTAGGTGCCGTGTTCATCCTCAAATGCTGGCATATACTCCCCCGGGCGGCCTTGCTCTTCAAGCATAAATACCTCATTGCTGGGCGCACCCAACCCAAGTGTTGGATCCACCTTATGCACCACATCACCGGTAGGTGTTTCGGTGGCCGGTTGCACATCGTAGCTCCAGCGACAGGCATTAGTGCAAGTACCTTGGTTGGGGTCGCGTTTGTTGATGTAGCCACTGAGTAAGCAGCGCCCGGAATACGCCATGCATAACGCGCCATGGACAAACACTTCTAATTCGGTGTTAGGACACAGTTCGCGGATCTCTGCAATCTCTTGCAGTGATAACTCGCGCGATAGAATCACCCGCTCAACTCCCTGTTTGGCCCAAAACAGCACGCTGGCATAATTTACGGCGTTGGCTTGAACACTCAAGTGAATGGGCATATCAGGCCATTTTTCTCTCACCAACATAATAAGCCCCGGGTCAGACATGATCAGGGCATCGGGCTTCATGGCGATAACCGGCTCTATATCGCGCAAATAGGTTTTTATTTTGGCGTTGTGCGGCGCAATATTAGAAACCACATAAAGTTTTTTATTTTGCTGGTGGGCCTCATTTATACCGAGCTCGAGGTTAGCGAGGTTAAACTCATTGTTTCGAACGCGTAAACTATAGCGAGGCTGTCCCGCATAGACGGCATCAGCGCCATAGGCAAAGGCGTAGCGCATATTTTTTAAACTACCCGCAGGGCTGAGCAGCTCTGGTGAAAATACAGACATAATGATTCCTTAACTGAGTCCAGGTCAGTGAAAAAATAGCTCGGCAGTGTAGCGGTGAGGGCGCTAGGATGGTTTGATATGGATCAGCTTTTGCTATTGCGTCAGTGCGCTAAGCACAGTAGGGCGGCAGAGCACATCATCACCGAAATGCGGTTGTCATCGCCCTGACTTGTTTATTCACTAAGCTCACGGGCGTAACAATGTAGTAGGATTTTCACGCTAAAGCGCGTATAATTCGCGCCCGGTAAAGTTTAACACTTAAAATTTAACGTTATTTGGAGCAAAACATGGCTTTAGAGCGCACTTTCTCTATCGTTAAGCCTGATGCGGTAGCTAAAAACCACATCGGTGCAATCTACAACCGTTTCGAAACTGCAGGTCTTAAGATCGTTGCATCAAAAATGGTTCACCTATCACAAGAGCAAGCTGAAGGCTTCTACGCTGAACACAAAGAGCGTCCTTTCTTCGGTGCCCTTGTTTCTTTCATGACTTCTGGCCCAGTAATGGTGCAAGTTCTTGAAGGTGAAGATGCAATCCGTAAAAACCGCGAAATCATGGGTGCGACTAACCCTGCGGAAGCGGCTGCTGGCACACTACGTGCTGACTACGCAGAAAGCATCGACGAAAACGCAGTACACGGTTCTGACGCGCCAGAGTCTGCGGCTCGTGAAATCGCTTACTTCTTCGCTGAAGAAGAAATCTGTCCTCGTACTCGTTAATTTCGAGCTACGACAACAGTCACGGGAAGGGCTTTCGGGCCCTTTTCTTGTCCTTGTAATTCCTTAGTTTATTGGCACTGCAGCCAGTGTGCTAAGGAATTGCTATAATGGTTAAATTGTGTACAATTTGCCACTTTCGTTTTATCCGTCACCTGATAGAGGTTTGTTCATGGCCACGACTGAGAAAAAAATCAATTTACTCGATTTTAATCGCCAAGGAATGCGCGAGTATTTCGCATCCATTGGTGAAAAGCCGTTCCGCGCCGATCAGGTGATGAAGTGGATTTACCATTTTGGCATCGACAATTTCGACGACATGACCAATCTCAATAAAAAACTCAAAGCGCGACTGAGTGCTGAGTGTGAGATTCGCGCCCCGGAAATTTCGGTGAAGCAGCCATCCAGTGATGGCACCATAAAATATGCCTTGCTACTTGATGGTGGCCAAGAGGTGGAAACCGTTTGGATCCCGGAAAAAGATCGCGCCACCTTGTGCGTATCGTCGCAAGTGGGTTGTGCATTGGAATGTACTTTCTGCTCGACTGCACAACAGGGCTTTAACCGTAACCTCAAGGTTTCTGAAATCATCGGTCAGGTATGGCGCGTAGCCCGTGATATCGGTCTGCACGGTGACAGCACCCGCCGTCCTATCACCAATGTGGTGATGATGGGCATGGGAGAGCCACTGCTGAATTTGAAAAACGTGGTTCCGGCGATGGAGTTGATGATGGATGATTGGGCATTTGGTTTATCGAAACGTCGCGTTACCTTGAGTACTTCAGGTGTTGTTCCAGCGCTTGATTTGTTAAAAGAGCAAATAGACGTGGCCTTGGCTATCTCCTTACACGCGCCGAATAACGAATTGCGTGATGAGCTAGTGCCGATTAATAAAAAGTACCCTATTGAAGAGTTCTTAGCGGCGTGTCGCCGTTATATTGACGGTTCAAAAGCGAATAAAGACATCACCATTGAGTATGTGATGCTGCAAGAAGTCAATGACAGCACCGATCATGCCCATGAATTAGTGAAAGTGCTTAAAGGCACGCCATCGAAGGTTAACTTGATTCCTTTTAACCCTTTCCCAGGCAATGACTACGGGCGCTCAAGCAACAGTCGTATCGACCGCTTCTCGAAGGTACTGCAAGGGGCTGGTATTACCACCATCGTGCGTCGTACCCGAGGCGATGATATCGACGCTGCATGTGGTCAGCTGGTGGGTGATGTGGTTGATAGAACTAAACGTTTGGCCAAGAGAAAAGAGCGAGAAAAGAGCGCTATCGCTATAAATGTGGCTCAATAACAGAAAATATCGCCCTTTTGTTAAAAAATAGATGAAACAAAAGGGCTTTTCGGTAATATAGGTGCAATAACGGAATTAACGAGGCGACGCCATGCGCAAGCTTTTAGTGACCAGTGTCAGTTTACTCGCCTTAGGCGGGTGTGTAACCGAAAGCACCTATGTGGGCAGCGACCGGCCTGTAGTAGAAAAACGAATAAATAATGTCGACGCCGCGCGTACGCGCATCTCTTTAGCCCTCAACTATCTTTCGCAGGGCAACAGCACACAAGCAAAATATAACCTCGAACGCGCAGCTAAGTTTGCACCAGAGCTTCCTGAAGTACATTACTCGATGGCTTACTACTATCAACGAGTCGGTGAGCATCAGCGAGCACAAGATGCTTATGAACGTGCGATTGAGCTCGAGCCGAATGATCCAAACACCTTAAATAATTATGGGGTGTTTTTATGTGATATAGGCGATTATGAAGGTGCGGTTGACAAGTTTATGTCAGCCATTGAAATTCCAAGCTATTTACGGGTTGCGGAAAGCTACGAAAACTTAGCTTTGTGCGCACTCGAATTTGATAAATTCGATGCTGCTGAGTCCTACCTTGAAGAAGCGTTGAATCACAGTTCTTTACGTGCATCCAGCCTCATTAATTTAGCCGCAGTGCACTATGCTAAAAGCGATTTTTATAAAGCACAGCAGGTGCTCCAGCGTTATGAGCGCACTGGACGAGTTTCATCGCGGTCATTGTTACTTGGTTATTTGATTCAAGATCGTATGGGTCATGTGGAAGATGCGCGTAAATTAGCAGAAACCATCGAGCTGACGTACCCGTCGTCGATTGAAGCGCGTATTGTCCGCGAGCAGCGCTATAGCGCCAGTGAGTTTGAACAGTTGCGAGAGCAGTATCGCAAACACCAACTTTCTGAGTTGCAAGGGGTGATGCAAGATGACCGCATCGTTGCCAAGCCAAAAATCAAGGTGATGAAGAAAAAGTCGAGCACTTCGACAACGCCTACCACAGCACCGGTCGTCATCACTTCACCAGCGCAGCAACAGGCCGCAACCAGCAGTGCCGAGCAGACTCAAGAAATGGTCGACAGTGCTCATGAAAATAGCGACCTAGTTGCAAATGACGATGCAGCAACCACAAATGACAAGGTAGAAGCAGCAACTACGGAGGTAGAAGCAGCAACTACGGAGGTGGATACAGCCGCAGAAGTGGTTAAAGCACAAACCTCGGATACTGAAACGACTCACACTGAACAAAGTGCTACCGAGCAGGTTAATGCAGATCCTCAGGACACTGCAGTGGTCACGACCACCGATACCAGTGACGATACAACGACCCCGAATCCAGAGCCCTCAGCTGCGCAATCTGCAGCACAGCCGAGTGATGATAGTAGCGATAGCGCGCAGAGCGCACCGCAACAGCCTGCTGAAGCGCTGCAAGCAAGCGCCGAAATTGATGAACAATCAGCGTCACCGGCCGATTTGCCAGAACATGACTCCGCTACACAAGATGAGCCTGCAACCACAACCGTTACCAATGAGGTCGACACAGTTGCTGAGCCAGAAAATGCTGAAGTAACGACCCAAAGCGAAGGGGCTGATAGTGCATCTGATGTAGTGGCCGAAAGCAATGACGGCGCCGAGCCGCCGTCTTTATCCACCAATGAGCAAGCAATGGCACAGGTGAGTGATGCCCCAGCACAGCATGAGGGCGATGACACTACGCCTGTAGATAGTATGCAAGCGCCAGATGCACAGGCCTTAGCAAGTGAAGATGTGGTGGTACAGCAAAGTAATACTGCGCTCAGTGAAGGGGCCCGCGAGTTTATCGCTCAAGGCGCACAGGTCGATAGTGATGACCCACTGGCGCTGCCCTATCACGTAATGAAAAAAGGGGAGACCTTATTCAGTGTTTCTGCACGCTATAATATTCGCTTAAGCACATTGCGTGAATGGAATAACCTTAAGAGCGCAGATCACGTACTCAGTGGTAGTAAAATTTACTTAAAAGAGCCGAACATTTATCATACTGTGCAAGAAGGAGATACGCTATTTAGTATCTCCACCCAGTATAACATTCTTCTGCAACGACTAATGGAATGGAATCAGCTAGATGAGGGCGCTCGCCTAGTACCCGGCGAGAAACTGTATTTAGTTGATCCTCAAAACTATTAAATATGAGCGAAAATAGTGAAATAACAGAGGAAAGTGCTCCATTAGAAATAGGGAAATATTTAGTACAAGCGAGGGAGCAACACAGGTTAAGCCAAGAACAAATGGCGAAAAGGCTGAACCTGACAGTGCAAAAGCTTGATGATTTAGAGCATGACCGCCTCGAAAAGCTCGGCCCGCCGATCTTTGTTAAAGGCTATGTGAAGGCTTACTGCAAAGTGGTAGGCCTAGATCATAAAGAATTGCTTGAGGGTTATGACCCACAAGATGACAGTGAACAAATCGCGGCCATGCAAAGCTTCTCGCGAAGAACTGAAAAAGAAGCCCATGACAGCCGCTTGATGCTGGTAAGCTATATTATCCTGGCTATCATCTTGGGCTCTTCCGCTATTTGGTGGTGGCAAAATAGTGATGACCCGCTGAGTTTGTCTACCCCAGAATCCAGCACTGTGAGCTCGAACCCAATATCCAGTGAGGGGCCTGAAAACGCTGAGCAACAGCCAGTGCAACCAAGTGGAGAAATCCAAGAACAAAGCCAACAAACGCCCGCTCCCGAAGCACAACAAGCAGCCACGACGCTGAGCGAGCAAGAGCCACTGTCTGACACTGCGACTGAGGAGCGTGTAGAGACTGTTGAAGTAGCACCTACAGCAATTACTGCAGTGCAAAGCGAGCCCTTAAAAAGTGGTCAGCAGCGTGTATATATGCGTTTTAGTGGTGAGTGCTGGGTGGCGGTAGAAGATGCTGATGGTAAGCGCCTAGTTTACGATATAAAAAATGCAGGACAAGAGCTTGAACTCATTGGCAAAGCGCCTTTTGCTGTCACGCTTGGCAAACACGATGTTGTTGATATCGAATTAAATGGTGAAGCGGTTGATATTTCACAGTTTCCGAAAAACCGCCTCGCTAAATTTTCATTACCGTTAACAGAGTAAGTAGTATGTTTTCAGAGTCACCGATCAAACGCCGCAAATCGACGCGTATTTATGTAGGTGATGTGCCTATTGGCGACGGCGCGCCAATTGCGGTGCAGTCCATGACCAATACCGACACCATGGACGTCGATGCCACAGTCAAGCAAATTCAAGCTATTGCGCAAGCAGGCGCAGACTTGGTGCGAGTCTCAGTGCCCACTATGGCGGCGGCTGAGGCGTTTAAAAGTATTAAAGAACAAGTGGATATTCCGCTAGTTACGGATATCCACTTTGACTATCGTATCGCGCTTAAAGTGGCTGAGTACGGCGCTGATTGCCTGCGTATTAACCCCGGGAATATTGGTAATGAAGAGCGAATTCGAGCAGTAGTCGATGCCGCTGGTGAACGTAATATTCCGATTCGTATTGGCGTTAATGGCGGCTCACTAGAGCGTGATTTACAGGAAAAGTACGGCGAGCCAACGCCTGAAGCTCTGCTTGAATCGGCGATGCGTCATGTGGAAATTTTACAGCGTCTCAACTTCGACCAGTTTAAAGTGTCTGTCAAAGCCTCAGATGTATTTTTGGCTGTGGGCGCATACCGATTGTTAGCACAAGAAATTGATCAGCCGTTGCATTTAGGGATCACCGAAGCAGGTGGTTTTCGTTCTGGCTCGGTGAAGTCAGCAGTCGGTTTAGGTATGCTCCTAGCCGAGGGGATTGGTGATACTTTGCGGGTGTCGTTGGCGGCCGATCCTGTGCAAGAAATTAAAGTCGGCTTTGACATCCTTAAATCGTTGCGCATACGTTCGCGCGGTATTAACTTTATTGCCTGCCCCAGCTGTTCGCGTCAAGAGTTTGATGTGGTCTCCACCATGAACCAGCTTGAAGAGCGCCTCGAAGACGTGGTCAAGCCGATGACCGTTTCTGTGATCGGCTGCGTAGTCAATGGCCCGGGTGAAGCCTTGGTGAGTGATATTGGCTTAGCCGGGGCAAATCGCCGTTCAGGCCTTTATATTAACGGTCAGCGACAAAAGCTGCGTATCGATAACGATAACATTGTCGATCAACTCGAAGAGCAAGTGCGCGATTACCTCGCTAAACAAGAACAACAAACGCCAATCGACGTTAAATTAGTTGATTAAGCCTTGCTCTGCTACTTGGTGGTAGCGGCGCAAAAGGCTATAATAGCGCGCTTAATTTATCGACGCTTTGACATCGGCGCTTGAGCGCCTAAACAGAATTTTTGGGATTATCAGTGGCAAAACAAATTCAAGCAGTCCGTGGGATGAACGACATCCTACCGGGTGATACACAAGTTTGGCAGAAAGTGGAAGATACCTTGCGCCAGTGTGTGGCCTCTTTCGGTTATCAAGAAATCCGCTTCCCGATCGTTGAATCAACCGATCTTTTCAAGCGCTCTATTGGCGAAGTGACTGATATCGTAGAAAAGGAAATGTATACCTTTGCCGATCGTAACGGTGATAGCCTCACCTTACGTCCTGAGGGCACAGCGGTGTGTGTGCGTGCCGGGAACCAAAATGGTTTACTGTATAATCAAGAACAGCGCCTGTGGTATATGGGGCCTATGTTCCGCCATGAGCGCCCTCAAAAAGGTCGTTATCGCCAATTTCATCAGTTCGGTTTGGAAGTGTTTGGTATTGCCAGTGCTGATATTGATGCCGAAGTGATTATGCTTACTGCGCAGCTTTGGCAGCAATTTGGTATTAGCGAGCATGTGCGCCTCGAGCTTAATTCGTTGGGCTCCAATGAAGCGCGTGCACAATATCGTGATGCACTTATTGCTTACCTAGCGCAGCACGAAGACAAGCTCGATGAAGATTCAAAGCGTCGTATGCACTCCAACCCACTGCGAGTGCTTGATAGTAAAAACCCTGATGTACAAGCTGTTCTAGCCGACGCACCTAAGTTATCTGAGCACTTAGATGATGAATCTAAAGCACATTTTGCAGATTTATGTGAACGTTTAGACGCAGCGGGTATCGAATATCAGGTTAACGAAAAACTCGTGCGTGGTCTTGATTACTACAACCGCACTGTGTTTGAGTGGGTGACTGATAGTTTGGGTGCTCAAGGCACAGTTTGTGCGGGCGGCCGTTACGATGGCTTAGTTGAGCAACTTGGTGGTAAAGCGACGCCGGCTGTTGGCTTTGCCATGGGTATGGAACGTTTGGTGTTGTTGTTGCAAGCATTAGATAGCGTTGGCGACATTCGCCGTGACGCCGATGTATACGTTGCAGCAATGGGTGACAAAGCCAGTATTCAAGCCCCCGTTATTGCTGCCCAGTTACGTGCGCAAGTGCCAGGTTTACGAGTGCTAGTACACGCCGGTGGTGGTAACTTTAAAAAACAATTAAAACGAGCCGATAAGAGCGGTGCTGAAGTGGCGCTGATCCTCGGTGAAGACGAACTTGAGCAGGGAGTGGTGACAGTGAAATACCTGCGTGAAGAAAAACCACAAGCAACCCACTCCTTGAATGAAATTACCCAGCTATTGGCTGAGATGATTTAGACCTGAGTCTACGAGGTAATAATGGAAATTTATTCAACAGAAGAACAACAAGCAGAAGCGATTAAACGCTTTTTCAAAGAAAACGGTATTACGCTAGGACTAGGTATTGTTATCGGTCTAGGTGGTTTATATGGCTGGAAAGCCTATAACCAAAACCAGTTAAGCAGCGCCGAGCAAGCATCAGATGCCTTTAACAAGGTGATTGAAGGTGCTGGGTCACAAGACAGTGATGTAGTTGCTAAAAGCGATGCCTTTATCGAGCAGTACAATGGCTCAAGCTATGCCGTGCTGGCGGCTTTCGTTGCAGCGAAAGAAGCGGTTGATAATGACGACTTAGCTCTGGCTGCTGAGAAGCTAACGTGGGCTCAAAAAAATGCTGGCAAAGCAGAACTGCAAGCGATTGCTACTACGCGCTTAGCGCGTATTCAACTAGCTCAGAAAGACTATGATGCGGCACTCGCAACGCTTGATACACAGTTACCTGAAAGCTACAAGGCTAATGTTGCCGAGCTTAAAGGTGATATTTACCTAGCTCAAGGCGATAAAGCACAAGCGCGGGCGTCGTACCAAGCGGCAGCAGACAATGGCGGTTTAGAGAGTAACCCTTTACTACAAGTGAAGTTAGACGATTTAGCCGAGCAGACTCCAGCAGCTTAAGGAGTGGGTAGTATGAAAAAGTTAACCCTGGCAGGCTTAGCACTGTGTATGGCGTCGCTCACCGGTTGCTCTTCCAGTGATGAAGATGAGTTGGTGTTACCAGAGATTGCCAACCAGTTTGAAACGCAAGTGTTGTGGCAAGAAACTGTGGGAGATGGTGTAGAGCATTATTTTTCTCGTTTACAGCCCGCTGTTTATAAAGACCGCGTCTTTGTTGCCTCGCGTTTTGGTGAAGTACAAGCATTGTCATTAACTGATGGCGACGTCTTGTGGGAGAACGATGTGCGCGCAGACGCCTCGTTTTGGCCATGGGAAAGCACAGACAGCGCCAAACTCTCTGGTGGTATCTTGCAAGCCTATGGCAAGCTATTTATCGGCTCGGAGCATGGCCAAGTGGTTGCTCTTGACCGAGAAACTGGTGAGGTCATTTGGCGTAAAAGCGTTCCCGGTGAAGCGCTATCAAAGCCCGCCGCTGGAGATGGCCTGGTTTACGTTAACTTAGGCTCGGGTAAGTTACTGGCGTTACACCCTGATAGCGGGGAAGAGCGCTGGCGCTATGAGCAAGAAGTGCCGCCGTTGACCTTGCGTGGCCTAAGTGCTCCCACTGTCGCAAATGGCGGAGTCTTAGTGGGTGAAGAGACGGGTAAGTTATCTGTGCTTATCTCTGACAGTGGATTTGCAGCGTGGCAGGCAGATATTGCCCAGCCTAAAGGTGCTTCTGAGTTCGAACGTTTAGTCGACGTTGACACTGAGCCCAAAGTAAGCGGCTCTATGGTGTACACCCTAGCTTATAACGGCAACTTGGCTGCTGTTGATATTCGCTCTGGTAACGTGGTCTGGAAGCGTGAATACAGCAGCTACCGCGAATTCAGCATTGTTGGTACTACGATTTATGTGGTCGATTCTGATGGTGTTATCTATGCTTTAGATAAGAGTTCGGGGATCGAACGCTGGTCACAGCCAGCACTGCGTGGCTGGTATATCACTGGCCCTGCGGTACTAGGTGATTACCTCGCTGTGGGTGACCAAGAAGGTAACTTGCACTGGCTTGAGCGCAACAGCGGTGAGTTAGTCGCTCGTCATGAGTTCGATGGCTCAGGGTTTTACGTTGAACCTGTGGTTGCTGATGATCGCTTGATCATTGTCACGCGCGATGGCGAAGTAAGCGCCGTTAAAGCGCCGTAAGTTAGATTAATTGGGCTTTGCCCTAAAATAGGCTTCGCCTTCAGGCCAACTGGTCATGGCGGAGCTTTTTTGTTGTTTAAGAGGTATATTATGCTTCCTGTGATCGCCTTAGTGGGGCGACCTAATGTTGGTAAGTCGACATTGTTCAACCGCTTAACTCGCACTCGAGATGCGCTCGTTGCTGATTTTCCCGGGCTCACTCGTGATCGTAAATATGGTCAAGCGAGCTATGATGGCTATGACTTTATTGTGGTCGACACCGGTGGTATCGATGGCTCTGAAGAGGGCATAGAAACAGAAATGGCGGAGCAATCGTTGTTGGCGATTGATGAAGCCGATGTGGTGCTGTTTTTAGTCGATGCTCGTGCTGGCATGACAGTGGCTGATCAGGCCATTGCCCACCACCTGCGTAAGCAGGAAAAAAAGGTGTTCTTGGTAGCAAATAAAACCGACGGCATTGATGCTGATTCCAACTGTGCGGAGTTTTATCAGTTAGCCCTCGGAGAGGTGTACCAGATTGCAGCTGCCCACGGTCGTGGTATAGCTGGGTTACTTAATACAGCATTGCACCCGGTTATCGAAGAGCTCAGCGCATTAGAGGCTGACACTGAGGAAGAAGCCTTTGCTGCGTTTGAGCACGACGGTGAGCTGAGCGACGAAGCTCAGCAAGAGCTGGAGAATCAAGCTATAAAGTTAGCTATTATTGGTCGCCCGAATGTTGGTAAGTCAACACTTACTAACCGTATCCTTGGTGAGGAGCGGGTGATTGTTTATGATATGCCAGGTACCACACGAGACTCCATTTATATTCCTATGACTCGCAATGAGCGCGAGTATGTGTTGATAGACACTGCCGGTGTTCGAAAGCGCAAGAAAGTCAGTGATGTGGTTGAGAAGTTTTCTGTGATTAAAACGCTCAAGGCCATAGAAGATGCGAACGTCGTGCTGTTGGTGATTGATGCGCGTACGGGCATTTCCGATCAAGACCTAAGCTTGCTTGGTTTTGCCCTCAATGCCGGACGCTCCTTGGTATTGGCGGTAAATAAATGGGACGGACTGGATACCGATGTCAAAGACCGTATTAAGTCTGAGCTAGACCGTCGTCTTGGCTTTGTCGACTTTGCGCGTATTCACTTTATCTCAGCGCTGCACGGCACTGGGGTAGGGCATTTATTTGAGTCGGTGGAAGAAGCCTTTGATAGCGCCACTAAACGAATTAGTACGGCGATGTTACGGCGGATCATGGATATGGCGCAGGCGGATCACCAACCACCTTTGGTGCGTGGTCGTCGAGTGAAGTTAAAGTATGCGCACGCGGGTGGCTACAACCCACCGCGTATCGTTATTCATGGTAACCAAGTGCATGAGCTGCCGGATAGCTATAAGCGTTACTTAATGAACTATTACCGCAAAGCCCTAGACATCATGGGGACGCCGATCAAAATTGAATTCCGTGAAGGGGATAACCCTTATGCAGGACGCAGTAATAAAATGACCTTATCGCAGCGACGGAAGCTGAAAAAAATCAGCCAAGAGTCTAAAGGTAAGTGATGAAAGCGGCGCAATTAGAGCGCCGTTTTTGTTTATTTTATACGCCCTTAGCGCTATTCTTAAGCTATTGTTCAGAAATAAAACGAGTGGCTATGAAGTGCTTAGGGACGACTATCTTCGTTGATAATGTCGAAGAAGTGCTGGATTTTTATTACCAAGCTTTTGGTTTATCGACACACTACATTGACGAGCAAGGCACTTACGGCGAACTAGCCTGCGGGGTCGCCAAAATCGCCTTTGCCAGCCATCCATTTGCGCAATCACGCTTTCGCCAAGAATATATCCGTACCCAGCCAAAGCAGCCGGCACTGGGCTTTGAGTTGAGTCTATGCTGCGATAATGTTGCCCAGAGCTTTGCTAAAGCGGTGGCCGCTGGGGCTGAACCACTGTCGCCACCGGCAACTCATCAAGGGCTCACTTACGCCTATGTGCGCACCTTGGAGGGGACTTTAGTTGCGCTCAGCAATGAATCATAAAAAAGCCGCTCTAGGCGGCTTGTTTGGTTATTGAATTTCGCCGAGCTTTTCGGCTTGCTCTTTACAGCGGTTATAGATTTCTTGGCACTGGGCCACGCACACGGTGTTGGTCATACTCTCTTCAACGGTGCTGTTGCTACAGTTAGTTTCACACTGAAAATTTTGCTGCGCACACTGGTTAAGCTCAGGGTTTTCTACACTATTCTGGCAGCCACTTAGAGCGGCGACTAAAGCTAACGCGAAAATCGCTTTCATGGTATTCATCCCTTTTATTTTTCTGTTACTTAGCTGCAGTCTAGCGTTAAATTATCGATAAGTCTCACTTTATCCAAATAGGCGGCCACTAATAACACCAGCTCAGAGTCTTTGGCTGTCGCTGCTGTCAGTCGATTGCGCTCAGCCACATTAAAGTAATCGATACGCAGTCCTTGCTGTTCTATGCGGGCAATAGCTTGATGCTCCAAGTCGGCAAAGTCGTTATTACCGGCCTGTATTTGTTCTTTGGCCCACTGCAAGGTAGTAAACAAGGTGCTCGCTTGCTGCTTTTGCGCTTCATTAAGGTAGTTATTCCGGGAGCTTAGAGCTAAACCATTCACATCTCGTTGGGTTGGCACACCGATGACCTCTATAGGCATGGACAGGTCGCGCACCATGGTCTTTATAACTTGTAGCTGCTGAAAGTCCTTCTCGCCAAAACAGGCGAAGTCAGGCTGTACTAAATTGAACAGCTTAGTGACCACGGTGGCAACACCGCGAAAGTGTCCTGGGCGGGCACCGCCGCAATAACCCAATGACACGCCAGGGACGTCAACATAGCTTTGACTTTCTAAGCCATTGGGGTAGATGGTTTGTACCGTGGGAGTAAATAAGTAATCGGCACCGCGCTCACTTAATCCCTGTTGATCAGCTTTTAAGGTACGCGGGTACGCATCTAAATCCTCATTGGCACCAAATTGCATGGGATTAACAAAAATACTGACGACCACCTTATCTGCTAACGTTTTCGCTTTATCAACAAGTGAGTAGTGCCCCTCATGTAAGTTGCCCATAGTTGGAACAAAGGCGATGCTCAGCCCCGCTTGGCGCCAAGACTTAATTTGGCTGCGTAGTGAGCGAATTTCGCTGGTAGTCTGCATAGCTATCTTCGTCTAATTGAATTCATGATCAGGGCCAGGAAAGGCACCACTTTTTACATCTTCACAAAACTTCTGCACCGCCGCAGGCATGTTACCGGTTTCGGCAAGAAAGTTTTTCGAGAATTTGGGAATATACCCTGCGGAAATACCGACTAAATCATGCATAACCAGAATCTGTCCATCGGTCTGGTTGCCTGCACCAATGCCTATAGTGGGAATACTCACCGCATCGGTGATGGCTTTGGCTAAGGCGCTAGGAATGCATTCAAGTACCAGAAGCTGCGCTCCAGCTTGCTCTAATGCCTGCGCATCGGCAATCATTTTCTGCGCCTGCGCTTGGTCACGGCCTTGAATTTTAAAGCCGCCAAACACATGGACCGATTGCGGCGTTAGCCCCAAATGTCCACAGACCGGCACGCCTTGCTGAGTGAGGGCTTGGATACTGTCATGCAGCCACTCGCCGCCTTCCACCTTTACCATATTGGCACCGGCACGCATCAGCTTGGCAGCATTCTCGCAGCTTGCAGCAACGGTGTTGTAGGTCATAAATGGCATATCAGCGATGACAAACAAATCACGGCTGCCAGCGCGAACGCAACGCGTGTGATATGCAATATCCTCTATGCTGACTGCGAGCGTATCATCACGGCCTTGCAGCACCATGCCGAGGGAGTCACCGACCAATACGGCATCAACGCCATTGTCGGCAAAAAGTTTGGCAAAACTGGCATCATAGGCTGTAAGCGAGGTTATTTTTTCACCTGCTTGTTTTTTCTTTGCCAGAGTAGAAACTGAAATCTTCGCCATATGCTGTCCTTATTAGAGTTGTTCTAAGCCATTGCGTGGGGTATTGGCCACGAGGCGTTGCAGCGAGCTGCCATCTGGTAGGTGTAAATCAGGAGCTAGCTCATAAAGTGGGTAGAGTACAAATTCACGCTCTTTCATACCGTAATGTGGCACCGTGAGGCGGGCATCATCAATGCATTGCTGGCCAAATAAGAGGATATCGATATCTAAAGTACGTGGTCCCCAGCGCTCGGCCTTGCGCACCCGACCGAGTCGTTGTTCAATCGCTTGAGTGGCATCGAGCAGTTGGTGTGCGCTTAAGGTGCATTGCATTGCGAGCACCGCATTGACATAGTCGGGCTGATCTTGCGGTCCCATAGGTTTACTGGCGTACATCGCCGAGCAGCGGTGTGCTGTGGTGCCCGGCAGAGCCTTGAGCTCAGTAATGGCATGGTGTAATTGGGCGATAGGGTCGCCTTGGTTTGCACCTAGTCCTAAGTACACCTGAGTCATTATTGTGACTCACCCTTAGGTTTATTGCGGTTGCGTGAGCCGCCGCTACGACGACGCCGGCGTGGGCGGTTATTGCCTCCTAGGGCTTTGACCATCATCTTTTGACCGTTCACATCGGCATTAAGGTAGGCACTCCACCAATCAGCCAATTCTTTTAGATCTTCTTGACCGCTATCTACCAGTAACAACATAAAGTCGTAAGCGGCTTTAAAGCGTGGTTGCTGACTCAGGCGATAGGCGCGTTGGCCACCGCGTTTATCAAAGCGGTGTTGAATGTGCCAAATGTCTCGTGCTCCTAGCGTGAAACGCTTAGGCACTGCTACATGTTGAGCGTTTTCCGATAAAATTTGATTCATGGCCGCAGCCAACGCTTCAAAATGTGGTAATTGATCGCGTTGCATCAACAACTGACAACGCTCTAACAGCGGGAACCACAGCAGAGCTGCAAAAATAAACGCCGGGGTGACTTTCTTGTCGCCGTTAATCCGCACATCGGTATTGGCAAACATCTGCGCTATAAAACGCTCTTCTTGACCACCTGGGTTGGCATCAAGCAGCTTGTCCAATGCGGGAAATAAATACTTAAATAACCCATATTGGCGCAAAGCATGGAAATTAGCTTCGGCTTTGCCACCCAAAAACAACTTCAGGCACTCTTCAAATAAACGAGCCGGCGGGATATGCGCAAGTAAGTCTGCCAATTCAGTAATGGGTTTTGCCGTAGCGCTGCTAATGCTCATGTCTAATTTGGTGGCAAAGCGAATGGCACGCAACATACGCACAGGGTCTTCGCGATAGCGTGTCTCTGGATCGCCAATAAGCTCTATGCGGCGACCTTTAATGGCTGCGACGCCATTAGCGTAATCATAAATGCAGAAATCTTTAATTGAGTAGTACAGCGCATTGATAGTGAAATCACGGCGCTCAGCATCTTCGTCGATAGTACCGTAGACGTTGTCGCGCAGCAGTTGACCATGCTCAGATGACTGACTGACGTTATTTTTTGAGTCTTGCGCCTCATGGTGACCACGCATAGTGGCGACTTCAATGATCTCGCGGCCAAATACGATATGCGCGAGACGAAAGCGACGACCAATTAAACGACAGTTGCGAAACAGCTTCTTAACCTGCTCTGGCGTCGCATTAGTAACCACATCAAAGTCTTTTGGTTGCAGACCCAGTAGCAAATCGCGCACACAACCACCGACCAGGTAGGCTTCAAAACCACCGTCTTTAAGTCGGTATAATACTTTTAACGCGTTGGGGCTAAACTGGCTGCGCGAAATCCCGTGCTCGCTGCGGGGGATAATCACCGGCTCGTCGAGCGTCCCTACGGTTGCTGAGTGGGCGTCAATGTGCTCTTTTGCGGACAGTGCTTGTCGGCAAAAATGAAACAATTTGGAAATGATAATCGCTCTCCTAGGCTGCATTTATGGCGATTTTAGAAGTGGCTTATAATATACCAGCGCGGCGGAAAAATTAAGCGAGGGAGCAAAAAATCACGGCTTTATAGGGTGGTTAATTCGGTGTTGCCTGCTTCATTTTCACTTACTTGCACTTCTAGAGCCTGACGCAGCTGTATTTTAGGGTATTGGCTAACAGCCCAATCAACAATGGTTGTAGCGCGCTCGTGGAGCAGTTCAGGGTCAGGTTGAAAACCTAAAAAGCGTAATGCATCTAATAGAGCTGGTTGGGGGTGTGCGCGCTCGATGGCCGGTGCGTAATTTTGCTTCGACAGTTTAAAGCCTGGGCTGGCCACGGCTAACGGCAGGTGCATATAGCTCGGTGGAGTGGCCCCTAGTTCAGTAAATAAGCCGATTTGCCGTGCGCTGGGGATGAGTAAGTCGGCACCACGGACCACATCAGTAATGCCTTGGTCAATATCATCGATGACCACGACCAGTTGATACGCGAACAAGCCGTCCCGGCGCTTAATAATGTAGTCTTCGCGTGCTTGTTGGCCCAACACTTTTACCTCGCCTTGAAGGCGGTCTTCAAAGCGCTCGATAATGTGGTTTTGAACTAATCTGAGGGCATATTCATCACCGCTCACCGTCAAGTTGCGGCAGCGATTGTCGTAGATGCCGCCCATGGCTTTAATTTGTTTGCGGGTGCATTGACAGCGGTAAACTAAACCTCGGTCATAAAGTTCATCGGTGATCGCTTGATAGCGCTCTAAACGTTGGCTTTGGTAAACGACGTCACCATGCCAATGCAGAGCATAGGCTTCGAGGGTTTTTAGAATGTCGGTATCAGCGCCAGCTTTGACCCGTGGAGTGTCAATATCTTCAATGCGAACAAGCCAGCGGCCATGATGACAGCGGGCATCTAGGTAGCTACCTAAGGCAGCTACCAGAGAGCCGAAATGCAGGGGACCGGATGGGGAAGGGGCAAAACGGCCAACGTAGTGGCGCGCGGCAGGTGTGCTCGTGCCCAAACCCGTATTTGTCATGGTTGATTAACCGCGACCGGCTTGCTTCTCTTTAATCTCAGCGAGTGATTTACAGTCCACACACAAATCTGCAGTTGGTCGCGCTTCTAAGCGGCGAATACCGATTTCAATACCACAAGATTCGCAATAACCAAACTCGTCTTCATCGATAAGTGTGAGGGTTTTTTCAATCTTTTTAATTAGCTTACGTTCGCGGTCACGAGTGCGAAGTTCCAAAGAGAACTCTTCCTCTTGCGCGGCACGATCGACTGGGTCTGGAAAGTTAGCCGCTTCATCCGCCATATGGGTCTTGGTGCGGTCAACTTCGTTTCTCAGTTCGTTACGCCATGATTCCAGAATTTTGCGAAAGTGAGCACGTTGCTGCTCATTCATATACTCTTCGCCTGGCTGTTCTTGATACGGTTCTAACCCCGCCTGAGCGATTAACCCTAGTTTACGCTGCTCTGGCATAACACTCTCCTAAATCCTTAATATACAGTCCCCGGAAATAACCGGCGGCTATAAATAGCAGAATACCACCCCCTTAGCAAACACTTTTTTCTTAACCCGATGGCGACTGAATCCATCATGACTGGTAAAAAGGAACGATAAAGTGTGGCGTTGATTCTTTTCTTAATTCAGCTTTATATGGTGTCCTTGGCCACTATTTCAAGTTGTTTTTTGTAATAAGATAACGTTTTGGTGATGTGCCGTACCAGCGCTTGAAAGCTCGCTGCAACGCACTCTGCTCAGAAAAACCAAGTTTTGTTGCAATATCAATGGCTTTGTAACCGGATTCAAAGAGCTGTAAAGCCAGACGCGCACGGGCTTCATCCAATAGTTGCGAAAAGCTTGTTTGCTGCTGCGCCAGATGACGCTGCAATGTGCGTGTTGGTACAGCGCACAGTTGCGCCGCTTGCTCTACATTGAGCCGCTGCGGCAAATGCGCTACCAGTTGTTGTTTTACTTTTTCGCGTAAATCAAAGCGCGCATCCAGTTGTTGTTGAGCCTGATGCAGTAACAGCTGCTCTAGGGTGGTATCGGGCTGCTTCAGAGGTTGGCCAAGCAACACCCTTGCTATGGTCATGCTGTTAGTGCTGCTATTGAAATACACTGGACATTTAAACACGTTTTCGTAAATACGCTGTTCCTTGGTGTTATTAGGTGGCGAGCGCATTAGGTGCACGGCAACCGGCGTCAGCTGCTCGGCTTGCAAGACATACATGCGAGCAAAGCTTAGCCAGCTAGCAAAAAGCTCATCAATTACGTAGTAACAGTGCGACTGTGTTGGCCCTAAATCCAAAGTTAGCGTTTGCGCTCGCTGATGAAAGGTAAGGCTTTGGGTGTGGCGCACTAATGGGTGAAATCGACGTCCGTAGTCAATGACCCGGTGTAAATCAGGACTCACGGCAGCAAGATGACCAAGCACGCCCCAGCGCTCAAGGTCCAATTGCACGCCAAAGTATAAGCCGATATGTGCGCAATTGAGTTGCTGATGCGCCCAAAGCATTAGACGGTGGTAATGGCCAAGGTGAAAGCTTTCGCCGGGCTGGTGTAGTGCCTGCTCGTCGCAGCGCAGCTGGTGCAAGGCGTCGGCTCGTTTCAGCCCCTTTGTTTCTAAAAACAAAACCAAAGAGCGCAGGACTTGATGGCTGACAAAAGAGGGACTCATAGTGCTATTTGTTATTATTTTATTGTTCTTTATCCACGCTGCGCTAATTGGCGCACAAAGTCAATTTTTGGCGTTATAGGTCAAGATTTACACCTGAGCTTAGGGCAAGGTGAAGCAGAGCAAGTAGAATAACAATAGAAAAGGACACCCTATGAAAACATCGTTTACGCCGCTGTGCCTTGCCGTCATCAGCGCACTCACCTTAAATGGTTGCGGCTCTGACTCCGATGACAATACCTCGCCTGTGGTCGAAACCCCAGACCCAGTACAACCGGACCCTGAACCTAAACCGCTGGTGCTGTTTGATGACGATGGTACGTTAAACGCTGATATACGTTGGACCACTTATGGCGTCCCCCATATTAAAGCAGACAATGTTGAGAGCTTGGCATTTGGTAGTGGCTACGCCTATGCCAAAGACAACGCCTGTGTGTTGATGGACCAAATCGTCAAAGTGCGAGGCCACCGTAGCCGTTACTTTGGCCCGGATGAAGTGCCTGGCAGCGGTGACTCCGCTCATTTGATTTCAGACTTTGGCTATAAGGCCTTGGGCGTTAATGACTATGCTGCAGAAAATTACGACCAGCTCGATGCGCAAAGTCGCGCTCATTATCAAGGCTTTGTTGCTGGGTTCAATAAGTACGTCAGTGACACAGGGGCTGATAATCTCGCCCCCGAATGCGCCTCACAACCTTGGGTGATCACGCTCACCCCGGAAGATATGTTGGCTTACTCCATGGCCACAGTGCAATTAGCAAGCTCAGCCAACTTTCTTGATTTAGCCTTTTATGCCAACCCTGGTGAGGGCGATGAATACCTGCCAGTTATGGCCCAAAGCGGGGTGGTGGCGCAGAGTTTTGCTGCCAATTTGAATGACCGTACGAAAACCTTAAAGCTAGAAAAGAAGTATGAGCACTTAGGCTCGAACGGCTGGGGGTTAGGTAAAGATAAAATGGAAAATGGCATGGGCGGCTTGTTGGCGAACCCGCATTTTCCGCATCGTGGTAACCTAAGATTCTGGCAATCGCACTTGACCATTCCTGAATCACTCAATGTCATGGGCGGCAGCTTGCAGGGCATGCCGGGTGTGGTCAATATCGGCTTCAATGAACATGTTGCTTGGACTCACACCTTCTCCAAGGCTCGGCATTTCATTATTTACCAGTTAGCGCTCAGTGACAATGACCGCCTAAGTTACACCTTAGATGGTGAGCCTATGGCCATTAACAGCAAAACCATCAATGTCGATGTTGCCATTGCACCAGGGCAGAGTATTACCTTGACGAAAGACTACTATTACTCACATCACGGCTTGATGATCGAGACCCCAGCCGCGCAAGGACTAGGGTGGAGTGACAGTCACGCGTTTACCATTAAAGATGCTAATGAATTTAATATGGATGTGGTGGGCTTTTGGTCGCGTATGAATGCCGCCAGTAGTTTGGACGACATGAAGGCAGCATTTGCCGAATTTGATGGCGTATCCTTTAATAATACGATGGCAGCGGACAAGCACGGCAACGCCTTTTTTATTGATGACTCCACCGTTCTAAAAGTAGGGGAAACCGCTAACTTGGCGCTGCGATTAGAGCCACAATTAGTGGCATTACGTGAGCAAACAGGGTTCGATTTAGTCCCTGGCGATACCTCATTATTTGCCGCTGATGGTGTGGTGCCTTATGCCGAGGCACCGAAGTTAGAACGCAGCGACTATGTGCAAAACTCCAATGACAGTTATTGGCTCACCAACCCCGAGCAACCGCTGTCAGGATTTGCCGCGCAATATGGTGACGTGCAATACCCGCAATCACTGCGCACGCGCATGGGGCTAAAGCTACTGCGTGAAGGCGGTGGCGAAGACGGTAAGTTCTCATTAGCTGAGCTCGAGCAAGCGTTAATTGGCAATGATATTTACCTTTATGACTTGGTCTTTCCGGAGCTTGTAAACCAATGTCAGGCTCAGGGCAGCGAGCCTATTAACCTTGATGGTCGGGCGGTTGACTTAAGTGATGCCTGCGCGCTGTTGGCTCAGTTTGACGGCAAGATGACCTTGCAGACCAAAGGCGCTGCGCTGATCCGTGAGTTTGCGCACTTATTTGACCCAGCAGTGCATTTGTTTGATAACTTCTCCAGCATCGATGCTGCAAATACTCCGAACACGTTGCGCCCCGATGGCTCAGCATTACAAACTCTGGCGCATGCAGTATTAAATGTGACCGATAATGGTTTTGCCCTGGATGCGACCTTGGGTGAGTTGCAGTTCGTTGAAAAAACACTGGCCGGGGGCATGGCCTCAGGAGAAAAACTCCCCTGGGCTGGCCCTATGCATGTTGAAGGCGGCTTCAATGTATTTCGCTTTGACCGCCGTGGGCTTTCCGATTCGACGGTGATCCCTTATGTTAGCTACCCCGCGCTCAATGATGCGCTTAGCGGCGCACCACTGGCTTCCAATCTCAGTGCATCTGGTTACCCCATCAACTATGGCTCAAGCTGGATGTTTGTGATGAACTTTACCGAGAATGGCCCGGTTGCCAAAGGATTGCTGACCATGTCTCAGAGCGCACACTCAGACTCACCGCACTTTGACGACCAAAGCCGTTATTACTCGCAACAAGCCGCTTTGCGCCCGCTGTATTTTTCTGAGGGCGACATTAGCAACAACTTGATTGCCGAGATGAGTATTAGTCTTGAAAAGCCAAGCGCTGAGTGAGGGTGACCTCCTCGGCACTGATACGGGCTTTATAGGCTAACACTTCAACGCCGGCTTGCTGCGCTTGGCGCAGGAGGTCGGCGTAAACCGGATCAATATGGGTGGCGGCGCTGACTTGGTTGATGCCGCTGTGCAGCACAGCAAACAGTAACACCGCCCGCTTTCCTTGCTGGCGCACGGCGGTTAACTCGCGCAGGTGTTTTTGCCCACGTAGCGTTTGCGCGTCGGGAAAATAACCCTGTCCTGAGTGCTCAAGTAAGGTCACCGATTTTACTTCGATATAGCAATCTGCTTTGTCGGCATCGCGCAACAGTATGTCGATACGGCTATTTTCTGCACCGTATTTTACTTCACTGTGTAGTTGTTCATAGCCTTGCAGTTCCTCGATCACATCGTTGTTGATGGCCTCGATAGCGACTTTATTAGCCACGGCGGTATTAACACAAATTAAATCCCCTTGGGCGTTACTACTGAGCTCCAAACTATGCGGGTATTTGCGTTTGGCGTTGTCGCTGGTGGAGTAGTAGGCGTGCACGCCAGGCTCGGCACAGCCGGTCATTTTACCGGTGTTAGCACAGTGCACGGTGAACTCATTACCGTCTTCGTCGCGCAAATCCACTAAGAAACGTTTATAGCGCTTTAGCAGGGTGGCGCTTTGTAACGGGGCAGGAAATAACATTAATCTCACTTCGCTTTAGAACTGCATAGCCCTAGTGTAAACTGCGAGTAATTGTAATCACAGTCCAAGAGGACCCACATGAGTCAACAATTTTTAGTACATCTAAGTGAACAAGCTGCGCCTAGTCATTGGGGCGAATCTGCATCAGTGTCTTTCAATGAACAAGGTGCCACGGTGCACTTAAGTGAAGATGAAACCCTTAAAAACGTACAAAAGGCGGGCCGCGCCATAGCTAATCAAGGCGTAAAAGCGGTGCAGTTAAGCGGCGATACTTGGTGCACTGAAAGTCAGTGGGCATTCTACCAAGGTTTTGTTAGCCCTAAGGTACTCGATGGGGTGAGCTTTGTTGATAACGACCAAAGCGACATTAAGGAGCTGCAAGCGCTTAAGCAAGCGGCGACTTGGATGCGCCAGATGATCAACGGCACGGCAGAAGAAATTTACCCAGAGAGCCTGGCGGAAAAGGCGGGTGAGTTTATTCAGTCGCTGGCGCCTGAGCATGTCAGCTATCAAATTATCAAAGGCGAAGCACTAAAAGAGCAGCAGTGGATTGGTATTTACGAAGTAGGTCGCGGTAGTGAGCGCCCACCGGTGCTACTAGAGCTTGATTTTAACCCCACAGGTGATGATGCCGCTGAAGTGGCTTCTGCACTTGTTGGTAAAGGGATCACCTTTGATTCTGGCGGTTATTCAATCAAGCCGAGCGAGGGGATGCTGGGCATGAAGTGCGATATGGGCGGTGCAGCAACTGTCACCGCAGGCTTGGCTCTGGCAATTAGTCGTGGTTTAGATAAGCGAGTTAAATTATACCTTTGTTGTGCCGAGAACCTGATTTCAGGGCACGCATATAAACTTGGTGACATTCTGACCTATAAAAACGGCACCACAGTGGAAATTGTGAATACCGACGCCGAAGGCCGCCTAGTGCTAGCTGATGGTTTGATGGCCGCCAGTGAGTCTGGGGCGAAAACCATTATTAATGCAGCCACCTTAACGGGCGCAGCGTTAGTGGCTGTGGGTCAGGAATATAACGCCCTATTTGGCCTAGACAAAGACATGGTACGCGATGTTGAAGGCTTCGCTAAAGAAGAATTTGAAGGTGCATGGCCGTTGCCATTGGAGAAGTTCCACCAGAACAACTGTCCATCACCTTATGCTGACACCGCTAATAGTCGTCCACAAAAAGGTGGTGGTTTTGGTGGCGCCTCAAACGCCGCCGGATTCTTGTCTCGCTTTGTTCGTGATGAAGGCCAAGGCTGGGTGCATATCGATTTAGCCGCAGCGTTTCAAACATCCGCTACGGGCATGTGGGCAGCTGGGGCAACGACACAAGGCATGCGTACGGTTGCACGTACGCTACAAGAAAAGTCGTAACTTTAACAATTCGATAGAAAGCGGCCTTGCGCCGCTTTTTTTATGCCTAAAATTAACCTAAAGCTTGGAATCGTGGCCCTCATGGCGCATTAATAAAATGGTTAGATAAATTTTGGTGGGGAGCGAGAGAATAAGCCCAATAGCAATACACATAGCGCCAAGCATATAGCTGTACATACCAAAATACTGGCGGAATCCATCCACGACAAGCAGGCTATGACCACTCAAAATGAGCAACAGTCCCAATACTATGATGCATTTTAATAGGGTGAGTTGGGTGGTTTTTTGCATGGGGTAATCACTTTTAGTCACATTTCGCGACTATTATTTAAGCAAATGTAAATTTTTATTGGATTGATCTACCTCATACAAGGTATATTTCGTCCCAAAATAATAAATAATCATTAGACAGGTTCGCTGTGACACCGACAGTAAAGGCACAATCTCATGCAAGCGCGCGCTTACCTTATCTTAATACTTTTCCTAAGTTATTGATTGGCGGCCTGTTGTACTACGCTTTAGCGCAGTTCGGTATGACCTTTATGGCGACTCAGCCTGCTAATATCACCTTGATTTGGCTCAGTGTTGGTGTAGCGCTAGTGATGTATTTGCGCTTGGGCAAGGCATCGGCCATTGTGGTTTTTATTGCAAGTTTCGCTGCTAATTATCCTGGTATGCAGGTGGCGGACATGGCCCATGGGGTAGTGCATACCAGTATCGCGGCTTTGATTGATACACTTGCGCCTTGGGTGATGGCGGGGCTTGTTAAACGCCATTTACAAAGTGGCTTAAGCCGCTTTCAAGACTTAATCACCTTGGTTGTGCGAGTTTATCTGCTACCTATTGCGTTGTCTGTGGTGATGCTAACAGTCAACCTTATTTTAGGTGGGTATATTGGTAGCGAGCTCTTTGCTCAGTATGTGCTGCAATTGCTGTTTTCTGACATTTTAGGTGCTTTGCTGGTATACGCATTTTTTGATGCTTTTGTGAAGCAACAGCGATGGCCACTGCGTCAATCGGCACTGGCATGTGCGGCGATTGTGTTGGCTTTGGCGGCGATGCTCACAGCCAAACTTTGGCTCGGTGGCTTTATTTTCGCTGTTTTGCCTTGCGTACTCGTGATGATATTTGTCTGCGCCAGTGTCTTTGTTTATTCGGTATTGTTAGCCGTTATAGCGGCGCTGGTGGTGCTTTTTGGTCATGACTTTGGCCCTTTTATTCAAGATACCCCCATGCAGTCATTGTTTATGCTGCAATCGTTTATCGTGACCCTTTCCATGTTGACCATAGGCGGGCGGCTATTGCAGTCGCAATTACTCAATGAGACTGATTCGAAACACTATTGGCAGCACCAAGCTCGGTTTGACGACTTGACTCAGTTAATGCAGCGAAATGCCTTTATGGATGCCGCTGAACACAGCTTACGCTGCGGTGGGCTAAGGGGAAAAAGTAGCAGCATTGCGGTCGTCGATTTAGATTTATTTAAGAAGGTGAATGACCGCTTTGGTCATCAGGCTGGTGATGAAGTGTTGGAATGCGTGGCCTATTGCCTCACCAAGCAATTACGTGAGCATGACTTAGCCGCTCGTTTTGGTGGTGAGGAATTTGTATTGTTACTCAGTGCCCACCTTGATCAAGGCTGTGGCATTGTCGAGCGAATTCGCATCGCCATTAGTGAGCTTACTTTTGATGACTACCCCGAACTTCGCGTGACATGCAGTATCGGTGTTACTCACGTTAACCAAGGTGAAGATATCGGTTCTGCGCTCAGTCGTGCGGATGGAAGTCTCTACAAGGCAAAGCAGCAGGGTCGTAATCAAGTGTGTATTAATCACTAGGTGTATTCGCAGCGCAGTACAGGCCTAATTCGATGGCTTTAATGGTGGCTTGGGTGCGATCGCGCACCTCAAGTTTAGTTAATATCGTCGATACCGCGTTGCGAATAGTGCCTGGTGCTTTGTGTAATTTAGCGGCGATTTCTTTATTGGCATAGCCTGCACAAATAAGCTGTAAAATTTGCTGTTCGCGCGCTGTTAAGCCCTGTACTTGTGGCGTTATTGCACTGCGCTGCTTAGCCATTACCGCTTCTTTTAGTGCTTGTTGTAATACGCTACCGCCTTGAGAGAGTGCTGTGATCCCCGCAACTAACTCTTCCAGTGATGCATCCTTAAGCATGAACCCTTTGGCGTTGTGCTCAATAGCCCGAAACAAAATGTCGCTGTCGTTGAAGGTGGTTAGGATAAGGCAGGGCGGCGCGTGGTACTTCGCAAGTGCCTGTAGCACGCCTATGCCGTCTAATCGTGGCATGCGTACATCCAGTAGAATTACATCCGCATCCACGTTTCCCTGTTGATAACACTCTAAAAAGGCTTGGCCGTCCACAGACTCACCACTGACATGGATGCGCTTATCGAGCGCCAGCAAACTCGCCAACCCTGCACGAACTAAGTGTTGGTCGTCAACTAGGTGAACTTTAATGGCTGTTGTTTGCATAGGGAAACTCCGCATTTAGCACCATGCCTTTACTATTAGGTGTGAACGTAAACGTGCCGCCCAAGGTCTCCACGCGCTCCTTTAACCCCAACAGGCCATTGCCAGGCACTGGATTATGTAAGTGACCACCATTGTCACTGATCGTCAACCGCAGTGGATTATGGTTAAATAAATGTACATGTAGCTCCGTAGCAAGCGAATGCTTTAAAGCATTGCTAATTCCCTCTTGAGCACAGCGCAGCACACATTGGGCATAATTAAGTTGTGCCAGCAGTGGGTGAGCTTGGTAGTGTACAACCACCGCAATGCGTGGCGTGTTTTCAGCTAACTGCATTAAGGTAGACTGTAAATCAATCGGGCTGTGGTTGCGTTTATCACTGACCACAGAGCGCACACTAGCAAGCGTTTGCCGAGCATGCTGATAACAGTGTTCAAGTTGTGGTTTAAGCGTATCCGAGGCGGTACGCCGAGCAATATCGAGTTGCATTATAAGGCTCGTTAATTGATGGCCTACATCATCATGCAGTTCACGCGCAAGGTGTAAGCGCTCTTCACTTGCTCCAGCTTGGATTAATAAGGCTTGAGTGGTTTGCAAGGAGGCATTACTGATTTGCAGTGCTTCTTTGGCTTGCTGTTCAGCCATTGTGCGTTGGCTCACCACTAACGCGAATAAGCAAAAGGCGCTGGTAGAAAGGGTATTCAAAACAGGCCATGGGTGGTGCCAATAAAATCGCTGTAGAAGTAAAAAGAGTACCGCGTTGATAGCAATGCTGAGGTAACAGTAACGCAGCGGTAAGTAATAAACCAAAATGGCGCTAAACATCACCATGTAGATGAGAATCAGTGTTGCGCTGGTGAGCAGTTGCAGGCCGATAATGCCCGCACCAATAACAATGAGCAGTACATAGCGCAGCGGGTAGCCGTAACTTTGCTCTTGCTCGTTTATGACCAGTAGTAAGCAAAGCAACATGAGTGTGTGTATCACCACTTCTATGGTGGCTAATGCAGTAAATCCATGCTCAGCGTTGAACATGATGCGCGGTATCGCGATAACGGCCCAAGTTACGAGCACGACCACTAACCAAGATAACTGATAACGAAAGTATTTTTTCATTTCTTAACTATATCCACAGCACGCATCTAACACCAGCAGTGCAACGCATGTTGTGACAGATGTCACGCGCCAAAATGACGAATGTGACTTACCGCGTCAGCACGGCGTTTGTACTCTAACACTGTTAATTGGCAACACAGTGAGAAGAGTTATGTATTGGTTACATCAAGGGGCGCTTTATATACATATTGTATTAGGATGCATTGCTTTAGTGTTATTTTGGCTGCCAGTGTGCGCAAGCAAAGGCTCCCGGCTGCACAATCAAAGTGGTAAGGCCTATGCGTATGTGATGTACGCAATTGCAGGCAGTGGCCTTTTTTGCTGTGCATTAGTGCTATTAGACCCGTTGGGCGCGCGTAATATCGATACCCTGAGCACGGCAGAAGAGTTACGCCGCTATCTTCAGGTTAACCATCGTATGGCATGGTTCTTAAGCATGTTGTCAATGTTGGTGTGGATGTCGGTTTATCATGGCCGGCGAGTGTTGGTGGCCAAAGAGCAGCGTTCCTTATTACGCACGCCTACTCACCTTGGGCTTATTGCAGCTCTGGCTGTATGTGCGTGTTATACCTTTTACCTAGGGTGGCAACAGCAACAAGTTTTATTGCTGGCGTTCTCGGTGTTAGCCATGGTTATTGCAGTCACTATGGCGCATTATATTTACCGACCCTCTCTGCGGCCTCGTAGCTGGGTTATTGAGCACCTGAGCGCCATGATAGGCTCCGGTATTGGTGTGTATACCGCTTTTGGTGCCTTTGGCGGACGCCGTCTATTCAATGCGGTATTAGGAAGTGATGCCCAGTTAATTGGTTGGCTGCTGCCCACCCTGGTAGGTAGCGCGGGCTTGATGTACGCCGCACAGCACTATCGTCGACGCTATGGTGTCTAGCTTGGCGCACTTTACAAAGGCAGTTACACTGAGCCGCAAATAAAGAAAAAAGAGAAAACGCCCATGAGCTTACCGGGAAAAATTGTATGTATTGGCCGTAATTATGTTGAGCATATTCACGAGTTAGGCAATGCTATTCCAGAGCAGATGGTGGTATTTAATAAGCCTAGCAGTAGTCTTAGCCAGCACCTTTATGCTCAGCATCAAGGCGATAGGTTGCATTACGAAGCTGAGATCTGCTTGCGTATGACCGAGCAAGGTCTCACTCAAGCAGCGGTGGGGCTTGATTTAACTAAGCGCATGCTGCAAAGCCAACTCAAGCAAGCAGGACTGCCTTGGGAGCGAGCTAAAGCCTTTGATGGTGCTGTGGTGATGAGCGATTTTATTGATATTAGCGAAGCACAGATTTCGCAATTGGGTGTGCGTTTACTGATTGATGGCAAGCAAGTACAACACGGTGAAGTAAAGCATATGATGTATCCACCTCTTATGGCGGTGCAAGAACTGGCCACATTTATGGCTCTGCAGCCGGGCGATTGGGTGATGACTGGCACCCCTAAAGGTGTTGGGGAAGTGCACGCAGGGGCTGAATTTACGGCGCAGCTGCTGCTCTCCCAGGAGGTGATAGTGAGCCAGAGCTGGCGCGCAAGAGATAACTTGACTGTATAAATAAACAGTATTAGGCTTGTGCCACCAAATCGGAATTACCGAGTTTATGTACAACAAGTCTTTACCCCCAACCTATTATCATGATCACTTCTTGGAGTTGCTGCATTTTTTCCAGCACCAAGGCTGGCATTTATGCGGTGCTCATGAACAACGTTTTATTGATGACTTTTTAGCCTTACCAAAAAATGCCCAGTGTGTGTTGGTGCGCGGCTTTAATCGCAAGTCTGATTTTCTTGAACAAAGCAGCTTGCATTATGACGAGATAGAGCAAGCGCCACTGGCGCTCGCCTTGCTTAAGCGTCGGGGTTGGTTGCGTCATGTGCACGAGGAGGAGTTTGAACAATGGCTTGCAGCATTAACCAAAGCTGAGCTAGTCGCACTTTGTCGTGAACTGGGACTACCCGGGGTGGCGTTGTCTAAGCGTAAAGAGCAATGGTTGGGCTATTGCCAAACCCACGTGAGCTTTGCCAAAGCTTGCCACAGTCATGTGTTTCTCAGTTATGTAGTCCATGCCTATAACCCGGTTTTAGCGTATTTATGTTTTATCTTTTTTGGTCGTCTACAAGCAGGGCTGGGCCATTTCTCGTTGCGTGATTTAGGGATCATGCGCACCCAACAAGGCAAGGTCATCCCGCGCTTTGACACCTTAGAGGAGGCTAAAAGTGCGTTCACTTATGCGCAATTAAGGGCCCAGGTTAGCGAGTTGAGCGAGCAGCAGCTGGTGCAGCATGGCGAGCAAGTAACGCAGCTACCAAGCGCTATAGGTGCGCTGGCAGAGCGCTACTCGCATGAGTATCTCTATCGTTTAGGTAAAGCCTTACTCGCGGAACCGCTACATCGAGATTTAGCATTATCAGTGCTAGCACACAGTGAGGATAATCGCGCCATTGAATTGCTGCTGCGCCAGCGCTTTAAAAAAGGGCACAGGCAATGGGTTGAGCAGCGTTTATGCGCATTGATTGACGATCCGCCTAGCGATGAGGTATTTGTATTCGCCGAGGATTTTTACGCTTTAAAATATCAAGGCAAACGCACCAGCGTACTGAGCGACCTGCTGGCAGAGAAAGAACCGTTGGCTATAGATGAGGCGTATCGCCATCAAGTCGAGCAGGGGGTGATCGATTTATATACCCAACGCGGCGAACAAGCACTACATAGCGAAAATCAGTTGTGGCAACACTTATTTGCGCTCTGTTTTTGGCACTTATTGTTTGATGGCGAGCAGGCTGGCAGGGGGAGTGAGTTTGATGTTTTTCCTGCAAGCTTACGTGACGGTCAGTTTTATCACTATTATCAGCCGCAAATACGCGAACTGTTCGCAGAGCATAGCAGTAAAGGGGCGTTAATCACTCACATCAGCGCGGCGGCCAGTCGCTACTACCATCAGCCTAACGCATTTATTCGATGGCACGAAGAAGTATTAGCGCCATTAGTCGCTCTCATCAATCATGCCCCTCTAAGTGCGGTTTATACGCAGCTGGAAACCATGGCGAAAGACTTCCGCAGCGCCAAGGACGGTTATCCCGATTTGATGGTGATCACATCTGGCAAAGTGCGTTTTGAAGAAATAAAAGCGCCGGGTGATAGCTTGCGCCGCAATCAGCTGGTGGCGTTAAAACAATTGCAGCGTGCCGGGTTTGATGTCAGTGTGCAAACCGTACGCTGGCAGGTGAACAGTGAACAGCCTTATGTGATTGTTGATATAGAAACCACCGGTGGGCGCCATCAAAGCCATCGGATCACCGAAGTCGCCGCTATCAAGGTAGTGGCTGGTAAGGAAGTCACACGTTGGCATTCGTTAGTTAACCCACAGCGTCACATACCGCGAGCAATTACCGAGCTTACCGGCATAGATAATGTGATGGTGGCCGATGCCCCTATATTCGCAGAGTTAGCAGACTCGCTGTGGCAATTTATGCAAGGCTGTATTTTTGTCGCCCATAACGTTAACTTTGATTATGGCTTTTTAAAAGCAGAATTCGCCCGTACTGAGCGCCACTTAAGTATGGCAAAGCTATGTACGGTGCGCTTGGGTCGCAGTTACTTGCCCGGACATGCATCATACTCTCTAGCACGTTTAAGTGCCGATTTAGATATTGTATTGTCGCGGCATCACCGCGCCATGAGTGACGCAGAAGCAACGGTGGCAATTTTTAATTTAATACAACAACAAAGGCAAGAATAACAATGGAATTATCAATGTGGTTAGCGCTGGTAGGAATATGCTTGATGGGGGCGATGTCTCCTGGGCCCAGCTTGGCTGTGGTGCTGAAGCATTGTCTAGCCAGTGGTCGCACGGCGGGTATTGTCACCGCATTGAGCCACGGTTTTGGTGTGGGTGTGTATGCCTTAATCGCGGTGTTAGGGTTGGGCGCACTTATTCATCAGTGGCCAATGTTGTACACCGCGCTCATTTATGGAGGGGCGGCTTATCTCGTATACCTCGCTATTAACAGTTGGCGTAGTAGTGCAGGAAAGCTGACCATTGAGACAACCCAAGGGAGCTATAAAAAAGCCGCCACAGATGGCTTTGCTATCGCTTTTTTAAATCCTAAATTAGCTATTTTCTTTATCGCGTTATTTTCTCAATTTATCCCCGCAGAGCAAGTCAATACCGTGCAAGGCGCTGTTATGGTGGCAACGCCTACCGTCATTGATGCTAGTTGGTATGTGCTAGTGGCACTGTTGTGCAGCCATGGTCGATTTTTACCTGTATTGGAGCGCAATCAAGTGTTGATCAATCGCTTACTCAGTGTTGCCTTTATGGGTCTTGCGTTGATGGTGGTTGCTCGTCAGTGGCTTTGAGCACGTGAGTTTTATAAACTGCATCAAAGTCAGTGAAATAGGGGGCTAACCAAAAACGCTGTGACAGCACGTAATTGGTATTTTCCAAAACGTCTTGTTTGAGCGCTTTGTTGATGGCTGAAATAGCTTGCTCAGCGAAGCTGTCTGCAGCGCTCGCGGAGCAGCCTACTGCACCTCTGACCAAGTCTTGTGTGAGGTTGGTTTCTAAGGCGCGGATATTGCCGTATTTCTTAGCAAAATAGCGAGCCATATACGGGTAATCAAGGGTGTAGTCGATGATGTCATGTTGTAGCATTTCGGCAATTGCACCGCTTTCGCCATCGGCGCGATAACTCAATACCGCAGGGCGGGAGTGAGCAGTTTGTTGTAGTAACGTTTGCAGCTCGCCACTAAAACGTCGCGCAGCCACTTGGCCGTAAGTAAAAGAGTCATCGGCAAACAAACTCGCCAAATTAATAGGCTTACCATGGGCTTGTGTGAGTTGATCGCGCTTATCTACCGTAGTGATAAGTGTAAAGGGAGGATACACCGCTGTGGGGATGCTTAGCTTTGCAGTATGTGTATCTTTATTTCGGTGGATCATACACGGGAAGCACACCTTTTCGCCTTCATTCATATAGCGGTGAATACGCTTTTGCGGCAATAGCAGCTTTTCATGTTCAATACCTGGCATCTTGGTGATGAGCTGGTTGAGCAACTCATCACATAGCCCTGCAAAGGGATACTCTGTAGTACGAGGTAAATGGAAGGGCGGAGTCTTGCTTTGCAGCCAAATGATTTTCTCTACCGTTTGCGCCTTAGTACTCCAAGCTGTACATAAAACCAAAGTGGCAACAAGTAGTTGTCGTGGCTTAAGCATAGTCTCTCCTTGTGCGGTAATGGTATTTACAGTGTGCTCTAGGTGAGTATAGAAATTCATATGAGTCTCGCCAGTTTCTCTAAGGGGGAGACAAAGCGCGAGATCCATGTTGTGAAGTGCGGGAACTCATCTAGACTGAAAAGACGGGTGTCTATGAGGCAGAATCACTAAAGGGACGATGACAGTGACATGGTTTGAGCGCTACGGGTTAATAGTTATGCTGGCCGTTCTCACTACCCTGTTTGCGGGGGTCGGTTATTACGCATACGTGTTGGTCCAAAGCAGCGAAGCAAGTAACGCCAAACAAACAATCAATAGCCAGCTAGCGATGCGAGTTGACGACGTACAGCAACATTTCGAATACGGGCGCAGCCAAGTTCGATTTCTTGCTAATACTCCTCCTAATCGTGGCATTATCCGCGCCCTTGATAACCAAGGCTTTGATGAACAAGATAAAACATCGCTAAGTCAATGGCGTGACCGCCTCGCGACTATATTTCGCTCCTACATTCAAGAGCACGGAGATGTGCTGCAAATTCGCTATATTTTGGCTGATAAAAATTATTCCGAATTGGTCAGGGTGGAGCTCGTCGACGACGAAATAATACGTACACCACAGTCCCAACTGCAGGCTAAAGGGGGCAGAGACTATATATCCCATAGTATGCAGCTGCAAAGCCAGCAAACCTATGTCTCTGATATCAACCTGAATCACGAGTTTGGACGCGTGCAGGAGCCTTACCAGCCGACTTATCGCATCACGCAACTGATACATGATGAGCAGGGCCAACCCCGGGCCATATTAGTCGTCAACTATGACGCTAATGTATTGATTAATTCGATAGCACAGGGGCTTGCTCAAGGCTTAGAGTTAATTGGCATCGGCGCTCAACAGCAGTTCTTTGCTCATCCTGATACACGCTGGCTATTTGCCAATGAATTCAATGCTACCTTCGTGCCCGCGCAGCAGCAATTTGTTCGCACCAATAAACAAGAGTTAGGAATGCAGGTGTACTTAGATAAGCTCTCTGCTCAGCACGTTTATGCGCAACAGCAGCCGATAACTGTTGGCAGCCCTCAAACACCTATCGCCCTAAGCCTTGCACTTTATCTCAGTAAAGAAAGTCTCGCCATGGCGATAGATAGGCGTTGGCAGGTGTGGCTGGGGGTACTCATTATTCTCTATGTTATTTTGTTACTCAGTGCCCTAACGTACCACCATTTTGTTATTCGTCAGCTGACCTTGTCGCGCACGATTCGTGAATACCACACCATTTTTCAACGCACCGCAATGCCTGTGCTGCTGTTAAATAGTAAAGGGGCTGTGTGCAGTGCTAATCCGGCGGCTGAGCAGCTATTTAATTCTGTAAATGGTTCGGAAAATCAGCACTTTGCCACATTGATGGGCTTCGAAGAGAGGCAATGCAAGCAAATTCAAGCCGCTATCGATAAGCGTGAACACCTTGATATGGAATTAGGTATCAGTAATGCTGATGGTGAAGAGCGGCAAGTCAATGTTAGCGTGTTACCTGTGTACGAGCAGAAGCTGCCAACCTCTTCTGCGGTGGCTGCATTGCTGCTTTATGATCATACTACTGAGTTTAATTTACGCCGACAATTGCAGAATATGAATGCCTCTCTCGAGACTAAGGTAGCCGAACGCACAGAGCAACTTGAAGCGACGCGCAAGGAAGCAGAGCAAGCAAACGAAGCTAAAAGTCTATTTGTAGCCAATATGAGTCACGAGCTGCGAACCCCCATGAATGGCGTATTTGGCATGCTCAACCTGATCAAAAAAGAGCCGTTAAGCGAGCAACAAAACCATTATCTGCAATTAGCACAGGCCAGTGCTACGAATCTAACTGGGCTGATTAACAGTGTACTTGATATCTCTAAAATCGAAGCAGGAAAGATGGAGCTGGAAGTACAAAGTGTCAATTTAGAGGTGGTGCTCAGTGAGTTATTACAATCCAATTCCATTCGCCCCAAAGAGAAGGGACTGTTGCTGTTATTAGATAGCAGTGGCTTGACTCAACCTACGTTTTTGGGAGATGTCACCCGTATTCGACAAATTTTTACCAACCTGCTCGGTAACGCCATTAAATTTACCGACAATGGCCATGTGTTAATCAAGGTGCAAAGTCGGCTACAAGAAGGTCAGTACCGTATTGATTTTGTTGTAGAAGATTCAGGTGTGGGTATCGAGCCGAGCAAGCTAAAAGATCTCTTTAACTCGTTTACACAGGCGGATAACAGCATTACCCGCAAATATGGCGGCACCGGACTAGGGTTAGCTATTACTAAACAACTTGTACAGCTGATGGGGGGCGAGATCCGTGTTGAGAGTGAGCTTGGCAAAGGATCGCGCTTTATCGGCCATATCATGTTACGTAGTGCTGAAAACCGTGCAGTAATGGCTGAGCCTTTGGCTGGGTCTTGCGCAGTTATCATCGATGAAGTAGCCATACGTAAACAGGTGATCACGAATCATTTGCGCCAGTGGGGCGCTGAAGTAATCGACGCTGACTGGCATGATGTTGACCAACTCGCAGCGTCTGGTGATTTCCATCAGTTGCTATTGTTTGTCGACGCTACGAAACAAGGCCGCGAGGTGCAAGCGCATTTACACACCTTATTACATGCCCAGCATAGTGAAAAACTTAAAGTCATCGTCAATTGTAGTCAGTATCAAATGAATACGGCGTTTGCTGAGCAATATGACAATGTTGAGTGCCTCTTGCCACCTATTTCTGCTGTGGTATTGGCCCATATTTTGTTTTCAGCCGAAGGGGCGGAGCAGCCACTGTGTGATAGCCCACCGGTCACCGCACTCGACTTTCATTCGGTTTCAGGTGCAAAAGTGCTAGTGGTAGACGATAACGCTATTAACCAAGTGGTTGTGACTGGTGTCTTTAAGGATTTACCCATTACCCTAGTCAGTTGTGGGGATGGCAAGCAAGCGTTGGATATTCTCAATGCTGATCCGCACTTTGACGTCATTTTAATGGATTGCCAAATGCCGGTGATGGATGGCTACAGTGCCAGTTTAGCGATTCGCCGAGGGGATGCGGGTGAGCATTACACCGGCATAGCGATTATCGCGATGACAGCCAACGCCATGGCAGGGGATCGCGAACGCTGTTTGCAAGCGGGTATGAGTGATTACATCACCAAACCTGTTGATGCTGATCAGCTGTTAGAGAAAGTGTATTACTGGCTCAGCGTTGCTAATGTGAAAAAGCGCACGCAAATAGATGTGAAATCAGAAAAGTAGCCCGTTACAGGCTACTTCCACATTAAAAGGGAGCGGGATAGGCTTTTAATACTGAGTCGATTTGCGCCAGTGCTTCGTCCTCAAGCTGAATATCAAATGCAGCAATGTTTTCCTCAAGTTGCGCCACAGTAGTTGCACCAATGATAGTGGAGGTAACCCCTTGCACTTGGTTACACCACGCCAGGGCTAGTTGTGCTGCCGTCATATTGTGCTCTTTCGCGATAGCCTGATATTTAGCAACGGCTTCTTGCGCAAGGTGAGTATCGCGGAACAAGCCGTTACGCTGGGCAATGGTCCAACGTGAGCCTTGTGGCCGGGCTCCTCCTAAGTATTTACCACTGAGCATGCCGCCCGCTAAAGGTGACCAAGGCAAATAAGCGATGTCTTCATGGTGACACTGCTCAAGCAGATAAGGCCAATCTTTGGCATGCACTAAACTGAACTCATTTTGCATCGATACCATAGCCGGAAGCGAATACTGTTTCGCTAAATCAAGGTACTGATTTAAGCCCCAAGGCGTTTCATTTGAAAGCCCGCAGTGGCGAATCTTACCGGCACGAACACACGCATCTAAGCCCTCTAAAATAGCGTGCATTTGCGCCCGCTGCGCGCTTTTATCTATTTGCTGCAAATCCACCATGCCTGGCCACTGTTTACCAAAATGTGGCGAGGTGCGGTTAGGCCAATGAATTTGATACAGATCGATATGGTCGCTCTGTAAACGTTGCAACGAACCATCAACGGCACTGATGACTGACTCTTTGGTGATGTCACCACCGTCACGGACCCAAGCTAGGCCATTCCCAGCCACTTTGGTGGCAATGACCACATCCTTGCGCTTGTCGCTATGGCGGCTTAGCCAATCACCAATAATGGCCTCGGTTTTACCATAGGTTTCCGGCGTCGGGGGAACCGCATACATCTCTGCAGTATCAATAAAGTTAACGCCTTGAGCCAGTGCGTAGTTGAGTTGCTCATCGGCATCTTGCTGAGTGTTTTGCCTACCCCACGTCATACTCCCTAGGCACACCCGCGATATGTTTAAACCACTGTGACCAAGTTTTGTATAGTGCATTGAGTTATCCTTTTTCATTCGCATGCAGGAATGTACGTAAGGTATCACTCAATGGTGCTTTTTGCGATGTCTTGAAATCGAACATCACCACTCGAGCTTGACCCTCGGTAACAATGGCTTGCTGGGCACAAGAAAACACCGTGTAGTGAGTCATAAACCCTGCTTCGGCAATCTCGCTAACGCTGACTCCAATGAGTAAGGTGTCGGGGAAGGTAACCGGGCGCTTGTATTTACAATAGTTGTCAGCCAGTACGGGGCCTATCTTCTCTGCCTCGAGGCGATCAAACAGCCCCGCTTGCGCAAAGAAATCAATACGCGCTATCTCAAAGTACCTAAAATACATGCTGTTATTGACGTGTTGTAGCGCATCCATATCACCCCAGGCCACTTTAATTTCACAGGCGTGCGGAAAGCGTTCTAAAAACTGTTGTTTATCTGGCATGAGTAAATCCTTAGAGTTTTTACTCAGACTAGCACGACAGCTTGTGCAAACAAACAACAAGCGATCAATGGATTTAGATGCTTGTCATTGTGATGCTTTTGATAAAGCGCTGTTGCTGTCTAAAAGGTAAGAGAAGTAAAGCTTCATATATAATCGCACGAGCTACTTCTTTAAAAGGGACTTGAAAGGTGAAAGCGGACTCTCTACTTAACATACCCAGGTCCAAGTTAGTACCCCGATGGGGACGTGATCTTTGTGCTATTTTACAGCAGACAGGACAGATCAGTTGCTAATATAATTATTTGTTAAGTCTGCGACTTTCCGCCTTCCATTGCTCCACTTTTAGCAAAAACTCGTCGTAGTCGACTTCTCCCTTTTTATTTGCTTCCTCAAACCAAGGAAATGCTTTATCTCTTAACTCAGATACCGCTGATACACAGTATTTTGAGTCAAAGACATAGTAGTCTGGAGGTAGGCCTCTACCCACACGACTAGTTGAATAATAATAGCATTCTTCATAGCCTTGACTCTCAATATAGCTTTCTACGATAAAATTGGAAATGGGCGCTAGGATTAAGCCTATTGGAAAGACGAGTAAGCCTATGAGTAGCGCGCCTAGCGAGATGCTAGAATTAAAGCGGCGGTTTATAAATGTGGGTAAAATCATTATAGCAAATGATATCATTGGAGTGATACAAAGGATAAGTCCAAGAGTATAGCCAGCTTCTTCGAAAAAAAATATCTCGCCTTTATCAACAAGCTTCAGCAATTCAACTGTCTCGAAAAACTTGTATATATATGCATAAGAAATTGCTGTAGTGGCTATTAACGTGCCAATAGTGCACCCAATCATATATGCAATTTTTTTAGGTGGGGTGCCGGGCTCAATAAAAGGCCGTTTACTTAAAATATCCATATTCTAATAAGATTCTCAGATTGTAGCCTCCTAAATAGGGAGGCGTGATCTTTGTGCAGAACTACAGGGTTTGGATTGGTTAATGGTCAGGGTGGCTATTTTTTATACCTAGGGCTTTCTGCTTTCCACTGCTCGACCTTAAGCAAAAATTCGTCATAGTCAACCTCTCCCTTTTTATTTGCTTCCTCAAACCAAGGTAATGCTTTATTTGTTAAGATTGAGACCGCTGATACACAGTACTTCGAGTCAAAGACGTAGTAGTCTACGGGATTGTAACCACTGCCATAATAATATCTACATCTACTATAACCTTTATCTTCAATATAACTCTCTACTAAAAAGCTTGAGATGGGAGCAGTTATTAAACCTATCAAAAGTGGTAGTCCGCCCACAATGCATGACCATCTTACTATTGGTTTGCTAAATCTTCTATTTATAAAAACAGGTAATGTTAAAAATATAAATATTATGATGGTGATTATGCATAAGACTAACCCTAGAGATTGTCCTGCCTCGTAGAAAAAAATATCTCACCTTTATCAACAAGTTTTAATAATGAGATTGTTTCTAAAAATTTATCAAAAACTCCTTTTGATAAAATTACCAAAATAGGCAGGGCGAAAATTCCACATAAAATTCCGCGCGCTACTTCTTTAAAAGGCGTTTGGGAAGTGAAAACTGACTCTTTACTAAAAATATCCATATTAATGTTCTCAGGTTCAAGACACTTCATTGGGAGGCGCGACATTCGGTGCTTTTTATAGCAGATAGATCTAAAGAGTTGTCAACTTGGGCTATTCATCCTTAAAAAAAGGGCTTTCTGCTTTCCATTGCTCGACTTTGAGCAAAAACTCGTCGTAGTCGACCTCTCCCTTTTTGTTCATTTCTTCAAACCAAGGAAATGCTTCGCTTTTTAAAACAGAGACTGCTGATACACAATATTTTGAGTCAAAGACATAGTAATCCATAGGGTTGAAACCACGGCCAGAATAGTAATCGCACCTCGTATAACCTCTTTTCTCAATATAACTCTCTACTAAAAAGCTTGAGATGGGAGTAGTTATTATCCCTATCAATAATGATAATCCGCCAAAAATGCATGAAAAAAATATTATTTTTTTGTTGAACCTTTTGTTTATTAATGCTGGTAGGGATAGGAAAATGTAAGCTGCCATGGTTGTAAAGAAAAAAACCATCCCTAGAGACTGTCCATTTTCTTTTAAAAATAGTAACTCACCTTTGTTAACCATTATTAATAAGCTTATTGTTTCAAAAAAAATTCTTATTAGGCCTATTGAAAATGCAATTAATATTGGTGTTACAAAAAAAATAGCTACTATTAAAGCGCCTAACTCTCTATATGTAAAACCGGCTTTAAGGATTGGTTCTTCTTGGAAGATTTTCATATTTAAAGTCTAATATATTTTATTTTCAAATATCCCACTTATGTTTGGGACTGCTAGTAGATTGTGTATGAATTTTTCATATCCATCTGGGGTGTTATCTATTTTTAAAATAATGCTCTTGTTTCTTAATCTCCAAAAGAGCTCTTCTTCATTTTTTGCTAATGTTTTTGCCGTATCGTCAATGAATTTTTCTATTTGATCACTAAAAACCACGTTTGTGAACCAGGAGAAAGCTAACCCAACCAGGACTATAACTGCCATCGGTATCGCTGCTGCGGCCGAAGCACCAATTATTGCTGTGCCTCCAAAAGCTAGTCCAGCAGCAGTAGCTATTGAAGCCAAAGCGATTGCATAATCAACAGCCACACCCACTACGAAGTGATGCCATGTCAAATTATCGTACATTAGTTGCTCAAATCCTCGAATCGCAGGCGATAAAACTAAAGTCATCACAAACCCAGATCTTAGCGCTCCCCTTGCTGCTTGTGTACCAACTGCGATATTAAATACTTTTGGGTTTTTTGCCATATATAGGGTGCCAGCAAGAAAAGGCCCAAAACGTGAATTACCCTTCATAACCACGCTGATTGAGCCACCATAACGCTTTACCTGATACTTAGACAGTATTCTCGCTTTACTCATTATATCTTGGAGCATTCCCTTGAGTGTTTTTATGTCGGATAGTAAAGGAGCCTGTTGAATACCTGATTTGATATATTCATAGGCAGTGTCGCGCTGTTCTTTGGTGAGGTTGCCAAGCTCAGCACTTTTACCAAACAGATCGGCTATATCTAGTCGTGAGAAGCCAAGTTTTAAAAAGGTACATACGTAAAAATCAAAGAATTCATCAGTATTCATTTGAATCAAGGTTAAACTTTCGGCTTGCTTTAAAACTCGAGCGAATGCGTTCGACTTTTGCTAATTTTGAGCTGAATTATAAGTGTTGTAGAGGTTATATGCTGTTAAATGGGTTGGGATAGGCATTTTAATCATCCTTTTAAAGTTGTATTCCATCACCTCTAGCCATCCTGCTAGAGGTTAAAAATATAGCACACGCCTGTTCTCGTTGAAAGTGTCTACCACCTTAGAAAGGTTAAGTGTGTTGTGCGGAGCCAGTTGCGTGTTAACTTCATCAAGTAGTGCTTAAATAACATGCCCACTACTAAGCGCTAACGCTCGTTTTTATCATGGTGAATGTTATAGAGAGTGAACAGCCTTGTATGGCTTAGCAGGTAGGGTGTTGTTGAAGGGGCTAGGGCAGCAGGCTACTTTGAGCAGCCTGCCAGAGGTTACTAATAACTCAGCGTGTTAGCGCATAGTAACAAACTCTTCTGAGCCGGTGGGGTGAATGGCAACCACGGCATCAAAATCGGCTTTGGTCGCGCCCATTTTCATTGCTACCGCAAAACCTTGGATCATCTCATCAACGGTGAAGCCAATACCATGTAAGCCGACCACTTTTTCGTCACTGCCAGCGCATACTAATTTCATTGCGCATGGTTGGCGGTGTTGGGTGACGGCGGTGTACATTGCTGCAAACGTAGAGCTGTACACTTTGATATTTTCTTCGCCATATTGGTTGATGGCCTCTTGCTCGGTGAGACCAATAGTACCGATAGGTGGGTGGCTAAATACCACGGTCGGAACTAGGTCATAATCCATTTTCGCATTGGGCATTTTTGGGTTGAAAAGGCGCTCAGAGAGTAAGCGGCCCGCTTTAACTGCAACCGGTGTGAGTTCAATGCCATTTTCGATAATGTCGCCAACGGCATAAACGTTTTTGGCGGTGGTATTTTGGTACTCATCGACCTTCACATAACCACTTTCGTTCACCTCTACACCCGCAGCAGCAACGTTAATAGCATCGGTGGTAGGCGTGCGGCCAATGGCCCAAATTACTTCATCGACATTTTGGCTGTGGCCATTTTCAAAGTGAATGGTGAGGCTGCCATCACTTTCTTTCACCACCTCTTTAGGCGAGCATTCGGTATGTAGGGTCGGCCCTTCTTTTTTCATGACCTCCACTAACGTCTCTACCAGCATGTTGTCGAAATTGCGCAGCGGCGCATGACGGCGCACAAATAGGTGCGTTTCTGTGCCGAGGGCGTGAAGTACACCGGCAATTTCTACGGCAATGTAACCAGCACCCACAACCGCAACGCGTTTGGGCTGCTCGGTGAGTTCAAAGAAGCCGTTAGAATCAATGCCATACTCGGCACCAGGAATATTTGGAATAATAGGGCGTCCGCCCACGGCAATAAGAATATGATCGGCACTGTAATGCTCGCCATTCACCTCTACGGTATTGCTATCAACAAACTTAGCGAAACCATTAATCACAGTAACACCGTTGCTGGCCAAGTACTTGTTGTAGCCTTGGTGAATACGACCAATATAAGCCTCACGGCTTTCTACCAGCTTACTCCAACTGAAACTCTTTAGTTCAACATCAAAACCATAATCTGGGGCGTATAGCTTAATTGCTTCTGCAACTTGGGCACCATGCCACATCGCTTTTTTAGGCACGCATCCTACATTCACACAAGTGCCACCTAAGTGGGTCGCCTCAATTAACGCGACGTTAGCACCACGCATGGCCGCTCTATTTGCCGAGCCAATGCCGCCACTACCACCGCCAATACAAATATAATCAAAATGTTGAGCCATAATTTCTTTATTCCTATGAACTGATGTTGTCATCACTATATTGCCATACCTTAGCAGAAATAAGGCGGTGGATCTGCACTTGCATTTTCCATCATCGCCCCAAGAATGTAGGTATTAAATGAATAATGAGAGATTACTATGACCAACCCGTTGATTGGCCTCGAGGGCTTACCGCCATTTTCAAAGATCAAACCCGAGCATGTGGTGCCAGCCGTGGAGCACGGTATTGAGCAGTGCAAGAAAACTATTGAGCAAGTGCTTGCTGGCAAAGACTTTACTTGGCAAGGGTTAGTGATGCCGCTGGAGGAAGCGGACGACAAGCTAAGCCGACTGTTCTCGCCCGTGTCGCATATGCACTCGGTGGTAAACTCTCAAGCTCTGCGTGAGGTGTATGACCAAGTATTACCTAAAATAAGTGAATACAGCACCTATGTGGGTCAGCACCAAGGGTTGTTTGATGCTTACACCGCTTTAGCGCAAAGCGATGAATACGCGCAGCTATCAAAGGCGCAACAAAAAGTTATTGATAATGCCTTACGAGATTTTAAGCTCTCTGGCATCGCGTTGAATGCCAGTGATAAAAAGCGTTATGGCGAAATATCCAGCCGCTTAAGTGAGCTTGCCGCTAAGTTTGGTAATAATGTAATGGATGCGACACTGGCATGGCAAAAGCATATTACCGATGAGCAGCAACTCGCTGGCTTACCTGAATCAGCAAAGGCTTTGGCGGCGCAAACAGCGCAGAGCAAAGAGTTGGAGGGGTGGTTGTTTACATTAGATATTCCTTCTTACCTGCCAATTATGACCCACGCCGATAACCGTGAACTTCGCCAAGAGGCCTACACCGCGTTCGTTACTCGGGCGTCCGATCAGGGCCCCAATGCCGGTGAATACGACAACAGCGCTATCATGGATGAGGAATTGGCACTGCGCCATGAATTAGCGCAGTTACTGGGTTTTGAAAACTATGCGCAAATGTCGTTGGCCACTAAAATGGCAGACTCCACTGAGCAAGTGTTTGGCTTCTTGAATGATTTAGCGGAAAAGTCGAGACCACAAGCGCAAAAAGAGCTAGAGGAGTTGTGTGCCTATGCTAAAGAAAAGCACGATATTGATCAGCTCGAAGCGTGGGACTATGCCTACTACAGTGAAAAGCTAAAGCAAGAAAAGTACGCCATTAGCGACGAACAATTACGCCCGTACTTCCCTGAAGATAAAGTCCTCAGTGGTTTATTTAAAACAGTTGAGCAACTGTTTGGTGTGCGTGTTGAAGAGCAGCAAGATATCGATACCTACCACGATGATGTGCGTTTCTTTGCTATCTATGATGCTAACAATACCCTGCGTGGGCGTTTTTACCTTGATTTGTATGCCCGTGAGCACAAGCGCGGTGGCGCTTGGATGGACGACTGCATGGGCCGAAAAGTACGCTTAGGCGGGCAGTTGCAAACCCCAGTCGCTTATTTAGTGTGTAACTTTAATCGTCCAATAGGGGATAAGCCGGCACTGTTTACCCACGATGAAGTGGTCACCTTGTTCCATGAATTTGGTCATGGTTTGCACCATATGTTGACTCAAGTTGATGCCGCTGCCGTTGCCGGTATAAACGGTGTGGCTTGGGATGCGGTGGAATTACCAAGCCAATTCTTAGAAAACTGGTGCTATGAGAAAGAAGCACTTGCCTTTGTCTCTGGCCACTATGAAAGTGGCGAGCCCCTACCGCAAGAGCTGCTATCAAAACTGCTCGCGGCAAAGAACTACCAATCTGCCATGCAGATGGTTCGCCAGCTCGAGTTTTCGTTATTTGATTTTCATATTCACGCCGATTACAACCCCACTGCGGGCAGTGAAATTCAAATCATACTCGATAAGGTGCGCCAGCAGGTGGCCGTTATTCAGCCGCCGAGTTTCAACCGTTTCCAGCATGGTTTTGCGCATATTTTTGCCGGCGGTTACAGCGCGGGTTATTATTCTTATAAGTGGGCAGAAGTGCTCTCGGCCGATGCCTTTTCTAAATTTGAAGAAGAGGGAATTTTTAATAGCGATACCGGCCGTGCCTTTTTAACCAATATCTTGGAAAAAGGCGGCTCTGAAGAGCCAGCGGTGCTGTTTGAGCGTTTTCGTGGCCGTGCGCCAACCGTTGACGCATTGCTTAGGCACAGTGGCATCGCGGCCTAAGCCATACAACTGACAGCGCCTGCGGGCGCTGTTTGCTTTTCCTGCCCTATAAAACTCTCACTTTCTCTCGCAAAATCAGTCACTCATACTATGCTAATAGTAACTTTTCTAAGTATGCGAGTGGCTAATGGCGAAAATAGTGCTGACCATCGACGATGACAAAGTGATTCACCATTTAGTGGAAGAGGCGTTGTCTGGGGTTGCTCAGGTGATCCACGCAAAAAACGGCGAACAAGGCATACGTCAAGCGCAAAAGCACCAGCCTGATATCATTTTGCTTGATGTTGAAATGCCCAAAATGGATGGTTATGCGGTATGTAAAGAACTTAAGAATAATGAGCTTACGCAAGGCATTCCCATACTATTTTTATCCGGCCGTGCAGATTTAGAAGAACGCATTCGCGGTTATAATGCCGGTGCTGATGACTACATCATTAAACCTTTTGCCAGTGACGAGCTGGCAGCGCGTATTGATGTCTTGTACCAATACAAACAGCGCTCTAAGGAGTTAGAACACGAAGTAAATCGCGCCCAAAGCACCGCTGAAATGGCTATGACCGACTCGGGAGATATGGGACGTGTTATGCGCTTTGTTAGCCAGTCGTTTGCTACTCATGACTTAGCGAGCTTATCGCGCAACTTTTTGGCCTTTTTTGAGCCAATGCGGCTCGACGTCGTGGTGGCGTTTTGGCACGAGGATGAGCATCAGTTCTTTGCTAACCATGGCGCAGAGTGTCCGCTAGAGCAGGAGCTACTGTTGCAACAGCGCCACGGCGAACGCTTCGTTGATTTTGACGACAACACCATTATCAATTACCCCAAAGTGTCATTATTAATAAAGAATATGCCCATTGATGACAGTGCATTGTATGGACGCTATAAAGATTTATTCCCACACTTATTAGAGGCTACGAACGCTAAATTACAGGATATGCAAAACAGTGATCAAGCGCTGCGCTGCGCAGCATTATTTGGTGAAGCGTTTATGGCGTTTGAAAGCCAGTTAATGAACAAGCTTGAAGCTCATGGTGAACAAGAGTTATTGCGCCTGGTTGCCACTCAAGGAGCGCAGTTACAAAGTATTCGCAATGAGCTAATTCATTATATTGAGCAGTTCGCCCAACCCCCTTCAGAACAACAGTGCAGCAGTCAAACGGATGTTGAGCTGTTTTAGGCGGGAATTTAGTCCCTTCGAATAACGAACTTTTGTTATTATGGGTGCCTTGGTGATTTCTTGGAGCGAGCTGTGCAAATCTATTGCCGAATTCCGCAGGCACAAGGCTATGTTGATACCCTAGCAACACGTTTTCAACTAGCAGAGTATAACGACAACGACACTTTTTATCTTCAGTACGATGAACACGGCTTATCTTTGGTGAAACGGGATGAGCCAAAACTCGCGCCTATTCGTGTTGATTTCGTCAGCGGCGGCGCTGCGCACCGTCGTAAATTCGGTGGCGGCAAAGGCCAAGCGATTGCCAAAGCGGTGGGGCTAAACAAAGGCGCGATTCCCCATGTTCTTGATGCCACCGCAGGGCTAGGAAGAGACGCTTTTGTGCTGGCATCGCTTGGATGCACGGTGACTCTATTTGAACGCCACCCTGTGGTTGCTGCATTACTTGCCGATGGCCTAGAGCGGGCTTACATGGATAGCGAAATTGGCCCTTGGATGCGTGAGCGTATGCGCTTAGAGCATGGCGCGTCGCAGCAGTTACTACCCATTGTCAGTAGTGAGCAGCCTGTTGATGTCGTGTACCTTGATCCTATGTTCCCGCACCGAGAAAAGTCGGCGTTGGTAAAAAAGGAGATGCGCGTATTTCAAACCTTAGTGGGGGATGATCAAGACGCGGATGCGTTATTAGCACCGGCTCTTTCATTAGCGACAAAACGGGTTGTGGTAAAGCGCCCTGACTATGCCCCGTTTTTAGAAGATAAAACGCCTAGCACACAAATAAAAACCAAGAAAAACCGCTTTGATGTGTATGTCAATGCAGCCATGAAATAAACCAAGTCGGTGGCGCCTTCAATGCCCCTTATATGTGTTTTTTAATACAACTGTCATAAATAAGTAATACGCTATCCCCACTTGCATTGGTGGGGTTTTTTATGCGTGTTTCTACTTTTACTCGTTTGGTAGCACTGTTGCTCTCAACAGCCAGTTTGGTGCTTGTTGCAGTACTTTGGTGGGCATCTAAAACCTTAGTCTCTTTGGAGCAACAAAACACCCACTATGGCGCCCTTAAAAATGACATTATCATCGGCTTATCGGGTGACATCGAAGACTACTTAAGTACTGGAGATGCGCAAAATCTGGTAGATGCCAAACAGCGCATCGAAACCATTCAAAAGCAATACTTGCCCTCGTTGTCGGCGCAATTGCAGCGCCAGCTCAATACCCGTTTGCAAGTACTGCTCGATGGCATTAACGGCGATTATCGCGCTCTGGGTAAGCTCTCTGGCAATGAAACCGCGTTATTAGATAACGCTCTTCGACAAATGGCCGGCTCGGCGACCTCGTTAATTAATTACGCCCAGCAAGCACCGCAAGATAAGCGCAGCAGTGCCTCAAGGTACATTGAGTTGGCGGGGGATTATTACCAAGGCGTCCTTGATTTAAGCCTCGCAACTCAAGCGTTGTACCAAGGTTATAGCGCCGACAAGCAGGTAGCGGTTGAACAAGCAGTAAAGCAGCTCAATGCGTTAGCGGCTGAGATTGAAAATACCGAAAACCTCGGGGTGATGAGTGAAGTAGATGAAGATGAGTTGTTCTTTGGTGCTGAGCCTGAAGACCTCGCCGGCGATATTAAAGCGGAGATCCGCAGCTGGCCAAAACGTTATCCGCGCGATTTGCAAAGTACCATTGAACAAGGTCAAATTCACCAGCAGGGCATAATGCAACTGCGTACAGAAGTAAGCAGTGTCGTTGATGTGGTTATTGATGCTGAACAGCAGCTGCGCGCGGCTCAGAATGTTCTCAAGCAACGCCTTTTAGTAGTCTTTGGCATTGCCATTGGTTTGCTATTTATTTTGGCTGCAGCGGTATATTGGCTGCAGCGCTCGCAAGTGCTGAACCCACTGCGCCAATTGCGCGACGGCTTCGCCACACTCATAGAAAGCAATGAACTTAACCCCATAGTAAGTAAAAATAGCGAAACGGAAGTAGGCGAAATTGCGGATTACTTTAACCAGCTTATAGAGCGCCAACGCAATGAAGTGCGTGAGCGCCAAGAGATGCTGCGCGTGATCAATGAGTTTATGAGTGACATGAGCGATAACTTGCAGCATATTCGCAGTGGCGCTGAGCAAACCTCAGCACATGCGTCGCACAGTCAAACCTTACTCGGTGAAGTGCAACGTATTGGTGATGATGTCAATGAAGTGAACAGCCAAGTGGCTGATAACGCCCAGCATACGCTGACCACCATGGCGCAAAGCTTAGGGTTCGCCGATGCTATGCTAGCGGCTTCGTCGACCACCGAGCAACGTATTGAGCAAGGCATGCAAAGTCTTAATCAGTTACTCGCTGGTGTTGAGGATGTCTCCAAGGTGTTGGATGTGATCAATACTATTGCCGAGCAAACCAATTTGCTGGCGCTTAATGCTGCTATCGAGTCGGCTCGTGCTGGTGAGCATGGCCGAGGGTTTGCTGTCGTGGCCGATGAGGTGCGTAAACTGGCGCAGCAAACACAAGCTTCTTTGGGCGATATTCACGCCCAACTCAATAGCTTAAGTGCTAATTCGCAGCGCGTGTCACAACACATTGGCGAGTTGGCAACGCAAGCGCAAGCACAAACAGACAACGCCGAAGAGCTTAAGCGTAACGCCGAAGATATCTCTCAAAGCGCAGAGCATGCTAACCAAGTGGCGGCGCAAGCAACCGACTATGCGCATCGCCAGCGTGATATGCTGATTGAATTCGAGCGCTCCATGCAAGATATGCAAACGCAAATTAGCGCATCGGATACCCGGGTTAAAGATATTCACCTGAGCCTGCAGCAACAAATGCAAAGTATTCGTGCTAGCCTAGGGCTTGATAATCAATCGGCTTAACCCCGTTTAAAAGAGGAAATAAATAATGATAGCCCAAGGCCAAGCGCTCCCTTCTGCCACTTTTTCCCTCCTTGATGAGCAAGGAATGACCCACCCCAGCACAGAGCAGCTTTTTGCTGGCAAAAAGGTTGTACTGTTTGCTGTGCCAGGCGCGTTTACCCCTACCTGCTCGGCTAAGCACCTTCCTGGCTTTATTGCTCATCAAGCGCAGTTTAGCAGCAAAGGTGTAGACAACATCATCTGTTTATCGGTGAATGATGCCTTTGTTATGAAAGCTTGGGGTGAGCACCAAGGTGCGCAAGGAGTCACCATGCTAGCTGATGGTGATGCCAGTTTCACCAAGGCCATTGGCTTGGACAAAGACACCGCTGGTTTTGGTGGCATACGCTCGAAACGTTATGCCATGGTGGTTGACGATGGGGTCGTGACGCAGTTATTTGTTGAGCAAGATAAACAATTTGGCGTTTCAAGCGCAGAGCAGGTTCTGGCGAATCTGTAAAACACGTGAGAATGCATAAAAAAGGGCCGCAATTGCGGCCCTTGGTGTTTTCGTAGGGTTGTTTACGGGTTGTACTGTGCGTTTAGCGTAACGCCAGAGAAGGTCTGGTACGCATTAATGCTAATGTGCCAAGTACCTGCTTGTGGGTTACTGAAACTACAGCTTTCATTGTTTCCTGATTTATAAGGACGGCAATCGTAGCTGCTGCTTGTTGGTTGTGAGCCAAAGCGCACGAAAAGGTCACCATCACCTGTGCCACCCGACATATCAATGTCTAGTGTGCTCATACCTGCAGGGACTTCTAGGGTGTAATGTTTCCATTGGCCAGAGCTTGCAGAGATATCTGTAACGCTGCCGCCGCCACCTTCGCCAGTGCTGCCACCTGAGGTAGTTAGCTCACCTAGTAGGCTGGCATTGTTGTAGCTGCTATAACCACGTAGCATCACGTAGTAAGTGCCAGCTGCCGGATTATCAATACTACATACTTCGTTGTTACCACTTTCGTATGGACGACAGTCATAGCTTGAAGTTGTTGGGGCGCTACCTGCTTTCACATACATGTCGAGGTCACCGCTGCCACCGCTGGTGGTGAAGGTCACGTTCGACGCACCTGAAGGAACGGTCATTGTGAAGGTGGTTTCAGAACCTTGCGCACCACTTAGGCCTGTTTCTGCTTGGCCAGGAGTAAGCTCATTATTGCCACTTGGTGGTGGTGTCGTGGTGCCACCTGCTTCGGCAACCGCTGCTGCTGCATCGATGATACCTGTACCGCAGTTATTACACGTTGCACCAAAAGACTTGGTGGTTGCTTTAAGAATATTTTCAATTTCATCTGGCGTAGCAGCAGGTTTTGCTTCTTTGATCAAGGCAGCAACACCAGCAACATGCGGCGCAGCCATTGAAGTACCTTGAGAGTAGGCGTAGTTGTCGCTACCCGGTGAAGTTGAACCACTGTTTAGGGTTGAAAGAATCCCTTCAGGGTCGTTGGCAAAGCTTTGTGCACCACCAGGGGCTGCAACATCGATGTTGCTGCCGTAGTTTGAATAGTATGCACGACCACCGTCACGACCTACCGCAGCGACGTTGATAACGCCGTTACAGTTACCTGGGTTGTAGTTGGCAGAGTTGTCATTATCGTTACCAGCTGCCACTACAATGGCCGTGCCGTTAGCGCGTGCTTGGTTAATCGCATTTTGCGTAGTTGAGCTACAAGAGCCTGAACCACCTAAGCTCATGTTGATAACATCAGCGGGGTTCGCGTTTGCAGGCACACCCGATACACTGCCGCCGGAAGCCCATACGATTGCATCAGCGATATCAGACGTTAAACCACCACATTTACCAAGAACACGAACCGGAACGATGTTGGCGTCATAAGCAACACCCGTTACACCTTCACCATTATTGGCAACGGCTGCAACTGTTCCTGCAACGTGTGTACCGTGCCAGCTAGAACCTTGCGCGCCATGAGTGTAGCCACACTCGTTGGCGGTGATTGCATCACCTGGATCGCGTGCATCATTGTCACGACCGCCGCCATCGTTAGCAACAAAGGTGTCGGAGATCATGTCATAACCAGCAAGAAGGTTAGCAGCTAAATCGGCATGCGGGCGATAACCTGTATCAAGCACGGCCACAGTGACACCCGCGCCTGTTGCGCTATCCCATGCACTAGGCAAGTTAATGCCAGCTGTTTGCTCGAAGTAATGCCACTGATCGCTGTAGCGTGGATCGCTCGGCGTAGCAAACGGTTGTAGCATTTGGTCAATTTCGATGTATTCGATTTCACCGCTCGACGCCATGCTTTGCATAAACTGCTGAGCTTCTTGGGCGCTTAACTTTTTGTCTGCACGAATAACGTGGTGGTCTTGCATGGCCATTTCACGCACGTATTGAGCGCGAGCGAGGCCTTTATTCTTAAAGTTGTTTACAAACTTTTGCGCACGAAGATTGGCATTTGCCGCTGTAGCAGGGCTGTTAACACCGAATTCAGGTACATTTTTGTATTTTATGATGAATTGAGTACCTAGGGACGATTGGCCTTGCAGTTTGGCTTGCGTTTGCGCCATGGTTGCTTGGGCTGGTACAGAAACTTCTTGAAGATCATTTGCTAAGGCTGAAGTGGTGCTTAGCGCCATTGGAATTGCCAAGGCTAAAACGGTTTTCTTGACGCTCAGTGAGCGAGGGGTTTTTGTGGTTGTCATAAGGTATCCCTTTTGTTGAATTTTTACATTTGATCTGGATCAAATGAGGGGACAATCGTAAAGATGCTGTGAACATTGTTAAAATAATATTTTGAAATAAAACTGGTACAAAAAGTTATATCAAGCCGTATAAGTGGGTAAAGTTGCTGTCGCTGAGTTGTATTCAGCTGTTATAATGCAGCTTTATGTTGATGTGGGTTTAAGTGATGCAACAAGTCGATGTACTGGTTATAGGCGCTGGCGCTGCGGGGCTTATGTGCGCTGCACAAGGAGGGTATCGTGGGCGCAATGTGGTGGTCGTCGACATGGGCAAAAAGCCCGGACGTAAGATTCTTATCAGCGGCGGCGGGCGTTGCAACTTTACCAACGAGCATGCCAGTGCTCATAACTATTTATGCAATAATCCCCACTTCGTTAAATCCTGTCTCAGTCGCTACACTCAGCATGATTTTGTCGACCTAGTAGAGCGCCATGGCCTGGCATATCACCATAAAACCTTGGGGCAGTTATTTTGCGATAACAGTGCGCAAGATATTGTCGATATCCTTATGACCGAATGTCAGTGGGCGGGCGTTCATGTGCAGCTGCGCAGTGAAGTCATCAGTGTTGAAAAAGCACAGCAGGGCTATGTAGTTACCACCAGTACGCAAACCTATGCGTGTGAATCTCTGGTCGTAGCATCTGGCGGCCTAACCATGCCGAAACTAGGCGCAACGCCAATAGGCTATAAAATTGCTGAACAATTCGGCTTAAAGGTGTTACCGACTATGGCGGCCTTAGTGCCTTTTACGTTGCACCAGCACGATAAAGACCGCTTTGATGGTCTCTCTGGGATTAGTGTGGAGTGTGAAGTGAGCAGTGAGTGCAACACGCAGTTTCGAGAAAATATACTCTTTACCCATCGCGGTTTGTCGGGCCCCGCTATTTTACAAATAAGCTCGTTTTGGCGTGCCGGCCAAGCGGTGACTATTAACCTTTTACCCGATCTGAGTGTTGAGCAATGGTTAGCTCAGCAGCGTCAAGATAACCCGCAGAAGTCGCTAAAAAATGCCTTGGCCACCATCTTACCGAAGCGATTTGTGGAGATGTTACACGAGACGAATGCCATTGCTGATTGTAATGTAAACCAGTTAAGCCACAGCCAGATAAACGAGTTAGGCAACTACCTTCACCGCTGGCAGATTAAGCCCAATGGCACCGAAGGTTATCGCACCGCCGAAGTGACCCTAGGCGGAGTGGACACCGATGAGCTTAGCTCGAAAACCTTCGAAGCAAAGCAAAGCCCAGGGCTTTTCTTTATCGGCGAAGTCACCGACGTCACCGGCTGGCTCGGCGGTTATAATTTCCAATATGCGTGGAGCTGCGGCTGGGCCTGCGGCCAGGCGTGCTGATAACTCTCACTCACGCCTCGCTGCTACACCCCAACCTTGAACTGGCCCTCACGTATGGGGTGGCGGATTTTTTGCCCGTGCAAACACAATGCGCGGCGCATCCCATAGCGAGGGCAGTAAGATAATAGAGACTGGCACGGCGGTGACCACTATAAACGCTTGCAGTTTGTCGATACCGCCAGAGCCTATGATGATTAAAATACTGCCCATCAAGCCCATGGCTATCCCCCAAAATACCCGAATGGGCACGGCGGGGTGCTCAGAACGTGAGGTCGAAACCGATAATACATAGGTCATCGAATCCCCCGTGGTGGCGACAAAGGTCAGGGTTAGAATTAAAAACAGTAAAGACACTAACCCGCCTAGCGGCAAGGCCTGAGTGATGGCAATTAATGCTGCGGGAAGGTTAAAACCAGCAAACGCTTTGGAAATAGTATCGGCTTGTTCTAGTTCGAGGCTTAACCCGGTGCCACCGACGATGGTAAACCAGAACATGGTAATAAGCGGGGCAACGATACACAGCATGATAATAATGGCGCGAATAGAGCGGCCACGACTAATGCGGGCGATAAAAATGGCCATCATCGGGCCGTATCCTAAAAACCAACCCCAAAAGAACACTGTCCACCAACCAAGCCAGCCGGCATCATTAAAGAATCCTGCCTCGCCCCGGTATAAGGCCATATCAAAAAAGTGGCTTAAATGGGTGACAAGGCCGCTAAAAAAGCTGGTGAAAATAAATGAGGTGGCTCCCGCAACCAATATAAATGCCAGTAACACCAGCGCAAGTAACATGTTCAAACGACTGAGTATCTGAATGCCTTTGGTAACCCCAGAGACTGCCGACATCACGAAAATAAAAGTGAGCACGCCAATCACGCTGACTTGGGTGAGTGTGGTATCGGGAATGGCAAATAACGCATTCAAGCCATAGCTTACCTGTAAGCCTAAAAAGCCGATTGGCCCCACGGTACCGGCTACCACAGCCACAATACACACGGCATCGGCGATAACGGCAATGGGCCCACTCAGGGCTTTTTCTTTAAATACCGGGTAGAGCAAAGTGCGTGGTGCTAAAGGCAAGCCTTTATCATAGTGATAATGCATTAGCATAATGGTGGTTAAACTACCGAGTATGGCCCAAGCCAGAAAGCCCCAATGCAAGTATGACTGGGCCAAAGCGTAGGGTACCGCCTCTGGGGTTGCCGCCGCGACGTGGTTAAATTGGGGCGGCATGGATAAAAAGTGAGCCATGGGCTCTCCAGCAGCCCAAAATACACCACCACCCGCGAGCAGGGTACACATAATCATGGCTCCCCATTGGAATAACGAAAACTCCGGGGCCGCTAAGTTGCCAATACGCTGTTTGGCTGCGGGCAACATGGCAGTGGCGATGGCAATGATAAAGGTGGCTAATAACAACAACTGCCAGTACAAGCCAAAATACTTAGCCGACCAAGCAAAGCTGGCATCAACCCACTGTGATAGGGTCTTGAGATCGAACAGGGCAAAAAGGCAAAAGCAGATGATGAATCCGGCGCTGAGTAAAAATAGAGGTGCGTCGACACCGAGGCGGTTGAATTTAGTGCTGGTTAAATTGATTGTGCTTCCCCAATTACGCGTTTAGCAAAGGTTCATTGCCCTTTGTCACGCTTAAGTGGGTAACAAAAACCAATGGTGTATAGTCCTTATTATAACGTGGCACAGAAACATCATGCCAATGTTTGCTGCAATTGCTGTTGCGCTGTCTCGCTTTATGGTTATCGCAGCATAATGCTATTTAGCTCAAATAATGCTCGGCTTAGATTGCAGCTGCTATAGTGAAGGCGACGTAAAACCATAATAAAAAGGTAAATTTATGAAGCTAAACAGGATATTAGCAAGTGCTGCATGGGGCTGTGCAGTGTTTGCGGCCAGTGCCCATGCCACTGTGCTAATGCAACCCACGTCGGTGCCCGGTGGCGACTATCCCGCGTTACATCAAGGGCAATATGCGGCAAATATCACCCCAGCCAATGAGGTGCTTGGCTTTGACGTGGGTCAGCGCACCGCCACGCCAGCGCAAATTACTGAGCTGGTAAATAAGTGGGCCGAGCAAAGTGATAAAGCAAAAGTCGTTGAGTACGCCCGCAGTTATGAAGGGCGCCCGTTGCATTATTTAATGATTAGCTCAGCAAAGAATCTGGCTAATATTGATGAAATTAAAGCGAATATTAGTAAACTCAGCGAACCGGACGCGCTCTCATCATCACAAATAGATACTCTCATTGATTCGACTCCAGGTACGGCATGGATGGCCTACAGTATCCATGGAAATGAATCTTCCGGTGCCGATGCATCTTTAGCACTTATTTACCAATTACTTGCCTCACAAGACTCAGAGATAGAATCGCTCCTAGACGATTTGGTGATACTGGTCGACCCATTAATGAACCCCGATGGTCGCGCCCGATTTACTAAACGCCTGCAAGAAAGCCGCAGTGCCGCGCCTAACTTTGACACGCAATCACTGCTGCACAGCGGTTCATGGCCATTTGGGCGGACTAACCATTATTACTTCGATCTCAATCGCGACTTTTACTTTGCCGTAAATCCAGAATCAAAGGGCCGTATACAAGCCATCAATGAATGGTTTCCGCAACTGATGATCGATGGCCATGAAATGGGTGCCTTAGACACCTTTTTAATGGGCCCGCCGCGTGAGCCGCTGAACGTGAATATTCCCACCAGTACGCGTAAATGGAGCAAGGTATTCGCCGGCGATCACGCCAGCGCTTTTGACGATAAAAACTGGCCTTATTACACCGGCGAGTGGTTTGAAAACCTCTACCCGGGTTATTCTAACTATGCCGAATACAAAGGGTCGGTACATATTCTTTATGAGCAAGCACGTACCGCAGAAGATGGCGTGCGCTTAAAAAATGGCAATGTGCGTAGTTACAAAGAGTCTGTTGACCATCAATATATTAGCTCTTTGGCTAACCTTAAGACCCTGCAACAGCACAGCAAAGCCATGTATCGTGATTTTGTCAGTAATCGCTTAGCGCATATTGACCCCGACGGAAAATATGGTGAGCGCAGCTTTGTTATTCTTCCGACCGATAACACCGCACGCCTGCACAAGCTGTTGGATATCCTTGATTTGCAAGGCATCGATTATTATGCAACCACTGAAGAGCTGAAGGTACGCAAGGCCAAAAACCACCTCGGGCAGGTGCGTGATGCGACCATCCCTAAGGGCGCGATTGTCATCCCCAATCGCCAATATGACGCGCCGTTACTGGCAACCATCATGGAGTTTGATGCTGAGTTAAATGATGCGGTGCTATTGGAGGAGCGACAAAAGACCCTGCGTGATGGCAGCTCAATTATGTATGACACCACCGCGTGGAATGTATCGATGATGTTTGGTCTGCCGGCATTGGAAGTACCTGAGCACCTTGATGATGATCTCACCACCTATCAGCGCCCCAACGAAGCCGGTGTGCAACCTCGTGATAATGCCATTGCTTATGTTGTTGATGGCGCCAGCGATGCCTCTGTGGCGTTTGCCGCGCGCTTACTTGAGCAAGGCGTAAAAGTGCGCGTATTGGCTAAGCCGGGCGTGTTTAACGACACCCGCTTCAACCGAGGCTCGGTGGTGGTCAATAATTATGATAACACCCTAGAGGGCGGCGAATTGGGCGCCTTATTGGATAAGGTAGCAAAGGAAGTCGGCGTGTCTGCCATCGCCATAGACCAAGGTTTGGGTAAAGGAGACTTACCCGATATTGGCGGCGAAAACTTTAAGTTATTGAAAGCACCAAAAATAGCCTTTATTAGCCAAAATGGCATTGCTCCGGGCGATATTGGCTCGATGTGGCATATGCTTGATACCGAGCTTGGTATTCGTCATAGCCATTTAAGCCAAGAGATGCTCTCTTACAGCGATCTTCGTGGCTACAATGTCATCATTGTCCCTAGTCGTTGGTATGGTGAGTTATCGAAAAGCCACATTAGCGCTTTGGACAAATGGGTCGCGCAGGGCGGCACCTTAATCGTTAATGGCAACTCGGCTGCGCAATTAGCCACAGCAGAAGACTTCTCGAAAGTGGCGCTGTTGAAGCAGAGTTTTGATAAGGCCGATGAGTATGACCTGGCGCTGATGCGCGAGTGGCAAGCCAAGCAACAGCGTATCGCCAATGCGGATTTGATTAATGCTCACAAGGTTTCTGCACAATTAAGTTTTCCTTGGGATAAAAGCGACGATGTGAAGCCTTTGAACAAGGAGCAGCTTGAGCGCTGGCATGATTGGAGTGCTGCATTTATGCCTTCTGGGGCGATAGTCGCTGGGCGCACAGATCAAAAACATTGGCTCAGCTATGGGGTTAATCAGCAGCTGCCGGTGTTGGCCGGTGATGTGCCTTTGTTTATGGCCAAGCAAGGTGTTGATGCGGTAGTGCGCTACGGTGTGCTGCAAGAAAATAGTAAGGCCGAGCAGCGCATGATTGGCTGGGCGACCATTCCGCAAGGGCAAGACTTGTACGTGCGTATGAGTGGTTTGTTGTGGCCTGAAGCGGCGCAGCGAATGAGTAATGCCGCTTACCTTACGCGCGAGAAAAAGGGCAATGGCCAAGTGATCATGTTTGCCAATATGCCTAACTTCCGTGGTGCCACTAAAGGCACCGCACGGTTACTGCTCAATGCCATTGTCTACGGCCCTGGGCTAGGCACTGATGCGGTAATTCAACTTTAAACTGGGATGTTTTTAACGAAGCCGAGCACCATGCTCGGCTTTTTTGTGCCCTGCAACTAGGGCCAGATGGTGAGTGCTGGGTAACCATATATTGTATATTCCTATTACTTGGCCAGTGCCTGGAACTTACCAAAAGACACCTGCCAGCTTATTTTACGCCACCATGATCACCACTTTTTCAATAGCTGCCAAGATGAAACTTTGCGTATGACCATGGCAACGTTGAAAATGACGGAAAACTTCGTGCATTTACAGCGGCGGTTTTCACCGTCTCAGGATTGGCAGTACTTTGAGGCGTCGGCCTTAGCCGTGCTCGACCTAGAAAATGACGATTACCTCGATATTAAAGATGATGTCGAAGAGTACTTTATAGACAAGCAACTGTAACCTTTAAATACCTGACTAAGCCGGTTTTTGTTGCTTGGCTTTGTGTCATAAAGGCTCTACACTTGGCCGCCTTAGTAACCCTGAGCGCGCTATTTTGATCCACTCTTCTATCGGTATTTTCGACTCTGGCGTGGGTGGTCTTGCCATTGCCCAACAAGTGCGACAATTGCTGCCCCAGTATAATATTCACTATGTTGCGGACAGTGGCTTTATGCCCTATGGCGACAAAAGCTCCGAGCAAGTGATATCAAGGTGCTCGCGAATTACTTCCTACTTATGCGAGCATGGGGCCAGTGCGATTGTTTTGGCTTGCAATACTGCGACGATGGCAGCCATTGATACCTTACGAGCACAATTCACGCTGCCTATTGTGGGTGTTGAGCCCGGCGTGAAACCGGCATTATCATTGAGCAAAACCAAGGTGGTTGGGGTGTTGGCAACGCCCAATACCGTGGCTTCGCCACGATTCATTCAATTGTGTCAACGCCAAGGCGCGGCCTCGGGGCGTATTGTTTTCCAACCTTGCCCTGAGCTGGCAGGCACCATAGAGCAACTGCAACTGAGTGGCAAAAAGGTGGAGCAACTGCTGCACAGCTACGCGCAGCCCTTGATTGACCAAGGAGCCGATGTTTTGGTGATGGGCTGCACACACTATGCCTTTATTGCTCCTGTCTTACGAAAGCTATATGGCCCACACATTGATGTGCTGACCACCGAGCAAGCGGTGGCCCTGCAACTGCAACGGTGCTTACCCAGCCAAGCAATTAATCCGGCCTCTAAAGTGGGGGAAACACGCTTCGCAACTTCCGCTTGCCCCGACTATTTTCATCATCAGCTGCGGTGTTTATGGCCGCAAAACGTCTCTACGGAGGTGATTTCACTGCCATTTTAAGCTGGCGCTCAGACTTGCCATTTTATTGCCATAATTGCCCTTCATTTTTCCTTTTTTGCTCCCCTTTGTTGCCACTGTGTCTTGTTTTAATAACTCCTAAGCAAGACAGCACAGTCACCAACCACTTTGTTGCTTGCAATACACCAACCAAATTAAGTATTGAAGGATGAAGACGATGAAAAAACAACTACTTGCAACTGCACTTATTTCGACCCTAATGGCTGCACCAGCGATGGCGAAAGAGAAAAAAGAAATGGCCTCAGAAACAGCATGGGGACTTGGCACGGGCGCCACCATTGGTGCCGTAGTCGGTGGCCCGATTGGCGCTTTCGCAGGCGCATTTATCGGCGGCATCATCGGCGAGAAAGAAGCTGCAGAGAACACCGTTGAATCACAACAAGTGATGCTCAGCCAATATAAAGACACTGACCAACAATTGCGTAGCACCTTAGACCGAAACCGTTCACTGACGGCGCAAATCGACGCATTAGAAAATGAACAAAATCGCTTAGAACAAGCGCGCATTGATAACTTACTGGCAATGACGGTGCAGTTTCGTTCGGGTTCGTCGCGTATCGAGCCACATTTCGCCGAGCAGCTCGACCAGCTCGCTTTAATCCTTAAGCGTAAGCCAGAATTGAGTCTGAACTTGAACGGTTATGCCGATGTCCAGGGCGATGAAAGCGCAAACCTGAGTTTATCGCAGCGTCGTGCTGATGCAGTGCAGGCTTACCTTGTTGACCAAGGCGTGAGTGGCGAACAACTCTATGCTCAAGGCTATGGTGAGCAAAAACTGGTCGATAACGGCAATGAATATGAAACTAACTTCTTCGATCGTCGCGTAACATTAACGGCCCGTGGTGCGACGCAAAGCCAAATGGCTAAAAACTAAGTTTGCCAATCATCACGAGGACCCGATTATGTTGAGTAGTCCTAGCAAAGTGCTCACAGCTCTCGCTGTGGGCCTTTTTTCTCTACTTCTATGTTCGCCGACTTTAGCCAGTAATGATAGTCATGCAAACAACAAAGCGCAGCTGCGCTTAAGTGATGCCCATGGCGCCAATGTAGCGCCCGGAGTGTTACTGAATACCCAAGCGAACATGCGTATTACTGGCTTAATTAACCATGTTGAGGTAACGCAAACCTTTATCAATCGTCACCCGTTTGCGGTCAATGCTCAGTATGTGTTTCCGTTGCCCAGTGAAAGTGCGGTACACGCCATGGTTATGACTGTGGGAGAGCGCAAAATTGTCGGTAAAATTGCTGAGAAACAAGCGGCACAGCGTCAGTATCAAGCGGCTAAACGTGCCGGTAAGCGTGCAGCTTTAGTTAACCAGCAACGTGCCAATATGTTTACCTCGCGACTGGCCAATCTTGGCCCCGGTGAGCAAGTGCGCATTACCTTGCAGTATCAAGAAATGGTGTCTTTGCGCGATGCTCAGCTCAGCGTGCGTTTGCCGATGACCTTCACACCTCGTTATCACCCAAGGCAGTATCGTCTTGATGGCGCTGATGAGGTCGCACCGGCTAGCAGCCCGGCTGAAAGGGCGTCTGCAAGTGGGACAGCAGGGTTAACGTCAGGCTGGATGAGCCCGCGTTTTGTTCAACAAGCTACCGCTCAGCAGCCACTGACCAATACACAGCCGAAGTTGCAGCTGCAGGTAGATATCGATTTTGGCCTCGCACTGCACAGCATTCGCACCCCTCATTATGAGGCGGATATTCGCAACCCGAGCTTTGGTCGTTACCAGCTTTTAGTGAGTGACGAAAGTATGAACCGCGATTTTGTGCTGCGCGCCAAAGTGGAGCAAAGCGATAAAGCACGTGCCGCTTTCTTTAGGCAGACAGCGCAAAGTGGTGATTATGGGCTACTAATGATGCTCCCACCAAGTGATGAATTTAGCGCCCAGCAGCGTTTAGCGCGAGAGCTCATTTTCGTAATTGACAGTTCCGGCTCAATGCATGGCAGCTCCATGCAGGCGGCAAAGCAGGCGCTGTTTTATGCGCTGGACAACATGAATGAAAATGACAGCTTCAATATCATCGACTTTGACTCTACGGCGCGATTATTCCGACCCAGTGCCGTGGCGGCTAATGAGTTTAACCGCAATGAGGCAGAGCGATTTGTTTATAACCTTGACGCCGATGGCGGCACCGAAATAGCCGGTGCGCTGCATCATGCGCTAGACGCTAAGCAACACCCGGGGTTTGTTCGTCAGGTGGTGTTTTTGACCGACGGTAGCGTCAGTAATGAGCAAGCGCTCTTTGATTTGATCAAAGCTCGATTAGGCGATAGCCGTTTATTTACGGTGGGCATCGGTAGTGCGCCCAATAGCTACTTTATGCGCCGCGCTGCGCAAGTGGGTCGTGGTAGCTACACCTTTATTAGTGATGGCTCTGAGGTGCAAGCGCAAATGCAAGCATTGATAGCACGCCTTGCCAACCCTGCACTGAGAGACTTGCATCTCGCTGGGGCGCGCAGTGGTGAATTAGACTACTGGCCCAAACCGTTACCGGATCTTTATTTTGGCGAGCCGTTAATGGTTGCAATTAAGCTCGACAGTCAGCAGCAAGATATCCACATTAACGCCACGTCGCAACATGGTCCATTACGTCTGAGTATGCCGATGCATGAGAGTGCGCGTAACTATGAGCGTAGCGAAGCCATTGCGAGAGTCTGGGCACGCCAACAAATCGCTTCACTGTTACTTTACAATGAACAGCAAGCGGTGCGTGAGCAGGTCCTGGAATTAGCGCTAAAGCATCAGCTGTTAAGCCCGTTCACTGCCTTTATCGCGGTTGATGAAACGCCAGCTAAAAGCCCGGCAATGCATGACGAACAAGTACCTAACCCTGTGGCCCAGGGGCAGCGTCTTATGCGCTTTGCACAAACAGATGGTCAGTCATTGTGGCATGTACTACTGGGCATGGTGCTGATGGTGATTGCATCCGCTTGGCTTAAAGTGCGAGGTCAACATGGATAAACAGAGGGCGCGTTACGCCCTATATGGGGTGTTTGCACTGGGGTTGTTGCTCTTTACTCAAGGGGGCTATGTACAAGCCAAAGCATGGTTGGCGCAGCATCTTATTGAGCGAGCTTGGCAGCAAAGCTTGATACGCCAAGGCGCCGCAGTCGCGCCCTGGTATTACGCTGATACCCATGTGGTGGCAAAGCTCAGTGTGCCGGACTTAGCGCTTGAGCGCTATGTGCTGGCCGGAGCCAGCGGCCGAAATTTAGCCTTTGGCCCCGCTCATGCTTTGGCCTCGAGCCCATTGGGCAGCGATGGCAGCAGTGTGATTGCTGCGCATAATGATACCCACTTTGCTTTTTTACGCCATGTGCAGGTGGGCGACACACTGGTGTTAACGCTCGCTGATGGTCGTCAATTAAGTTATCGCATCGAGCAAAAACAAGTGGTGCACCAGGAGCAGACCGCAGCGGCCGGTGCTCCCGGTTTGCATCTGGTGACGTGCTACCCTTTTAATTCGCCCGCCTCTGGCACGGATTTGCGCTTGTTAGTTTCTGCCTCATTGATTTCTTCCTCTTCCAAGTCAACGACAATTGCCTGATGTCGTTGGCTTATCATCACCCCAGCGAACACCACGGCAATGCTTAACCATTGTCCTAGGGTCAGTACCTCGCTGAGCACAATGGCAGAGAGCAATAGGGTAAAGATAGGGATCAAGTTTGAGTAGGCGGCGGCAGTGAGCACCGATACTTTACTGATGGCATAGTTATACATGCCATAGCCGCCCAGGGTTACAAAGGTGCCTAAATAAAGGATATGAGCAAAGGCAATGGGATCATGGTTCTGCGGCACTTCTACAAGAAGCAAAAATGGCGCAAAGAACAGCGAGCCTGCTAACCCTTGCAAGGCAATTAAGCTCAGCGGTGAATAGCGCGCCGCGAGATGTTTTACGCTCACAGTGTAATAGGCGGCACAGAGCATCGCCAGTAGCTCCAAGGTATTGCCAACAATGGGGTTGGGTGCATGCTCAGAGGCTGGAGAGAGCATAGTGAGCAAAATACTGCCACCGATACATAGCGTAAAGCCGACAATAATGGCGCGGCTGATACGCTCCTTGAGCATAAAAAATGCCAGTACAGCGACAATCAGCGGTAAACACGACACTATCACCCCTGCTTGCGATGCTGAGGTGTGCTCCATAGCGTGGCCTTCGAATAGAAAGTACAGGCAAGGCTCGGCTAAACTCATTGACACTAGGTACTTCCAGTCACCCCGACGATAATCAAAACGCGTGATAAAACGCCACAGGCATAGGCTTACGGCTAGCGTGGTGAGCATACGCAAGAAAATAACCACGGCTGGGTCGTACACGCCAATGGCATACTTTAGCGAGATAAAAGAACTGCCCCATAAGAAGGTGGCAATAATTAAACATAAGCTTGCAGGCATAAACAAACGTGGGGTTAAGCAAAATTGCGGCGATGCTAGCACACTTGAATTAATTTAACTTGTTTGTGCGCCTAGTCCTAGGGTAATAATTAGTCATCATTTCCACAAAGTGAAGCAATTAAGTGCAAACTATTGTCGTTAAGTTGGGCACCAGCGTGCTGACCAATCATGGCCGAGGCTTAGATAAGGCGCACATGGTTGATTTAGTGCGCCAGTGCGCGCAATTGAAGCAACAAGGCCATCGTATAATTATCGTCACCAGCGGGGCGATTGCAGCGGGGCGAGAGTTATTGGGCCGCCAGCCTGGTACTGAGACCTTGGCACAAAAGCAGATGTTAGCTGCGATAGGGCAAAGCCAGCTGCTACATACCTGGCAAAGCCTATTTGCGCTCTATTCAATTGCCGTGGGGCAAATGTTACTGACACAAGCGGATTTAGAAAATCGCGAGCGCTACCTCAATGCTCGTGATGCGTTGCTAGCTATATTGCAAGAGGGAGCGGTGCCCATCATCAATGAGAACGATGCCGTCGCAACCACACAAATAAAAGTGGGTGACAATGACAACCTCTCCGCTAAGGTAGCCATATTAGCTCGCGCTGATACCTTGTTGTTGCTAACTGATCAGCTTGGATTATTCACCGCCGATCCGCGCAGCCACCCCGATGCCGAGCTGATTGCGGAAATCCGCCATATTGATGATCAGATAAAGGCGTTAGCAGGAGGTTCAGGCAGCACCGTGGGCACAGGGGGGATGGCTACTAAGCTGGAAGCTGCGAGTATCGCCCGTCACGGTGGCGTGGATGTGGTGATCAGTGCAGGACATGGCCAGAATGTCATCATAAATTGTTTGCAGCAGCAAACAGGCACCCGGGTATTGAGCTTAAAAGCACCTCGGCGCAGTCGCAAGCTGTGGTTGCTAGCAGGGCCGGTGAGCAAAGCCAAGGTGGTGCTCGATAGCGGTGCGGCAGCAGCGATTGCAAAAGGTGGAGCCAGTGTACTTCTGGTTGGTATAACGCAATTAAGGGGGCCGTTTAGTCGTGGTGATGTCATCACTTTGTGTGACGAGCAAGGGCTTAACTTAGGCAAAGGCGTGGCGAGATATGACAGTGTGGCTGTGGCCCAATTGCTGGCTCATAAAGAGCAAACTATCGTCGAAACCTTGGGCTACAGTAATGGCGCTATGCTGGTGCATCGTGATGACTTTATCAATTTCACTGACAGTGTTTAGCCTGCACACAGTCATTTTGCACTGAGCACATAACCTTTTTGTTCGTCTACACTTAGGAGAATCAAGCAGCAAAACAAGCGCCTATGCAAAGTAACTCCTGTGGTCATCAATGGATCATTCGTCTAACGCAGCAACAAAGTGAACGTGCGTTGGATGCAGCGCTTATTGATATACTCAGTCAGGTGTTTGCCGATAACAATTTTGCTCTGTACATGAATAAACAATTTACTTCGCAGGGCCGCATACGATGCAGCTATTCAGGGTGCTCAGCAGCAATACTAAATGATGAACAAGCGCACCAGTTAGTGGCAAAAATTGATGCTGAGCGCATGCGCATTAGTGGTAGCCAAGGACAGCATGTGTACTTTCCTATCTACCATCTTGGTGCAGTGATAGGTTTTGTGCAAAGCAGCAGTGACTTCGCGCTGACGCATGATTCACCCTTCGTGATCACTAATATTCTTAATATTTACGCCAACCAGCTGTATTTACTGTATCGCTCGCGATTAGACCCACTCACTGAACTGCTTAACCGGCAAACTTTTGACTCACAGGTGATGGACATCATCAATGGCGACGGCTTTGCTGATCATCGTGACAATGAACTTGAGCGCCAATGGTATCTTGCCATGTTCGATATCGACCACTTTAAACGCGTTAATGATACCTACGGCCATGTGATTGGTGATGAGGTTATTATTCTCGTAGCGCGAATTTTAAAACAGAGCTTTCGCAGTGAGGATTATGTGTTTCGCTATGGAGGCGAAGAGTTCGCCGTACTATTGCTGTGCGATAATAAAAACCAAGCGATGAAAATGTTAGAGCGACTGCGCGTAACTGTGGCGGATTTTACCTTCCCGCAGGTAAACAGATTGACTATTAGCACTGGTTTTTGTGCTTTTGATGATACCTCAATGGTCCCTGAGCTGGTGCATAAAGCCGATTTAGCCCTTTACAATGCGAAAAATAATGGCCGCAACCAAGTGGTCGATTTCCATAGCTTAAATATTCCTGATAACACCAAGGGTGCAGGCGACGATGATCTAGACGACGATATGTTGGATCTATTTTAACCACTTTCAGAGCGTGCTAAACTCTGCGCCGAATTTTTCTGTTTGAGAGTGCTTATGAAGTTTGTACGTTGGTTGCTAGGCCGTATTATTTTGTTCTTTAATTTTATCTTTACTCCGCGCAGTAAAAAACGTCCTGCTGAAGCGCAGCAGCAGTTAGATGCGCAAACCGCGAATATGGCGTTGTATCAGTTTCACGCCTGCCCGTTTTGTGTAAAAGTACGCCGCGCGATTAAGCGTAACGGCCTAAAAATACAAACGCGGGACGCTAAAAACAATGACACATACCGCCAAGAGCTTGCTGAGCAAGGGGGCAAAGTAAAAGTGCCATGTTTACGTATTGAGCAAGACCAGCAGGTGCGCTGGTTGTATGAATCATCCGACATTGTTGCCTACCTTGACGATTTAGCTGCTTAAGCAACCATTCTATTTATCGTTAACGCCGCAATTGCGGCGTTTTCCACTACGAAGTTTTGCCCCTTTGTGCTAGCATTTGCAGCAAATTTTTGTTGCTAATTGAAAGAGAAGCTAGCATGACTGACCACACCTGTGTTCGCACCCGTGTTGCCCCTTCACCTACGGGTGACCCGCACCTAGGCACTGCCTATATTGCCCTGTTTAACTACTGTTTTGCCAAGCAGCAAGGCGGTGAATTCGTATTGCGTATCGAAGACACTGACCAAGTGCGCAGTACTGCAGAGTCAGAGCAGGCGATCATGGACAGCCTACAATGGCTAGGTCTGCAATGGGATCATGGACCGGATGTCGGTGGTGAGTTTGGCCCATACCGTCAGTCAGAGCGCTCAGAGCTTTATAAAAAGTATGCGCACCAGCTCGTGGAGCAGGGCAAAGCTTTTTATTGTTTTGCCAGCGCCGAAGAGCTTGAGCAAATGCGTGAGCAGCAAATGGCCGAAGGCTTGCGTCCTAAATACGATGGACGTGGGTTACTTTTGAGCGAAGAAGAAATTCAAGCCAACCTGGATGCCGGTAAGCCTTATGTGATCCGCATGAAAATACCGGAGCAAGGCACCTTTACTTTCAATGACTATTTGCGTGGTGAGATTGAAATCCCATGGGAAAATGTCGATATGCAGGTGTTATTGAAGCAAGATGGTTTCCCTACTTACTTCTTAGCTAACGTGGTGGACGACCACCACATGCAGATTAGCCATATTTTCCGTGGTGAAGAGTGGATTAACTCGGCGCCAAAATTACTGAAACTGTATGAAGATTTTGGTTGGCAAGCGCCGGTATTAGGGCATTTACCTTTGCTGCGTAACCCTGATAAATCAAAGCTTTCAAAGCGCAAAAACCCAACGTCTATTAATTACTACAAGGAAATGGGCTTCCTTCCTGAGGCGGTGCTAAATTACTTGGGTCGTATGGGTTGGTCGATGCCTGATGAGCGAGAAAAGTTTACCCTCGCTGAGATGATTGAACACTTTGATATGAAGCGTGTTTCTCTCGGTGGTCCGGTATTCGATGTGGAAAAACTAAAGTGGCTGAATGGCACTTGGTTGCGTGAGGAGTTTAGCGATGAGCAACTAATTACGCGTTTTGTCGATTGGAAATATAACGCTAATACGCTAAAGCGCATATTACCTGAGGCGAAAACCCGTATTGATACACTCTCTGACTTAGTCGACTTGGCCGGGCATTTTGTCGCCGGGATGCCTGAATATGACCCTGCGCTATTAACCGATGGTAAAGCGCCAGAAGATATCGTGCGCCAAGCACTGCAGTTCTTTATTTGGGAGTTGGAAACACTGCGCACCTGGGAAAAGTCAGCGATCTTTGCCATTGCGAAAAAAGTGGCGACCTTCCATGAATTGAAGATCAAAGACTTTTTAGAGCCTATTTTTGTTGCTATTACCGGCAAGAAGTCATCTACATCGGTGATCGATGCGATGGAAATTCTTGGCTCTGATATGTCGCGAGCACGGTTGCGTGTAGCGCTAGGGCACATCGGTGTATCTAAGAAGCAAGCGAAGAAACTAGAAAAAGCCTACCGCGATTTTAACTAAGCATTGGCGAAAAGACAGCCGCAGCTTGTTATGCTGCGGCTTTTTTGTGCCTTTTTTCCATAAATTGCAACAGATTCGACCTCTCCATGCGTAAATTTTGTTACACTGCCGCAGTTTTTTTGAACTAAAGCAGAGCAGGTATGTTAGAGCAGTTTTATCAAGACTTTGGTACCCATGTGTGCATTTCTCGTGAGCAAGGCAGTCGATTTGCTAAAGCGGTCGCCGATGACTTCAACCCGTTACATGATGTCGAGGCGAAGAAATTTTGCGTGCCTGGGGATTTACTGTTCTCGGTGGTACTCGATAAATATGGAATTAATGAGCAAATGCACTTCACCTTCGCCAATATGGTCGATGAGGGTGTCAAGCTAAGCATGCCGCAAGGAGAAGCACAGTTCGATATTAAAGACGGCGACAAATGCTATCTAAGCGTGCAGCGTGAGGGCGAAAACAGCCAATGTAAAACCCTGACCAATGCGCTGATCAAAAACTATGTTGAATTCTCGGGAAAGGCCTTTCCCCATGTGGTTGTGCCACTGATGGCAAAGCAAGGTGTAATGATTAACCCTGCGCGGCCAATGATCATTTATGAATCAATGAGCATTCATATGGATACCCTAGCAGTAACGGCTCCTGAACTGCGCGAAGCCGAACATGTATTTACCTACGAAGGTAAGCGCGGCAAGATTATTTTACGCTTTGATTTACTGGCGCAGGGTGAAGTCGTGGGTCGAGGAGAAAAGCATATGCTGGTCTCGGGGATTCGTGAGTATTGTCAGGACACGGTGGATGAATTGATACGCGGCTATAACGAGCGCAAAGCGGCATTGAAACCGTAATAAAGCACAGATAGAAAAGCGCCTGAAGGCGCTTTTTTTTGTCTTTTTTCGCATCCAGTGACATTTGGCACAGGTCGAATGGGGTGTTGCTCTTTACAGTGACATTTCAACCACATCACAGGATACGAACAATGAAAAAAGTATTGAACGCTGCCTGGTTCTTGTTAGTCGCCGTGCAGGCTCAGGCTGAGCAGTCTACTCAATGGCAGGTCACCCTCGGTGCTGGCGGAGCCATTATCACAACCCCTTGGGCTGGAATGGCAACACAACATCAGTCACTGCCGTTTGTAAGTGCTCAATATGGACGTTGGCGCTTTGGTGTTGACCAAGGGTTGGTGAGCTACCGCGTGTTGGATAGTCAAGTCGGTATTGATATGGGCCTTAACTTTCGCGACCCCAGCTACGACAGTGTTTTGTTATATAAAAGCGACCTTTCTGACGACCGTGTATTCACCTCTTATGACGACCCTAGTGGCGAGCTGGTCGCAACCATGGCGCTCAACTATCATGGCTTCTCGGCCCGTTTTGCCCAAGATATTAGCAATGAATCCAGTTCGCTGGCGGCAAACGTTTCCTACACGCTGTCTCCTTGGGAATTGAGTGACAAGCTCCGGGTACACACAAGATTCGGAGTTCGGTTGCTCAGTGAAGATTATACCCAACACTTTTATGGTGTAAGTAGGGTGCAAGCTGCCCCACAGTATGGGCGCACGGAGTATCACTCCCAAGGCGCTATCAACCCTTTTGCACGTATTGCCCTGAGTTATCAATTCGCACCGCAATGGCAGGCAGTGGCCGCTTACCGAAGCGAATTTTGGGACGATGAAATTTATCACAGCCCCTTAGTATCGACACATTATACGCACCAGTTAATGGTCTTTTTTACTTATCGGCTGCGTTAGTGCAGTGTTGCAACAGTTGCTGCCAAAAATGACTACCTTTACGCCGAGCCAAACGAATGTTGTTTTCGGGAATACTTTCAGGGTCATCGTACTGTGCGAGTGCCTGCTCCATACTGTGTTCGCGAATAATATGTAAGGCCGGGTAGGGGGCGCGATTAGTGTAATTTGCGGCATCCTCAGGCTCGGCGTCAGCAAACACATAGTGAGGATGAAAGTGGGCTAATTGATAGGTGCCCTCAAAACCCTGTGCAACCAATAAAGCATTAGCTAAATCTATTAGCTCGAGAAAATCATCAAAGTCGTTAAAACCCTTAGCAAAAATCACTAAGGTGGTTTCAATGTCGCTATCATTATCAAGCACACGACACTGTTCTAGGGTGTCAAGCACCGCCTCATCAACGCTAACGGCATCACTGGGATGATAATGAATGCGTTGGCTTTCGACTTCTTTGCGAGCAAACGGGCAAAAGTTGTATTTAACAATGACCGCACTGACCCATTCACGCATGGCTGCAACACAGTTAGACATCAGTGTATTCCTCTATAATCGCCAATGTTTTCGCTATCGCCCCTTGGTTTTTCTTCACAACATTAAGACCTATCGCGCCCATTTGTTGGCGCTTATGAGGGTCATGGCTGAGTGCGATCAGTTGTGCTGCTAAGTTATCGGCTTGCACTTGCTGCGCACCGCCTTGGTTGATGAGCTCTGGGTAAACGTGGGCAAAGTTGAAAGTATGGGGGCCAGTTAAAACTGGAATGGCGTGGGCGCACGCCTCTAATGGATTGTGTCCGCCGCGCGCGATAAGACTGCCGCCGATAAAAGCGAGGTCAGCGCAGCCATAAAGCATGGTCAGCTCTCCTAAAGTATCTGCGAGCATGACGCTCTGCCCTTGGTAGTCGTTGTGACTACGACGACAAAAATCATAATTCTGCTGTTTAAGCACGGTGGCAACATTGTCAAATTGCTCCGGATGACGCGGGGCAATGATCAGTAAAGCCGAGGGCTGCTGCTTCAGTAATTGCTGGTGTGCTTGAAGGAGTAATTCCGGCTCGCAAGGGTGAGTGGAGCCGGCAATCCAAACAAAGGGTTTATTGAACTTGTGACGCAATTGCTGAGCTTGTTGTTGGTGCTTTTCGCTGACGGTGATATCGAACTTGATGGAACCGGTAACATGCACTTTATGTTGGGCCAGACCCAGCTTTACAAATCGCTCGGCGTCATCATGATGGTGGCAGGCAAGCACATCAATATGGCGCATTATATCCCGAGTGAGGGGGGCTACTTTGGCATATCTGTTGGCGGATTTCGCCGACAGCCGCGCGTTAATAATTACGGTCGCTAAACCTGCTTGTTTCGCCTGTTTTAATAAGTTCGGCCACAGTTCGGTTTCTATTATTGACAGTACTTTTGCTTGTGTACGACGGATAAAGCGCCGTTGACACCAAGGCAAATCGAACGGTAAGTAGCAGCAGCTTAATCGCTCTTTGTTTATGGCGTCGGCGAATAAAGTGGTGATTTGCTCACGCCCGGTGGGGGTGTTGCAAGTAATGATTAAGCGGTACTTGGCACCGAGCAAGGCTTTTATCAGTGGTGCGCTGGCAAGCACTTCACCGACTGAGGCGCAATGCAAAATAATATCGCCAGTGGCCTGAGCGTAGCCAAAGCGCTCGCCAAAGTGTTGGCGATAACCAGGGTTCTTACGACCACGCAAACAATATAGGTATACCCAGGCTATGGGGATCAGTAGTACTAAAACAAGCGAATAAAGAAAACGGGCAAACACGATAAAGCCTAATTGTGAAATTCGACTAAAGTGTACCGCAGGCAATAGGGCAAGCCAAAGCTTGGCTGACAAAAACGTGCATTTATCAGTACTCTTTGGAATAATGCCGATAAACCCGTGAATGAGGACGCTTTATGGCTAATATTGACAACGCCGCCAACACTTACCTCGATAGCCTTGCGCGCCACCGCGCACTATTCGACACCATGGAACAATACCAATCGCAAGTATCGCAATTGTTGAGCGCCTGTCATCAGGCACTAGCTGCCGGTGGTAAGGTGATCTGGTTCGGTAATGGTGGCAGCGCCGCAGATGCACAGCATCTCGCTGCAGAGTTTGTGGTGCGCTATAAAAAAGAGCGCGGGCCACTGGCATCCATTGCTCTGACAACGGATACTTCCATTTTAACCGCGCACTCTAACGACTATCATTTTGATACTGTATTTGAGCGTCAAGTTCAGGCGTTGTGTAAACCACAGGATTTGGTTATTGGCCTGACGACTTCGGGAACCAGCGCTAACATCAATCTTGCGCTCCAAGCGGCCAACGACATCGGTGCTTACACCGTGGCTTTGACTGGCCGTGAAGGCGGCACCGTTAAAGATATTGCTAAACTTCCCATTATCATCAGCAATGATGAGACCGCGCGTATCCAAGAAGCCCACATGTTTATCGGCCACTGGTTGTGTGAAGCCCTAGATATGCTAGTCGCGGAGTAAGCAACATGGATTTAGGTCTGTTAAAACAGCTACACAATGCCAAGGTCTTGGTGGTTGGCGATGTCATGCTTGACCGATACTGGCATGGTGACTCCGGGCGTATTTCCCCTGAAGCGCCGGTACCGGTGGTCAAAGTGAACCAGCTTGAAGACAAAGCCGGTGGCGCTGCCAATGTTGCCAAGAATATCGCGCGCCTTGATGGTCAGGTAGGCCTGCTAGGGCTTATTGGTGAGGATGAAAGTGGTCAAATTCTAGAGCGCATTCTTGCTGATGAACACATTGACTCACAGTTAGTCCATGCTGTGGAATTGCCGACGATAGCCAAGCTCAGGGTGATTAGTCGACACCAGCAAGTGGTGCGCCTAGACCAAGAAGAACAGTTTTCTAAAGAGCATTCGCAGTTATTGTTGAATCGTTTAGAGCGTGTGGTGGGTGACTATGATTTCATTGTTTTCTCAGATTACAACAAAGGCTCATTGACGCTCATTGAGGCCATGATCCGGGTGGCCAAAGACGCGGGAAAAACCGTATTGGTGGACCCTAAGTCGCCGCAGTTAGGTTTATACCGTGGTGCCGACTACATCACGCCTAATTTAAATGAGTTTAAGCTCGCCGGTGGCGATGCCAGCAGCGAGCAGGCATTGACTGATACGGCGCGGGCATTAATAAAAGAGGCGGGAATTGGCGCGATGTTGCTGACTCGCTCAGAACAAGGTATGTCGTTGATTAGTGCCAGCGCTAAACACGACTATCCCGCACAAGTGCAAGAAGTGAGTGATGTCACAGGCGCTGGCGATACCGTAATCGCGACTTTAGCGGTGATGCTCGGGGCAGGAATGCCAGATTCTGATGCGGTAGAGCTGGCCAATTTAGCAGCGGGTATTGCTGTGAGTAAGCTAGGTGCGGCTACCGTGTCGCCTGAGGAACTCAGTGCAAAACTAGGGCAGTACCTGCGTGCGAATGGCGAGCATTACCAAACGCCTTTTGAATCCGTAATCCAGCATATTGAGTTTGCGAAGCAAAATGGTGAGAAAATTGTATTCACCAATGGTTGCTTCGATATCCTCCACGCCGGTCATGTGCGCTATTTGGCACAAGCGAAAGCGATGGGAGACAGGCTCGTTGTTGGCTTAAATACCGATGACTCTATTGCTCGGCTGAAAGGGCCTGAACGTCCTATCAATCCTTTAGCTGAGCGGGCCATGGTATTGAGTGCACTGAACTCTGTGGACTGGGTGATCCCTTTCGGTAAAGAGCACGAGGGCGACACGCCGGCACAACTGATTGAGCAAATCAGCCCGGATATCTTAGTCAAGGGCGGAGACTACAAAGTAGAAGATATTGCAGGGGCCGAACATGTGCTGCGCCATGGCGGCCATGTTGAAGTGCTGGAGTTTCTCGATGGTTGCTCAACTTCCAACGTGATAGAGCGAATTAAAAAAGGACAGTAAAAAAGGAGCTACGGCTCCTTTTTTGATGAGTCAGGTTTAAAAGTTGTATTCAAACTTTAGGTATGCGCTGGTGTCTGTTTCTGAGCCCTCAACGGTATCATTGTTAGCAACAACGCCACCCACAGTGAAACGTCCTTTCATCGCTAAAAAGCGATAGCGAGCTTCCAGCTGCTGGCTATCAATCGGTGTTTTGGTAATGCTATGACCAAGGTCAGGGTTGTTGGGGTAGCGATCACTGTTGTCACTGTTAAAGTCGATTTGGCGCAACTTGACTTGCCAGTCATGACCATTACTTTGTTGGCCTAAAACAGTAAATACCCAAGATTGCGTGTCGTTATCGTAAGCCGAGCCAATAGTCCGCCCCTGATAACGATAGCCGGATAGATAAATAGAGTGCTCATAATAGCAGTTCTCAATATCCGGTGCCTCGGCGGCACAGCTGACGCCAGTATCGATATATTCCAGGTTAAAAGTCAGGTTTTGCGCGAATGCATATGCGCTGGTTTGGGCGCCAAAGACATAGGCTCTGTCTGCCGGTTTAAAGTAACTGCTTGCATCTTCGCCAATTGTGCTGACATACAAGGCATAAGGCTGAGAAAAAAGCGTGTCCGACCAACGCACATCGAGCCCGGCAAGTTGGTTACCGAGTTTGGTCTCCTGCTCAGAGGTACAGCTGTCAGCGCCATTTGCACATTCGGTTTTACCTAAGATCATATCAGCAAAGTCTCCTAACGAGCTTGGCTGGCCTTCACCTGCCCATTGCGCTGACCACGATAAAGCGACTTCAAGTTGTTGTAGCGGGCGGAAATTAACGCGGGTACTCCATAACATCGCATCAGGCTCGACCCGTGTTGACTCAAGTTGCGCCATCTGTGCGGTAAATGACCAAGGACCAATCCAACTTAGCCAGGGCGTTTCAAACGCGGTGGCCTTTTCACGGCTCACACTAATCGCTGGTAGCGGCTTGGCGTTGGTGGACATAATCAAGCTGTTATCAATACCCGGCCCCCAAAACTGCTCAACCGCACCAGCACGAAATATCCAGTTTCCTAAACGATAAGCGATATAACTGTGGTCCAAAGTCTTGTCATCACATTGCTCGAGTGCTTGCTCATTGGCCACAATATCCGCTTGACCTTTATCTTTGATATAACAATTACGTCCGTCTTCACGATGATTAACGGCTAGTTTTGCCGCAAAGTTCTCTCCCAAATAGCTGTAACTTGCAAGCATTTCTGTTTGCTGAGAGTGGCTCATCCCAAAACTGGTGACTGCACGGGGATCGGTGGCTTTAAAGCTATGCACTTGAAAGTTGTGAGGTTGGCCATTTTCGGATTCAAAGCGGTGACGCACGCGCAGTGCCGCATCTTGAAGCTCAGCACTTAATGATGCAACCGGTGCCGCGCGCAACTCGTCGATAAAGCTATTCCACATAAGTGGAAATGTGGTTACCGGGGCTGAGATTACACCGGCATCGGCAAGGCGTTGGATATCTGCACGAAGACCATAATCATCAGGCTTAACCCAAGGCTCAGCAAAAACTGAAGAACTAACTAAACACAAAAAAGTGCATAATGAAGAAGTAGAGAAGCGCACGTTATTAGTCCCTAATACAAAACGAGCGGGTAGTCTACCAAGCTAATAGTGAGTTTGCAGCAGTTGAAATACGCTTTGATAATTTATTAAATATTCAATACAGCGACCGTGAGGGTATCGAAAACTACATCAACCCCCTATATAATGAGGCGATTAACGCAAGCCAGAATGTGGAGTAAATGGAACATTCCGAGCGCATTAGCCCAATAGCACCAACAAGTGTAAAACGGCTGCTATTCATTCCGGTCTCATCCACTGAAGGTATCGGCGAATATATACGTTCTCTAACCCTAGCCCTGAGCTTAAAGCAGCGCTACGCAGATGCTATTGATGTGCATTTTGCTCTTAATCAGCACACCCAGTACGCCAGTACCTGTCCCTTCAATACCACCTTACTGGCGCAGTCGCCGACAAAAGAAAATACGCGTGTGTGTGCGTTAATCCAAGATTATAAGCCCGATGTCGTGATTTTTGATTGTGCTGGAAGAGCATCGCAGATGCGCAGTGCCCGAGCAGCGGGAGCCCAGGTTGTGTTTATTTCTCAGCACGCTAAAAAGCGCGCCAAAGGGCTCAAGCTAAATCGCGTTGATTGTATTGATAAGCACTGGGTGGTGCAGCCAGACTTTTGCATCGAACCACTAAGTTGGTTGGAACGCCTTAAAATTCGCTGTTTCAACTTAGTTGAGCCAATCAACATAGGCCCTTACTTTGCGCTCCCTGATGCTCAATCAACGCGACAAGTAATGGCCGATAGAGGGATTCAAGCGGGTCAATACGTTGTTGTTAACGCCGGCTCAGGCGGGCACCTCAGTGAGCAAGGAGTCTGTGCCGATGTGTTTTATAAGGCTGCACAAGAGTTAAGTGAGCGCTTAAATATCCCGACGGTGGTCGTATTTGGGGCGAATTACCCTGACGCTTTGCCAGTATCGAGCGATCCCTTGGTGCATGTTGTCGGTGGCTTGAGTAATGCTGAGTTTATTGCCTTACTGGCTAATGCTAAAATGGGTCTGCTGAGTGCCGGCGATGCTTTATTACAAGCGATTGCTCTGCAGCTCCCTTGTGTTGCCGCGCCCGTTTCTAAAGATCAGCCCAAGCGCCTAGCAATGTGCTCTGCACAGGGGGTAGTGCATGCTGCGCCGTTAAATCGTGACAAGCTGACTGCACAAGCGGTAGCACTGCTCAATGATGAACAGCAGTGGGCAAGCATACAAAATGCTTTGCAGGGGCGTGCGCAATTGCATAGCCAAGATTTCATTGCCAAGCAATTTCAAGAGTTATTGGCGTTATAGAGCGTTTAGGGTATCGAGGTAAGCTTGCTCTAAGCGTTGCCAATGGTGTTCTTGCCAATGAAAACTGGGCTGTCGAGCGGCTTCTTTAGCGAAACTACGTTGTAAGCGGGCGATATTCTGCTGCTGCCATTGTTGCTTGGGAATGCGCAGCTCGCCACGGTCAAAATCGATAACATGGGCCTGGTTGTCAGCGCCAAACAAAATATTATTAATATTTAAATCGGCATGATACACCCCGGCTTGGTGGAAGCGAGCAAGGGTGGTGCCGATATGGTTTATCAGCGTATCTTCTAAGGGCGCGGCAACTAGCTTTTCACACAAACTTTGCGCCCCTGGTAGTGCCCGGGTGATAATGTCGCCCCGGTAAATTAAGCCGTTGCGACGAATCATGGCAGCTATGGGTTCCACTACAGGCAGACCTTGTTCATGAAGTTGGCAGGTGAGGGCGAACTCTTTGTATACTCGGGTGTTGGTTAAACCAGTATAAAAATACTGATCGCTCAGTACCTTACCGATTAATCCGCCGCGCCAGTAGTGGCGAAGCACTGCCCGTAAATCCTGATGTTCGAAAAAATAGGTGGTTGCTCGGCCGCTTTTTTGTGCATAGACCTTATTTTGCTTTAACCAAAACGTCGGCTCGAACCAATTTTCCTGCACAGATTGCGCTGGGTATTTGTACGTTAATAGCGTGTGCTTGGAAGAAAGTGGGCGAGTATGCATGAGTGTTACAAGGCAAACAAAATAATGGCGCTAGTGTAGCTGCTTTTGGAGTCAGGTTAAACCGCTTCACGCTTGCATTGCGCTGGGGTTGCTTTACCATTTGCGAAGATTAATTGCTATTAGGAAATACCGCGTGCCACTAGAGTCTGTGCAATCCATTTGTATCCTTCGTTTGTCTGCTATTGGCGATGTGTGTCATGCCGTCAGTGCCGTGCAAGCTATTCAAAAAGTGCACCCTAATGCCAAGATTACCTGGGTGATTGGCAAGGTTGAGGCCATGCTGTTGCAAGGATTGCCGGGGGTAGAGCTGGTGGTCTTTGATAAAAAGCAGGGAAGGGCAGCTTTTAAAGCTTTAAAGCAACGCTTCAAAGGCCAGCGCTTTGACGTGTTATTGAACATGCAAGTGGCTTTTAGAGCGGGCTTGGTTAGCCGTTGTATTCCAGCTAAGGTGAAAATCGGCTTCGATAAAGCACGCTCAAAAGAACTGCACAGCTTATTCATTAATAAACGCATCGACGCTAAGAATGAACCTCATGTGCTCGAAGGCTTTATGCAATTTGCCGAGCAATTAGGGGTGCAAGATTTTACCCCGCAGTGGCAGTTGCCCTTGAGCGGGGCAGATAAAGCCAAAGCCGTTGAGCTGGTGGGTGATAATGGCGATCCGCTATTAGTGATCAGCCCTGCGGCAAGTAAAGCAGAGCGTAATTGGCTACCCGAGCGTTATGCTGCTGTTGCCAAGTATGCGGCGAGTAAAGGTTTCAAGGTGGCACTCACCGGCGGTCCGACCGACATGGAGCGCGCTTTAGCTGCTGATATTATCAGCCAGTGCGATTTTGAGGTGAATAACTTGGTGGGCCAAACCTCGCTTAAAGAGCTGACCTGCGTATTGGCTTTGGCCACTGTGGTACTGGCTCCCGATACCGGTCCGGCGCATATGGCAACGACTCAAGGCACACCCGTTATTGGCTTATATGCGCACTCAAACCCGAAGCGCACCGGGCCTTATCTGTCGCAGCAGTACGTAGTGGAAAGCTATTTTGACGCAGTTAAAGAACAGCATGGTAAGCCTGCTGAGCAGTTACCTTGGGGCACGCGAGTTAAAGGTGAGCTAATGCATCGCATTAGTGTTGAAGCTGTGACCGCGATGTTTGATAAAGTTGTACACGAGCACCGATTATGAGTAATAAAGCCGTTTTTCTAGATCGCGATGGCGTTATTAATGTCGACCATGCGTATGTCCACAAACCCGAAGATTTTGAGTTTATTGCGGGCGTGTTTGCCGCCTGTCGCAGTTTTCAACAGCGTGGCTATCGACTGATTATTGTCACGAATCAATCGGGTATTGCCCGTGGCTATTACAGTGAACAACAATTTGCTGAACTTACTACCTGGATGAAAGAGCAGTTTTTACAGCACGATGTGCGCATTGATGAGGTGTATTACTGTCCTCATCACCCCACTAAGGGGATAGGCGACTACCGCCAGCAGTGTGCCTGTCGTAAGCCTGAACCGGGCATGTTGCAACGCGGCATTGCTGCGTTTAACCTCGACCCCGAGCATTGTGTCATGGTCGGTGACAAACATGGCGATATCCAAGCTGCACAGCGCTGTGGCATTGGCACTAAAGTGTTGGTGCGTAGCGGCCAAAAGTTTGACCAAAAGGCGCAAAGTGATGCCGATTACACCTGCGACGCGCTCGCTGATGTGCCTGCACTGCTGTGAGGGAATCTTTACATCCGGGATGGGTTACCACGCTGTGCTGTGGTCCAACCGCGTGTACAAACAATGCAATTGTACGTGTAACCTTTTACAATACCCCTAACTTTGTTTAACAAGCGAACCTACCCACGTCTTTGACGTAGCATGGGTCCCCCGTTCAAGTATTGGAGAAATCTATGAGAGCCTCTGCGTTTTATACTCAACTGCAAGCGCAAATCGAGCAAGTCAAAGCCGATGGCCTATACAAAAGCGAGCGCATTATTACCTCGCAGCAACAGGCTGAAATTGACGTTGCCAGCGGCGATAAAGTGATTAACTTTTGTGCCAATAACTACCTTGGTTTAGCGAATCATCCAGAGCTTATTAAAGCAGCGCAACAAGGCTTGAACGACCATGGTTTCGGTGTTGCTTCCGTGCGTTTTATCTGTGGTACGCAAGATATTCACAAAACCCTTGAAAGTAAAATCAGTGACTTTTTACAAACCGAAGACACCATTCTTTACTCTTCTTGTTTTGACGCTAATGCCGGTCTTTTTGAGACCATTCTTGGCCCTGAAGACGCCATTATTTCCGATGCCCTAAACCATGCCTCAATTATCGACGGTGTGCGTCTATGTAAAGCAAAGCGTTTCCGCTATGCCAACAATGATATGGCCGACCTTGAGCAGCAACTGATTGCTGCTGATGAAGCAGGCGCTAAAACCAAGCTGATTGCCACTGACGGCGTGTTCTCGATGGATGGCGTAATTTGTAACCTTGAAGCGCTGTGTGATTTGGCTGATAAGTACGATGCTCTCGTTATGGTCGATGACTCTCATGCTGTAGGCTTTGTTGGTGAAAACGGCCGTGGTACGCCTGAGTACTGTGGCGTGTTAGACCGTGTCGATATTATCACTGGCACCCTAGGTAAGGCCTTAGGCGGCGCATCAGGCGGTTATACCTCAGGTAAGAAAGAAATCGTCGAGTGGCTACGCCAACGCTCACGTCCTTATTTGTTCTCGAACTCGCTGGCACCATCCATTGTGACTGCGTCAATAAAAGTGCTGGATATGCTGGCTGATGGCAAAGAGTTGCGCGATACTTTATGGTCCAATGCGGCTTACTTCCGCGAGCAAATGGAAGCGGCGGGTTTCACTTGTGCTGGTAAAGATCATGCCATTATTCCGGTGATGTTAGGAGATGCCAAGCTCGCTGGGCAAATGGCCGATAAACTACTGGCTGAAGGCATTTATGTCACCGGGTTCTCATTCCCAGTGGTGCCAAAAGGGCAGGCGCGTATTCGTACCCAAATCTCTGCTGCGCACAGCAAAGCGCAACTCGACAAAGCCATTGATGCCTTTATTCGTATCGGCAAAGAGTTGGGCGTAATTTAGGAGCGCAGTGATGAAAGCATTATCAAAATTAAAGGCTGAAACCGGGATTTGGATGACTGATGCGCCAAAACCGGAAGTGGGCCACAACGATTTATTGATTAAAATTCGTAAAACCGCTATTTGCGGCACCGATGTGCATATTTACAACTGGGATGAGTGGGCGCAAAACACCATTCCAGTGCCTATGGTGGTAGGTCATGAGTATGTCGGTGAGGTTGTCGATATGGGCCAGGAAGTACGTGGCTTTGAAGTCGGCGACCGGGTTTCTGGTGAAGGTCATATTACCTGTGGTCATTGCCGTAATTGTCGTGCCGGGCGTGTACATTTGTGTCGTAATACCACAGGTGTGGGCGTTAACCGTGAAGGCAGCTTTGCGGAATACTTGGTTATTCCGGCGTTCAATGCCTTTAAGATCCCCGATAATATCTCCGATGAGCTGGCCTCTATTTTTGACCCGTTTGGCAACGCTGTACACACTGCTTTGTCGTTCGATTTGGTCGGTGAAGATGTATTGATCACCGGCGCAGGCCCGATTGGTATTATGGCTGCAGCTGTAGCTAAGCACGTTGGCGCACGCAATGTGGTGATCACCGACATCAACGAGTACCGCCTTGATTTGGCCCGTAAGATGGGCGCCACACGGGCCGTTAACGTCAGTGAAGAAAAGCTCGAAGACGTGATGACAGAGTTGGGGATGACAGAGGGCTTTGATGTTGGCTTAGAGATGTCAGGGGTGCCGGTGGCATTCAACTCTATGCTTGATAACATGAACCATGGCGGCAAGATAGCCATGCTGGGTATTCCACCTTCAGATATGGCTGTAGACTGGAACCAAGTTATTTTCAAAGGCTTGGTAATCAAGGGAATTTATGGCCGTGAGATGTTTGAAACTTGGTACAAAATGGCCAGCTTGATTCAGTCAGGTCTTGATATTTCCCCTGTGATCACTCATCAATTCAATATCGATGACTTTCAGCAAGGTTTCGACACGATGTTGTCGGGGCAGTCAGGGAAAGTTATCCTCGATTGGCAATAAGTAGCCTATGAAGGCGGCTTAGCCGCCTTTTCAGTGTTTAGTAAATTTGGAGTCCCATGGCTTTTAAACATATCTCGGTGTCGCAGACACATGAATTACTAAACGACGATAATGTCGTTATTGCTGATATACGTGACCCGAACAGTTTCGCAAGCGGCCATATCCCTGGTTCCGAGCATTTGAGTAATAGTAATATCGGTGAGTTCATGCTGCATAAGGAGTATGAGCAACCTATTATTATTGTGTGTTACCACGGTATTAGCTCGCAAGGCGCTGCTGGTTACTTAGCTGAGCAAGGGTTTGATGACGTATACAGTATGGATGGCGGCTTTGACGCCTGGGCGAAGCAATTTCCACAATCGGTTGAAAAATGATTGAACTAGGGAGCACCAATAACGTGCGTGCTGCTCAAGGGTTTATTGATTACTTGAGTACTCAAGGGCTGCATGGCGAGCTCAAACCTGCACAGCAGGGGCATGTGATTATTGCTGTTGATCCGGAGCATTTTCATGCTGTTCAGCCGTTATGGAATGAGTTTAAAACCGAGCCGAACCATCCGCGATACAGTGATGCCGCATGGCAAAGCGGGCGTACCGATTCAGGCTTGGTTTACAGCGGCAATAAGCTTAATTTGTGGCAACGCTTTAACGGGCTAAGTTTATTGGTTAAAAGCGTCAGTATTATCAGTGTGATTATCTATGCGCTGTTTTTATTGGGCCAGTTTAGCCATATATTCCCATTGTTACAGTTTAAAGCATCGCAGCCGCTCTCTTGGGTAACGCCAGCTGTCGTTCATTTCTCTGCAATTCATTTGATATTTAATGTGCTGTGGTGGTTGACCTTAGGGCCGGCTATCGAACGCCAGACATCGAAACTCACTTTATTGAGTGTGTTTTTACTTGGCTCTTTGGCCAGCGCGTGGGCGCAATATACTATGGTCGGCCCTAATTTCGGTGGTCTCTCAGGTGTTGTGTATGCGCAGGTAGGGTTTTGTTGGATTTATCCTTTGCTAGAGAAAACTAAACCGATGATGACCAAGGCGATGATTGGTTTTCTGCTACTGTGGCTAGTTTTTGGTTTTACCGATACTTTCTTTATGCCTATGGCCAACTGGGCGCATTTAGGCGGTTTAGTCAGCGGTATCGTGTTAGCGCTGGTGATGGCCTTTGGAAGTAATAAAAAAGCGGCTTAAACCGCTTTTTTTTCTCGTGATGTTAGTGATAAAGGTATTTGGTAAACAGTACATCGCGAATAATATCTTTACCGGTTTCCTGCTTTAGTAAGGTTTTAAGCCGTTCGATGCATTTCTGTCTTATCTCTTCGCGGCCCGTTAAACTTTTGATTTTATCCTCTGGCTCTTGCGATAAGATTTCAACAATGGCGTCACGCAGCAGTGGCATGTGATGTTCAACCACTGAAATATTGCCAACATCTTCTAACATCAGATCGACAGTCACTCGCACATAGCCGAGCTTCTTACTTGATTGGCTAATGTAGTTCGCGACGATATCAGGCTCAAAGCCATAATAACCAACATCTCCCGCCGCCTTTGCGGGGCTGAACATGAGCAGAGTAAAGGCACTGACAAGTAATAGTTTGAGCGCTCGAGGCATAATAATTAGTGTGCTAGTTTTCATCAAGTTATCCATATTTTAGCGCGCTTAGCGATTTATCGTCCAGATTTATTAGTAAAGGGGTTACTGTGCTCTGTGAGAGCTTTTGCCATTAGTGTAGCAGTGGTATGATCGAAGCAATAGTCGAATCAAGGTAGTATGTTTTGCCTGCACACCCTATACCTCTTCGCGCGCAGTGGATAAGCATCGAGCACGCTAAGGTGACTGACACACTAGCCGATTGGCTACTGGAGCCTGGCTCGCTAACGAAGCGTTTAAAATCACAATGCCAACAATTTGCGGTGGAAGTTCTAAGTGAAAAAGTGGTAGCTAGTCGCTTTTGCGATCACGCTGTTTTTAAGCCTCCCAGTACGAATGTGCGTGTGCGTGAAGTGTTGCTGTTTTGCGATAATGAACCTATGGTCTATGCGCAAACCTGGCTTCCTGAACAGCAGTCGCAGCAAGGGGTTGATTTGGCCCATTTGGGCAATAACCCATTGGGCGAAGTGATTTTCCAAGACCCGCAAATCCAACGAGTAGGTATGGAGGTGGCTGATTTCGCTGACAGTCAGAGTCTGGCTGAGCTTACACACTCGTTAAAGCTGCCTAGTGAGCCGCTATGGGGACGCCGTAGTTGCTTCAATTTAACGAACCAACAAATAATGGTGTGCGAGATCTTTTTACCCGGAGCCTATCCTTACCTATGAAACTAGCACCACTTAAGGCGATGCATTGGCCTTACTATAAGCAATTGATGCGTATTGATAAGCCTATCGGCACCTTGCTACTGCTGTGGCCCACTTTTTGGGCTTTGTGGCTTGCTGGTGCAGATTGGCCGCCGGTGAGTCTCGCGGTCATTTTTGCCTTGGGGGTGTTGGTTATGCGTAGCGCAGGGTGCGTGATCAATGACTTTGCCGATCGTAATGTTGATGGTGCGGTGCAGCGCACTCAACAGCGCCCTCTGGCAGCAGGAACCGTGAGTGCCGGTGAGGCGCTGAGCTTATTCGCTTTGCTGGTGGTTATGGCTTTTGCGCTCGTGTTATTACTTAATTGGCAGACGATATTACTGTCATTTGGTGCGCTTGCCTTGGCTGCGTGTTATCCCTTTATGAAACGCTATACCCATTTACCCCAAGTGGTGTTAGGAGCTGCGTTTAGCTGGGCAATTCCAATGGCTTACATGGCCACTATCGAAGCGCTGCCAATATATGCATGGTTACTGTTTTTTGCCAATGTAGTGTGGACTGTGGCGTATGACACTTTATATGCGATGGTGGATAGGGATGATGATGTTAAAATAGGAATAAAATCCACCGCTATCTTATTTGGTCGTTACGACCTTCTGGCGGTGGCTTTATTGGATGCCACCTTTATTGCACTGTTGGCCTATATCGGCTTGGATATGCAACTCTTTTGGCCATTTTGGCTTGGTCTCAGTATTGCTACTATACTGTTGGTGCGACAGCTTTACTTGTGTCGCCACCGAGAGCGAGCCGCGTGTTTCAATGCATTTTTGAATAACCACTATGTCGGCCTAGCCATTTTCATTGGTATTGCCGTTAGCTTGCTTTAATTCGGCGGGTCAACAAAGCCGGCGACAGAATTATTCTTGCGAAACCAGCCCGCGATAGAGAAGCGCGACTGCTTTGCTGGCAATACCTCGTGCATAAATAGCTCACTTTCAAACACAACCAGTGTGCCACAGCGAGGGGCTACGCGCCGGGCCACTAATTTGGAGCGCGGTTGATAGATCACTAACTCGCCTCCCTCATCAGGGGTGTTTAGGTAGCAAACCGTAGTAAATACACGGTTCGAGCGCCCCTTAAAAGCATCATAATGCTTTTTATAGAAGTCCCCAGGCTGATAATGGGCAAAGTGGCATTCATAATCGAACAGGCCAAGGAAAAAATGTCGGTTAATGTGCAGGCGCAATGCTTCCATTAAAGCTAGGTAGTCTTGCTCTGCTTGCGAGTGTCCGCTAAACCACAAAGTTTTGTCTTTTCTTATTTGCTCGTTATGTTGAAACTCTTGGCGGCGGCCAATTCCAGCTGGTGAAAAGGCATCGTATTGTTGTTGCGCTGTATTCAGGAGCTGGCTTGTTAAAGAGCTCGGTAATGCCTGTTCAATCACTGCATAACCGTGCTGATGCACATCATCGATGATCTGTGCAAATAATGGTTCTTGATTCACATGAGGAAATTCAAGTTAAAAGGTGGCTTAGTATACCCTTGAAATGACAAAGCTCTACTGTTTATTGGTGTAAATGTGGGCACATTGATAGATAAGCCTCGACCGCTTGGTCTTGGCTGCTATTTTTTAATGGTTTGGCACTTAAGGAGTGGCAGTAATACTCGCTCAAGTTTGAGCGAGTAGGTAGGTGTTTACTTAGAAGCTGCGAAGAGTTAAGCACTTAAGTGCCGAGCGCTGGCAACTTGTTCAATCACATCTAATAGTTGAATAATGTGCTGTTGCTGCTCCAATTGCTCTTGGGTTTTGACGATTAAACGTGAGTGCGCTTCATCACTGGCTTGTAGACATATAAGGTCATCGTGGTTGTTGATAGCATTTGTATGTTCAATACCGCCAATGGCAATGCTTTGCCCGTTGGTCACCGCGTTTATCACTTCTTCTAAGCTACCTAAACGCAGGCCATTGCCTTTGCGCAGTACGTCGGCAGCCTCTTTTATCATGCTTTGCACATGTTGGCTTTGCGAAAAACAACCAAACAGCGGATAGGCATCAAGGTCATGTAAGGTGACGCTGGCTTTGTGTGCTAAAGGGTGGTTGCGACTTGCAAAGAGTACGAGCTGATCCGGTAGATGGATATCGCTGCCACCGAGGCAGGCGTTTTCTTCACTGACAAAAATATCAATTTCGCCTCGTTTCAGACGAGAATGTAACTCTTGCTGATCTTGTAGCTGCATCTCGATTTTCACTTCGGGATGCTGTGCCATAAACTGACCGCAAGACATGGGCACAATGGAGCTCGCAGAGCTGGTATAGCCAATTACAACACGGTTTTCACTTTTGCCACTGAGTTTGTCGAGTAATTGTTTGGTACGTGCATATTCATCTAGGGTATTTTGGCAAAAACGTAAAAAAACTTCGCCTTCCTTCGTTAATATGACTGAGCGTGTAGAGCGTGATACTAGTTGATGACCAACTTCCTCTTCCAAAGTTTGAATGCTTCGTGTTAATGCGGAGGTACTAATGTTGGTTTTTTCTGCCGCTTGGCGAAAATGGCGCAAAGAGCCAAGGGCGAGGAATTGTTTAAGTTGTTCGAATCTCACTTTTAATTCCTTTTAAGTAAGTTATTAGGTGTATGGATTGGGGTTAATCCTCCTCAATACTAGTACATTGTACCTGAAATAAAAAGATGTCTTTTGTAACAAATTTTTCAAGTTCATCGTGGGGTTAATTAATAAAAATCATTAGTCGGGGTAGCGATTTTTTATAGCAATGAATTCATCAATATTTTTGATCATTAATTCGACTAAAGTCGGGTCGAAATGATGTCCTTTTTGTTGTTCTATAAAGTCTATTATATCCTCCATAGGCCAAGCCTTTTTATAACAGCGTTCGCTCCCCAGTGCGTCAAATACGTCTGCCAGAGCCGTAATTCTGCCAACAATGTGAATGGTCTCTTTGGCAAGGCCTTTAGGGTATCCAGAGCCATCCCATTTTTCATGGTGTTGGCCAGCGATTATTGCACCACATTGTAAAATTTCGTTACTGGATCTGTGGAGTATTTCGTAACCTACTTGTGCATGTTGTTGCATTATTTCCCATTCTTGATCATTGAGCTTTCCGGGCTTATTTAAAATATGATCCGGGATGCTGATTTTGCCAATATCATGTAACGGTGATGCCAGTTTAAGTACTTCAGCTTGATAATCACTTAAGCCATAAAGTGTTGCCAATAGATAACTGTAATTAGCCACCCTTTTTACATGAGAACCGGTCTCTTTCGAGCGTTTTTCCACGGCTTCACCGAGAATATACGAAAGCTCTTTTTGCGACTCTCTTACCGTTTCCCGTAATTTTAAGTTGTTGTAAGCCAGCGCTACGTTATTGGCGAAAAACTCTAGTAATTGATGTTCGTGAGTATTCAAGTGGGCGCCGCGATCTACATATAGCATGGTCTCCATGCCATTTTGACCTGGGAAGTAACCGACATAGTTACTATCATTTTTTATTGAACGTTTGCGCTGGTGAGCACTGTGAAAATCTTGGCGCACATTGTGTGGTAGTTTACTAATGTCTGACTCGGGAGGGTGTCCTGAAGCCGCGAGCAATTTAAACTCAGTATCTTCTTGGTTGCTGCTGTAGGTCACCGCAGCACAGTATAGCTCGGCATCTTCTAGGCCCAGTATATGGGAAATGTTATTGAGCACCACGGACGCAAATTGGTGGATGCTGTCACACTTGAGAAACACCGTAGAGGCGTTGATAATGCGTTCTAACCCTTGTTTCTGCCGGTTAATCAATTGAATATCGCGATATCCGCGCAGCGCCGAATAAACCAACGTTTTGAGTTTTATAGCGGTAAGCTCAGTTTTATTTTTGTAGTCGTTAATGTCGTAGTCGCGGATAATCGACTCTTCGGGAGCTTCTCCTGGTTGCCCAGTGCGTAAAATAAGACGGATATCATGGTTATCAATTTGCTCGCGAATATGCTTTATGAGCATCAATCCGGCGTGATTGGTTTCCATAACCACATCGACTAGCGCGACAGCGAAAGTGCTATCTTGTTCCAGTAATTCGATAGCTTCTTGTGCTGAATAGACGTGTGTTAATTCTACATAGCGATGCTCGAACTCAAAGTTAGAGAGCACTAACCGAGTGACATGGTGAATATCTTGGTCGTCATCAACAACAAGTACACGCCAAGGCGGTAAACTAGTTTCTGTTGTTTGTGTTTCTGCATCATCGACTTCACTAAAAAGATACTCACTCACACTGGGTTCCACCATCTCAGGTCAATGTAACCTGAGTATAGGTGAGATTTATTTCTCTGGTGAGTGAGAATGTTTTCCTATGCTTTCTAATTCAATGGCAATCGCATCACAGGAAATATGTATTTCGTATAAAGAGGTGAGCAAAGAGATCATAAGTGCCACTAAGCTTATGCCAAATAAGGCCGTGCCTAGAGGGGTAAATTCAACAAATAACGCAAACATCGCTAGGGTACACAGTAAAAACGACGCTACCCCCCAAAATTGCATACTGCGGATAAGTCGAATTCGCTTCTTTAAGTTTAATATTTGCTCAATCACGAAGGGCCGGATTTGCTCGCCTTCGCGGGCATTAAGTTCGCGGATCAGTTGTGCCAGTACGAGAAAACGATTGGTGTAGGCTAAGAGGAGAAGAGAAATCGCTGGAAAAAGCAGTGCAGGGGTGGTTAATGTCATCATTTTTTCCAATTTTTATGTGTATAATTAGGGAATGTTAACTATGGGCTAGACATTTTTACAAATAACGGGCTTAATGTTAACAATTTGCCGCTCGCCAATTCAAAAGCTAAGGCAAAAGACAAGATTAATCAAGAATATGCGTATGCGTAGAGGGCTCGTGTCGGTGATACGGTGCCGCACGTTGATGCAAAGGGGGAGAGATGGCTATCAACAGTGGTGAATACCATCACAATGAAGTAACGGATAAATTAGCAAGTGACTTCGCACAACGTTGTGCTGATTTGTTCAATGTTGAGCCAGAGCAGTTAAATCAAGCCTTGGCGGCTTCATCCAGTGATCAACAAGTAAATCAACTTGCCGCGCAATTAAGTCAGCAGCTGAGCATTGCTCTCGTTGCAGCGCAGCTGGGTCGTGGTGGAGATAGCGCAGAGCTAGACGAATTGCGTAACGAGCTCAGTGCTATTAAAGAGCGCTATGCCAAACAGAATCGTCAGTTACTAGAAGCGCAGCAGGAAAATGCGCAGTATGCCGATGAGCATGTTCAGCTTAAGCAAAAACAACATGAACTGGCGGCGTTAAAGCATCGTTTAACGGAGCTTGAGAGCGATAATTACAATTCGCAAAGTGAGCGCCAAGAGTTATTGGATGCCGTAACAGCGTTGCGAGAGGAAAAAACACGGTTGGAGCAAGACAACCAATCGTTGAAGCAGGCGCTTGAGAGCCAACGTCAAAGCAATATGGCGTGGCAAGAAAAACTGCAAGAAGTGTCTTCGCAACAGCAAGGTAACGAGCAGCTCGAACAACAGCTTACTGATCTGCAAAAAGAAAATGAAGCCGTTGCAGAGCAACTTGCTCACTACGAACAGCTTGTTAGCCGTCAGAATCAGCAACTCTCGGAGCTGTCTGAAAAGCTCAATGAAACAGAGCAGCAAGGTGAAAATCACCAGCTTACTGTTGAGCGCTTACAGCAACTAGGTGAGCAGCTACGTGAACAGCTCAGCGAGGAACAAGCTGCGGTTGCTCAACATAAGGAAGAAAATCAGCAACTCATCGAACGTTTAGAGCGCCAAGATGCGAGTAGCGGCGATATGGCTCAGCAAATTGAGCAGTCGCAGCAGAAAATAGAGCAACTTACGGCACAGCTGGGCACCATTGATGAGTTAAAGCAGCAAATGCAAGCGCAAAGCGAGCAGCATGAGCAAGCTCTGCAAGAACAAGCGCAACAGCAACAAGCTCAATTTGAGCAGCAGCAGCAACAGTGGCAGGCGCGGTTAGAGGAATTAGAGCAGGGCTTAGCTGAGAAGCAATCGCAAACCGAAGAACTGGATCAACAGAAGCAATCGCTTGCTGAAGAGCTTGAGCAACATAAAGTACGTTGTGAGCAAGAAGAGCAAGAAATTGAAGAGCTGAAGAAGCAAATTCAAGAGCTTACCAATCGCCATCGCGATGAGCGAGAGCGTAATGAGAGCTTGCGTTCACGTATAGATAATGATTCACGACAAGCTCGTCAAGCTTTTGATAGCTTACGCTCTGAGCATATCGAACTCAAAGATGAGCTAGAGCAAGCACAAGAGAAAATGATGGAATACAAATTGAAATTTGACTACGCCCAGAAGCAGCTGCAAAGCGATTCGTAGTGGATTTCAAGTGGGTTAAGGTCTTCGACGCTGAGCACGGCGTCGAGGCCAATATCATTAAAGGTCGCCTACAACATGCTGGTATCGAAAGTCGTTTGACCGGCGAGGCTCTGCAAGGGGCCTTGGGAGAGATCCCTTTCATAGAGGCTGGCGTTGGTGTGTGGGTGTACGATATAAAACTGTCCGCCGCCCAACAAATCTTGTTAGAATATCGACAATCGAAAACATCCGCGCAGAAGTGGCAATGCCACCATTGTCAGCAGTCGAACCCTGCAAGCTTTGATCTGTGTTGGTCCTGCATGAAAGAAAAACATGAACAAGCCCAATAACTTTCAGCGTATTCGTGAGTTGAATACGGTGCAAAAAGCTGCGTTAGCGGCAGCCTTAATGGAACGTATGCTTCCTAACTACTCGCTATTCAGTGATGCACTTGAATTTGGAGATCCCGCAGTACTCAAAAATGCACTCGCTTTATGTTGGGAAAAAATTCTTTTACCAAAAAGTAAGATTAGTATCGAAAAGTTAGTCGAGAAAGTTGAGCCAAATGTGCCAGAAGTGTCTGATTTTGATGTCTTCGGTGTATATCCAGCTATCGATGCGGCAACCGCGCTGCTAACGCTCTTGCATGGCATTCAAAGCAAGGATGAGCAAGAGTACGTCAACGTATGCAAGATTGCTCAAGGTACAGTAGCACGATTGATTGAGTATCAGTTTGAGCTGGACGAGCAACCTTATCAAGCCAAAGATGTAAACCAACACCCATTAATGGAATACGAGGTTGGGGTGCTAAGCGAGTTAATTGACTTTGTCTCGGCCTTGAATCGCATTGATAAAGACAATGTTAAAGCTTTGCGCCATCTTGCGCTAGAGGATGGGCACACTAACATTGGTGTAGAGATTTAGCCCAACGCCACATATCACATGCGCTGGTATAAGCGTCCCCAAGCTTGCCCAGCGCGTTTTTCCTTTCGTAACTGCCAGTTATCAGGGGCAGTGAAGTCGGCGTTATTCGCCTCCACTTCCACATAAACTAAAGCATCGTCAGCTAGCCAACCATTTTCTTCCAAGGCTTGGGCACATTTATATGCGAGTCCCTTATTAAAAGGTGGGTCAATAAAAGCAATATCATACGCCGCACTGCTTGGTTGAGCTAACAGAGTTAACGCATCCCCTTGTTGTACACTCACGTTTAGCATGTTAAAGAGTGCCGCGTTATCGTGTAGTTGTTGCGCCGCTTTAGGCTCCAACTCAAACAGAGTCACTTGTTTGGCAAATCGTGATTGGGCTTCAAACCCTAGGCTGCCGGCACCTGCAAAGCAGTCTAATACCTGGGCATCACGAATATCCATCATGAGCCAATTAAAAACGGTTTCTTTTACGCGATCTGTGGTTGGTCTTAGGCCTTCAATATCATGTACTGGTAACTTTCTGCCTCTATGTTGACCACCAATAATGCGTATTTGCCCTGTTTTTGTTGTGCGTTTATGCGCGGGTTTTGCGGCTTTTCTATTGATGGACATGCATTTACTCACTATATGCTTTTTCCACAGGCTGGGAAAATGGTAATATAACGCGCAATTATAAATAATATTTGTGGCTAACGACAGCTGCTTTAAAAGGCGAGTGCATCGCCATGACTGGAAATATGGTTTCATACAATGGCTAAAAAAAGTAAGTTTCTGTCCTGGTTTGGATTAGGTAAAAAAGAAGAGCAAGCAAAACAAGAAGAACAGGAACGTCTTGCAAAAGAGCAGGCTGAGCGTGAACAGCAGGAGCGTTTAGCTAAAGAACAGGCCGAACGTGAACAGCAAGAGCGCTTAGCTAAAGAACAAGCTGAGCGTGAAGAGCAGGAGCGCTTAGCGAAAGAACAAGCAGAACGTGAAGAGCAGGAACGTTTAGCGAAAGAACAAGCAGAACGTGAAGAGCAGGAGCGTTTAGCTAAAGAACAAGCCGAGCGTGAACAGCAGGAACATTTAGCGAAAGAACAAGCAGAACGTGAACAGCAGGAACGTTTAGCGAAAGAGCGAGCCGAGCGTGAACAGCAGGAGCGCCTAGCTAAAGAACAAGCCGAGCGTGAAGAGCAGGAGCGCTTAGCGAAAGAGCAGGCAGAACGTGAACAGCAGGAGCGTTTAGCGAAAGAGCAGGCCGAACGTGAAGAGCAGGAACGTTTAGCGAAAGAACAAGCCGAGCGTGAAGAGCAGGAACGTTTAGCGAAAGAACAAGCCGAGCGTGAACAGCAGGAGCGTTTAGCGAAAGAACAGGCAGAACGTGAAGAGCAGGAACGTTTAGCGAAAGAGCAAGCCGAGCGTGAACAGCAGGAGCGCCTAGCGAAAGAACAAGCCGAGCGTGAAGAGCAGGAGCGCTTAGCGAAAGAGAAAGCAGAGCGTGAAGAACAAGAACGCCTCGCCCAAGAGCAGGCAGAAAAAACGGCTGTAGTTGAGAAAAAGCCAGGATTCTTCTCACGACTCAAAAAAGGACTATTAAAAACTAAGTCAAACATCGGTTCCGGTTTTGCGTCTATATTTAGCGGCAAAAAAATTGACGATGAATTATTCGAAGAGTTAGAAACACAATTACTAACAGCCGATGTCGGTGTTGATACCACCGTGAAGTTGATTGATAGCCTTACCGATGCAGCAGATCGCAAGCAGCTCAAAGATGGCGAGGCGTTATATGAGCTACTGAAGCAAGAGATGGCAACAATGTTGGCAAGTGCTGAACAGCCATTAAACCTTGAGGGCAAAGATGGACCGTTTGTCATACTTATGGTCGGTGTTAACGGTGTCGGTAAAACCACCACCATAGGTAAGCTTGCTAAACAGTATCAACAACAAGGGAAGTCGGTAATGCTTGCCGCAGGGGATACCTTCCGCGCCGCAGCGGTGGAACAACTGCAGGTGTGGGGAGAGCGTAATGATATTCCCGTTATCGCGCAGCATACTGGAGCTGATAGCGCTTCTGTGGTCTTTGATGCTTTCCAAGCTGCAAAAGCGCGCAATGTTGATGTGCTGATTGCTGACACCGCCGGGCGCTTGCAAAATAAAGATAATCTAATGCAAGAGCTTGAAAAAATAGCGCGAGTGATGAAAAAAATAGACCCTGAAGCGCCCCATGAAGTGATGTTGACGATTGATGCGGGAACAGGTCAAAATGCGATAAGCCAAGTAAAACTATTTGATCAGGCCGTTGGTTTGACCGGGATCACTTTGACTAAACTAGATGGTACGGCGAAAGGGGGAGTCATATTCGCCATAGCCGATCAGTTTAAAACACCTATTCGTTATATTGGTGTGGGTGAAAGCATCGATGACTTGCGCACTTTCAAAAGTGATGACTTTATAGAGGCGCTGTTTAGCAACGAACAATAATTACCCTAACATTGGGAAATAATAACAATGATAAAGTTCCAAGAGGTCAGTAAAACCTATCCGGGGGGGCATCGAGCCTTAGAGAAAATCAGCTTTCATATCGAAAAAGGAGAGTTGGCTTTTCTCACCGGGCACAGTGGCGCCGGTAAGAGTACACTGCTTAAGCTTATTAGCTTAATGGAGCGCCCTTCAGCTGGTAAAGTCGCCATTAATGGCGTAGACCTCGCTGCTATCAAAGCAAAGCAAATTCCATTTGTGCGCCGCGATATAGGTATTATTTTTCAAAATCATCGACTTCTTGAACGTTACTCCGTTTTTGATAATGTCGCGTTACCGCTGATTATTGAAGGGGCCCATCGCAAACAATTAGAAAAGCGTGTCTATGCTGCGTTGGATAAAGTGGGGCTCAGTGATAAAGCCCGCTGTAACCCAACAACTCTCTCTGGGGGTGAACAACAACGGGTGGGCATAGCCCGCGCAATCGTTAACTCCCCACCTTTGTTGCTCGCGGATGAGCCCACGGGTAACTTAGACCCTGAGTTATCGATGGAAATTCTGCAATTATTTGAAGACTTTAACCGCCATGGTACTTCTGTGCTTATCGCCACTCACGACCTTGGTTTAATAGCGCGGATGAAATATCGTAGCCTGACGCTTAAAGAAGGCCGTCTGCTCAGTGATCCACTGGCTCAGGAGGCGCTCTCATGAGTCTATTATTTAAAGGTCGGGAAACTGATTATCAGCGCAAAGGCCACTCGCCCGTTGCACGCATGTACTTCGGTATTATTAATACGATTCGTCAAGGGGTGCAGAGCTTAGGGGAGATGTGGCGTACACCCACCGCATCAATGATGACAATCCTCGTACTGGGACTAAGTTTAACCTTACCTTCTACTTTGTACTTAGTCGTTAAAAATGTACAGAAAGTCAGTAGTGGCTTTGATAATGCAGCGGAGATTTCCTTATTTGTTAAAGAACAAATGTCGGAGCAACAAACACAAAGTTTGGTAAAACGTTTGGCGCTCTATAAAGAAGTTGAAGAAGTGCGCTTTATTAGCAAGCGCCAAGCGCTAGAAGAATTTAAACAGGTGTCTGGCTTTGCTAATGCGTTAGATTATTTGGATGACAACCCTTTGCCTGATGTGGTGCTGGTCACTCCGGGTGAACGCTACCGTAATGCAGATGCTGCTAATGCGCTACTAGATAAATTACAACAAGAGCGAGAGGTCGACTTTGGTAAGTTGGATATCGAGTGGCTGGAGCGTCTAAATGCAATTTTGAATCTTCTCAAGGAAAGCGTGATCACTATTGCCCTATTATTACTCACTTCTGTCATTCTTATTATTGGCAATACCATTCGTTTGTCTATTATTGATAAGCGCAGTGAAATTCAAGTAATGAAGTTAGTTGGTGCTACCAACGGCTTTATTCAAGCTCCGTTCTTATGGACAGGCATCTGGTATGGCATTATTGGCGGCTTTGTGGCGCTAATTTGCAACCTGCTGATGATGTGGTGGTTAGAGTCGGCCGTTGTGCAAGTGACCGGAATATATCAGTCGAACTTCATTCTAGAAGGGCTCGATGCGAACGAGTTCCTCGTTCTTATTGGCCTAGCGGTGATCTTAGGATTTAGTGGTTCGTACTTATCTGTGCGTCGGTACATTAAGGAAATTGAACCGGATAAAGTTTAATGGGCTGGCACTGCTTGTAAGCACGCTTGTTTCATCAAGTGATGCTCACAGCTTTGCTTGTGGCAAGTGCGTGAGGCGGTGCTATAGTTCACTTCTAATTCAGGGCTTCTTTGCTAGGTTGAATTTAAAAGTTGTTGTTATTCTTTTGTCATCTTTCTTAGTTACAATTGAATATCTCAACTTATTTTCCTTTTTTATCATAGAGTTAAAGCGCATTAAGAAGGTTTGTAGAACTTCTTGATATGCATAAGGTCAAAGGTTACAATGCGATTAGCACTCTCGGTTAAAGAGTGCTAAATTAAATGGACAGATTGATCACCCGAGGTGAAAAATGAGCACGAATTTAAATGCAATGGCATTAACGGTTGGCCAACAAAGCGCGAGCATCGAAGGATATTTGCAGGCTGTTAGCACCATCCCAATGCTCGAGGCCGAGGAAGAACGTCGGTTAGCGACTCGATTACAGCAAGAAGGCGATCTAGAGGCTGCAAAGCAGCTGATCATGTCGCATCTGCGTTTTGTCGCCCATATTGCCAAAAGTTACAGTGGTTATGGTTTGCCACAATCAGACCTAATCCAAGAGGGCAATATTGGCCTTATGAAAGCAGTTAAACGTTTCGATCCCAGTGTGGGAGTGCGTTTGGTGTCTTTTGCCGTACACTGGATCAAAGCTGAAATCCATGAATATGTGCTTAAAAACTGGCGTATCGTAAAAGTTGCGACCACTAAAGCGCAGCGTAAACTGTTCTTTAATCTACGCAAAAACAAAAAGCGTCTAGGTTGGTTCAACCAAGAAGAGGTGGCTACAGTGGCCAGCGAGCTAGGCGTTAGTGAAAAAGAAGTACGTGAAATGGAATCACGTATGAGCGGCCAAGATATGGGCTTCGATTTAAGTGCTGACGAAGATGATAGCAGTGTTGGGCAAAGCTATTCGCCAGTGCAATATTTAACTGACAACGCTTCGGATTTAGCCGAAAGTGTAGAGCAGGAGCAATGGCAAGAGCAATCTCATGCACGCTTATTCTCAGCACTGAAAACGCTGGACGATCGTTCGCAGGATATCGTTACATCGCGTTGGCTTGCAGATGAGAAAGTGACACTACAAGAGTTGGCACAAAAATATGAAGTGTCAGCAGAGCGTGTACGCCAGCTAGAAAAAACGGCGATGAAAAAGCTGCAAAATGCGATGGCATAAGTAGTAATACCGTGCTCAAAAAAGGCCAGCTTAGCTGGCCTTTTTCGATCTAAGTAATCTTTTATCAAAGCACTACTTATAGTGTGTTTTTACTTGCACCTATTAATGGTCGCGTTTGACTGCGATATTCGCTAAGGCAACAAGCGCCTCTTTCTCTGCGCTTTCAGGCAAAAAATCCAATGCCGAAATGGCTCTGTCGGCTTCTTGTTGAGCGCGCTGCATAGTGAAATCAAGCGCTTTGGTTTGTGTTAATGTTGCCAAGATATCATCGAGGTAATCTAAGCCATTTCCTTGCTCTATTGCTTCGCGTATTTGTTGTGTCTGCGCCGCTTCGCCATGCTGCATAGCATAAATTAATGGTAACGTCGGCTTACCCTCAGCTAAGTCGTCACCAATGTTTTTGCCCAGCGTGTGGGCGTCGGCGCTGTAATCCAACACATCATCAACGAGCTGGAAAGCGGTACCGAGGTGCATACCGTACAAGCGCATTGCTTCTTCAACGTTTGCATCTTGTTCGGTGATCACTGCCGCTAATTGAGTGGCTGCTTCGAATAGTTTAGCGGTCTTCGAATAGATGACCTGCATATAGCTTTGTTCGGTGGTATCTGGGTCGTTACAGTTCATTAGCTGTAAAACCTCGCCCTCGGCGATAACATTGGTGGCATCGGCCAAGATATCCATGATCCGCATTTGCCCTAACCCGACCATGAGCTGAAAAGAGCGGGTGTAGATAAAATCCCCTACAAGTACGCTGGCTGCGTTACCAAATTCGGCATTAGCGGTAGGTTCGCCGCGACGTAAGTCAGATTCGTCTACCACGTCATCATGTAATAAGGTCGCCGTATGGATAAACTCAACGATAGTCGCTAGGGTGACATGTTTATCGCCTTGGTAACCTAAGGCCCGGGCTGCGAGCAGCGCTAACATGGGGCGTACGCGTTTGCCGCCACTATTTACTATGTATAAACCAAGCTGGTTAACCAGTGCGACGTCAGATTGCATCTGCGCATGTATTAACTGATTGACGCTGTTCATATCGTCAGCGATAAGCGTCTGGATAGCTTTTATATCCATTTAACTCCGTGCCCACTGTCGGTTGTTCAAGGAAATGCGCGATGAATTGTACATGAATTTTTGCCATTGCTCGACACTTTCCCAGTAAAGCATCATTTTTATAAGCTTTAGCAGTAAAAATAAGCTAAAGCTAAAAAAAGTGATTAAAAACTGCTTAATCTGCTTGGCAACCGGCTAAAAACAGATAGAATAAGGAAAATTTTTTTCATGTCCTCATCGACGCCATTTTTTCAAGTTTTTATTGAAAAAACAGCTTGTCAAGCCGGGCGTTTTAGCGTAGACTTCGCGCCCTATTGAAGAATATTTAGTTGCGTCGATTTGAGGGCGCACAGACGGAGTTAATTATGTACGCGGTTTTCCAAAGTGGTGGTAAACAGCACCGTGTGACTGAAGGTCAAACAATTCGTCTAGAGAAACTAGACGTAGAAACTGGTGCAGCGGTTGAATTTGACACAGTACTTTTAGTTGCTGATGGTGAGAAAATCGAGATCGGTACCCCGTTCGTAAACGGTGGTAAAGTAACAGCTGAGGTTGTTTCTCACGGTCGTGGCGAGAAAGTGAAGATTGTTAAGTTTAGACGTCGTAAGCACTCTCGCAAGCAGATGGGCCATCGTCAATGGTTCACTGAAGTTAAAATCACTGGCATT
>CEVA01001596.1_pt1 | contig 106239 bp, 87 predicted proteins | sample 361521 | NCBI WGS metagenome assembly CEVA01 (sample SAMEA2622823, study PRJEB7988) | marine metagenome | isolation source: saline water (ENVO:00002010), including | reverse complement strand
GGTGGTACACCTGAGGCTTCGGGCGATATCGGCGATGGATCCAGGGCGGGCGCCTTGGCATGAGCCGATTTTTAAGGGGGCACATGTGCCATTGTATGTGGAGGTGGAGTTTGGTCTCTTGGAGGATACAGTGGTCATGGACCTTGAAGCCAAGGCGGAGGACTTTGCGCCCATGGATCCGAAAAGGTTTCCGGCCATGATGGAAATCCTAGAGGCAAATCTGGACAAGGTGCATTTGTTTCGGCAACTCGTGCCGATCCGGAACAGTCGGTATTTTGGTTTTGGCCCCTCCAAGGCGGCCATGACGGACATGGCAGTTTTCCGCACGCAGGGCATCAACACCCGCACTGAGGGGAAAGGGAATAACTTTGTATTTATCATCGATAAGTCGGGAAGCATGTCCAGGGAGGGGCGGCTGAGCGCGGCCAAACAGGCGCTGACTCGAACCTTGGAGAAACTGGAGTCAGACAAGAATTTTTACATCTACTTTTTTAGTGACAAAACCTCGGGAATGGAAGAAGGCCGGCTGATCCAGGCAACGTCGGGAAACGTGGCCAGCACAAGCCGCTGGGTAAACAGCATGACCCCGGGAGGATTGACCAATCCCCGGGATGCGCTCGTGGATGCGTTTGACAAGTTGAAGCCTTCGACCATTTGGCTGCTAACAGATGGGAGGTTCAACCCCTACAAGCGTGTAAAAGGTGATGATGGCAAGACGCGTCAGATGGATTTGCCACCAGTATTGGAGGTTGTTCGGAATTTGAATGCGGCAGGGAATGTGCGGATCAACACGATTGGGTTTGCGGCGTCCGAGAGGCAGGTGGATGCTTCATTGAAGGATATTGCCGAGGAAAATGACGGCACCTATACGTTTATCAAGACGAGTGGCAACTAGCATGAAATGAAAGGTATGAGAACTCGGACAGTATCAAAAGCAGCTCGCGGGGCGGTGCTTGTGATTGCGTTGATCATGTTGGCGGTGGTGACGTTTATTGTCATTGCTTATCTGGCCTTTGCGCAAAGGGAGCGGACATCCATTAACATGAGTATTATTCAGACGGAAACTCGCTTTATCTTGGACACGGGCACGGCCATGGCGCAGGCAGAGGTCGCCAAGAAAATCATCGGCGGCGAGAATTACCAAATGTTTGTGTCCCAGAACGTGGACGGGGCGAATGTGAATCTGCCCTCGATTTACAATTCTGCATTGTTGAAGGAATTGCAGGTCAAGGCTCGGGCGCCGGTTTATTACAACCATGACCGTAAGGGGCCTCATGATGAGTTCCGATATTTTCTGGACTTGAACCGGGATGCGGGCTTTCAGGCGACGGGCCTGAGTGATGTTGGGGATCCTCATTGGATTGGGGTGTTGGAGGATCCGGATTTAAAGCACGGTGCCAAGTTGCCGAATGGGCGCCGGAATCGCTTCGTAGGTCGTTATGCATATATGGTTGTTCCCGCGAGTAAGGCGCTGGACATTAATAATATTCACAATTGGTCGAAGCGTATTCAGGGCGAGGGATTTTGGCGTCCAGGGAATACGGCTGAACTCAATCCCGCTGGAATTGGAGTGAAACGGTCTGGCCAGTTGAATATGGCTGGGACATTGGCGACTGTTCGCGCGAGTAAGGATCAAGGCTGGAATTATGAACTATACCGCCATGTGCTTGACCAACGATCACGCGGAAGTGCGTTTGATGGGGCCGCATCATTGTGGAATTTTCAGGACGAGGCTGGGAAATTTTATGATGTGTTTGACCTGTATACGCCGGTTCGTGCGGGGCCTCGTCAGCCACCCGAGGGGGTGAATCATTTTCAGTTCACACGCACCTTGGAGACTGCCGGAAATTATGCATTTTATGATTTTGCCAGATCAGTGAGCACCCATGAACAAAAGGTGCCCGGCGGCAAGTTGAATCTGAACAATTACCAGAGCTTGGTCGTTAATTTGGCCAACATCGACTTGTTGACCGGAGAAATAACTACCGAGGCGCCTCACAAATTTCCTCCTGGCGCGCGTCTTTGCCTCTACAGTGATACTGGAGTTGTGCCAAGTTTCAGGAGACCTGTTGGTGACGGGGGTTTCAAAGTGGACTTGGTACGGCCCCACGATGTCTTTTTTGTCCGGCCGATGGATGATGCACCGGATATGCTCCGGCTGTATCACGAGTATGTGCCGCCATCGGGTGGGTCGGAGGCAGTATTTAGTGGGCCGGTAGAATTTGTAAATATACAGGCGGCAGAGATGTGGAGGTCGGGCACGCGTTATGCGCAAAACGACGTGGTTTTGGTTCCGGGCACAGCGGAGAGGATAATGGCCCTCAAGGATCATGTGGCAACCACGGATATTGCGGGGGATTTGGCATCGCACTGGGCGCCGATCAGTCAGTGGCCGGCGACACAGTATCGGCTGGATCGGTCGTTGGAGATGTTTGAGGAGGTTGCGGCGCGGTTGCTTGAGCAGCGTGCAACGGCACCCGATCGCGCGATTTCGCCGGGTGTGGTCATTCGCCCGCAAGGGACGCGGCCCATTTTTGATATCAAGATTCACCCTCTGAAAACACGTACGGAAGATGAACTGAATATCTATCTCGAGAATCTGGATGCAGTCTTCAACAACCCTGCGGCACGGGCAGATTTTGACGAGTATACACGGGAATATTCCCCGGAAATTCAACGGCTCCTTCAGTTGGCGGCCAACATTGTGGATATGTACTCGCCTGGGCCGCAGCCGTCGGTTTTTCGGCCATATTATGACAGGACGACAAAGGGTGTTTTCATGCGAGGTTTTATCAGGGAACCGCACCGCTCATTTCTGACGCAGGTGAACAAGCGTGTACTGCCGGAGGATGCGGCGAGTTTGGGGCCGCTGGATTTGGTTACCCGTGTGAAATTGTATGGTGAGGCGTGGTCTGTGCCGTTGGTGATCGGAGCCAAAAAGCGTTGGCCGGATCAACAGGGCCGTGCCCACATTCCGGCAGCACTGAATGAGGTGAGCCTTCAGTGCATGATGCATTTGGATCCAGAAAGCCAGTCGGTTCGGCCCTCGATGCGGGTGGCAATGGAGATTAAGGATCCCTCAAGGCAGGGCGGAGTGGTCGTGCATGGTGCGGCATCGGCTTCAGGAACCATAAGGCGCTATCCCTCCTCGGGGCTTGGACTGGGGGGAGTTCAAAACAGTTTCAATTATGTGGCAAGAGGCAGCGTGCCGGAAGCAGCCCGATTGCTGCCACAGAACAGTGGATTGATTGTACAGAGCCAGATCAATGTGCCATTGGAGTATGGAGATGATTTTGCGGGCACATTGCAGCAAACGCTGACGGGTACGAATGTAGTAGAGTTCTTTGGGGATTTTGGGCCGAGAACTTGGGAGGTCCGTGGAGAGATCGATGTCTCCTGTGTTTTAGCCACGCCTGATTTGCCGGATGGCAGAAAAGGGTTGTTGCTGGATCATGCAGAGCTGCAGTTTGAATTCAATGGGGGGCGGACCCGGTTTAATGAATCTTGGACAAACCCCAAGACATACAAGCAGAACGACATAGTTTATTACGGAGGGGAAGGATATGTGTACCATGCGGCGGCGGAAACTGAATCCGGGTCGGATGATCAGGTCGATATTGAGATTGGAACTCGACCGGATGGCAGCAAGATTACTCGGAAAATTTTGGATCCCAGCCGCTGGGCAATGTTGAACTGGAACTGGAACGAGGCGCGAAAGGCTCATCCGCCGGTGTATCCGGAGGGTGCGGTAATCAAGGCAACGGGAGTGGATGCTGCCGGGGATCCCATCACTCAATTTTATACGGTCAAGAGGCCCTTTGCGCCGGGGGGGAATTTGGCTTCGAATGTGGCGGCGGGACTGATTGAGCTATATGGAGGTGAATTTTGCGAGTTTAGTTGGCAGACGAATGACCCATTGGTGAATGGACACTTGATGGATTACCGAAAGTATAACCACGCGAAACCGGGGGTGAATCCGGATCCAGTCACTGGAGAGGAAGTAGCGGTCGCCAACGTGAATTTTCCGCCAATTACCATGGCCGGGCCGCCACGGCTGGGTCTGAATATGGGGCGCGAGAATCTCTGCTGGCAACCTTGGAGTGCCAGCTTGGATCAGCCGAGGGTTATGACTTACAAGGATCCGGGGGTAGGCAGCAGCGCATTGTGGGATTTCCCGGTGGTCGGATATGATGCACCGTTGAGACGGCTGGGTGACTTGGGCAGAGTCCATCGGGGCACGCCGTGGCAGACAGTTTACCTGAAGGCTCCACCGCCGCCCAAGTGGGGTGATGGGCAAATGACGGAACAAGTGGACTGGCACGCTGTACCAGAGATTATCCCGAATACCGGGGGAGAAAAACGGCCGCCACATTTCATGGTCAAAGATTCGGATGGCAATACTGTGTATGTAAATTACATAGATATTTGGCGGGAATGGGTTTTGACGCGCTGGCAGAGGGGGATTCTCGACGGCAATGGAAACGATGGGAAAACGGCGCTGAACAGCAGAAATTTATGGTTCAAGATACACCCGACACGGCCGGAGTCTGACTGGGCATTGCTAGAGCCTTTCACTGTGGGTGATGACACACGAGGGTTGCTGTCGATTAACCAGACTGCTTCGGCAGCATGGGCAGCGGCGTTGGCGGGTGTGGAAATCCTACCGGGGCATGTGGACGGCGGTCATGTTCGCCCCAGAGATGGCCGCATGAGCAAGATTGTTTCCGGGATCAACAAGCATCGGGCCAACAAGCGGGGGAAGATGCCCTACGCGTTGGTGAGCGAAATTTTGGAGGTGCCGGAATTGTCCCTTAATTCGCCCTATCTTCCGGCCGTTCCCAATGAGTGGCATTGTGAGGCCATCCCTCGCCAAGTCTTGTCATTGCTGCGGGTGGAATATGATTTTAAGAATGATTTGGAGGAAAAGCCCAGATTCATCGCCTATGTGTTTAGTCAGGCACTTCGGCCGGCTCCGCAATCCATTGTCCGCAACGGGCCTGACAAGGGGCTGTGTACAAATTATCAGGTGGTAGGGGAGGCGGCGGCACGGACGGAGTTTTCACTCAGCGGGGCTGAGAGTTGGGCAAAAATGCACGAGTCAGGATTTGGCATGTCTTCGGCGTTGCTGGTGGGTGGTGGCAAGCCGGCCGCAATGGCGGGGGGATTTGGAGGATTAACAGGCACTGGGTTGGCGGGTCTGGGCGCCTTGGGCGGAACTGCTGGAGGTCTTTCAGGAGGTGGAGGAGGCGTTCCGGGTGGCGGCACCTCGATTGGCAGTGGATTGAACTCGGCAGGGCTGAGCGGGCTTCTGAATGGTTTGTTGGGTGGGAATGCAAACCTGAATGCCTTGTTGGCGGGATTGGGGAGCCCCGGCAATCTTAGTGGACTGAATTTAAATAGCTTGCTGTCGGGAATGAATATGAACGCAGGCAACTTGGGGAATCTTGGGAATTTGCTCGGTGGCCTGAATTTGGGTAGCTTGAATTCTGGCATGGCTGGAGGCGGGAACTTGGGGGGGCTAAATCTAAATGGAATGAACATCTCGGGATTGAATCTTGGTGGAGTGGGGCTGGGGGGAGGTGCTGGAGGGGGTTTAGCTGGAGGGTTGAATCTTCTGGGAGGGCTGGGGCTTGGTGGCGCGGCTGGGAAAAGCACGATGCCGCCTCCCCGGGTGGTGATTGAAAGTTACGCTCCGATGTTTGTTCGGTGAGGTTCACTGGGCTTGGAAAATTGTTACTGGCGGGGTAGGCTGCCGGTTTCGTTCATGGCGGCAAATGTCATTCGCATAGGAGGGGCTCGGGAGCACAACCTGAAGGATCTTACCCTGGAAATTCCCCGGGATAAGCTGGTGGTGATCACCGGCTTGAGCGGTTCGGGCAAATCTTCGCTTGCTTTTGATACCATTTATGCCGAGGGGCAGCGTAAATATGTGGAATCTCTCTCAGCCTATGCCAGGCAATTTCTGGATCAATTGCAGAAGCCAGACATGGATTATATCGAGGGTCTTTCACCGACGATTGCCATTGAGCAGCGTAGCGCGGGGGCCAGTCCGCGTTCCATCATTGCTACCACGACAGAGATTTATGATTATCTGAGACTTTTGTTTGCGCACATTGGTCAGGCTCATTGTCCTGACAGTGGAGAACCGATGAGCAAGCAAACGCCGCAGGAAATAGTCGACAAGTTGTTGGTCTTGCCAGAGAAGACTCGCTTGATGGTGGCGGCACCTGTCGTGGAGCATCAAAAGGGCGAGTTTCGGGACGTGATTGAAAGGCTGGCACGGGAGGGTTTTGTGAGGGCTCGAGTGGACGGGGATTTGGTGGAGCTGGCAGCGAACACACGAGTCAAACTGGATGCCCGAAAAAAGCACAGAATCGAAGTGATCGTCGACCGGTTGGTGATTGGGGAAAATATTCGCGCGCGGCTTAACGATTCAGTTGAGACGGCCTTGAAGTGGGGAAAAGGGAGGGTGTTGATTTTACAGCAATCGAGTGGCCAAAAGGAATGGAGGGAGGCTCTGCACTCGACAACTATGTATAGTGCTGCCACGGGCCGGAGTTTTGATACGCCAACGCCGAAGCATTTTTCATTCAACAGCCCATTCGGGGCTTGCTCGACCTGTCATGGGCTGGGGCAAAAGTTGGTTTTTGATGAAGATTTGGTTGTGCCGTTGAGAGAAAAATCGCTGGCGGAAGGAGCGATCGCTCCATGGAAACGGGGAGGGCGCAGGATGATCATCTACTATAACAAAGTTCTGCGTACAGTGGCGGAACATTATGGGCAGGAACTTGATGTGCCTTTTGAAAATCTTCCGGAGAATTTTCAGGAAGTGCTGCTTCACGGCTCGGGCGAGGAGGAGATTGAATTCAAGTTTTGGCGGGCTGGAAAAACGACCAAGTCGGTCAAGTCATTCGAGGGGGTTATTCCTGGAATGGAGCGTTTGTTACAGGAGACGGACAGCGAGTTCACGAGAAAACGGATCAAGTCGTTCATGAGCAGCCAGCCTTGTGATGTCTGTGAAGGGCGCAGATTGAAGCCGGAGATTTTGTCTGTTACTTTGGGGAATGGAGAATGGCGCAACGGGGTGTCCGGCAATCGGCGGCGGCGCAAGGCGCGCGTCCATGGACTGTCGATCATGGATGTTTGCGGATTGACGGTGGATGAGGCGCTTGAGTTTGTGGAAGGCCTGGAACTGAGTGATTTCCAGAAGCAAATTGCGGGTGAGGTGCTCAAGGAAATCCGGCTTCGATTGTCTTTTTTAAGCAATGTGGGATTGGGTTATTTGTCCTTGGACAGGGAAAGCGGCACGTTGAGCGGTGGCGAGGCACAGCGGATCAGGCTCGCCACCCAGATTGGCGCGGGATTGGTAGGGGTTATTTATATTTTGGATGAACCCAGCATTGGGTTGCATCAGCGCGACAATGAGCGGTTGTTGAATACTCTCAAGGGATTGCGTGACTTGGGCAACACGGTGATCGTAGTCGAACACGATGAGGAGACGATTCGTGAAGCGGATCATTTGATTGATTTGGGTCCGGGGGCGGGAGTGCATGGTGGGGAAATAGTCGGGCAGGGGCCGGTCGAGGAAGTGGCTGCAGCGTCGCGCTCCATTACCGGGAAATATCTGCGTGGCGAATTTTCGATTACGCCGCCCTCCAAGCGGCAGATGGCGACGCCTGAACGAGGCTGGTTGGTGATCCGAGGAGCGGAAGAGAATAATCTGCGTAAAGTGGATGCGCGTATTCCGCTGGGGACTTTTACGTGCGTAACCGGGGTGAGCGGCTCGGGTAAGAGCACTTTGGTGGATGATGTTTTGCGTAAGGCATTATTCCGGAAATGGCATGGCTCCAAGGAGCGTCCGGGCAGACATGAGGCTATCGAAGGAATTGAAAATCTGGACAAGGCAATAGTTATTGATCAATCGCCCATAGGTCGTACGCCTCGTAGCAACCCAGCGACGTATACCGGGGTTTTTACACACATCAGGGATCTTTTCGCAAAACTGCCTGCTGCCAAGGTGCGTGGCTACGGGCCGGGGCGGTTTAGTTTTAACGTGAAAGGAGGGAGGTGTGAGAAGTGTCAAGGGGATGGCTTGCTTAAAATCGAGATGCATTTTTTGCCTTCGGTTTATGTGACGTGCGAAGATTGCGGGGGGCGGCGTTATAATCGGGAAACGCTGGAGGTCAATTATAAGGGGTTGAATATCGCGGATGTACTGGACATGACCGTTGATGAGGCGGCAACTTTTTTTCGGGCGGTGCCGCAAATCTTGAATGTTTGCGCCACCTTGTCGGAGGTGGGGCTGGGATATGTTCGGCTGGGACAGGCGGCCACCACGCTTAGTGGCGGTGAGGCTCAACGCGTTAAATTGGCCAGTGAATTGAGTCGGCGTTCAACTGGGCGCACACTGTATCTGCTGGATGAACCTACGACGGGGCTGCATTTCCATGATGTATCGAGATTGCTGGATGTGTTCTTCAAGCTGCGTGACGCCGGTAACACGCTGGTGGTTGTTGAGCACAATCTGGATGTCATCAAGAGCGCTGATTGGTTGCTGGATCTTGGCCCAGAGGGCGGCGTGGCTGGAGGTAGGTTGATTGCCGATGGCCCTCCGGAGCATGTAGCCACTTGCCGGAAGAGCCATACGGGACAATTTTTGAGTCGTATTCTACGTGTAAAAAAGTGAGAGTGGACATGTCCGCGATGAGCGATCGTATCTATATGCTATTTTGGATTTTCTTTTTCGCCAGTCCTCTTGGAGGGGCTGATGCTGTGCAGGCTCGTCGTGGAAATGCCTTGTATCACGGTGCGCAACGATGTTTTCAGGAAGGCCAGTGGGAACTGGCGGCTAATTGGTTGAAGGAATATCACGAAAAATTCTCGCCGGGCGATGATGATCCGGATCGTCGCAGCACGGCAATTCGTCTGCGCGCGCAAGCTCTGTTTCAGCTTGGGAAATATCGTGAATGTTTCAATGTTTTGAAAAATGCCGAAGGGGCTGCGGGGCTACAGGCGGCTCAATATCGTTTTTGGATGGCGGAATGTCGTTACCGGGAGGCAGAGGCTGTGACAGGGAGTGAGGCGCTTTATCGAGTGGCAGCGGAACTTTATGCAAAATCCAGGGAAACAAAATCCGACCGATTGGTCGATGCACTGGTGTCGGAGGCGGTTGCGCATGCGCGGCTGGAGGATTGGCCGCGAGTGATGGAATTGCTTCGCCCGGAGGACGGGCCTTTTTTGAAGCATGTTGCGGAAATTCCCGACTCGACGTTGGCAGTTCAAGGGCGATTGATTTTGTCTGAGGCCCAATTACGGCAAGGCTTGAGCGAAGATGCGCTGAAAACCCTGCAAACGATGGATAATGACAAATTGCCTGAAATGGATTTGTGGCGGGGAAAATTGTTGGAAGCGCGTGCATGCCTGGAGGATGGAAGTCATGAGAAGGGCCTGAATATAGTGGAGGAATTGTTGCGTACAGCGGGGAATCGCATGCCTGTTCGGCATGAAGCAGAGGCTTTGCTCCAGCAGGTTCACCTGAGAAAAATGGTGGGGAAATACTCTGAAGCGCTTGAGACTTGCCGGAGGCTTTGGCAGGAAAACATGCCCGCCAGTTATCGGCGCAGAGCGGTTCTCATGGCTCTTGAATTGGCCGTGCGCGATCATGCTGTGGTAGATCATGCCGAGATTTCTAGTCTGGTCGATTCACTCTTGACGGGAGAGGCGTATGCTGCCGCGAAATGTGCCTTGGGTGATTTGTGTTTGGGGAAAGATTTGAGAAACGATAACAACGAGCAAGCTCGCGTTCATTTTGTGGACGCAATGGAACAGGGTTTTTCTAGGGCGGGGCGAATGGGCATCGCATGGTCATTTTGGCAAGATGGTAAATTTGCGGAAAGCCGGGTAAATTTTTCCCAAGCTGCAGAGTTGGAGGCTGGTGGTGTGCATTTAAGAAGCCGCTTCAAGGAAATGGAGTCGGCCTTTAGGATGGGCGATCATCAAGCTGTTCTTACGTTGGGAAATGGCATGGTGACCAACGGGCAATCAGGCCAATTCTTGTCCCGAGCAAAATTCATGATGCTTCAATCGGCGGCCATAACCGGTGCTCCTGATGAAAGGGTAATGGGTCTTATAAATGATCCGGCCGAATTCAACGACCCTGCCCTCGCCATGAAAGCGCAGATATTCCTGGCCCGTGCCCAAAGCGCGAATGGAAACAATGCCGGTGCGTTTGCTCGGCTCCAGGCGCAGGCAGCAAATTCAGGTGATGATGCACTTGCGCAATGGGAAATTGCTCGCTTGTTGGCCCGGAAAAATGAGTGGGACAAAGCGATAGCAAGTTATGAGGCATGGTTGGTTAAATATGCTGAGACACAATCTGTCGAGCGAGTGGCCAAATTAACGTTTGATTTGGGGTGGCTGCACCATCTCGATGGCAACATGGAAAAGGCTCTGGGTGTGTTCACGAACATTGTTGTCCGGTATCCCGAGTCAAGTCAGGCCCCCATGGCGCAGATGTGGGTTGCGGATCATTTCTTTAATCAGCCGAGGAGGCAACTGGTGAAAGCTGAGGAGGCTTATCAAAAAGTTCAATCCATGAAAAATTGCCGCCCGCAACTCAGACTGCGCGCAACACTCATGGCTGGCCGTAGTGCGCTTGAGCGGAGAAATTTTGACAGTGCCCGGGATTATTTTTTAAAAGTTATTAATGCGCCGGAATTCAAGGAAGCGGAATTTCCAAGGCAACTTCAAATTGAGGCAGCGTTTGCCCTTAGTGATGGGGCCATTGCGGCGACGGCCAGGTCGGCTGAGAAATTCGATGAGGCAATTCAGAATCTGGAGGCCTTGACCCCAGCAGACGGGGAGGCGGTGAGCCTCATTGTGTTACAGGCTTGGGGGAGAATTGCGGATTCTCATTTGCAAATGGCTGCTGAGGATTTCGGGAGATACAGAAAGGCAATGGGATACTACCGAAGAGTTTATGATGCCTCTGGCAGCTTGAATTTCGATCCTCCGGTTCGTTGGAGAGCCATGTTGGGGATGGCCCATGTGTTAAAATCAATGCGCGAAGATGACGGCCAGAAACGGCGAGCAAACCTTATTGAGGCATTGGGATGGACAAAAAAAGTGTTTGAAAATGCGGGTGGAGCGCATGTGTTGGCGGATTCATTCTGGATTCGGCAAAGTGGATTAATGTCTGTGGATCTACAATTGATGCTTGGCGATCCAGCAGCGGCAGTGACAACCTGCCGCGCTTTGGCAGCGAAATATATATCAATGAAACCGGCGATGGATAAGCGGGTGTCTGGAATTCTGCGGATGCAGAAAGGAGTGGATGCGCCATGAATGATACGATTGTTAAACTGACTGAGACGGCTGCTGGCGAAGTGAAGCGGATGATGGAAACGGAGGAGCCTCACAAGCGACTCCGTGTTTATGTTGAATCGGGAGGCTGCTCGGGGATGCAGTATGGGCTGGTGTTTGATGAGCCTCGGGAAAAGGACCATCGTGGCCAGTGCCATGGAGTGGAGGTTTTGGTGGATGATTTCAGCAAGGATTACCTTGAGGGCACAGTGGTTGATTTTTCGGATGGCCTGAATGACAGCGGATTCAAGATCCTGAACCCAAATGCAAAACAAAGTTGCGGGTGCGGCAAGTCGTTTGAGGTTTGACCGATTCAAGATCCGCGGCTAGAAAAGCCGTGGAGCTAATTGGAAGGCTGCTTATTGGTCTGGGTTGCTGCTCGGGGAAACGCTGCTGAGGCGAGACCGCTTTCCTCGTTCCCTCTGAAAATGGTCACAACAAAATCCGCTTTGAATGCGGGCGCACACAGCCCGCTTCCCAATTCCAGACGTGTTTACGTGGAGGGTTCACGCGTACGTGTGCCCATGCGCGAGATTGAGCTTCACCCCACCAGAACGGTTTCAGGAGAAATGGAGTCCAATGCGCCGGTAAAGGTGTATGACTGTAGCGGCCCTTGGGGAGACCCTGAGTATTCCGGATCTGTTGAAGAAGGACTGCCAGCATTGAGGCGTGAGTGGATATTGAAGCGCGGTGATGTGGAGGAGTATGACGGCCGTGACATCAGTCCTGCGGATGATGGTTATCTTTCTGGGCGGCATGCCAGAAGTGCCGGGGCGCAGCAGTTTTCGAGCAGGCGAAATCCATTGAAGTCAAAAGGACACCCCGTGACTCAATTGTGGTACGCGAGGCGGGGCGAGGTGACGCCCGAGATGGAATTTGTCGCACTCAGAGAAAATCAAGGGCTTGAGGATCTTATCCATCAGTTTGGCGAGGATGAAGTTCGCCGTTCCTTATTCAAGCAGCATCGAGGTGAATCTTTCGGGGCAAACACGTCCCTGCACATTACACCCGAGTTTGTAAGGGATGAGGTTGCGGCTGGGCGCGCAATCATCCCGACCAATATAAATCATCCTGAAAGTGAACCGATGATTATTGGCCGTAATTTTCTGGTGAAGATAAATGCCAACATTGGCAACAGTGCGGTGGCCTCCAGCATCGAGGAAGAAGTTGAAAAAATGCGATGGTCGACGCGATGGGGCGCCGACACGGTGATGGACTTGTCAACCGGGAAGAATATCCATACGACTCGCGAGTGGATAATTCGCAACAGCCCAGTGCCAATTGGGACGGTGCCGATTTATCAGGCGCTGGAGAAAGTGGGCGGCCGGGCGGAGGAGCTGACTTGGGAGATTTTTCGGGACACTCTCATCGAGCAGGCGGAGCAAGGAGTGGATTATTTTACCATCCACGCGGGTGTCCTGCTGCGTTTTATTCCACAGACCGCTGGACGTGCCACCGGGATTGTCAGCCGAGGTGGAAGCATCATGGCGAAATGGTGCCTCTCTCATCATCGTGAGAATTTTCTCTACACGCACTGGGATGATATTTGCGAGATAATGGCTGCCTATGATGTGAGCTTCTCGATTGGAGACGGCCTCCGCCCTGGTTCCATTGCTGACGCGAATGATGAGGCGCAGTTTGGTGAATTGAAAGTTCAGGGTGGCTTGGTTGAGCGGGCATGGGACCACGGAGTGCAGGCGATGTGCGAGGGCCCCGGACATGTGCCCATGCACATGATCAAGGAGAACATGGAAAAGCAACTGGAATGGTGCCACGAAGCGCCGTTCTATACGCTGGGTCCGTTAACCACGGACATTGCCCCGGGATATGACCATTTGACCAGCGCCATTGGGGCAGCAATGATCGGGTGGTATGGAACGGCGATGCTTTGTTATGTGACACCCAAGGAGCACTTGGGGCTTCCTGATCGTGATGATGTGAAGGAAGGTGTTATTGCCTATAAAATTGCCGCCCATGCCGCGGACTTGGCCAAGGGTCACCCAGGGGCTCAATATCGGGACAACGCGCTGAGTAAGGCCCGGTTTGAATTTCGTTGGGAGGATCAGTTTAACTTAAGCTTGGATCCTGAGCGTGCCCGTGAATTTCATGATGAAACGCTTCCTGCCGAGGGAGCGAAGACGGCGCATTTTTGCAGCATGTGTGGACCTCAATTTTGCAGCATGAAAATCACCGAGGAGGTTCGTCGATTTGCCGCTGAAAAGGGAATTGGTGAAGGGCAGGCGATCGCGGAGGGGATGGCAGAAAAATCGCGGGAGTTTGATGGCCAGGGGGCGGAGGTCTATACCAAGGCTTAGGTTGTTTCGCCGCCGCAACTGCTGCCACTACCTGCGGTGCACGCTAGGCAGTGGGCGCCGGTTTGAATTTTGCGGCCGTTAAGATTTTCGGGGATTGAATCCCAAAGGAGGAGAGGTTTGCCGTTGGCTATTTTCAGGTTCAGCATTTGGTTGAAATCGCAGTCGTATAGCTGGCCGAGATGGTCAACGCTCAGGGTTTGTCGGCACATGAGGTTTTCCGTGGCAGCTGGGTTGAAATGACTGGCCAGAAGATCCATGTATTCCTGAAGCTTGCCTTGTTTGCGCAAGTCTTCGGCGAACCGTGCGATGGGCTGGTTGGTTAGAGCATACAAGTGGGTAAAATGGATTCCATGATCGCGAAATAGTGTTTCGCGATATTCAGCCTCGAGGGCTTCTTGCTGAGGGGGCAACGATGGGCCTACGGGATTGTACACGATGTTGAGAGGAAGGGTTTTACCGTACCCCACGGAGTTTAACTTGCGCAGTGCATTGATGCTTTTTTCAAAAACTCCAGAGCCTCGTTGGCGCGCGACATTCTTAGGTTCGTAGCAGGGGAGTGATGCAATAATTTCAACTTTATTGTGCCTGAGGAATTCAGGTAACCAGTCAAATCCGGGTTCCTCGATAATGGTGAGGTTATTGCGGTCTATGACATGGCATCCGGCGGCTTTGCTGGATTCCACAAGCAAACTGAAATTCGGATTCATCTCAGGAGCGCCCCCCGTGATATCAACCACGGCAGGTTGGTGCCGGGTGATCCAATCGCTAATTTTAATCGCGATTTTTTTACTTAACATCTCGGTGCGCCACGGGGCGGCATCAACGTGACAGTGGCGGCAAGCTTGGTTGCATTTGCGGCCAATGTTGAGTTGGAGGGTATGCAGCGGACCGCGCTGGAGAATCAGGTTGTGTTTGGCAAGCTGTTGGTCAAAGCGGTTCATTGCGCTGATGGGAGCTGGGCTTTACATTCCGCGGATGATCATGGCACGAGAGAATGGTGGCGGCAAGCGGGTGATAATTACCGGGGCTGCGCGAGGATTGGGGCGGGCGATGGCGGAGGTATTTGCCGAGCAAGGACACACGGTGGCGGTTTGCAGCCGGTCCGGGAAAATGATGGCCCAGCTGGAAAAGCTGCTAGGGACGCCTCATATGTGTAGTGTTGTAGACGTGGTAAACGACGAAGCGGTCGCAAACTGGGCCGCGGAAGTTTCAGCGGAAATGGGGCCGCCAGATTTGCTGTTAAACAACGCGGCCGTTATTAACCGCAACCGATTTCTATGGGAAATTTCCGCGGAGGATTTTGACGCAGTCATCGATGTCAACATCAAGGGTGTGGCCAATGTGATCCGCCACTTTGTTCCGGGAATGGCCAAGAGGGGGTCCGGGGTCGTGGTCAATTTTAGTTCCGGATGGGGACGTTCAACATCTCCTGAGGTGGCACCTTATTGTGCCACAAAATGGGCGATAGAAGGCCTGACACAGGCGTTGGCGCAGGAGATACCCGCTGGAATGGCGGCAATTCCACTGAATCCTGGAATCATCAATACTGACATGCTGCGAAGTTGTTTTGGCCCGTCGGCATCGGATTTTCTAGGTGCGGAGGAATGGGCCAAGGCGGCTGTGCCTTTCCTGCTTGAACTTGGGCCAAGGCACAATGGACAGGCTTTAACGGTGGGGTGAGGATTTGGCTTGTTTCAGGGTGGGGGCTTGTGATAGGGTCCGCCTGATGTCTCGGTTGCCCCAAAACAATCTTCCCAAGGCCATGATGTTAGGTATGGCTTTTGATTCCGATGGACACAAGCGCATCACCAAGGGTGAAAATTTTGCCTTGGTGGGTGGGAGTGATGAAACTCACAGTTCGATGACTGAGAAGGCGATCAAGATCAACGAGAAGCTGGCTCGTCGTGGAAAACGTCTGGAGGAGTGCACTGTCGAGGAGTTTGATGACATTGCGACTTCTGTCGGCTTAGAGCGAATGCATCCCGAACAAACTGAGTCCTAGTTCTGCTCCGCTAAATCAGTTTCCTGTTAAATACAATTTCACCCCAACAAAGGCTACTGTAGGGGAACAGACCCCACCCGCCGGGCCCGAAGCCGGCGGGTGGGGTTTTGCTTTAGGAACGCCAATCAAGGGGATCCGTTTGATAGTAGGTGCAGAGTTCGTGGTATAGCTCGGGGCGGCGTTTCCTGAGTTGGCGGGGTTTTTCAAAAAATGTTTCCGTGGCGACGGCGAAAAATTCCGCAGGATTTGTCGCACCATAATCATCCATGACAGTTTTTTTACCGCGCTCGGTTTCATCAAGGAACGAACTATAAGTCTTGGCCATGGCCTGCCGCCAATTTCGGTAGCGGTCGGGGGCCCGCAGGATGGGGGTTCCGTTGGCCGCCCCGGAAGCCTGATCCAGTTGGTGGGCAAATTCATGGAGAACTAGGTTGTGGCCATCGTTGGCATTTGCTGCGCTGTGTTTGGTATTGTCCCAAGCAAGGACGATGACTCCGGCATCCCACGATTGTCCCAGCACCTTTTGTTTGCCTTCGGTATGCAGTCCGCCAGCTGTTGGCTTGATGCTTTTTGCTTGATAGGCGCCGGGATAAACAATGACGGATTGGAGGGTGGCGGGAAAACTCCGTTTTTGATTTAAAATCAGGAAGCTGGCCTGTCCAGCGATTGTTACTCGGATTTCGTCAGTCATTATCAATCCGTTGTGGCCTTCCCAATTCAGGTCTGCTACGAGGATTTGTGTGTGACCTTCAACTTGTCTTTTCAAATCCTCCGGCAATTGATTGTAAAGTGGGAGATTGTCTTCTAGGTATTTTTGCCATGCGTGGGGGATAGGGCGGTTCATCAGCGTTGCATGGCGCTGGGTACGCCTACGGTTACGCAGGCATTTAATGAACACAATAGCCGCTGCAAGCCCGATGAGAATGAATAGAAAGCCAGTTGGGCTCATTTGGGCGGAGGCCATTTAAGGTGTCGGTGGAGGAACTTATAGGTGCCCGCACCATGAATTTTGTGGGGTCCGTTGAAATACTCAATCTCGGTTTTTTCGGGGATTCCTAAATGGCCGTACAGGCGGCGAATTTTTGCATACTCATAGGCAACCCATTCATCGGGAGCAACACCATCGTTGTGGCCGCGTTCTACCATAAAGGGGCGAGGGGCGATTAACGCGCCCATCTCGGCATAGTTGAATGTGTGGCCGAGATTAAATTCAAACATCTCGTATTCTCCCGTGAACATGTAACTGTAGCGGGCGTCAACGGTGGTGTTCTTTTTAACCCATTCGTTGAAGTCGGCTGAACAGATGGAAAGACAATACCGGGGAACAAGAGCCGGAACCCGCATGGCAGTCTTTCCGCCGTAAGAAAGGCCGTAAAAACCAATTCGTGTTTTGTCAACCAAGGGCAGGGTCTCGAGCCAATCAATGATGCGATTGTGTTGGCCGATGATGATGGAAAATAGAGATTTACCGAGGGGGTTGGCTTTTCGCTGGAGAACGCGGAAGGCATCCCCCCCGCGATAGGGGTTGTGGGGGGCAAAGACTATGAATCCGCGATCAGCCAATTCAGCGGCAAATCCGCTGTAGTATCTGAAAGCTTGTTGGTTTTTGTCACGCGTGACGGTGTCCATGGGCACGCCCTCCAGACCGTGCTGGCATACTACGACGGGTCTCTTTTCGCGGGGCTTGATGTCTTTTGGGGTCAGCAAAATGCCCCAAGCAAACACATTTTTCCAAACGTCGAGCACAACTTCGTGGGCGATCCATTTTTCTGTCTCCAGAATTTTCCGGGATCGAGGATTGATGGGCTGATCTGCGCCGGGAAATCGTCCGATTACCTGATTCCACATTCGTGTGCGGTGAGTTTCGCATTGAGTGTTCCACATCTCGGAATCTTGTGGTGGGAGTTTTTTCCAGAAATTTTCATGCCGTTCATATTCGGAAAACCGGAGCAGCCGTTGAGTGTGATCGGTGAGTTCCTGAATTTGACGTTTCTGTCGGGTATCGGTATTGGGCTTGAATTCCAGCTTCAGGACTCGTGGTTGAGGGAGGGCTTTTCTGGGAATGCCCAATCCCGTGAAGAAATGCAGAAGGGCATTTTCTCCAACCGGAGCGGTGGATTTGACCAGTTGCCATTTTCCCCCGATTCGGCCGGCCATGGTTCGCGCTCGTTGAAATTCCCCGGCTACGGATTCGTAAGGAGGAGTGGCTATCTTGCCGGGTGCGGCACCTCCTCGTCTGCCTGGTCGGGGTTTTGGTGGGCCGTCGATTGGCTTTACTGGGGCATGCTCCACGGTGAGCGCGCGCGGGCCGATCAGACTGGCAATTTCAGCGTCGCCAAACTGCTCAAGCAACCCGAAAACATTCCTGTAAATAGGCTCTTCCCAGAGTCTGATGCGTTGATTGAAATAGCCGCTGGTTAAGACGGAGTCGACGCGTTGATCTAGGGCGGCAGCGTAGAATGCAATTAATCCTCCTTCGCCCTGGCCGACAACACCCATGGGAACAGGCTCGGGGATAAGACTATTTTCGTGGGCGAACCAATCGATGAGTGACAGAATTTTCTGCACCTCATAGCCGATGATATGGCGGCCCATTTGATAGGCCTGACGATAAATCCATTCGCGATGAGGTTGGTTGGTGAAAGCAACTCGTTCGTCGCCGGACCATTCATCCCTTCGGTCGATCAGGGTAGGTACGACAACCAGGCATCCGGCATCCGCAAGTCTTAGGGCGAACTGGCTGCGTGGAGGCAGAATTTTATGCAAGCCTGTAATTTGTTCAGGCGTATGGTCGGCGTCCGGGATGGCGACCACGCGGGCCTTGACAGCACCGGTGGGTTTTAAAAGGAGTCCTTCTCCATGGACGCCCGGAAAAACCGGCCATCGGACGGTATGAATGGTGATTTTCGCGTCAGCGTAAAGAATCGAGCTGCTGGTGGTTGTGGAGTTTAGTTGAAGAGATTTGATAGGGAGACGCTTGTCCGTTGCCCCGATGCAAAACCTGAAGTGCTTGCGGTTGGTGGATATACTTTGTTGGTAGGCATCACGGCTGCTGTCATCGTGCTTCCAAAAACGCGCCCTTCTGGTGGTGGATTCCTTTAATTTTCGAGTCAGAAAGATGTCGATTCCCGCGACCATTTGCGCGGACAGGTCACCTTCCATCTTCAATGGTTTTGTGTTTGGGAGTGGCTGAGCGAGGGCCGTGGTGACCGTGATTGCGAGCAGGGTGGGGATGAATTGTTTCATAAAAACCGATCCAGATGCGCCCTCATGGCAACCGGAACGGTGTGTTCTGTCAACCCCGCTTAACTGGATGAATCGCGCTCGCTCACACTTACCAGTTCCTGATTGGTGACTCCATTGAAGATCTTGAATTCTTCGGCATGCAATTCCGGCTCGGCCCGGAATGCGAGTTTCACCAAGTGTTTCTTTTCCATTTTGATGAGCAGATCTTCATCCTCCTTGCGGAGCCGGTCGAGCACCATGGGGTTGACCACGATGCGCAGTTGATAATCCTCCATTTCGTCCGGCTTTCGCCGCTTCAGGAGCTCATCAAGTTTTCGCTGGATTTCCACACTCATGGTAAGCGCACTCTTGATGCTGCCACGCCCCGAGCAGTTCGGGCATTCGTCATAAACAGTTGATTGGACACTTTCGGAATGGCGCTGGCGGGTCATTTCCATTAAGCCCAGCTGAGAGATGGGCAAAATATGTGTCTTCGCCTTGTCGCGGCGCAGTCCATCCCGCATACGCCGGAAAACATCCTGTCGATCGCGGCCGCTCTTCATATCAATGAAATCCAGGACAATGAGCCCGCCGATGTTGCGGAGGCGCATTTGGCGGCATATTTCTTCCGCTGCCTCGAGATTTACCTTCAGAATGGTGGAGCTTTGATCCTTGCCGCCCTTGTGGCTGCCGGTATTGACATCGATTGAGACGAGTGCCTCGGTCTCGTCGATGACAATGTATCCGCCGCTTTTCAAGTAAACCTTGCGTGAAAATGTGCTATCAAGTTGGCGGGTGATATTGTAACGGTCAAAGATGGGCTTGGCTTCGCGGTGAAGCTGCACCTTGTCCTTGGAGCGGCGGGAAATGTTTTCAATTAGGTTTTGAACTCGCTCAAAGGGTTTTTGATCATCGATAATAATGCGGCCAACGTCATCCGTAAGGAAATCACGCACGGTGCGCTCGATGAGGTCCGGCTCACGAAAAACGCAGGTGGGCGACTTATCGTTCTCAATCCGCTTTTGGACTTGGGCCCACTCCTTGACCAGCATGGCGAGATCCCTGACAAAATAGCGCTTCTTTTGTCCTTCACCGGCCGTGCGAATGATGATGCCCATGTTGTCTGGAATGTCGAGATCCCGGATAATTTCGCGAAGACGGGAGCGTTCCTGCTTGTCCTCAATTTTCTTGGAGATTCCGCATTGGTCGGTGTTGGGAAGGAGAACGATAAAGCGCCCCGGGATTGCCAAATGGGTGGTCACGCGTGGGCCCTTGGTGCCGATGGGGCCCTTGGTGACCTGAATGATGATGTTGCTGCCGACCGGGTACTTCTTTGGAATATCCTTGCGAGATATGCTGCGCGGCTTGTCGCGGGTCTTTTTCTTTTTGCGTTCAACCACCTCGTAGCGCCCGTCGAGGTTGGGGGGGGTAATGTCCCAATAATGAAGGAAGGCGTTTTTCTCGATGCCGATGTCGACAAAGGCCGCCTCTAAACGGTTTTCGAGATTCTTGACCGTCCCCTTGTAGATGCTGGCGACGATGCGCTCCTCATTGGTTCGCTCAATGGTGAATTCCTCAAGGCGGCCTTTTTCGAGAACTGCAACACGCGTTTCCAAGCTTTCGGCATTGATGATGATTTCCTTGGTGGATTCCTCCTTTTTTGTGCCGACAAACTTTTTCACCCTGTCGATGACCTTAGTCGCGGCCTTCTTGATCTTTTCGCCCAGCCCCTTGGCTTCTTTTTTCTTCTCGGGCTTGGATTCCTGTGGCTGGGGGGAAATCTCCTCGGGTTCAGACTTTTCGCCATAGGCAGCGCGTTCTGCCTTGGCGATGGCTTGTTCATGTCGGCTTTCGTTGAAAACCGGCTCGTCCATAATACGACCACCCACCATGCTCTCTCGGTCGTCGTCTTGGCCACGCTTTACAGGTTTGTGCTTTAGTCCGCCTGCAGGCTTGAAGCGCTGTGTCTTGCTGCGCCGGGAAAAACTTTTGTTGCTCATTAAATTAGATTCCTTTTTGGATTAAATGGATCGTTGATGCAGTTGGATATTTTGTAAAAGCCCCAGGGCAAGCAGAGAGCACACGATGGAGGTGCCTCCATAGCTCAGGAGGGGCAGGGGCACACCGGTGACCGGCACCAGCCGGATATTCATGCCGATATTAACGAAAACATGACTGAAGAGCATCACGACGACGCCTACAGCCAGCAGACGGCCTAATCGGTCGCGGGCCTGCCCTGCCACTCTGATGCCGCACAGGAAAACGCCTGTGTATAGAACCACGACCATGGCACTGCCTATAAAGCCGCTTTCCTCGGCGATGACCGAGAAGATGAAGTCATTATGTGACACGCCACGCGGGAGGTAGCCGTGGGCATTTTGAATGCCCTGCGCCCACCCTTTGCCCGTCAGTCCACCGGAACCCACGGAGATCATGGCTTGCGCCACGTTGTAGGAGTCGCGTCGCTGCATGGCCTTGACCCGCCGCAGTTCAGTAGGCGTGGCATTGGGTTTGGCGTATTGGGTGGTATAATCTACGCCAAAATAAACCATTAACCTGCGTTTTTGATAATCAGGCAGTTGGATGGGTTTCCATGCTTGCGGCACGAAAAACACATAGATGAGGCAGGCGGCAATGAAGCATGTCATACCTCCTGCAACTTTCTTGAGAAAGCCTGCGGGGACGCCGGCGACATAAAACATTGCAAACGCGGCAGGTAATAGCATGAGCGAGGAGCCCAAGTCGGGTTCCATGAGGATCAGCCCAAAGGGAAGCAGGGTGAGGCCGATGCCTTTGAGGAGGGTGTCCGGCTGGCGCAGTTCGTCACGAGGCCGACTGAGAAACTGGGCCAGAGCAAGCAAAAAAGCGATCTTGGCCAGTTCGGAGGGTTGAAATTGCATGATGCCAAGGTCAAACCATCGGCGGGCACCGTAGCGAACAGCACCAATGCCCGGTATGAGCACAATGACGAGCATGACAATACAAACCCAATAGCCGACAAAGGCGTAGCGTGCGATTTGGTAGTAGTCCTTCAAACAGAGAAGCCCCGCGGCAGTGATGCCGAAGGCATAGAATATGATCATCTTAAAGAATGGCTGTCGATACCACGGGGCGCCTGAGAACAGTTCGTTAACCTGTGTGGCACTGAGGACAAAAGTGAGACCAAAGATCATTAGCCCGCCGAGCGCGGCGAGGAGCAGCCAATCCGGGCGCGGTTTTTGAGGCGGATTAAGGGCGTTTTCCATGGTCAATTATTGGCCAGGGGGGTACGAGGTGATCGCCGGTCACGATCGCGCAGGGCCTCAAAGATTTTTTTTGCGATGGGCGCGCAGGTTTTGCCGCCGGAAACGCCGCTTTCAATCATGACAACCACCGCATAGCGCGGCTGTTTGTATGGAGCATAGGAGGAAAACCAGGTGATCTTATCACGTCTGCCGCCACCACGAATCTCGGCAGTGCCGGTTTTCCCGCACACGGCATAATCATCAATCATCGCGCGCTTGCCAGTGCCGCCCTCCTCGTGGACATCGGCCCACATGGCATGCTGCACCGCAGCGAGATTGCGGGGGGTCACGCGGAGCTGTCCGCGAATGCGTCCTTGGGGAAAGGTCATGGCGTCGGTAAAGGCGTCAGGATCAGCCGGTTCCACGCGTGCCACCAGGCGAGGCCAAAAAACCCTGCCGCCATTGGCTACGGCAGCGGTCATGATGCCCATCTGGAGGGGCGTGACGGTTATGCGTCCCTGCCCGATGGCGATATTTGCCGTGTCGCCATCCCGCCACCCGTTCCGGACCTCTCCGAGGGTGGGAAATTGCCCGGCCACTTCTTGCCGCGGGAGCAGCCCCGTGCGTTGGCCGAGGAAAAATTGATTCCCCATCTGGACGATTTGTTCAATGCCACATGATAGTCCATGATGAATAAAGTAAGTGTTGCTTGAATACTTAAACGCTTTCTTAAAATTGTAATCACCCGCCGGAGCCGTGTCGTCGATGTTTCTTCGACCCAAGCGGTAATGGCCCGGATTGTACATGAAATCGTTGGTGTTGACCACTCCGGATTCCAATGCAGCCAAGCCGGAGATGATTTTGAAAATTGAGCCAGGCGGATAGCGTTCCTGGGTGGCACGAAAGAGCAGGGGGCTGGGCCGAGCATCGCGGTATTGCGCCCATTTTTGAGGGTTTATCGCGGGAATAAAGTCGTTTGGATCAAAGACCGGCATGGAGGTGAGGGCAATAAGATCGCCGTTGTTGACATCCATAACCACGGCCGCGCCAGCCTTGTGTCCGGAGGCTTTCATTGCGTCATAGGCGACTTTTTGAATTTCCAGATCCAAAGTGAGGTGGACATGGCTGCCGGGTTGGGTGGGTACTTCGAGGTTCTCGGATTGCCGATAACCCAGATGGTTCACCAGCATGGAACGGGTGCCGGGGTGGCCGCGAAGCTTGTTGTCGAATGTTTGCTCAAACCCAATCACGCCCCGAAAATCAGGAAGGCGATAGTTGTATGCGGTGGATTCCTCTTCGCTGGTATTGTCTTTCTTTAGGTGTCCCACGAGATGTGCGACGGAAATTTCCGGATAATGCCGGGTTGGCCAGGCTTGGATGTCAAGCCCGGGTATACGATCACTTAGCTCCATGAACCGGGCCACGTTTGCAGGATCAAGATTTTTTAGCACGGGCAGCGGCAGCGCTCGGAGTTCGCTGAAGTGCCGCTGAATTTCGCCGGCATTCACATCCAAAGGCAGGTTGAGGCGTGCGCGGTTGATGAAGTTGCTGACGACTTGATATCGGGTTTGGATTTGGAGCTGGAGACTTTCCTCCGCGTCCAGCTTGCGCTTGGGGCGGTTTTCCCGCCATGCCTTGCGAAAATGCGGGCGCAACTCTTCAAGGTATGCGCTCAGGTTATAGGCGGGTTTGTCCTCGGCAAGGATGCGGCCGTGTTGGTCGAAGATTTTTCCGCGGACAGAGGGAATGCGCACGGTGCGCATGGATTGGTTGCGTTGACTTTCGATGTATTGGCTCGAGGAAAAAATTTGCACATACCACAAGCCGGCCATGAGAACCCCCATGGCCATGAGGAGGAAAACGGCCACGCTGCCGAGGCGGTAATCTTTACGGCGGATCTGGTCGAAGACAACCATGTCAGTCGGGGGCATCCAGTCCGGGGTCGATCAGGTATCCGTGGGGGCGGAGGCTGGCGGTGAGGGATTCCTTCAAGACATCAAGAATTGGGAAGAAGAACATGGTCAACAGGCCTCCGCCAACAGACACAACAACCCATTGCCACAGAGTGAACCAATTGAGCATGGGGTCACGGCCTAGTGTGAAGAGCAGGAACAAGGTCATGAGTGGCACACTTGCGCTTGCGGCTGCGCCAAGGGTAAAGCGCACAAAGCGCTCGCGCTGGGCAAATTGCTGGCGGTTCATTTCAATGAACAAGCCCGAGAGGAAAAGAGGAAGCAATCCCACGCCCAATGGGTCCGCGGAAAGGGCGCTTTGCCAAAGCGACCCTAGCACGGCCAAGAGAGTGAGCGTCGCCAAGTCACTGCGAAGGGCGGCATATACCATGAGTGGTGGCAAGGGATTGATCTGTGCACCAAGCAGGTCCCGAGGAAACGTGAAGGTGGACTCCAAAAAAATGGCGATAAGCGCTGCCAATAAAACACTGCCTGTGTGAAAGCCGCTCATCGCTGTGCAACCTCCGGTTGGATCATTACCCAGACTTCCTGCAGTCGCGCACTGTCCACTGCCAAGTGAACGCGGGCAGTGGCCTGCACGGAGCCGCGGGATCGACTGAGACTAACGATTTTTCCAACGGGAATGTCGGCGGGGAAAAATTCGCTTAAGCCGCTGGTTACGATGAGGTTGCCGGGTGTGGCAGTTGTGTCCGCGGGGAGATGGATGAGCTGGACGAGTCGTGGATCAAAGGCGGTGAAGGGCGCGGCCGTGAGAATGCCACATTCCTCGGTTTCACGAATTTTGACGGATACTCGGCAGGCGGGGTCGCCCACGAGGGCTACTAAAGCCCGGTGGGGGTTGACCTGTTGTACTCGCCCGACGAGGCCCTCGGGGGTCCAGACGGCTTGGTTGATGCGAACGCCATCTCGTTCACCAAGGTCAATCTGAAGCGTTCGCCACCAGTTCGCGGGGTCGCGACCGACGACCCGCGCCAATCGCATGTAGCCCTGCGGCCCGGGGCGCATCTGGAGTTGGGTTCGCAGTCGAGCATTCTCACTGGAGATGCCATCGAGCCGTGCGAGGTCCATCTTCAGAATTTGGTTTGTTTGATGGAGGGCGTTCAATTCGCGGATGAGCTCTGCGCGGGGCAGGGTGGAATCAATGGTTTTTCCGCCTATGTATTGAATGCCCTTCTTGATTCCAAAAAAAGGTAGGAACGAATGCCCGACCCAGCCCTTGACACGCTCGGCGGTGCGAGGGGGCAGGTTCAGCAGCACCAGCGTCAGTACGGCGACGGTGGCGCAGGCGATCTGGTAGGAAGACCTGTGCATGGCGCCCGATGGGTTGCGGGCGAGCGCAGCGAGTGCCTCAAGCTTTAATCCGGGTCGGCGACCTGATGCAGGAAGTCGATTTCCTCCAAGGCGCGTCCTGTGCCCTCGGCGACGGCGGTAAGGGAGTCCTCCGCCACACTGACAGGCAGTCCAGTCTCCTTGGAGACGAGCCGGTCAATGCCGCGGAGCAGCCCGCCGCCGCCAGCCATCACAATGCCCCGCTCGATGAGGTCCCCGGAAAGCTCCGGTGGGCACCGCTCGAGGCTGATGCGGATGGCTTCCAGGATGCTCGTCAGCGGTTTTTGGAGCGCTTCGCGAATTTCCTCGGAAGTGATGGACAGTGTCTTGGGCAGGCCGGCGGCGAGATCGCGTCCCTTGATCTCCAAGGTCAGTTCCTCTTCCAGCGGGTAGGCCGAGCCGATTTTCAGCTTGATGTCCTCGGCAGTGCGTTCGCCGATCAATAAATTGTGTACACGTTTGACGTGTTGGGTGATGGTCTCATCGAATTGATCGCCGCCAACTCGCAGACTGCGTTTTTCGACAATGCCGCCAAGGGAGATGACGGCGATTTCGCAGGTGCCACCGCCGATATCAACCACCATGTTGCCCGCAGGCTCGGCGACAGGGAGACCCGCCCCGATGGCGGCGGCCATGGGTTGTGCGATCAGGAAGACCTCGCGGGCACCCGCGTGCATGACGGAATCCTTGACGGCGCGGCGTTCCACTTCGTTGATGCCAGAGGGGACGGCCACCACCACTCGTGGGGCCACCATCTTGTGGTGGTGGACTTTCTTGATGAAATGCCGGAGCATGGCCTCAGTGACCTCAAAGTCGGCAATGACGCCGTCTTTCATGGGCCGAATGGCGGTGATGTTGTGGGGGGTGCGACCAAGCATGCGCTTGGCGTCGACGCCCACGGCGCGGACGATCTTGGTGCCAGACTGGATGGCAACCACCGAGGGTTCGCGCATCACAATTCCGCGGTCCTTGAGGTAAACGAGGGAATTGGCCGTGCCGAGGTCAATTCCGATATCGTTCGAGAAGAACGACTTGAATTTGGAAAGCATCATGGCGTTTAAAAAATACCTGTGAACAGTAGGTGGATGAATGAGGGCGCGGCAAAGCAAAGTTACTCAACTCTGCACGCAAGATATTCGCAGGCTGTTGAAAAAAATGGTAGCGGAGGAGGGACTCGAACCCCCGGCACGCGGATTATGATTCCGCTGCTCTAACCAACTGAGCTACTCCGCCGGTCAAGGGGCGATTATCGACCCAAACTGCGGGCGGATGTCAAATGGAATGATTGGGACCTGGGGCGATTGGCCTGAAAAATCAAAAAAAGGGGATAAATCGCTTTACATGGTTCGGAAAATGCCTATCGTCGCGGCTGCCAATAAAGAAATGGAAGTCAGAAGCAAAGCGGAATCGATTAAGGATTTTCAGAGGAATGAGTCGGACACGGGTTCGACAGAGGTGCAGGTCGCCATTTTGTCATCGCGCATCAAGCATCTTGAAAAACACCTCGGACGGAACAAGAAGGATCACAGTACGCGGCGGGGATTGCTCCGAATGGTGAGTTATCGCAAGCGGCTTCTGAAGTATCTTTACCGCGAGGACCTCAACAAGTTCACGGAAGTCAAGAAGCAGCTCGGCATTCGCTGAGTGGCCCAACTTTCATCTATTTCCGCCAAGACCCGCAGAAAACGCGATCTGCGCGGAGCTTGTCTAAACACACAAAATAATCGCGAAAACCATAACGGCGCGCTGGCGGAGTCATTTCGCTCAACATCCTTGAGAGGGTGCTGACTGAAGTTACTCCCTGCCGGCGTCCGACAGGAAAATGACTGAACATCAAGTAACCGCCCAAGTGGGCGACAAAGAAATCACCATCGGCAGCGGTCACATCGCCAAACAGGCGGACGGCACGGTGACGGTGCAAATGGGCGAAACGATCGTGATGACGGCGGTCGTCGCCGACACGAAAAGCCGCGACGGGCAGGATTGGTTCCCGCTCCAAGTGGATTACCGCGAACGCGCCTCGGCGTGCGGCCAGATTCCCGGCAACTATTTCCGCCGCGAAGGTCGTCCGAGCGACAAGGAGATTTTGACCTGCCGCCTCACCGACCGCCCCATCCGCCCGCTCTTCACCAAGGATTGGTTTAACGAGTGCCAAGTGTACGGCCTGCTGCTCAGCGCCGATGGCGAGAATGAGCCGGATGTGATGAGCATTCTCGGCGCCTCCGCGGCGCTAATGGTCAGCGACATCCCCTGGGCTGGCCCGTTGGGTGCGGTGCGCGTGGGCCGCATTGACGGCAAGTTCGTGGCGAACCCCACGCACGAGGAACAAGCGGCTAGCGACCTCGATTTGATGTACGTCGGCAATGAGACGGACGTGGTGATGTACGAAGGTTGCGCGGACCAGATTTCCGACGAGGATTTCATCGCCGCACTGAAGTTTGGCCAGGAATGCTGCATCCCGCAGATTGCCGCGCAAAAGGAACTCCAAGCCAAATGTGGCAAGGAGAAGCGTGATATTTCGGGCCAACTGAAGCCGGTGCCGCCAGCAATCTTTGCCAAGGCGGAGGAGCTCGGCGGAGGCGACCGCATCGTGGAGGCTCTGCTCACGGTGAAAAAACTCGAGCGCGAAGACGCGGTGGCTGCCATCCGTGAGGAGGTTGCTGTCAAGCTTCGTGAAGAGTTTGGTGAGGATGAAGTGACCGACTCCGTGGTCGGCCAGGCGTTTTATCACATTCAAAAGACCGCGCTGCGCGGATTGATCCTTAACGAAGGCAAACGCCTTGACGGACGCGGCATCGACGAACTGCGCAAGATCACCTGTGAAGTCGGCGTGCTGCCGCGCACGCACGGTTCGGCCCTGTTCACCCGCGGTGAAACGCAGGCACTGGTGCTGACGACCCTCGGCACGACGGATGATTCCCAGCGTTTCGACAACTACACCGGCGGCGAGGACAGCAAGCAGTACATCATGCACTACAACTTCCCGAACTACTCCGTAGGCGAAACCGGCCGCATCATGGGCCCGGGCCGGCGCGAAGTGGGGCATGGGGCGTTGGCGGAGCGGTCGATTTTGCCGATCATTCCGATTGATGATAATTACCCTTACGCGGTGCGGCAGGTCAGCGAGATTTTTGAGAGCAATGGCTCCAGCTCGATGGCGACGGTTTGCGGTGGCAGTTTGTCGCTGATGAATGCGGGCATCGAGGTGAAGGGCGCCTGCGCCGGCATCAGCATCGGCATTTGCACGGAGCTGGATGACAACGAGAAGATTGTGAATCACAAGATTCTCACGGACATCATGGGCTGGGAGGATGCGTTCTGCGACATGGACTGCAAAATCGCCGGTACGAAGGAAGGCATCACCGGCTTCCAGCTGGACCTCAAGCTGAAGGGTTTGCCGATGGCGATCATGGAGGAGGCGATCCAGGCGGCAAAGAAGGCTCGCGGCGAAATCATCGACATCATGAATGAGACCATCAGTGAGCCGGGTGAGATGAGTCCCTACGCGCCACGCATCCAGCAACTGAAAATTGATCCCGATAAAATCGGCATGGTGATCGGGCCGGGTGGCAAGAACATCAAGCGGATCGTTGAAGAATCCGGCTGTGAAATTAACATCGAAGACGACGGCACCGTGAACATTTACTCCCTCAATCCAGAGGGCATGCAGGTGGCTGTGGAGGAAATCGAGGGCATGACTGCCGAGGCCGAAGTGGGTCGTATCTACAGCGGCACCGTGGTCAGCATCAAGGACTTTGGCTGCTTCGTGGAATTCCTGCCCGGCCGCGATGGCCTTTGCCATATCAGCGAGCTGGCTCCCCAGCGTGTTGATAAGACCGAAGATGTTGTCAAGGAAGGCGATGTCATCAAGGTCAAATGCTTGGGCATTGATGAGCGCGGCAAGGTTCGTCTCTCCCGAAAGGCTGCATTGGCCGAGGAGAATGGCGAAGTGGATGCCGGCGAAATTGAGGATGAAGAGCCCGCCGTGCGGGAGGAACGCGAGGTCAGTGAGGAGGAGCCCGAGGAGGGCAAGCTCTATCACGGAACTGTCGTTAGCATTAAGGAGTATGGGTGTTTCGTGGAATTCCTGCCGGGCCGCGATGGGCTTTGTCACATCAGCGAACTAGCTGACTTCCGCGTCAAGCGTACCGAGGATCTCGTCAAGGAAGGAGATAAAATCTGGGTGAAATGCCTGGGTGTTGACGACCGTGGCAAGGTGCGTCTATCCCGCAAGGCCGCCAAGGCGGACCGCGAGGCGGAAGAGTCTGAAGAGGCACCCGAGGAGGTCGATGCGTAACCCCGGCTTGCAAGGGTGGCCTGCGGACGGTAATAAACCGGCGTGTTGAGCCAACAAACACTGCGGAAACCCGCTAGGATTTCCGGTGCCGGCCTGCACAGCGGCAACAAAGTCAACTTGACTCTGTTACCCTCGCCGGCGGGCAGTGGCGTGCGCTTTCGGCGGGTGGATCTCGATGGCAAACCGGAGATTGAGGCGTTAATTGACAATGTCTCCGATACCCAGCGGTCCACCACACTGGCCAAGGGGAGCATTCGTATACATACCGTTGAGCATGTCCTCGCCGCGCTGGTCGGCAACGGCATTGACAATGCCGTCATCGAGTTGGATGCGAATGAGCCGCCCATCGGCGACGGAAGTAGCATTGAATTCGATAATGCCATCCGAAAATCAGGCGCGGAAAGTCAGGATGATTCCCGGGAAATATATCGCCTGTCCGAGCCCATCGAGGTGCAACTGGGTGAAAGTCACATAGCGGCATTTCCGCATGACGGCTTCAAAATCAGTTGTACCAGTGCTGATGCCCGCAACCGCTACACCCAGTTCTACAGCTTGGAATTGTCCCCGGACAGTTGGGCGAACGAGCTTTCGCGGGCACGGACATTCTGTTTTTATGAGGAAATTGAGCACCTCTACCAGAATGGCCTGATCAAGGGTGGTAGTCTGGAAAACGCGGTGGTCGTTCGCGACGATGCCGTGCTGACCAATGAACCACTGCGTTATCCCAATGAATTTGTCCGGCATAAGATGCTGGATATCCTTGGCGACCTCGCCTTGGTGGGGCGGCCCCTACAAGCGCACATTGTTGCCACACGTCCGGGCCATGCCGCCAACTGTGAACTTGCCCGTCAAATCCAGGCTCAAATACGGAAGCCATTGCAAACCGCACAGACATTTGCTCCACCCCCCGCAGTCGAGACTGCCAAGGTCGAGACCATCGTGGAGGACGGCGCGGAGTTGGACGTTACCCAAGTGATGAAAATTTTGCCCCATCGGTTCCCTTTTCTGATGGTCGACCGTGTGACGAAGATTGACGGAAACCAAATCACTGCGATCAAGAATGTTAGTGTCGGTGAGCCCTACTTTGAGGGGCATTTTCCCGGGCACCCAATCATGCCGGGGGTCATGCAATTGGAAGCCATTGCTCAGGTTGGTGGAATCTTGATGCTAAAGAAGGCGGAGAATCTCGGGAAACTTGCCTACTTTACCAGCGCCGACAATGTCAAATGGCGCCGGCCTGTCCATCCCGGCGACGTTTTGACTATCGAGGTGGAACTCTTGAAGTCACGCGGCAAGATCGGGAAGGCGAAGGGAACCTGCCTAGTTGACGGAGAAATTGTCAGTGAGGCGAACGTCACCTTCATGCTCTTCAGCCCGGACGACCAATGAGCATACACCCGAGCGCTGTCATTCACGAGAACGCGGTCATTGGAGAGGATTGCGAGATTGGCCCCTACTGCGTTGTTGGTGAGCATGTCGCCTTGGGTCGTGCGTGTCGGCTTCATTCGCACGTGGTGATCGACGGGTGTACTGTGTTGGGCGCGGGAAATGAAATTTATCCCTTTGCCAGTATTGGCCTGCGAACCCAAGATTTGAAATGGAGTGGGGGCGAAACATGGACTCGCATTGGCGATCGCAATACGCTTCGGGAGTATGTTACTATCCACAGTGCCACGAGTAATGGTGATGCCACCGTTCTTGGTAGCGATAACAACTTGTTGGCTTACACCCACGTGGCCCATGATTGTCAGTTGGGCAATCATATCGTCATGTCCAATGTCGCTACATTGGCCGGGCATGTCGAGGTGGAAGACTATGCCGTCATTGGGGGGGTGGCGGCTGTTCACCAATTTTGCCGGATTGGAACGATGTCCATTATTGGTGGCTGTAGCAAGGTGGTGCAGGATGTGCCGCCTTATATGTTGGCTGATGGGAATCCTGCCGCAACACGCACGCTTAACAAGGAGGGACTCAGGCGAAACAACATTAGTGAGTCTGCCCAGAAAGCGCTGAAGCTGGCTCACCGGATTCTATTTCGAAGCGAGATGACTTTTTCCCATGCCATCGAAAAAGCGAAGGCCGAGATTGAGACATGTCCAGAAGTAAAACACTTACTGAAGTTTGTCCAATCCAGCCAACGCGGAATTGCTAAATAGCCAACTCGATTTTTTCGCGGCCGGAAAACCGGCAGCATTTCTTAAACCCGCATTCACGTGCCAGTCTCATCGCTTCATCCAAGTTCATCCCTGTTTCATGTGGAGCGTGTGCGTCTGATCCGAATGTGATTTGGACTCCGATTGCTTGCGCCATTCTCAGAATGTCAGGATGCGGGTAAATTTCCGTGCAATCCTTTCTGAGGCCCGCTGAGTTGAGTTCGATGCAGGTTCCTGTTTCTGCGCATGCGGTGAGAAATTCTTCATAAAGCGGCCCGCAATCGTCTTCTGGGATAAATCCGAATTTTTTGGGTAAATCCGCATGGCCCATGATGTTAAATAATCCTGACGCTGCTGCAGTTGTCAGATTTTTGAAATAGGCCGCCCAAACTTCGAGGGTTTCCCGGTTGCGCCATTGGTCGAGAGTGGCGGGGTCATCAATTGCCCAGTCGCCGACATAATGGACTGAGCCGATGAAATAATCCCAATCGTGCATGCTGGCCATCTCTCTGATCCAGGGCTCATGGCCAGGCAGGTAATCCACTTCCAAACCCAATTTGATGGTCAAATTCGGATAAGCCCGCCGCGCCTCCTTGACCATTTCAACATATCGGGGCAGTTCCCCTGAGCGCATGCGCCACTCGTCAAATCCATCCTCACGCATGGGGGAGTGGTCGCTGAAACCAATTTCATCAAGTCCAATTTCCAATGCGCGAGCGGCATACTCCCTGGGTTCCCCCTTTGCGTGGCGGCAGAGCGGAGTGTGCATGTGGTAATCGGCCGGCAACGGCATGGGCGCAGCATGGATGTGGCCGGTCTATGCAGCAAGGGGAATTGATTGACACGGGCAGGGCAGGGGAACAGACTCCGCCGGCAAACAGCCCTGCTTTTGCCCCGATTCGTGTCGGGGCTTTTTGTTGGGCACATTTTTATCGAATCATGGCCAACACCATACTTGTGGGTGCCCAATGGGGCGACGAAGGTAAAGGCAAGATCATCGACGTGCTCACAGAGCAGGCCGACGTGGTCGTGCGCAGTCAGGGAGGCAGCAACGCCGGCCACACGGTCCGAGTTGGGGACCAGCAATATATCCTGCACTTGATCCCCTCGGGCATTCTGCACAAGAAAACAAAATCTGTTATTGGTAATGGTGTGGTGATTGATCCCGTTACGCTTGTGGCTGAAATCGATGAGCTGGAAAGTCTCGGAGTGCATGTCAATGGCAACCTGTTCATTAGTGAGAAGGCCCACGTGGTGATGCCCTACCATCGTGAGCTTGAGGCGTGCAGTGAGCAACGCAAAGGTAAGAATCAAATTGGGACAACGCGCCGAGGCATAGGTCCGGCGTATGCAGACAAGGCAGGGCGCGGCGGTCTACGCATGATCGATCTTGTGGATAGGAAAAAGCTGGCAGACCGGCTCAAGAGCCGTGTTCGTGAGAATAACCAACTTATTAAGGCTTTGGGCGGCAAGCCAGTCTCGTTGAAAAAGGTTCAGGCCGACTACGAGAAGGCGGCCAAGCGACTGCGACCCTATATCATCAACACGCTTCCTTTGCTTCACAAGGAAATCACCAAGGGTTCAGCAATGCTCTTCGAGGGCGCTCAAGGTAGTTACCTTGATATCGATCACGGAACCTATCCTTTTGTCACATCCTCAAACACAACGGCCGGGGGTGCCTGCACCGGTTCCGGAATTCCACCCAACAAGATCGACCGGGTGATTGGGGTCATGAAGGCTTACACGACACGCGTTGGAGGGGGGCCTTTGCCGTCCGAGGACGCAGCCATCAGCGACATGCTTCATGGCATGGGTCGTGAGTTTGGCGCGACCACAGGACGGCCACGCCGTTGCGGATGGCTGGATCTTGTCGCTATCCGTCAAGCCGTGCAAGTTAATGGCATCGATGAGCTGGCCATCACCAATGTGGACGGGTTGGACAGCCTGAAGGAGATTAAGTTGTGCACGGGATACCGTATGGACCGAACCAAGGTGGACTACGTTCCTAGTGACCTTGAAGATCTGGCTCGTTGCCGGCCCATATACAAAAAATATCCCGGCTGGCAAAAAGATACCAGTGAGGTACGTGAGTGGCGGAAGCTCCCACTGAATGCCCGTCGTTATCTTAAGGCAATCGCCGAATTCTCGGGTGCCAAGCTCAAGATAGTCTCTGTTGGGCCTGCCCGCGATCAAACGATGTTTCTGTAAAGATGAGCGGTCGTCCCGCCCAGCTCAGCCCGGAGGCACGCGAACTGCTTCCCATGCATGTGGCTGTCATCATGGATGGCAATGGGCGCTGGGCTAAGCAACGCAGTCTTCCAAGAATTGAGGGGCACCGCCGTGGCGTGGAATCCGCGCGAGCCATCATCCGGGCAGCTGGCGAGCTGGGGATCAAATACCTCACTCTTTATACATTTTCTGCCGAGAATTGGAATCGCCCCCAGCCTGAGGTTGAGGCAATAATGAAATACCTATCTTTTTATCTTAAAAAGGAGGTGAAGGAATTGAAGAAAAACAACGTGCGGCTGGAGGCCATAGGCCAAATTCACCGGCTGCCTGAACATGTTCGCAATCAGTTGGAAAAATCCAAGGCGGCCCTTGAGGGTAACAACGGGCTGACTTTGGTCCTTGCGTTAAGTTATGGCTCACGCGCGGAAATCATTGACGCCGCGCGAGCTATTGCCGAGAAGGCCAAGGCGGGAGCGGTTGATCCGCAGGAGATTGACGAGCAATACTTTGCCGATCATCTTCACACCCGTCATATTCCAGATCCTGACCTTCTGATTCGAACCAGCGGGGAAATGCGTATTAGTAATTTTCTGTTATGGCAGATTTCCTATACCGAGATGCTTGTTACGCCTACTTTCTGGCCTGATTTTCGGCGCCCGCAACTCATCAATGCCCTTGAGGAATATGCTCGTCGGCATCGGCGCTTTGGTCTGCTATAACCCGCTGTGACTGAAGCCAACCAGCAAGCCTCCGAGGCGCAGCCCAGCAAGGCGGGCATTTTTGTTCGCAGATTTTGCAGTGCCTCATTGCTCTGGGGCGTGCTGTTGCTTGGCTTGTTTTACGAAAACCCAGCGATCGCCAAGCCGGCGTTTCTCCTGATTATGCTGTTGCTGGCGGGATTGGGCTTGCGTGAATTTTTTGAATTGTCCGAACAAGGCGGGTTCCCAGGCCGGCCATGGCAGGGGACGCTCGCTGGCATGACAATGGTTGGCGGTGTATTTCTCCTGCTGGCATTGCCGCGCGAGCCGCGGACGGACCTCGTGCCTTTGTTTGAAATTTGTTTTTTGTCTTTCTTCATTCTTGCTGTTGGGGTGCGTCATATTTTCCTCGATGATATTCAAGGTAAGCTGGGAGTTACCATCATGGGTGTTCTTTATGTGGCAATGCTCCTGAATTTTCTTCAACTCATCCAATTTGAATTTGGTCCATGGTTTCTACTGTTCTTCATCGTGGTCACCAAGGCAAGTGATACAGGCGCTTACTTGCTGGGATCTGCTATCGGCCGTCATAAAATGCTGCCAACAATCAGTCCGGGGAAAACTTGGGAGGGATTTGCAGGGGCTATACTCCTCTCCGTTGGAGCTGCGGCGGCTTTTAATCATTTTGGTGAGGACTATTTTTCAAGAATGCCAATGAGCCATGCCTGCGTGGTGGGCGTTGTGTTGGGGGTGGGCGCAGTATTTGGGGATCTTGTTGAATCGAAGCTCAAGCGAGTGGCTGGAGCCAAGGACTCGGGCAGTTATTTTCCGGGCATTGGCGGAATTCTCGACTTGCTTGACAGCCTGCTGTTCAATGCCCCGATGATGTATCTCTACCTGAAATACGGGATGCCAGTATCATGAAAAAGGTTGTCTTGCTTGGCAGCACAGGCTCCATTGGCACAAGTACTTGCAAGGTGGCGGCGGATCTTCCCGGTGAGATTGAGCTGATAGGTCTCGCCGCTGGGCGGAATGCCACCCTGCTTCGGGAGCAAGTGAACCAGTTCAACCCCAAGGCTGTGTCGTTGTCTGATGTAGAGGCAGCCAAGGAGCTGGATAATGAGTGGGGGGGGGCGCCGCAGGTTTATCAAGGGGATAAAGGTTTGGTAAAGCTGGCGACTTTGCCTGAGGCTGACATTGTCCTCATTGCCATTGTTGGCGTGGCAGGTCTTCAACCGGCATTGGCGGCTATCCGGGCAGGCAAGGATATTGCTGTTGCCTCCAAGGAAATCCTCGTGATGGCTGGAGAAATTGTCATGGCTGAAGCTCGCAGGCAGGGGGTCAAGGTGCTTGCGGTGGATAGTGAACATTCGGCAATATTCCAATGTTTGGAAGGGCGCGCACCTGAGTCTGTTCGGCAGCTTTGGTTAACGGCATCGGGTGGCCCCTTCCGCAATACTCCAGCTGAAGAGTTTGACTCGATCACTGTCGAACGCGCACTGAAACACCCATCATGGGTCATGGGCCCAAAGATAACCATTGATTCAGCCACACTTTTTAACAAGGGACTGGAGATGATCGAGGCTCGCTGGTTGTTTGATATTCCAATGAGCCAAGTGCGGGTTGTCGTCCATCCGCAGAGTGTCATTCATTCCATGGTGGAATTTGTGGATGGATCCATTATTGCCCAACTGTCCACGCCGGATATGTGCCTGCCCATTCAGTATGCCCTGACTTATCCTGCACGTGCGGTTAGTGAGCGGGTTCAGACCAACTTTGCCGAGATCGGCCGGTTGGATTTCGAAGAGCCTGACACAGTTCGCTTCCCTTCGCTCAATCATGCGCGCCGGGCAGGAGATGTGGGAGGTACGTTGCCTGCGGTTCTCAATGCGGCAAACGAGGTGGCTGTTCAGGCGTTTTGTGATGAACAGATTGGCTTCACGGACATTACCCGACTGGTGGGGCGTACAATGGACGCCCATAAATTACAGGAGCATCCTTCTTTGGAGCAGATCATTGCCGCCGACGCGTGGGCTCGAGATTATTCCACCAAAGCATTTCAGCCCGCCTGACTGCTGGATTGCCTTGTTACTTCAATGCTGCTAGGTTCACGCCTTTGAACAAATGGCGGGTATATTAGATGTCATCTGGGTGCTTGCGGTGGTCGTACTAATGTTCGGCGCGGCAATCTTTGTCCATGAATTTGGCCATTATTGGGTGGCTCTCAAGCGGGGCTTAAAGGTTGAGGAGTTTGCCATTGGATTTGGCCCAATCCTTTGGAGCCGGGAAAAGGATGGAATTCTTTACTCCATCCGGTGGATTCCGGCGGGTGGATTTGTAAAATTGCCCCAAATGTTGACGAGTGAAGCCTTGGAGGGGAAGCCAAAGACAGAAGATGAGGTGGAAGGGAATGATCCCGAAGGTTCCGGAGAGGAAGATGAGGAAGAACAGGAGGAGCTGCCCCCCGTTTCGCCATGGTCAAAGATACTTGTGGCCTTTGCCGGGCCCTTTATGAACATCGTGTTTGCATTTGTGATCGCCTTGATCCTATGGGTGGTGGGCGTTCTCAAGCCGGCCAGCACGACAACGATTGGCTATGTCGGCTCGAGTGAAGAGGGTTATGCCGATGTGCGGCCCGGAGACAAGCTGGCCAAGATTGACGGCCAAGAGGTTTCTACTTGGCAGAAGGTAACCTTTGCGGTCATTCGGCATGAGGGGGAGAAAGTGCCAGCGACCTTTTCACGCGTCTCTGGAGGCAAAACTGAAATCATCGAGACGGAATTATCTACCGGCAAAGGTGCTCGGCGAATTAAGGGACTGCACCTGTCTACTGCGGAGAAGCTGATCATTGCGAAAATTGAGACCAAGGGATACCTCTCGGAGATTGGCTTTAAAGAGGGCGATGAGATTTCGAAGGTCAATGGTCATGCTGTTTATGGCCAGCATCATTTTCTCCAGCTTTTACTGGCTGACAGCATGGAGAAGAAGATTTTGGTCAGTAATGACGGGCAGGAACGTACGATAGATTTTCTGCCGACAGATGATTCCTCAGTCAAGGTTATGGATGTGCCCAAACCCATGCTGGGAGCGTGGGAAAGTTTCTGGATCTCAATTGGCTTAAAAGAAGAAAAACCACTTCCTCCGACCGCAGCGATGGAGGCCGGGATTGAAAAGGATGACCTGATACTCGAGATGAATGACGAGCGAATCACTAGCTCGCGGCATTTGATTGATCGCATCAGGGAAAATGGCGAGAAGACGGCAACGCTGCTGGTTGCCCGAGGTGATAAACGATTGGATCTAAAGGTGACCCCCCAAATGGACACAATGACTGGACAGGTTCGGGTTGGCATTGCGCTCGGGGATGAGGCAGGGATCGTTTTCCAGCCGACACAAACTGTCTACCAACCGGTTGAGCCAACGCCCGGTCCCTTGGTGCAGATGAAGGAGGTTTGGGACATGATCACGCTGACTGTCAGTGCCTTGACGCGCTCCTCGGAAACGGGCGTGGGCGCCAAGGATCTCAGCGGTCCGGTTGGCATCTTTGGAATGCTCTCCATTCAGGTCAAAACTGATTATCGATTGGCGTTGAGTTTTCTGGTGCTGTTGAACATTAATTTGGCCATTCTAAATCTTCTGCCCGTGCCGGTTCTTGATGGGGGCCATATCGTGATGTCCATTATTGAGAAGATCCGCGACAAGCCCATCAGTTTGCGCGTTCAGGAGTATGCGACCACAGTTTTTGCCGTCATGCTTCTGTCCTTTATGTTGTACGTCACCTTTTTTGATATCAAGGAACGGGTGCCAATCTTCAGGGAACTGTTCAATCGCGAGGCGACCATCCAAGAATCGCCATCCGAGTAATGCGTTATTGCGCCTCGCCATTCCGTTATCAAAGACGGGCTACACGTCCTGTTGTTGTGGGTGATCCCGCCAATGGAGGAGTTGTCATTGGGAGCGGCGCACCGGTGGTGAAGCAATCAATGCTGACTTGTGACACGCTCGATACGGAATCATGCGTGAAACAGACATTGGACTTGGTAGAGGTCGGCTGCCAAATTGTTCGGATCACAGCACAGACTGTGCGGCATGCGGCGAACTTGGAGCATGTCGTGGCAGCATTACGCGAACAGGGATGTGTTGTGCCGATTGTTGCGGATATTCATTTCAAGCCGGAAGCGGCGATGGAGGCAGCCAAGTGGGTGGAAATGATCCGGGTAAATCCCGGCAACTATGCGGATTCCAAAAAATTTAAAATCCGTGAGTATACGGATACTGAGTACGGCGAGGAACTAATTCGTATTGAAGAAAAGTTCGCACCACTGGTGGATTACTGCCGTGAACATTCGCGAGCCATGCGAATTGGTACAAACCACGGCTCTTTGAGTGACCGGATTATGAACCGGTTTGGCGACACGCCGCTGGGCATGGTGGAAAGCGCATTGGAATTTGCGCAAATTGCACGCGCGCGTGATTTTCACAACTTCAAGTTCTCGATGAAATCAAGCAACCCAAAGGTGGCCATCGAGTGCTATCGGTTGTTGGTGGCGCGATTGGCGGAGGAAGGGGACGATTGGAATTACCCCATACATTTGGGTGTGACCGAAGCGGGCGAGGGGGAGGATGGACGTATCAAAAGTGCGATCGGGATAGGTTCTTTGCTGTGTGATGGAATTGGTGACACGATTCGCGTTTCGCTGACTGAGGATTCACCAAATGAAATCAGGGTTTGCACGGACTTGATTAATGAAATCGAAAGGTTGTCCAATCATGAGGATATGCCAGATTTGCCTTTGAGTTTTGACCCGTTTGAATACAGGCGCAGATCATCGTCTGAAGTTGAATTAGCGGATGGTGTTAATTGCGGGGGCGAGCAGGTTATTCGAGTCGTGGTTGAGCGGGCTGCGTGGGAGAAACTGGCGGTCCGCATTCGACCGGGAGATGATGTGAGGCCGGAGGCGATTCATGAAGATTTGGAACTGCAGGAGGTTGACCCTCGCGATCCTTTTGAAATTTCACACTCGGCCCAACTAATCACGGTAAAGGATGGTATCGGTTTGCCTGCAATTACGGCATTCAGGCTGTTGGCCAGTCGCATGAAAAATGTTGGGGCGGACAATCCCATCCTGTTGAAGGACTGCTTGGGTTTTGAGCCATTGGTCTTAGCGCCTGAAATCGCCCTTTTGAGGGCATCGGTGGTTATTGGTTCCTTGTTGTCGGACGGCATCGGTGATGCCGTCTTGATTCGGGGCGAAAGTGGTGCAGGGCAGTCTCTCCGGCTGGCTTATAATATTCTTCAGGCAGCTGGATGTAGGTCCTTCAAGACAGATTACGTGGCTTGTCCCTCTTGTGGTCGCACACTGTTTGACCTTCAGGAAGTGACAGCGCGCATCAAGACGCGAACTGATCATCTTAAAGGTGTCAAAATTGCCATTATGGGTTGTATTGTGAATGGTCCCGGAGAAATGGCGGATGCGGATTTTGGCTATGTCGGCGGTGCCCCTGGGAAAATAAACCTGTATGTGGGGCGGGAGCCGGTGAATTTCAATATCCCTGAATCGGAGGCTGTTGAGTGCTTGGTGGATTTGATCAAGGAGCACGGCAAATGGACAGAGCCTGCTGAGTTGACGCCCGCATGATTTTATGAAAGTGCCAATGCGGCTTTCCGGCCTTTCGGCAGTTTTCCCAAATGATAGACTAGAAAGCCGTGCAAATATTCCCTCATCTCTTTCACTTGGGAGTGCGTTGGCTTGATGGATTCTATGCTCGTCCAGCTTCCGATGGCAAGTTGCTCGAGAAGCTTTATGGTTGGCTCTGTGAGTCGACTGTCCTCAAGGGCGGGGGAAAGCCCCAATTCATTCAGTAGTTTCATCTCCAAAGCGTAGGCAAGAGCAGGTCTGGGGGCAGCTGTTGACAAATGTTCGAGTAATGAGGTGAAAATGGCATGTATGCCGTGGATTGGCGTGTTTGGCTCTGTTGTTTGTTCTAGGAAACGAGTGGCATAGGCCATTAGTTGCAGTTTGCGGACATCTTTCCGGATCGCCGGATGTGAATTGCTGAGCTGCATTTCCCTGAGCGTGTGGATGTCAGAACGTTTGTTGGGGCGGTATGAAAAATTGGCCTCAAAGAGTAAATCCAATTTCCCATAGAATGCGGATTTGGGTCGGCGCCCTCCTCTTGCGGAAGTTGTGAGGCGCCCATGTGCAGGAGTCAACCACTGAACCATGAGGCTGGTGTCAGAAAAAGGGTGAACTCTCAGGATGAGGCCGTTTGATTTTTCATCCATTGTTGTGGAGTAGGCAGAGGAGCCGGTTTTCTTCGCGCTTCATTGTGCGGCGATCTCCTGGGGTCTTGTCATCATAGCCGTTCATGTGAAGCAGGCCATGAACGAGGTAACGGGCTAATTCCTGAAGCAAAGTGGCCCGATATTGACGTGCGTTCTCCTCGGCAACCTTTGGGCAAATGTAAATTTCTCCAGTAGGGATCGACTCCTTGTAATCGAATGTGAGAATGTCGGTGGGGCCCTCATGGGAGAGGTGGCGCTCATTCAGAGCAGCCATGCGCTTGCTGTTGATGAAGTAAATCCCGATTTCATATTCTGGCCATGCGAGAGCGTGCTCCAACAGCCACTGCGTTTGGCGGCGGAGAGCATGTGTAACAAGCGGGATCTCCCGTTGCTGATTTCGCATGGTCAGCCGCTTCATGAGGGGTTTGGGCGGCGTTCCTCATAGGCCTTTATGATACGTCGAACAAGGGGATGTCGGATGACATCCTTTTTGCCGAGTTCAACAATGCCAACACCGTCCACCTGTTTTAGCGTGGAAGTGGCTTCAATAAGACCAGAGCGTTTCTGTGGGGGCAGATCAATCTGTGTAGTATCACCGGTGACCACTGCCTTTGTGTTGTAACCAAGGCGTGTCAGGAACATGAACATTTGTTCGCCGGTTGTGTTCTGTGCCTCATCGAGAATAACGAACGCATTGTTCAGAGTGCGTCCTCGCATGTAGGCTAGGGGCGCAATTTCAATGGTTTCCCTTTCCATGTGCCGTTGGATTTCTTCAGCGGACATCATGTCCATGAGCGCATCGTGCAGGGGGCGGAGATAGGGGGAGAGTTTTTCCTTCAGGTCGCCGGGCAAGAATCCCAGTGCCTCGCCTGCCTCCACGGCGGGGCGGGTGAGGATGATGCGTGAAACATTTCCGCGAGTGAATGCATTTACAGCGAGTGCCATGGCAAGGTAAGTCTTGCCCGTTCCCGCAGGGCCGGTGCCAATGGCAACATCGTTGCCCTTGATGGCGCGGATATACTGGGCTTGGCCAACAGTCTTGGGAGTGACAACAGCCTTTCGCGGAGTCGTGCTGATGCGATCATTATCAAGGCTCTGGAGAGCGTCCACACCTTCATCCCTGACGGTGTCAACTGCTTGGATAAATTCGCTTTTGTGTAGCCGCTGCCCTTCGGCCAGTTGTTTTTGAAGACAAGTGAAAACACTTTTGGCGCGTGCAACGGAATCTTCATCGCCCTCGAGTTTGATCCAGCCATCACGAGCGGTGGCTTGGATATTGAGGGCCTCTTGAAGGTAATGAAGGTTTTGAGTATCGTTTCCAAAGAGATGCTGGGCTTGGCGAGCGCTGTCGTAGTGCAGGGTGGTGGTCATGGTTAATCTTTTAGGGCAGCGCGAAGTTTATCGGCGGTTTCTGAGAGTGCCTCGGGCAGTACGGATGTCTGGCCAATGGTTGGCATGAAATTGGTGTCTCCTTGCCACCGCGGAACGATGTGGAAATGTAGGTGCTCCTCAATGCCCGCGCCAGCGACCCTGCCAATGTTCAGGCCGACGTTGAAACCATGGGGTTGCATGGAGCTGGCGATGGCTTGTTTGCAGCGGACGAGCAGTTTCATGAGGTCAAGCAACTCAACCTCCGTGAGTTCGTCGAGGTCTGAAACTTGACGATAGGGTAGTACAAGGACGTGGCCACCACTATAGGGGAATGTATTTAAGACGGCGAATGAAGACTTGGTGCGGGCAATGACGTGATTCTTGATGTCGTCGTTGGACTGTGCGATTCCGGCGAACAGAGGTTCGCCATCTTCACCCTCCTTGGGGCCGAGGACGTATTCAATGCGCCAAGGCGCATGCAAAGATTCCATGCGCAGAAAATAAGAGGGGAGGGTTTGGTTGTCAAAAAAAGACCGGCTAACCATCGGCCAATCGTTGGAAATGAGTTTCGGCAACATCAAGTTGTTTTGGCAGGCTAGGGATTAGATCCTTGCAGATGCCTGATTCATGCCGTGCGGCGTCCTCTATTTGCCCGCACAATTCCGCCAAGGCGCGTGCCCCGAGATTGGCGCTGGTGCCTTTCAGTTGATGTGCAGTTTGACGAATTGTTTCAAAATCGTTTGAGTCGGCCTTCTCCTGTAGAACATTTATATGCTCACGGGCTTGCTCCAGAAACATGGGCAAAATTTCGCGAAGAGTTCCCTTTGGTAGCGAGGAGAAGACAGCTGGCTCACCCGTAAATTCCAAATCATCAAAGGCTTCGTGAATAATCCTTTGGAGCTCCGATATTTGGACGGGCTTGCTGATAAAGTCGTCCATCCCCGCATCAAGGCAGGCTTGGCGGTCTTCTTCCCGGGTGTTGGCGGTCATGGCAACGATGTAAGCCTTTTGAGAATCATTCCGTGATTTCTGCATCTCGCGAATTTTCCGGGTGGCTTCGTATCCATCCATGCCCGGCATTTGGCAGTCCATGAAAATCAGATCATATTCATCCAACGGTTCATGGAGGGCAGCTTCACCTCCGTCTCTAAGAGTAACCTTGCAGCCTAGTTTTTCCAGTTGCAACTGGGCCACCCGCTGGTTGATGCGATTATCCTCGAGCACGAGTATGTTAAGAGCTTGCTGCGGGTGTGGCGAAGCGAGACGTTGCTTCGAGGGCGAGTCATCGCTGAAGATGCCCAGCAAGGACTGCAGTAGTCGGCGGCACTTGACAGGCTTACTCAAAGTGCCTGCTATGCCCATGGCGCGAATGATGCCGGGATCAAATTTGCGTGCGCGGGTAGTGAGGAGAAAAACATGTGATTCAGGTGAGCGATCTCGCGATTGTTGGACCAAGTCCAGGACATCGATGCCGGGCAGGTCAAGATCTAACAGGATAAAGTCGGGTACAGGTTGTTCATTGAGAAATTTTTCAGCGGAGCCGCCATCGGCAACCGAGTGCGTCTCCATCCCCCATTCAGCCATGAATTCTTCCGAGGATCGCCTGACAAACCCATCTGGGGCGGCAATTAGAAGGCTGCGGTCTTTAAGCGCGGTGAGGGCTTCGGATGGCTCGCCATCAACCTTGGTCAAGGGGAGGCTAAACCAAAATACTGAGCCGCTGTCGGGTTCGCTTTCTACACCCAGTCTACCATCCATCAATTCGACCAGCTCGCGTGAAATAGCCAACCCCAAGCCGGTGCCTCCATATTTTCGCGTTGTAGAGCCATCGGCTTGACGAAAGGCTTCGAATATTTTCGGTTGCAATTCATCAAGAATTCCAATTCCAGTGTCGGTGACTTCAAATCGAACATGGCCGTTTTCAACCCGTCGGGCAGTCACCCTGACAGTACCCTTGTCGGTAAATTTGACTGCGTTGCTAATAAAATTTAGCAAAATTTGCCTCAATCTTCCGGCATCTCCTTTGTGAGCTCCAGCGCAATCGGTGGGCACATGACACGCGAGCTCCACATTTTTTTCTTGCGCCTTGAGTGCATGCAGTTCCACTGCATCTTCCACAAGCTCTCGTAAATTAAACGTCGTCTGCTCAACTTCCAGTCGGCCTGCTTCAATTTTGGAGAGGTCGAGGATGTCATTTAGTATTTCCAGAAGCGCATCCGCGCTCATACGAACATGATTGGCATATTCGTCTTGTTCGTGGTCAAGATCTGTCGAGAGGAGTAAATCCACCATTCCTATGATGGCGTTCATCGGAGTGCGGATTTCGTGAGACATGGTGGCGAGGAATTGCGCCTTCAGCATTGCGGATTCCTCGGCGAGATCTCTTGCCCGCGTCATTTCCTCCTCGGCCTGTTTTAGAGCGGTAATGTCGCGTGAGATGCCGATGACACCCTTGATCATGCCCGCGCGATTGCGGAAGGGGACTTTTGTGACTGATGCCCAGACAGGCTGATAGTCTGCGCCGGTCTGTTTTTCCACCTTGTTGATGACCGATTCCCCCGTGAGGACGACGCGTTGCTCATCTTCGTGGTACTCACGCGCGTCACGTTCAGGATGAAAATCGTAATCCGTTTTGCCAATGGCTTCTTCCGGCATGTTCAGGCCCAAGCGATTGGCCAATGCGCGGCTGCACCGGACAAAGCGGGACTCTGTGTCCTTGAAATAGATTCGGTCTGGAACATTTTCCAGAAGCGCGCGCAGCAGATCCCGTTCGAACGCCAGTTCTTCCTCGACTTTTTTACGCTGTGTGACATCCCAGAACATTCCCTGGACTCCGCTGGGATTCCCCTCGGAATCAACTAGGGGAGTCTTGATCACATGAACGTAAATCTTGTTGCCCTCAGTGGTTTCGTGTTCTTCAATCGTGTCGTAAGGTTCGCCTGTTTCAATGACTTTTAAGTCGTCCCTTCTGTACTTGTCCGCCAGGTCTTCCGGGAAAAAATCGTGGTCGCTTTTGCCAACTATATCCGGGAGGGAGTGGCCGATAAGCCTGCAAAAATTCTGATTCGCAAAGGTGAACCTGCCGTCGAGATCCTTCCGGAGAATGTTCTGCGGGATGGTTTCCACTAGGGAATGGTACAGTAACTCAGATTCTCGCAGGGCTGATTCAATGGCTTGTTTCTCGGTTACATCCGTGACGGTTCCTTCATAATATAGAATGCCCCCATCATCGTCCCTTACCGCATGGGCGTTTTCGGAAATCCATATCACTTCGCCGTTGCGTTGGCGGATCTGTGACTGGAAGTTGGTGATGACGTCGTTTTCCTTCATTAGCCGGACGAAATCATTTCGCCGGCTTGGATCCACATACAATTGGCCTGAAATATCACTCAACTCTTGGATCAGGTCTGAGGGTGAATCGTAGCCGTAAATATGCGCGAGCATAGGGTTTGCTGTCAGGTATCGGCCATCTGGCGTTGTACGGAAAATTCCTTCGACCACATGTTCAAAAAGCTCCTCCCCCTCGGCTGACTCGAGATGGTTCAGGCGGTTTCGAGTGGCAATGCGATCCATGATGGTGCCAGCATGAAGTGCGAGAATGGTTTCTGTCTCTGCTGCGATGGGATCTGCGGTATACAGAGATAATGTGCCCATCGGCAGTCCATTGTCTTGTAGTAAAAACCCAGTGTACTGTTCTTTGTCCAGTTCTTCGCGGTGAATCAGGGGCGCTGAGTCAATGGCCCGACCTGCTGGAGAGGTCGATCGTGGAATTTCAATCGGCATATCGCCAGTCTGAGCCAAACACCATTGGCGATTTTTGTCGACCAAGTGAATCGCCGCATTTTTGGCCTGCGCAATATGCTTGGCGATGTGGCATGCTTCGACTTGCCATTTGTCTGGTTTGTTGCCCAGCAGCCCGTATTCATTTAGCCTATTCAGGCGGGTTTCTTCATTGATGGCAGGAGAAGGCATTGTTCCTCAGCCGCATCGTGGCACCGGGCAAAGCACTAAGGCAAGCGGGATATCTTGAAGGAGTCTTGACGCACGGCCGATTTTACATATAATGTCTGGGTCTGGGGGATCGTTCGGTCCTTCCAAGGAGGTGAAAATGAAAGCGAAAATTCTGGTGGGATTCGTATGTAGTGCCGTTGTTTTGTTGACCCAAACCGGGTGCATTTTGTGTGGCTTGGCGGCCGCGAGCGCGGCGGGTGGTGGTGTGGTGGCTTACAAGAAGGGTGATTTGGAGATTCTGGAGCCCGTTGGCTATGACGAAGCATTTAATGCCGTTGACGCAACGGTTCAAGACATGGGAATGGCATTGCAAAAACGAGAGAAGAAGCCGCTGGTGGGACTGGTCACCGCCAAAAGTCACTACGGAAAGGTCACATACTCTTTGGAAAACATGGGGGACAAGCTGACATCAATTAGTATTCGTGTGGGGACTTTTGGAGATCCCGCCGTGCAACGGCAGATTTACGCCAAACTGAAGACGAACTACGGTGTCGGGCCTCGCGTTGATCCTGACACAGGATTGCCCAAGTAAAGGGATTAGGCTGCTCGCCCGCCACAGTTTGAGCTGAGATACTCAAGGTATTCGGTGAGTTTTTTCTTCATCTTGTGCCGCGGGACAATGGCGTCTATCAGGCCCCGCTCAATCAGAAATTCCGCCGTCTGGAACCCGTCTGGCAATTCGGATTGGGTTGTGTCTTTGATGACTCGCGGACCAGCAAAGCCAATCATGGCCTTGGGTTCGGAGATAATCAAATCGCCCAAGCTGGCATAACTTGCCATAACCCCCGCCGTGGTGGGGTGAGTCAAGACACTAATATAGGGCAGTCGGGCGCGACCGTGGTAGGCAATTGCGGCGCTCGTCTTGGCCATTTGCATCAGGCTAAACATCCCCTCGTACATTCGGGCACCTCCGCTGCTGGAGATAATCATGAGAGGGAGACGCTGTTCAGTGGCAACTTCAATGATGCGCGTGACTTTTTCTCCCACAACGGACCCCATTGAGCCGCCAAGGAAATTAAAATCCATGACTCCCAGAGCGACCCGTTGTTTGCCCATCGTGCCCGTGCCGATGATGACGGCATCGCTCAGACCTGTACGTTTGCGATGTTTTTCCAGTTTGGCGGCATATGAGTCGGTTCCTGTAAATTCAAGGGTGTCGACGCTGATCATTTTGGGGTCGATCTCGTCAAAGGAACCCGGCTCGACCAAGGAATCAATTCTGGTTTGAGCGCAGAACGGGTGATGGAAATCACACTTGGGGCAAACCTTCAGATTGTCTTCCAATTCTTTTTCAAAAACCAATTCCTCACACTCGGGACATTTTTTCCACAAGCCCTCAGGCATTTCGCGTTTGCGTGACTGTGAGGCGCCGAGTTTTGGTTTCTTGCTGAAGGAGGTTTCCGGTGCGGAAGGCGGGGGTGTGACGCCAGGTTCCACAGCACCACCGCCGACGGGTTGGCTTGTAAGGTCATCCATGTTTTCAGGGCCGATTTGACTTGCGGCTGTCATTGTGGCTCTCGGCGATCTTCTCTCAAGCCAAATTTGTGGACAAGCCGCCACGCGCCAGTGTCCAAACAGCTACTGTGTTCGCGCCTGAGCGTTTCAGTGAATCCGCGCATGCGCTGACTGTGGCACCGGTTGTCATGACATCATCTACCAAGACAAGTTTGAGTCCTTCAATTGACTGCTTATCAGAAACCTTGAATGCGTCCTTGACGTTTTGAAGCCGCTCTGACCGGGACAACGTAGCCTGTGGTTTGGTTGCCTTCGTTCGCTTTAGGGTATTGGTGATCAATGGAGTATTCAAGTGATTCGACAATGATTGGGCTAGGCAATTAGCCTGGTTATATCCTCTTTCGCGGAGTTTCACCGGATGTAGGGGCGTGGAAATAACTCCGTCCCATTGTCCCGGATGAAGTTCTTTGCCAGCTTTGGCCATAAAAGCACCGGTGAGAAAACACTCGAACCAGTTGGCACCCATATACTTAAACCGATGTATGATGTCCCTTAGGATGCCTCCTGAGTAAGCGACTGAACGAGCACTGTCAAAAGCCCACGCTTGGTCGATGCAGTTTGAGCACGTGAATTCCGTGTCCAGGTCGCCCGGGAACGGAAGCCCGCACTTGCCGCAAAATGGGGTCTGAATATGACGGATATGAGAGCGACAGGCTGTGCAGACATATCCCTCATGATGGTAAGCTGGGTGCCGTTGGCAGGCTTGGCAAATGTTCGGATAAAACATCCCCAAGGGATCGAGTGTGCTGCTATTGCTCGATGACAGGGTCATGGCTGAAATCCGAGGGTTGTACTTCGTCTTGCTGCATAAACCAGATCCATGCAAACATTCCCATTAGAATCGGCGTGACCGCCCAGCCTTGAATCAGTTCTTTTGGGCCCCAGAGGGTATTTTGAAGCAAAGTGAATTTATCGTGTGATGTAATAAAACCAAATGTCTTGCCGCCAAGTATCCATCCGGCATGGATCGCCATGGATGCATAGAGGTTTCCCGTTTTTCGATAAAGACCGCACAGGATCAGGCCGGCTATGAATAGATTTAAAAATCTTGGCACCCAGTGCGGATCTCCAGCGGGGCCATGCATCATTGACGGCAGAAGAATTAGTCCGCTGGCTACATGGACGGGATCTGGGTTTTCCGGTCGTGAGTTGAGGAAATGGACGGATGCAAAAATGATTGATGAAAGAACAGCGGCCCATTGCCAATTTAGGCTCAATCGGAGTCCTCCGAAAAGAACGCCTCGAAAGAGAATTTCCTCAATCAAAGGAACAAGAAGCATGGCCAAAGAGGCGTTCTTGAAATGCCGGATCCAATCCGAGGGTGAATGGCCAAAATTGCTGATATTGGGTGCCGCCAAGTGGGCAATGATCGACACCAGAAGGATGCATCCAATGCCGGCGGCAAATCCTGTTAACAAACGGCTTTGGTCATTCCGTGTAAAACTAAGCCCGACCTGTTTTATGGAAGCCATTTTGTTCATTCTCAATAACGGCCACAGTCCGCCCAAGGCTAGAATCATCACCATGCGGGTAATGAACCTGTGGAAATCATCGTGTTCATTGAGGAAAGATAACGGGGCGGGGTTGCCATGGACCGCCATCCATGCCAAGGGAGCCAGAAGTGCTCCTCCCGGAAAAACCATGAGCAGATAGCCGAGGGTGTTCCAGAGAGGTCGCATCGCAGGAAGTACAAACCGGTAAGCTAGAATCTCCAAGATATTTTACGTGCCGAATTGGAATTCGCTGTGCTTTGGTGTATAATGCGGGCTGGTTTAGGGAGGTAAAGCAATCGCAATTAAGGAAAACGGCAGATTTGGGGACTTTCGACTGAGGGAGCAGATCAGTCGTGGGGGCATTGCCACCATTTGGCTGGCCACTGATGCTCGAGACCGAACGTATGCGATTCGGATTTTGCACGACAACTTCGGTGTAAATTCCTCCGGCCCCTCTTTGTTTCGGGAAGGGTGTGAGACAATGAAGAATATCCCGCCGCATGAAAATCTGATCCGTTATCTTGATCACGGGCGGATGAGTGGCCGTGACTACATGTTGCTTGAATATGTGGAGGGGATGAATTTACGCCAAATGATGATTCATGAAGAATCCGCAAATGGTTTTAACCTCAGTGATCTGTTACTGGACATGGCTGCGGCGCTTAATCATGTCCACGCCAGTGGCTACATGCACTTGGACTTCAAGCCGGAAAACCTCATGGTCAGCCGCGGAGGGCGGATGCTCCTTTGCGATTTTGACACCGCGTTGCCGATCCCTGACTCGCCGGTGAAACTTGCGAAGAAATCTGGCACGCCTCTTTACATGCCGCCTGAGATTGCCAACAACTGGGGCTGTGACCAGCGGGCTGACATTTATTCATTTGCCGTTACCGCATACGAACTACTGACACGGATCAAGCCTTTTGAAGGTCAAACATCAAGGGAGATGCTGCGCAATCAGCTTGATCCAAAATACATGATTCGGAAGCCCCGGGAGTTCAACGAAAGTATACCATTCCTCATTGAGAACATGATTCTCAAGTGCCTTGCATATATGCCGGGCAAGCGATACCCCTACATGGCTCATATCCTTCGTGATTTGCACAAGGCCTTGGGAGTACGGTAGATTTTTACGGATGAAAGGGCGTGGTCATTGAGCAGGGATATAGTCAGACGCTACTGGTTTCTGGCGGCGCTAATATTGATCATTCCTGTGGGTCTCGTTTGGCCGGGGCTGGGGCTTTATTTGAAAGAAGAGGGTGGATTCATTCCAGTTTTTGTGGGTGTGATGCTGGGTATTGCCGGGTTTTCAATGGACACCTCAAGGCTTGTGCAGCAAGCAACCCACTTTCGCGCGGTTCTGCCTGTGCTGGCGAGCATCTATGTGGCCGCCCCCTTGGCGGCCTATGCTTTGTCCCGCATTTTTGCCCCGGAGGGGGATCCCCATTTTCTTCCAGCAATGATGATCATGGCTGCTCAAGCTGGAAGTTTGGCATCCGCAATCGCCTTGACTCTCATGTCCGGGGGCAATCGTGAGTTAGCGTTAATTTGCACGCTTGGGTCCAACAGCATGACGGTCCTGTTGACCCCCTTCATCTTGGAGCAATCCATTGATCCCGCCTATATTCGTGAATTAAGTGGAGACAACGATCTTGAGTTTCCGCTTTTGAAAATGATCTGGAAGATGGTCGTTTGTGTTCTCTTGCCCATTGCGGCCGGGCAGTTGTTGCGTCATTGGTTTTGGGAGGCAGCGGAGAAAGTGCGCCCGGTAATCCGGGTAGTTCCGCAGCTAATCATACTTCTTTTCGTGTACACAGGGTTTGCGGCTGCTGCCACTCAGCTTGGTTCAAACGCGGGTATTGCCGGCAGGTTTCTTGTTGCATGCATGCTGTTACACCTGATGCTGCTTGGCTTGAATGGCGTGATTTCCGGTGCGCTGAATCTTTCGTGGGCGGATCGAACCGCAGTCATTCTTTGCGGTTCGCAGAAGACACTTCCGAATGGAATTTACATTTGGGGTACTTTCTTTGCGCAAAATCCCTACGGTGCCATCCCGCTTGTCCTTTATCATCTGTTTCAACTTGTGGTCGATACACTTCTGGTCCCATGGTTTGAGAAAAAGAATTCGATCGTGAAACGGGAGGGTGATCGTGAATTTGGCTGTCATTCTTCAGGCGGGGATGACTGAGCCATCCTCGCTTAATTCGGCGGGGTGAGGGGTGCGGATGCCGTTTGAGTGCAGTCAGCTATGCAGTCAACTGGGGAATGACTTTCGCCCCCTCGACGCCGGTCAGCCTTTGATCCAAGCCAAGAAATCGGTATGTCAGTCGTTCGTGGTCGATACCCAATTGATTCAAAAGTGTGGCGTTCAGGTCATTGATGTGCACGGGATCCTTCGTGATGTTATAGCTGTGATCATCCGTCTTCCCGTGCTCATAGCCCGCCTTAAAGCCGCCGCCAGCAACCCATGTGGTGAAACAACGACTGTGATGGTCGCGGCCATGGTTCGTCTTGGTCAGCTTGCCCTGTGAGTAGATGGTGCGGCCAAATTCGCCGCCGCAAATAACCAGTGTTTCATCCAGCATTCCGCGTTGTTTCAAATCCTTGATCAGCGCGGCCGCTGGCTGGTCGATGTCCCGGCACTGGTTGCGGATTTTTCCGGGGAGTCCGCCGTGATGATCCCAGCCCCGGTGGAAGAGATGGATGAAGGGGACACCTCGTTCAGCCATGCGCCTTGCCAAGATACAGTTTCGGGCGAATGAGCCAGGGCGTTCGGAATCTTTTCCGTACATTTCCATGATCCCTTTCGATTCACTGGTGATGTCCATCAACTCAGGAACACTGGCTTGCATGCGGAACGCCATTTCGTACTGGGAAATCCGTGTCTGTGTTTCGGGGTCTCCAAATTCTTCAAACTGTTCCTGATTGATTTTTGAAATCCCATCCAGCATCCGGCGGCGAAGGTCGCGGTCCACGCCGTCTGGGTTTTTCAGGTATAGGACCGGCTCCCTGCCACTGCGAAGGTTTACGCCTTGATGTTTGCTGGGGAGGAAGCCGCTGCTCCAAAGACGGGAATAAAGAGCCTGATTGGCAGCTCCGGAACCCCTGGAAATCATCACGATATAAGCTGGCAGATTCTTGTTGGGGCTTCCGAGGCCGTAGCTGACCCAGGAACCGAAGCTCGGTTTGCCGAGCTGCTGTGTGCCGGTAAGGATGTAGGTGATGGCTGGGTCATGGTTGATCGCCTCGGAGTGCATTGATTTAATGATGGTGATCTCATCAACAATCTCGCCAATTTTGGGTAGAATTTCGCTGACCCATGTTCCATTCGCTCCCATGCGCTTGAATTCAAACATTGGCGCAACGCAGGGGAATGATTTCTGCCCACTAGTCATGGTGGTCAGGCGCTGGCCATTCCTGACTGAATCGGGCAATTCCTCGCCATGAAAATCACGCATGGCTGGTTTGAAATCAAACTGATCGATGTGACTCGGCCCACCGGAGTTGAAGAGCATGATGACACGCTTTGCCTTGGGCGCAAAATGGGGGATCCCAGGGAGTCCTCCATAGGGATTGGGTTTCGTTGCTGAGATGACTTTGGGGGCCATCAGGGAGCCCAAGGCAGCTCCGCCCAGGCATTTGGCGGTGTTAAAAATTAGTTCCCGCCGTGTTTGTAGCAGGCCGTTCTCGTAGATGGGGTTCATGATTATAGCCGTGTGATTACTTCATCAAGATTCAGCAGCATGCTCGCCACGATGGTCCATGCGGCGTGCTCTGCGGCATCCAGGGTCTCGTTGCGTTTTGAGTCGCCAACGCCCAAAAGTGCCTTTGCTTTGTTCGGATCCTTTTTGAAATTTTCCAACTCTTCCCGGAATGCGCTTGCCAGAATCTTCCCGGCCAATGGCTTGGGAGCCCGTGCAGTGACTGTCCGGTAGCCGAATTGCACGCGTGACTGGATCGTCTTGCCGCCTTCGGTCATGATCCTTTCAGCCAAATGGCGCGCTGCTTCAACAAATTGCGGATCATTCATGGTGACTAACGCCTGCAGTGGCGTATTGGTGCGCGGCCTTTCCACCATACATTTTTCCCGCGTAGGCGCGTCAAAGATGGTCATCGAGGGCGCGGGGGCAGAGCGTTTCCAGTAGGTATACATGCTCTTGCGGTACAAGCCTTCCCCAGTGTCCTGCCTGAAGCGGACGTTTCCGCTCAGGCTGACCTCGTTCCAGAGGCCCGGCGGCTGATAGGGTTTCACGCTGGCCCCCCCCACCTTGTCCACCAGAAGTCCACTGACAGCCAAGGCATTGTCCCGGACAAATTCGCCCTGCAACCGGAAGCGCGGACCGCGAGCGAGCAGAACATTCCCTGGATCTTTCAGGTAAAGTTCCCGTGTTAGCCTGGACGATTGCCGATATGTGGCGCTCATGACAATCTGCTTGATGGACCCCTTGATGTTCCAGTTGTTCCTGACAAAGTCCAATGCCAACCAGTCGAGCAGGGCAGGGTGGCTTGGCCATTCACCTTGCGTGCCGAAATCGGACACGGATTTGACAATGCCTCTGCCGAAGAGGAGCGACCAGTAACGGTTTACGGCGACCCGCGCGGTAAGCGGGTGATTGGGAAGAGTAAGCCACTGCGCCAAGCCCAAGCGATTGGATGGTGCGTCCTTGGGCATGGGCGGGAGAAAATCCGGAACGCCAGGCTGGATGGTCTCCTCCTTGTCGGGGTGCTCATAATGGCCGCGTTCGAGGAGATACGTGGGTCTCATTTGCGACCGGTCACCCATGACCATGCTGGTAATCTTGGTTTTTCCGATGCTTGCAAGCTCTGCTTCTGCGCCGCGCTTTTCGGCGGTCAGTTTTTGGTATTCCTCATCAATGTTGTTCAAATAGTGATTGAAGAGGGTCGCGTTTTGTTTTTTGTCACGTTTCCCGGGTGCGATGGCAAGAATGGGAGCGATGGGATTGTTGCCGGCCAGCGCGGCGACTTCCGACGGAGTCAGCGCTCGATTGTACAGCCGGACATCATCGATCTCTATATTGTTGGCTTGGGCGGAATTAAACCGTCTGCCAATTCTGAAGTCGCGAGGTGTTTGAATCGTTCCGTTCAGGCCGTCTGCCTCAACATTGTGAGCCACAAGTTTGCCGTTAATGTATACCTTCGTTCCCGCGGCCTTTCCCTTGCCATCGTAGGTGACAAAAACGTGTGACCACTGTTTGGCTTTTACCTTCTCCTTGCCGACCACTTTGACGGCATTGTCCTGCCACTTATTGATGATGTGCGCACCGGGCGCACCCTGCTGCAGCCAGAGATCAAAACCGCGATAGGCATTTCCTTCGTTCATTTTGCTGAAAAGGGCTCCGTTTGCATTTCCTGCATCGGGCTTTACCCAGCAACCGTAGCTGAATTCCTGATTCCATTCGGGCGGTTTGATTCCTTTTACATTGACAAATCCATTGCCTTCCACTCGAAACGCACCACCAAATTTTCCGCTTACTGTCTTCCCATTGCCTTCCCATTTGGCCTCGTTTCCTTTGTTCTCCGAATCTGTGGTCTTTCGGTCCTTGAATTCATCCAAGGTGATGTGAGCGAAAAGGCCGGAGGGTTCCTTGGCGGGTTCGTCAACAGTTTTGGCGGCTTCCGTTGTCCATTTGGTAAAGTCGGCCGTTGAGTTTTTTCTGCGCTCCGAAAGCTTGTTCTCGACAGCCTTGAGTTTGGCTTGGGCGGCATTTTGTTTCGCCAAGTCATGCTTGCTGATGACATTCACCATGGGGGGCGCATTGCCACCTCGGGTTTGCTTGCCGCTGTCGGCGTTGTTGTTGAAGAAGGCAAAAAACTTGTAGTACTCCTTCTGGGATATGGGATCATATTTGTGGCTGTGACATTGTGCACACTCCACGCTGAGGCCCAGGAAAACATTGCCGGTGGTTTTAACCCTGTCCACCACATACTCCACGCGGTATTCCTCGACAATCAGCCCGCCTTCATCAGTCGTGCCGTGGTTGCGATTGAATCCCGTGGCCACCTTTTGATCCACCGTTGCGTTGGGGATCAGGTCACCCGCCAACTGCTCCGTGGTGAACTCCTTGAAGGATTTGTTGGTGTCATAGGCGTTGATTACCCAGTCGCGCCACGGCCACATGGTCCGGGGGCCATCAGCGTGATGGACGCTGCTGTCCCCGTAGCGGGCGACATCCATCCAGTGCAAAGTCATTCGTTCTGCGTATGCCTTTGAGGCCAAAAGCCGATCGACGACCTTTTCATAGGCATTTGGTGACTTATCATTAATGAATGCATCCACCTCGGCGAGGGTGGGGGGCAGTCCGGTGAGGTCAAATGTCACCCTGCGGACTAGGATTTCCTTTGCGGCCTCCGGTGATGGCTTCAAGCCTTCCGCTTCCAGCTTGGCGAGGATAAAGCGGTCAATAGGATTGATGCCCCACTGTGTCTTGACCTTTGGAAGAGTCGGTTGCTTGGGTGGGTTAAACGCCCAGTGGCCTTCATATTTTGCGCCCTGTTCAATCCACTTTTTGATCAGCGCAATCTGCCTTGGTTTTAAATCCTTTTTTGCCTTGGCGGGCGGCATGCGCTCATCGGGGTCGATTGATGTGATTCTGGCCCACAACTCGCTCTCTTGAATCTTGCCTGGGACAAGCACCTCTTTCTTGGCTTCAGCCTCCAAATCCAAGCGCAAACCCCCTTTGCGACGGCCCTTGTCGGGGCCATGGCACAAGAAGCAGTTGTTGGAAAGGATCGGACGAATATCCCGGTTAAACTCAACCTTGTCCGGCAAAGGTTCCGCCCCGCCAAGTTGGCCGGTCAGCAAAACCGTGATTAATGAGCGCCAAGAAAGCATACGAGTCAGACGCTAGCACAGGATTTGCATTCGAGCAATCTGCCAGTTGTTGGTTCATGGGGCTGTGGGTGTCCCACTTTGGCCGATAGGTTGCTTGGGAATGAAAATGAAATATCTCCGGGCAATAACACAACGCTTCGAAGAAAACGAAGTAACCCATTCAGTCGATCCGGAAGAGGAAAGTGTCCGAGCCACGGAGGAGTTGAGTCACGGCGAAAGTACAGTCACTGATGCTGGCGCAGATGAACAGTCCGCCAATCCTGGAGGCGCCTCGATTTAATGCTGGAAACGATGACGTGAAGCTGGAAGACAATTGAACTAGAAAACGGTTGCCGTCATGGATATCCATTGGAATTCTCCATGCGTCCATGTTTTTCATTGCCGTTTGTTCACTCTCATCATAATCATTGCCTCTGCCGGAGAGGTGGCCGAGTGGCTTAAGGCGCAGGTTTGCTAAACCTGTGAAGGGTTAACTCCCTTCCGAGGGTTCGAATCCCTCTCTCTCCGCCATTTTTTTTGACCTTCCTGATTTCCTCACTCATCATTCTGCCCATGAAATTTCAGGTTCTCATGTTGCTGTTTTGTCTGGCAGCAGGCTGCTCTACATTTGAGCGCAAATGGAAGGAGGCAGGCGAAATACCACGGGATGGCATCGAAGGCCAATGGATTGGCCGCTGGCACAGCGACTACAACCAGCACAATGACAAGCTGCGCTGTATCGTGACCAAAAAGAACGACGCAATTTATGAGACACTTTTCCATGCCAAATATACTCGCTGGATTATTCCCGTGAGCTTTGGCTATGGTCTGGACATGAATACAACCCGGCAGGGCGGGCAATTTCAGTTTGTGGGTTCCGCAGACTTGGGTTCCCTCGCCGGCGGCATTTACCAATACACCGGAGAGGGTAATGCCACGATGCTACAGTTTATTTACCGGGCAGAAATGGACCATGGCACTTTTTATCTGAAGCGCCCCCCCAGAAATAAATAGATGTCTGCTGAGACTCCCAAAGACAACAGGCCCTGGTATTCCGGCATTTCCAACTATCAGTGGTTGGTTCTCCTCATCGCCTCTCTCGGATGGGTGTTTGATATTTTTGAGGGTCAGATTTTTGTCGCCTCCATGCGTGATGCCATGCCGCAGTTGCTGGGTGTGACTTCCGCCGATGATCCACGTGTGGGGGAGTGGAGCAATTATTCCTTTGCTTCATTCCTGTTGGGTGGGGCTTTTGGGGGTGTCCTGTTTGGGGTCATTAGCGATCGCATTGGTCGTTCGCGTACTCTCATTTTTACCATTTTATTTTATTCCGTTTTCACCGGGCTCACGGCGCTGGCAACGGAGGCTTGGCACATGGTGGCACTACGGTTCTTGGTGGCCATGGGTGTGGGCGGCGAATGGGCGGTCGCTAGTGCCATGGTGGCCGAAGTCATGCCCCAGCGTTCCCGTCCTATCATGAGTTCCATTTTTCACGCTTCGAGTGTCTTTGGTACCCTGCTGGCGGCGGCGGTCGGTTTCTTTATTCTTTCCGCCCAGCCGTGGGGCGAAAACACGTGGAAACTTGGTTTTCTCATCGGATTGGTTCCCGCGTTGTTAACGCTTTGGATTCGCTGGAAACTGCACGAGCCCGAGAAATGGCAAAAAGCAAGGGAGGCCGCTGAGAATGATGAGTCTCAAGCCACAGGCCGGCTGTCAGAATTGTTTGCTCCGGAGAATCGACGAGGAACGATCATCGGTGTCACTTTGGCCACCATTGGCTTGGTGACATTTTGGGGCTGCCATATCTACGGTAAAAACGCCCTTATGCGAAAAGCTCAGTCTCGCGCCTTGGCCTTGGAGCAAGTGGAAGCCAAACCGGCACCGCAAAAGGTGAGAGAGGCTAATGAACAGTTTGAAAGGCGCAAAGACGAATGGAAATCCCGGAAGCAGGCAGCTCTAAAAAAACATAGCAGGGACATCAAGCGGGCGGAAATGACCAGCATGACGTTGAACACCATTGGCGGTGGTTTGGGCCTGGTGCTCTTCGGTGCTATTTCCAACCGGCTCGGCCGACGTGGTGCGTTTGTCCTTTATCACTTGGGCGCCTTTATCATGGCCCTGCTGATGTTCAAGGTGCTCATTCCCGGGGGCGCTTCTGAAACCACATTGGCGATTGCCCTGCCTGTCTTTGGCTTTCTTACTTTGGGAATGCACGCGGGGTACGCGGTCTATTTCCCGGAGCTTTATCCCACTCGATTGCGCGGCAGCGGGACGGGCTTTTGCTTCAACATGGGCCGGATCGGCTCCGCATTGTATCTTTTCATCGTGGCCAAGCTCGGCTGGCAGCCGGATCAAGCCGCCCTCTACATGGCACCCGTTTTTGCCATTGGCATAGCTATCGCCTGGATAGCCCCTGAGACCCGAGACCAGGAATTGCCGGAGTAGAGCTGGGAATCAGCTTAATGCAAACCCATCCGCCGGAAATTTTCCCATTCGCATCTCGTGTGCTCCATTGGCGCGGGTGAGTTCGTGGATGAAGATGAATTGATCGCCCACGTGTTGGGCGTCGATGTAGCGAAGGGAGCCGGATGCATGTGGGCTCAGGACGACGGGGCCTTCCGGAGAAAGCACCTCCCAGTGCCGGAGGTCATCCGAAACGGTCAGGCCGGTCTTCTCCTCGTAATTTTCGTGGTGACCCGCACTGCCGTCATAGAATCCGTAATAGCGGCCATTTAACGGCAGGACGCTGTTGATGCGTCGGCAATAACAATCCCAGCCATTGCCTTCGGGCTGAAGGACCGCGCCTTGCCATTCCCAGTCGTCGAGATTGCCTGAGGTTGCCAATGCCGTGGCGCTTACGCATTCGCCGGTGTTGAAGATGTCCAGCGTGTCATGTGAGCTGTCAGTGGTGCTGGCCGTGCTTTTGGCCACACTGAGGAAAAGGTGATATGTACCCTCCACTTCAATCAGCCATGGATCCTTGATGCCTTCCAGTCCCAGTTCAGCGGTGTCGAACAAGAGTTTTCTATTGGCGGGGTCCAGAGCCTCGACGCTGTCGGCCTTGTTGATGGTGGTGCACCAGCGGCCATCCTTGGGGTTCACATAGCTTGTGAAGTAGCGCCATTGGCCGTCCGTGCCGCGCTTGAGACAGCTTTTCTCAATGGAGGCTGAATTGTATTGATCCTTGTGCACGGACCAGACGTCTTTGAAGGTCTCAAAGTCTGTTGTCTTGGCAATGCGGGATTCACCGCCGCGGTCCGGTTCCACGCCACGCGGCCGACGGATGCGGTAAGTGAGGTAAGCAGCTTTTTCCGATTCGTCCCAGCACCAACCGGGCGCGCCAACCCAGTAGCCTCTCTCGTCCCCCACAGGCTCACGGATGAGGGTGCCGTTCAGTAAATCCTGCTCAATTTTCAGTTTATTCATTTGATGGTGGTTATCTGTTTTTTGCGGATGGATTCCTCGGCGGCAATGGCCAGCAACGTGCCGTCAATGCAATTGGCCACTGTGGTCAACGGCTGTTTTCGGGTGCGGATAGCCCTGATGAATGCGGGATGCATCTCGGCAAATCCCAAGTGTCCGCCCCAGCCGATTCCGCGCTTTGCCTTAATCTTGTGGATTCGCGGTTCTCCGTTGCGTTTGCCGCGCTGCCAATGGAGAATCTCCAGCCGGTCGAGATCAGTCTGCAGAACACCTTCCTCGCCCACCATGCCCATCTCCAAGTCTTCCTTGGGGGGTTGGTGGGCAAAGAGGCTGAGGTGCAATGTGCCGCGAGCTCCGTTGTCGTATTCCCAACTGACTGTGGCATGGTCATGCACTTGATTGGGGCCGGCAATGACGCGGTTGACCGCATTGCCGCCGAAGGCGGCGACGCGCTTGGGACGGGCGTTCATCCACCAGTTCATCAGGTCAAAGTGATGGCAGTTCTTGTCCACCAGACAGCCGCCGCTACGCCGGCGGTCCTGAATCCAGTTGCGGCTCTTGGGCTGGAATGGCCCACGGAGTTCCTTGCACCAAGTCATTTGCGGTCGGCCAATTGCTCCGGAATCGGCGAGTTTTTTTAGTTTTGCGAAGTATGGTGAGTACCTCAACTCGTGGCCTATCATCAGGACGCGATCAGACTTTTGTGAAGCTTTAAGTAGTTTGCGACATTCCGCTGGCGTGATGCCCACGGGTTTTTCGAGGAAGAGATGCTTCCCTGCCTTCAACGTCTCCAAGGCAAGCGGAACGTGTGTGAAATTGGGGGATGATATCACCACCGCGTCCAGATCGGATGCAATCAGTTCGTATTCGTCTCGGATCAATTGCGCGTTCGGGGCGATCTCTTTTGCGCGGGCGATATTGTCCGGATTGTTTGCGCAAATGGCTGTCGCTACGGCGTCGCGGCCGCAGTCTTCATGAAATAATCGCAAGTGGCTCGCTCCCATTGCCCCGAGGCCGATAAATCCCATTTGCAACTTGTGCGCCATGCGCGGGAGTGTGCGGTTAGTGCAGGGTGGGTTCAAGCATTGGGAGCGGCATCACCCAACATCCAGCTGGCAAGAGCGACACTAATCATTTGACGCCGCCTCATCTTGGCCGTCAACTCCTCCCCGTGCCATTCGTCACGCATCTTGAGTGCGCCAACTGCGGCGCGGAATATCCGGCAGGTGAACCCCATGGCCTCTGCACAAGTTGCCAGCGTCCGCTTTGGGTGCTCTATGACTTGGAGGCCATCCGGGCGGAATTTTCAAAGAAGGCCTTGTTTGGGCGACCACCAACATTATGGCGTTATCTGGAGTTGTTGCCGCTTGAAGATCCAGCGAACATTGTTTCGCTCACGGAAACCATCACGCCCATTCTGCCCGTGCCGCGGCTGGGGGCGGCGTTTGGCTTGGAGAATCTGCTGGTTAAGGATGAGAGCCGCTTGCCAACGGGGAGTTTCAAGGCGCGTGGAATGGCAATGGCGGTGACAATGGCCAAGGAGCTTGGCCTGGAACGGTTGGCGGCACCGACGGCGGGCAACGCGGGCGGTGCTTTGGCGGCCTACGCGGCACGGGCGGGGATGGAGTCGTGGGTTTTCATGCCGGAAGACACCCCAGCCATCAATCAGAAAGAATGTGTGTTAGCGGGCGCGCGGACGTTTGCGGTGAACGGGCTCATTGATGACTGTGGGAAAATCGTCCGCGAGGGCAGGGAGGCAATGGGGTGGTTTGATGTGTCGACGCTCAAGGAGCCGTATCGCATTGAGGGTAAGAAGACGATGGGGTTGGAGTTGGCGGAACAGTTCGAGTGGGAATTACCCGACTGGATTTTCTATCCCACGGGCGGCGGCACAGGGTTGATCGGCATGTGGAAGGCATTTTCGGAATTGGAGGCGTTGGGATGGCTGAAAAGTGGCAAACGGCCAAAGATGGTGGCCTGTCAGAGCGACGGATGTTCTCCCATCGTGAACGCCTTCAATGTAGGCAATCGTCACGCGAAGCGGGTGGATAACGCCAAGACGGTTGCCAGCGGTCTGCGTGTGCCACAAGCGGTGGGAGATTTCATGATTCTCGACGCGGTAAAGGAAAGCGGAGGCATGGCAATGTCTGCCCCGGAAACGGATATTGCCAAATGGATGCAACTGGCCAATGCGAAGGAGGGTATTGCGTTGTGCCCAGAGACGGCGGTGTGTTTGGGTGTGTTGAATCAGTTGGCAGAGCAGGGGAAGATTGGGGCGAAAGATAGGGTGCTTGTTTTTAACACAGGTGCGGCGCAGAAATATCCGGAAGCTATGGAGGTGGATTTGCCGCGGGTTGACTTGGGTCAGTCAATCGATTGGGGGCGCTTTCGGTAAGTGGCGGGTTCCTCGGTCTAATTGTCACGGGGTTTTAGCTGCGGGAACAGGATCACGTCCCGGATGCTTTCCTGACCAAGCAGCATAATGCAGAGGCGGTCGATGCCGATGCCAATGCCGCCGGCGGGAGGCATGCCATGTTCCAGTGCCACCAGAAAGTCCTCATCGAGCTTTTGCTTTTCGCCGCCGGCCTGTTGTTCCAAGCGCTCCCGCTGCTCGATGGGATCATTTTGCTCTGTGTAGGCGGGGGCAATTTCCTGGCCGTTAATGCAGCATTCGAAGACCTCAACACAGTCTGGATCCTCGGGTGAAATTTTGGCAAGTGGGACCAGCTCCTTTGGCAAATGGGTGACAAAAGTCGGCTGAATGAGCGTGTGTTCCACCAACTTTTCAAACACCGCATTTGTGACCTCGAAGTCCTCACAGTCCCCCTCAATGTCGCCCTCGAGGTTCAAATTGTTCAGGGCCCGTTGGCGGCGTTCCTCGGGGCTAATATCAAACCAATCTTCGCCCGCAACCTCGCGTACAAGATCCTTATATTTTGCGCGTTTCCAGTTGGGTGTTAGGTCAATGGTTTGCGTGATGTTGCCGTCGGCGTCCTTTTGTTCAACGATCAGCGTGCCGAGGACGGATTGGGCAACATGGCAAATGAGGGATTGGCACAGATCCATCATTGTCTCATAGTCACCATAGGCCTGATAGGCCTCAAGCATGGTAAACTCAGGGTTGTGACGGCGCGAGATGCCTTCGTTTCGAAAAATACGCCCCATTTCATAGACCCGATCCATGCCGCCAACGAGGAGGCGCTTAAGGGGGAGTTCCAGTGCAATCCGCAGAAAAAAATCCCGGCCAAAGGCGTTGTGGTGAGTGACAAAGGGGCGCGCGGCCGCTCCTCCGGGAATGGCCTGCATCATCGGTGTCTCCACCTCGGCAAAGCCGCGACCATGCATGAAATTTCGGATCTCATGGAGTATGGCGCTGCGCTTGAACATCACACCGCGGACCTCGTCACTGGAAATCAAATCCAAATAGCGTTGGCGGTAGCGCGTCTCGGTGTCGGAGAGTCCATGCCATTTCTCTGGTGGTGGCCGCAGCGATTTTGCGAGCACGGTGAAGTCGCTCGTCTTGATGCTGATTTCCCCTGTCTTGGTAGTGAATAATATACCACGTGCCCCCACAAAATCGGCGATGTCCAGACTCTTAAAAATTTTGAATGCCTCTTCACCTAGGTCGTTCTTGCGGACAAAGAGTTGGATGCTTCCGCTGGCGTCTTTGATATGGGCAAAGATGGTTTTGCCCATGACTCGCTGGGAAACGAGACGCCCGGCTATGGCCACTTCGCGATCTTCCTTGTAATTCGCTTTGGCCTCGGCACAATTTTCGCTGGGGGCAAACTTGTTGCGGAAAGGGTCAATGCCTGCCTCGCGCAGTTCAGCTAACTTGGCGCGGCGCTGGGCGATCAATTGATTGGTATCATCCATGGACGCGCCAATGAAACGGATTGAGCGGCGAAGTGCAACCCTTGGGTTTGCCAGGTCGCGCCGCGCGGGTTACATTCCGCGGCGATGAATTTTCCGCTGAAATCCATTGTGTATGCCCTGCTGGGCATGATTGGCTTGGGGCTGATGACCGAAGCTGCCAAAGCCAGGGACCAGAAGAAATCCGGACGTGTGCTGCGGCACGTCGTTTGTTTTAAATTTAAGGAAAACGCCAAACCTGCCCAGATTCAGCGCGTGGAGCGGGAATTTGCCGCATTAAAAAAGAAGATTCCGCAAATTCGAGCTTTTGAGATGGGGACGAACAACAGCCCGGAGGGGCTGGATAAGGGTTTCACTCATTGTTTCGTGGTGACTTTTGGCAGTGAGAAGGACCGGGAGATCTATTTGCCGCACCCGGCCCACAAGAAATTTGTTAGCATCCTGAAGCCGATTTTGGAGGATGTCTTTGTGATCGATTTTTGGGCCGGTGGGGATTAGCCGGACCCGGAGGCTTTCCAGAGCGTGTAGCCCAGAACGCCAATTGCGGCGACGAACATCAGAATAATGATGATGTTCATGATTTTGCCGCCGAAACCCTTCTTGGCCTTGAACGGCGACTCTATTTCTTCAGGTTTGGACTCCAGCTCGTCGGGCTTGATTCCGGCGGGCGCGACTTGGATGAGTGCCGTTGTCCGCTTGGTTTTGTCCGGCTGAATGTGGCCGTTGCCAATTTGCATGTAAACCGAGGCAAGCCTAAATACGGTGCCTTCTGGAATGACTATTTCCCCCTGAATTTGCTGTTCATCGACGAAGGATCCATTTGTGGACTCGAGATCCTGAAAGACGACATTCCCACCACTGACTACAAATTGGCCGTGGTTTCCAGAAAGGGAAGCATCAGGAATATGTATGGCGTTATCATCATCGCGACCAATGGTCGTAACGCCTTCCTGCAGAGGAAAGGATTTCTGCGGAAACCCTTCCGTTAGTATGTGGAGAGTTGGCATGCCTCGAATTGCCAAGCCTTCCTAGTTGGGCTTTCCCCTTATGACTCATATTTTTAGTGATGTCAACAGTTCATCCTTGACGGATGTAATCTCGAAATTGCCCGAAAAGTGACGAAGAATCGTGAGGTCCGGGGGAAGCTTCCGGGTGGTATTGAACACTAAATACGGGTTTATCGCGCAGCCGGAGTCCCTCGATTGTCTGGTCATTCAGGTTGATCCGGTCGACTTGGACACTGTCGGGCAGCGAATCAGGATCGACGGCAAAGCCGTGATTTTGTGAGGTGATCTCAATGGCGCCGGTGTCCAGATCCTTGACGGGATGATTTGCGCCTCGATGGCCGAACTTGAGTTTGAATGTGTTTCCACCCAGCGCTTGGGCGAGGATTTGGTGACCCAAGCAAATTCCAAAAATCGGCAGCCCCTTCCGGAGGAGTTCCCCGACTGCTTTAACTGCATACCCCAGCGCGGCTGGATCTCCCGGGCCGTTGGACAGAAAAACGCCCGCGGGGTTATGGGTCAAAGCCTGCTCTGCCGTCGTGGAGGCGGGAAGCACGGTTACATCAAAGCCATGGCGGCGCAGGCAGCGCAGGATGTTGTACTTGATCCCAAAATCATAGGCCACAATCGGGATATCCGCCGCCGGAAGAGAAGCCGGAGCCTGCTCTTTGCTGCCGTGGGGGAGGATGAATTCGCTGCTGCTAATTTCCTTGCTGTCCCAGTTAAACGCATCGGCGTGGGTGACTTCCGTTGCATAATCGACACCAACAAGTCCTGGCCACTGTGCCGCTTGTTCCAAGGCATTCTCCCTTGCCGTTCCGTCGGTGCTGATGAAGCCATTAAGCGCGCCGCGGACACGGAGCTTTTTAGTCAGCGCCCGGGTGTCAATGCCTTCAATGCCGGGGATGCCATTCTCCTCAAGGTAGCTGGTCAAGGATTGCCGGCAGCGCCAATTGCTGGTGAGCGGCGAGTGTTCACGCATGACAAAGCCAGCTACATGCGGCTGATAAGATTCAATGTCTTCGGGATTCACCCCGTAATTGCCGATTTCCGGATAAGTCATGGTGACGATTTGCCCCTTGTAGGATGGATCCGTGAGAATCTCCTGATAACCGGTCATGGAAGTGTTAAAACAAACCTCCCCGCAGGCCGAGGCGCGTGCGCCAACAGCCTGTCCTTGGAAAACCGTCCCGTCCTCTAGCGCCAAAATTGCCGTCATGAATGGCCTTACGGCCGGGGGATACTGGGGGCGCGGCGTGAAACGGGTCAAGCGGGAACCGCATCAGGGCGGGCTACAACTTGTCCACCAACCACCGTATAAGTTGCCCGGCCACGCAGGCGCCAGTCGTCGAACGGGGAATTGGAGGATTTGCTAGCATCAGTGTCGGCGTCATAGCCCCACTCGACGTCGAGGTCGATCACGGTTACATCGGCATCGGCGCCGGGGGTGAGTGTTCCCTTGTTGAGCTTCAGCAGTCGGGCGGGGTTGATGGTGTACTTGGCGATAAGCTCGGGCAGGGGCAGCTTGCCGGTGTGGTGCAACTGCATCAGCGCCAAGGGCAGCTCGGTCTCAAGGCCAGTGATGCCGAAGGGGGCGTAGTCGAACTCCATGTCCTTCTCGTGGCGCGCGTGGGGAGCGTGGTCACTGGCAAGGATTTCAAGCGTGCCATCGCAGACACCTTCGATCACAGCTTGCCTGTTTTCCGCCGAACGCAGGGGTGGGTTCATCTTGAAATTTGTATCGTAAACAGGCCACTCAGGCCGGTGATCTTCCGGCTGAAGCTCACGGCCGTCTTCCGCCCAGAAATGTTCACTGCCGCCAATGGCCGTATCCGTTAGCACGATGTGATGAATGCACGCCTCGCCGGAAATGGGCACGCCGCGTTTCTTGGCTTGCCGGATCAACTCCACGGATTTCCCACTGCTGATGTGTTGGCAGTGGATGTGCGTGCCGGTTAGCTCAGCCAACTCTATGTTGCGCGCCACAATCAAGTCCTCGCCGCTGGCCGGCCAACCCTTCAGGCCCAACAACGTGCTCCAGTAGCCTTCGTGTATCACGCCATCGGTGACGATAGAATAGTCCTGGCAATGGTCCATCGCCGGGAGGTCGAACATCTTCGCGTATTCCAGCGCGCGCCGCATCAGTTCGTTGTTCTGTACGCAATGGCCGTCGTCGGTAATCGCCACCACGCCCGCCTGCTTGAGGCTGCCGATGGGTGCCAGCTCCTCACCCGCGATGCCAATTGTGATGGCACCGGTGATATAGACGTTCACTACCGCCTCGCGCTCGATCTTGTCTTGTATGAGCGCGACGGTGGAGGGGCTGTCGATGGCCGGCGAGGTGTTGGGCATACAAACGACGGTGGTGAAGCCGCCCGCTGCCGCTGCTGCCGTGCCCGTGGCGATAGTCTCCTTGGCCGATTGCCCCGGCTCGCGCAGATGCACATGCAGGTCGATCAATCCCGGGCAAACTACCTGGCCGGCACAGTCGATCACCTCCGTGTCGGCCGGTGCTTCAGCATTGAGTCCGGCGATCTTGCCGTCGGTGATCAAAAGTTCGGCGACCTCATCGAGGCCGTTGGCGGGGTCAATCACACGCCCACCTTGGAGCAACAGCGAACTCATCGAGCGCCGACCATACCCATTGCCCAATTGACAACGCAAGCGCGCAGGCTAAACTGCCGCCGTTCGCGGGTGTTGTGTAATGGTAAGACCCTAGCCTTCCAAGCTAGAGATACGGGTTCGATTCCCGTCACCCGCTCCAGATTTCAAGTTTCTAAGAGTCAATGCCAATCACCTAAAGGAAAATCTATTTTGGGTATTTGGACCTTGAGTTTTTCCAATTCTTCCAGTCGTTAGATTCGTCCACATCTTTCAATTTTCGAAGATGGTGGAGAGAAAGGTTCGCTTTGTTTGCTCTTGCCAATGATTGTTTTAAGACATCTCCGGTACTCCAGCACATGTCGTTAAAAAGAGCCGGGCAGGGGAGTTGGAGGCCGATGAGCCAATAACCGCCATCCTCTGCAGGGCCGATGGCTCCGTTATGTGTCTTAAGAGCTGTGGCTGCTTCATTAATGTCGAGAGCCGTAATCTCAGGGCAATCGGATCCAATCAGAATGGCTGGACCTCCGGCTTCGGTGAAAGCGCGGTGCATGCGTTCGCCGAGGTCACCGAGTCCCTGGGGGGCGGTGGACCATTGGTTGCGAAGCCAGGGGCGGATTTCATTGAAGGCGTTGTCAGGGGTGTAGCGCAGCTCGAGGTGGGGCAGGGGAGTGAGGTTGTCGAGGAGGGTGTCGACCATCTCGCGGTAGGCGGCGCAGGCAGCCTCGGGGCCGATGGTAGCGGCTAGGCGGGTTTTCACTCGGCCGGGGCGAGGAGCCTTGACGAAGACAATGACGCGAGGTGGAGACATGCCTTGTTGACTTTCGGGGGCAATCATTGTGCCATCGGGCACCCCGAATCAACCTCGGCGTTACCGTGAAAAAATTCAACATTGGCATCATCGGCTATGGCTGGGCGGCGGGCGCCCATATCGACGCAATCAACAACACCGGCCTCGGGCAGGTTACCGCGGTGTACTCCTCGCGGCTGCTCGACAGCGACGAGGTGAGCGCCGCGCACGGCGGCCGTATCAAGACGTACACGGACCTCAAGGCGATGCTGAAGGATCCGTCGATCGACGTGGTGGATGTGACGAGTTACCCGTACCAGCACACCGACCAAGTCGTCGCCGCAGCCAAGGCGGGCAAGCATCTCATCATCGAGAAGCCGTTGTGCCTGTCGAAAAAGGACCTGCGCCGGATGGTGGCGGCGGTGAAGAAGGCGCGCGTGAAGACGTGCGTATGTTTCGAGTGCCGCTTCTCGGGCGAGTTCCTGACGCTCAAGGCGGTCATCGACAAGGGGTTGGTTGGGAAGATCCATTACGGCGAAGTGGACTACTACCACGGCGTCGGCCCGTGGTACGGCCAGTACCGCTGGAACACCAAGAAGGCCGCGGGCGGCAGCAGCCTGCTCTCGGCGGGCTGCCACGCGATGGACGCGCTGCTGTACTGCATGGGCTCGACGGACGTGGTGGAGGTGGTCAGCCACTCGACCAAGTCGAAAAACCGGATGTTCCAGAAGTACGAGTACGACACCACGGCGGTGACGATCCTGAAGTTCAAGGACGGCCGGCTGGGCAAGGTGGCGTCGGTGATCGACTGCCTGCAGCCGTACTACTTCCACACGCACCTCGTCGGCAGCGAGGGCAGCATTCTGGACAACAAGTTTTACTCCTCGCAGCTCGGCGGCCTGAACAAGAACGTCTGGAGCGAGCTGGGCACGCCGCTGGTAGACTCGGGCGACGTGGCGGACCATCCGTACCAGCAGCAGTTCGAGGTGTTCTTCAAGTCACTGCGCGCGGGCAAGAAAATGCCGCACACGAGCCTCGAGGAATCCGCCAAGAGCCACAAGATCATCTTTGCCGCCGACCAGTCCGCCGCCACCGGCAAGCCCGTGAAAATTCGCTGAGCCATGCCCAAGCCCTCGGCCATCGCCATCGCGGCGCACCCGGACGACATTGAGTTTTACATGGCCGGCACGCTCCTGCGCCTGCGCGCGCGCGGCTGGGAAATCCACTATTTCAACCTCTCCAGCGGCAACTGCGGCAGCACGGAAATGTCGCCCGCGCAGACACGCAAGGTTCGCGCGAAAGAGGCGCGGGCGGCGGCGAAGATTCTTGGCGCGAAGTTCCACCCGAGCATTGCCGACGATCTCGAGATCATCTTCAGTGTCCCGTTAATCCGAAAGGTGTCCGCTGCCATCCGCAAGGCGCGCGCGTCGATCGTCCTCACGCACTCGCCGCAGGACTACATGGAAGACCACACCGAGACCTGCCGCCTAGCCGTCAAGGGCGCCTTCACCCACGGCATGCCCAATTTTAAAAGTACGCCGGCGGCGAAGACATACGGTCATGACGTGACGGTCTACCACGCCATGCCGCACAGCCTCCGCGATCCGTTGCGGCGGCGCGTTATTCCCGGCCAGTTCGTGAACACGACGCCGGTGCAGGCCGAAAAGCTCAAGGCGCTGGAGGCGCACGACTCGCAGCAGAACTGGCTCGACTCCAGCCAAGGCCTCAACTCCTACCTCAAGACGATGGACGACCTGTCGCGCGAGGTCGGCCGGATGTCGGGCAAGTTCCGGCATGCCGAGGGCTGGCGGCGGCACCTGCACTACGGCTTCAGCGCGACGGATTGCGACCCCCTTAAGGAGGCGCTTGGTAGCGAATGCCGCATCAACCGGAAATACGAGCAGGCGCTCGAGAAAGGAATCTGACATGCCCCGCAAGCTCAGCACCATCGCCCCCGACTGGTGGGACTACACCACGCTCGACAACGACATTATCCGCGACGCCGCCAAGCTGACGTCGCGCCAGATGGAACGCCTCGCGCGCCCCGGCTTCACCGTGAAAATGTACGACACGCTGGAGGATTTTTACCTGGCCGAGGCGCTGGAGTACATCGAAGCATGGCGGCAGTCCACGCCCGACAATCCCGTGGGCATCTGCGGCCCCATCGGCCCCACGGAGCAACTGCCGCTTGTCGCGCGCCTCGTTAACTCGCTGGGCCTCAATGTGCGCTCCGGCCATTTTTGGGGTATGGACGAGTGGTACGACGGCAAGAAGGAGGTTTCGGTGGAACATCCGCTGTCGTTTGAAAAGGCCGACCGCGAGTTGTGTTTTAACCGCATCGACCGCCGCCTGCGCATGCCCGACGCGAACCTGCATTTCCCCAAGGCCGACGTGAAGCCCTACCGCGACAGCTGGGAGGGCGTCCGCTGCGCCGTCATGCAGGGCGGACAGGGCGACATCAAGCACTGGGCATTCAACGACCCGCTGCCTCGCAAGGGCAGGTGGAAGAACACCCCGCCGCCGCCCAAGGAATACCGCAAGCTTGCCACGCGCATCGTCGACCTGCACCCCATCACGCTGGCGCAGAATGCGCGCACCAGTGGCGGAGGCAACATCACCATGGTGCCCGAGAAGGCCATCACCGTCGGCCCACAGGAAACGTGGCAGGCCGAGAAAGTCTCCATCTGGCACGCCGGCACGCACGACAACCCCTTCGGCCAGCGCCTCACCACGCTGATGATCGCCAAAGGCATCGCCGACAGCGCCGTCCCCATGAGCCTCCTCGCCGACCATCCCAACGTGCAGTTCAATTTCTACCGAGGCGGCATCGGCACCTGCGACGTGGAGATGCATTAGGGACGTTGTGGGCGGGGCCGATCGCATCTCCCACGCGAATCTCCCCCGACTCCACCACCTGCGCCATCACGCCATGGCGGCCGTTTTCCATGCGCTCGCGCAAACCCTGCGCCAATGCATCCATCTTGTGGCAGGGCGTGCGCGGCTCGTAAAACAACAGCACGGCGCTGCCGATACGCACCTGCTGTCCTATTAGCGCCACGAGGTCCGCGCCCTCCGTCTCGATGTTGGAACGCACATCGCCCGGCGTGAATCCCGGATGCCCCAGCGCCTCGGCGTGCTCGGCAATCTGCTCACGCTCAATCAGGCTCACCTGCCGCTTGGTCGGCTGTCCCGTGCGGCGGCTGACACGGTCAAACATCCGCCCATTGCCACGGATGCCCTTGCCGGCGACCACCTCCACCAAATCCACGGTCGACAACGGCGCGCCCGGTTCAGCGGGATGCAGGTGCAGCGAGACAACCTTCCCAGTGGCCATGCCCAAGACATACGCCATCCGTGCGCAAACCGCAATGCCTTGCCCTCGGGCGGGCCGCCCCTATAATCCGCGCCGATGTTGGACATCAAATACATCCGCGCCCAGCCCGACGAGGCCAAGACGCGTCTGGAAGCCCGCGGCGAGAAAGGCGCGCGCGTCGATGAACTGCTCGCGCTGGACGAGAAGCGCCGCGCGTTGGTCACGGAGGTGGAACAGTTGCAGTCCCAGCGCAATGCCGCCTCCAAGGAAATCGGCGCGCTAATGGGGCAGGGGAACAAGGATGAAGCCGAGGGCAAGAAGGCCGAGGTGCGCGAGATTGGCGACCGTATCACCGCGCTCAACGAGGAAAAGGACGGCGCGGAAAAGGCGTTCCACGATCTGCTTTTAACGCTACCCAACCTCGCCCACGAGACCGCCCCTGTCGGCCTCGACGAGAGCGCCAACACCGAGCTGAAGACCCACGGCGAAAAGCCCGCCTTCAACTTCGAGCCCAAGAGCCACCTCGGCCTGTGTGACACCCTCGGCCTCATCGACTTCGAGCGCGGCGCCAAGCTGGCTGGCAGCGGCTTCCTTCTTTACACCGGCTGGGGAGCGCGACTGGAGCGGGCGATGATCCAGTTCCTGCTCGATCTTCATGTGCACGAGCACGGCTACACCGAGATCAGCCCGCCCTTCATGGTTTACGCCAATTGCATGGAAGGCGTCGGCCAGTTTCCCAAGTTTCTCGACCAAGCCTATGCCATCCAGGAAGGTCTCGACAGCGAGAGCCTCGGCAAGCGCTACCTCATCCCCACCGCCGAGGCGCCTGTCGCCAACCTGCATCGTGAGGAGATTTTAAACGCCGATGAGCTGCCCAAGAACTACTGCGCCTACAGCCCCTGTTTCCGCGCCGAGGCCGGTGCCGCCGGCATGGCCACGCGCGGCATGATCCGCGTGCACCAGTTTGACAAGGTGGAGCTGATCAAGGTCGTCAAGCCCGAGGACGGCTACACCGCACTGGAAGACATGCTGGCTAACGCCGAGAAGGTCCTGCAACTCCTCGGCCTGCACTACCGCGTCGTCACCCTGAGCACCGGCGACATGGGCTTTGCCGCCGCTAAGACCTACGACATCGAGGTCTGGGCGCCGGGACAGGGCGGCTACCTTGAGGTCAGCAGCGTCTCCAACACCGAGGACTTCCAAGCCCGCCGCATGAGTCTGCGCTTCAAGGCCGAGGAGGGTGGCAACCAACACCCTCACGTTCTAAACGGCAGCGGCGTGGCCTTGGCGCGCCTGTTCGTCGCCGTCATCGAGACTCACCAGCAAACCGACGGCTCCATCGCCATCCCCGAGCCCCTGCGCGACTACCTCAAGGCCGACCGCATCGCCCCCTGACGCAATGCACATCCTGCAGGCGGCCAGCGAATTCTATCCCTACTCCAAAACCGGCGGCCTCGCCGACATGGTCGCCGGTCTGTCCTGTGCGCTGGCGAATGCGGGCCATAAATTGACTGTCATCACACCGCTTTATAGATCCACCAAGGATTTGCTAATGAAGCGATCAGAGAGCCCCATGCAGCTTGATATTAAGTTGGGGGCGGAGAGCATTCGCGGCAGGTTAATTCCATATGAAACTGGGGAGGGGATCAGGGTCTACTTCGTTGAACAAAAGGATTTTTTTGATCGCCAAGGAATTTATATGGAGAACGGGGAAGGGTATCCAGATAACCCGGATCGATTTATTTTCCTTTCCAAGGCGGCGTGCCGGTTGTCAGGAATGCTGCCTGATGCACCAGATGTATTGCATTGTCATGATTGGCAAACCGCGATGATTCCATTGCTGAATGGCGGACGAATTCCAACCTGCCTGACCATCCACAATTTGGCATATCAAGGTGTTTGTGCGCCAAGCAAATTTGCACTCACAAATCTTCCAGAGCGGTACTTCACTCACAAATATGCGGAATATTACCAGCAGTTCAATCCGTTGAAAGCGGGTATAATATCGACTGATTCATTGACAACAGTCAGCCCTGGGTATGCCGAGGAGATTGTAACCCGAGATTTTGGTGAAGGCTTGGAGGGAGAGCTTTCCGGCAGAGCTGATGGATTAACAGGAATATTGAATGGCGTGGATTACTCTCAATGGAGGACGGATGAGAATCCACATCTCAAGCATGGATATTGTGCGAAAAATCTGGATGGAAAAGAAAGAATCAAGTTGGATTTATTGGATTTTTTAGATTTAGAAGACGCATCAAAATCCCCACTATTCTGTTATATCGGGCGACTTGCAGATCAAAAAGGGTTACATTTGCTCTATGATGTCTTAAGAAAATGGCTACCCGAAAATGATGCCAGCTTTGTTCTTCTGGGGGCTGGTGATATTCATCTGGAATCTGCATTTAGGGAACTTTCAGAGGAACTTCCCGGTAAGGTTCGGGCTCTTATTCAGTATAGCGAACCGCTTGCGCATCGGATCAAGGCGGCATCCGATTTTTTTCTAATGCCATCAAAGTTTGAACCTTGTGGATTGAATCAAATTTATAGCCTTCGATATGGAACAGTGCCTATCGTTAATGCCGTTGGTGGCCTAAAGGACACTGTATCTCCGTTAACCTCCCAGTATATAGATGGGACTGGTTTTGTATTCCATCATCATTCATCAGCTGAATTTGTTCAGTGCCTAGACTCGGCGGTTAGGTTGTTCAAGACCCCCAATTGCCTGAAAAATGTCAGGGAAAGAGGCATGGAGGCAGACTGGGGGTGGAGTGAACCGATTAAAAATTATGTGGCAATCTATGAAAAACTGTTGAAACCCACCTGAGACCAAAATAGATATAACATTTATTGTGCGAAACAGCGCCGGGCATGTGCGGGGGTTAAGCGAGATTGTTGGGCTCAATCCCGTGCCAAGGGTTTGGGAGCCGGAACAGCCACCAGATTGAAACAAGAAGTGCTGCGATGGAGGCAAATGCGGCAGACCAATTCAGCCAACCAAATAGATTTGCACCTACTGGTTTGTCGGGGTCTGGAAGCAAAGGCCAATAGATGAAAAAAGGGTTGCCGATCAAATTTCTCTCGGGAACTTCGCCCCACATCCTTGAATCTAAACTATTCTCCGTATTGTCTCCCATGGCCCAGTAGCCTTTGCCGGGCACGCTTGTCCAGTCTGTGGCCTTAACATGCTGAATTTGACGATCGAATGGTGTCTGATTTTTATAAATTGCCAATGGCAAATGGCCGAAATAGCCGGCTCTCAACCCATTCACGTGGCCCGTAAAATGGGGATATTCTAACTGTTGATTTACCAGAAAAACTTTGCGTGTTGGTGTTGTATTCTTGTTTGCTGGCTTGTCTTGAAAAAACTTGTTTTTTGTCACCTGCATTTCCTGAGGAAGGTTGTACAAATGTTCAAAATTCTTGGTGCTTCCATCCAGAGTAATGCCATCTATCCTGACATGATGGTCCACAATGGGTATGGCTGGGACGGAACGGGATTCACCGGGTTGTAACTCAATGGGGTCATCCGGGTTTACTGCCGGCCGATAGCCTGTGGTTGCGTCCCGGTCGAATTTCAGTCCAAGGTTCAGGTTTGGGAAATGTTCCTGGCCGGATATCGTCACGGGAATATTCACGGAATTGGTGACTGTGAAATTTTGCGGAGGAAAGTCGGGGCCGCCAATGCTCATCCTCTCACCATCGAATCCAATCAGCCGCTTGATATAGAACTGATTGTCTGTGCCCTGATCCTTCATGTACTTTATATTCCGCGTTTCAAAGACTATGATTTCTCCCCGTTTAGGTTTTCGGAAGTTGTAAACCATGCGGTCCACGAAAAGGTGGTCTCCCGTCTTGACACAGAATTTCAGTACATCGTCACCGGCCTGAAAATTCCTCCTCAATATTACGGACTGTTCGCCTAGCTTGGTATCAGGCATGAATGCCAATGGGATATTCGTCGAGGTTTTATAAGGAGGATTGTCGAAGTAAGTGTACCAGATTTTACGTTGTATTGGCGCACCGCTGTCCTTGTCTTCAAAATAGAATGTTTGTGATCCCCAAGGCTTGGCAATGGAAACGGGCGTGGGCGGGGTGACTTCAATAAGTTCCCAGTTGCCTTCAGCCTTCAGGTGATACCAAGTTGTGCCGCGGAACCACTCCCCCACCCTGCCCGGCCAGCTTGGCACTGGGCGCTCATCCATATCGATCAAATTGACGTGCGTGATGCCATACAGAGTTGGCTGCATTGAGCCAGTGGGAATCTTGAATGGCTGGAGAAAAAAGGCGCGAAATGCAATTACGGAGACGAATACCACCAGAAACATCTCCACCGTCTCTCGCATCCATGAATCAGGGTGCGGTTTGAGGTATCGCCCCGCTTCATTCAATTCTCGTTCCGTGGTTTCCTGAAGTTCTTCCCGTGATATGGGTGATTCAATGGCATGCTGCATCCTCTCCAAGGCGGCTGCGGTCTTTTCACGCTCTGTCTCCGTCAATAAATCGCGTTGCTCTTGAAGCATCTTATGGGCCTGTTTGTAGCTTTCTACAGACCTGCGTAGAGTTTTTGAAATGAGCCAGCGTAGCACCCACATAAGCTTATGCCTTTAAGACCTCCACAAAGGCTTCTTGGGGGATATTGACCGTGCCGATGGCTTTCATCTTCTTTTTGCCTTCCTTTTGCTTTTCTAGGAGCTTTCGTTTGCGGGTGATATCACCGCCGTAACATTTTGCTGTGACATCCTTGCGCAGCGCGCCTACGGTTTCTCTGGCGATCACTTTGCCGCCAATGGCTGCCTGAATGGCCACCTTGAATTGCTGGCGGGGCACAACATCCTTGAGCTTGGCGGCGAGCGAGCGCCCTCGTTGCTCTGCCTTGTCGCGATGCACGATGGAGGAAAAAGCATCGACAGGCTCACCGTTCACCATCATCTCCATCTTCACCATCTTGGCTTCTTGGTGGCCGACATGCTCATAGTCCATGGAGCCGTAGCCCCGTGTTATGCTCTTAATTCGGTCGTGGAAATCGATCAGGATTTCGCTCAGGGGCAAAGCGCACTCCAGCATGACGCGTTGATTGTCAATGGTTTCGGTGTGGTCGAGCAATCCACGCTTTTCGCCAATGAGGTTCATGATGTCCCCTATGTACTCGTTTGGGCAGATGAGAAATGCCTTCACGATTGGCTCCTCAATGGTCGTGATGAGATTGGGTTCAGGCAACAGCACGGGATTGTCAATCATGTGGGCTGACCCGTCCGTCATGGTCACGCGGTAAACAACGCTGGGGTATGTGGCGATGATGTCCATGCCGTACTCCCGCCTCAAGCGTTCCTGAATAATCTCTAGATGCAGCAGGCCGAGAAAACCGCAACGAAAGCCAAAGCCCAAGGCGACAGAACTTTCCTGTTGATAAACAAAGGCTGGATCGTTGAGTTGAAGTTTGGCCAGGCTGGATTGTAGTTCCTCAAAGTCACTGGTGTTGATGGGATATATTCCGCTGAACACCATCGGCTGGGTTTCTTTAAACCCAGGCAGCGCGTCTGCGGGTTGGCGCGCGTCGGTGATCGTGTCACCCAGTTTGAGGTCCTTTGGGGTTTTTAGATTGGAGACAAAATAGCCGGTTTCCCCGGCGCAGAGCCGATCCCGGGTGTATGGCTTGGGGCCAAAGCTGCCGACTTCTTTCACTTCCAGTGTTCGATCTGTGTGAAGCAGTTTGATGTTCCGCCCTGCTTCAAGAACCCCGTCCATAATGCGAATCAATGTGACAACGCCTCTGTAGGTGTCGTAATAGGAATCAAATGCCAGAGCTTGCAGGCGGCCATGGCCGGGTTTGGTTGGAGGGGGCACACGTTCAATAATTGCCTCGAGAATCTCCTCAATGCCTGTGCCCTCCTTGGCGCTGCAACAAATGGCAGTCTCGGCGGGGATGGCCAACACATCTTCAAGTTGCTGCTTGGCGCGGTCAACGTCTGCCGTGGGAAGATCGATCTTGTTGATGACGGGAATGATCTCCAATTCCTGTCCCAAGGCGAGATGGACGTTGGCCACGGTTTGAGCTTCAACGCCTTGAGCGGCATCAATGATCAGTAACGCTCCCTCACAGGCACTCAAACTCCTAGAAACTTCATAAGCAAAATCAACATGCCCGGGAGTGTCTATCAGGTTGAGTTCGTACTCATTACCATCCTGAGCCCGGTAATTCATGGTCACAGGGTGCGCTTTAATCGTGATGCCGCGTTCCCGCTCCAGTTCCATGGAGTCCAACATCTGGTCCTGAATTTCGCGTTCTGACACCAGGCCTGTTCGCAGCAAAAGCTGATCCGACAAGGTGGTCTTGCCGTGATCTATGTGCGCAATAATGCTAAAATTTCGGATGCGATCCGTTTCCATGGAGTACAACCCCTCTGGGCAGGCGCGAAGATAGCTGCATTTCAGCGCAAGAAAAGGCCAAACTCAACTCAGGCAAATTTATTGGCCACCTTTTTGCCGAGGGAAAGAAGTTTCCTGACTCGGTCTTCGGTGTTTGCCTCCGCATAAATCCTTAACACGGGCTCTGTTCCGGAGCCACGCCACATCAGCCAGCTTCCATTCGAAGCCGTCAACTTGACTCCATCGTACTCATCTATTCGGCAAATTGGTGAGCCGAGCAGCTTGGTCGGCGGATTCTGAGAGCAATGACTCATAAGTGATGCTCTCTTGTTCAGCGGATAATGAAGGTCAGTTCTTCTATATCTGTGCGGGCCGTAGGATTTCTCCAATTTGCTCAGGAGGCTGGTTAATGATCGCTCCTCAACGGCGAGCATTTCGAGCACCATCAAGCCGGCAAGGATGCCGTCACGTTCTGGTAAGTGGCCCGGGAAACCTATCCCTCCGCTTTCCTCAAATCCCAGGAGAACTTTGCCCTTGAGGATTTCTGCGGAGATGTACTTGAAGCCAACGCCTGTCTCGATAAGCGGAAGCCCATGGTCCTCGCAAATCTTGTCGACCATGGAGGTGGTGGTCAGTGCTTTCACAACCTTTCCCCTGCCCCTTCGGTTCATCACAAAATGATCCAGTAAGAGGGAGATTATTTGGTGTGTGGTTAGCGGTTCACCACGACCGTCCATGCCTCCGATTCTGTCTGCATCGCCATCCGTCACGAGGCAAAAATCAACGGGATTTTTTTGGAGGGCTTTGGATGTGGCTCCGTAGTTTTGAGGGATAGGCTCAGGTGAGAGTCCTCCAAAATATGGATCATGACACCCATTGTATGTCTGGACATGGCAGGATGTCCCCGCCAAGAGGTCGTTCATACAGCCGGCTCCAACTCCAAACAAAGCATCGTGCCCCAGTTTAATTCCCGAGCGGGATATGGCTTCAAAATCAACGAGTTTCTTTAACTCGCGAAAATAATCTGGCAGAATATTTGCTGTCTTTACTCTGCCCGAGCGCTTCGAAGAGGGGGATCGAGGGTTGCCTTTGCCAAGGAAAGATTCAACTTCTGCGCAGAGTTCAGGGGATGCAGGTCCGCCATGATGATCTTTCAGCTTAAATCCATTAAATCTGGGAGGATTGTGACTTGCGGTCAGGACAATGCCGCCACGTGCTTTTTGTGCGACAACCGCATGGGAGACAGCAGGAGTCGGTGTTGGTCGATCAGTGAGAATCACCTCATAGCCATTATCACATAGCACATCCGCGGATGCAGCCGCGAATTGATTGGAGAGAAATCGACGATCATAGCCGATGACCATACGCTTGGGGCCTCTTCTTCTTCCAAAAAATTCCGCTGTTGCCTGGGCAACTTTGCAAACATTCTCGAACGTAAAATTTTCGGCCATGACAGCCCTCCAGCCATCCGTGCCAAAATGAATCCCGTCCTCCCGTCCCATCAGTTCACATTTCCCATTAATGTTGGTCGCCGGTTGTGTTCCGCAATTTTCCGTAACTTTTTGACGGCCCCCTTCATATCTCTCTTGCTGAAAAGGCCCGTGCCGCTGACAAACGTATCGGCCCCCATTTTTGAGCAATCATCAGCGTTGTCGGCGGTTACACCTCCGTCAACCTCAATCCGGAATCCCAGGCCGCGAGATTGCCTCCACTCCCATGACTGACTAACTTTGGGAAGGCATTCGCGGATGAATGATTGACCGCCGAAGCCAGGGTTTACGGTCATGATCAGAAGAGTGTCTATCTTGTCCAAGTGCGGCTCCGCCGAGTCAATTGTAGTCGGTGGGTTAACCGCCAGGCCCGCGCGGCAGTTCAGGGACTTGATATGCCACAACAACTCAGGCACGCGCTCTCCCAGCTCGGCATGAATTGTAATTTGGTCGGCTCCCGCCTGTGCAAACGATTCGAGTAAAATCTCTGGACGTGAACACATCAAGTGAATATCAAAGAATGATTTTACATGTGGGCGCAGGGATTGGACGACATTGGGGCCAAAAGTGATGTTCGGGACAAAATGGCCGTCCATGATGTCTATATGCAGCCACTCGCCACCTGCGCGCTCGGCACGTTTTGCCTCTGAAGATAATTTGCCAAAATCTCCTGCTAGCAAGGACGGCGCAATGACCATGGGCGCAGGCTGCTGAAAATCAAAACCGGAGTCAATCAGCCGTTATGCACGGTCTATGCGGGTGCCGGCTCAGGTGCGCTCCCTAAGTCCGGGTCAATTTTGGGAGGCGATTTTTGGGTGGATTCGCCAACAGGGGTAGCAGCTTTAGCCCCTTTCATACCGGATTTTGGGGGAGGTGGTGGCGGATCGAACTTGCCGGTTTCGACGATTTGCGCAACCTGTTCACCGTCAAGTGTTTCATATTCCAAGAGGGCGTTTGCGATTGCCTCCAGTTTGTCGTGGTTCTCCTTGATTAACTTAGTCGCCCGCTTGTAAGCATCTTGAGTGATTTTTTTCACCTCGGCATCAATTTCGCGCGCGGTTTCCTCGCTGTAATCCTTGCCGCGCGCCATGTCGCGCCCTAGGAAAACATATTCGTTGTCCCCGCCATACTGAACCATCCCCAGTTTTGCGCTCATGCCAAACTGGCAAACCATCGCGCGCGCCATCCGGGTGGCCTGTTGGATATCTCCGGCGGCACCAGAGGAAATGTCCCCGGAATAGATTTCTTCAGCAATGCGACCGCCCATGGTCATGGTGATGGTATCCATCATCTCCAGCTTTTGGTGGTTCAAGACATCCTCCTTCGGCAAAGACATCGTAGAGCCCAAGGACTGGCCCCGAGGAATGATCGTTACTTTATGCAAAGGATGGCAGTGCTTTAAAAGGACATTGATGAGTGCGTGTCCAGCCTCGTGCCATGCGGTTCGCTTCTTGTCCTCATCGGTCATGGCCATGCTGCGGCGTTCACGCCCCCAGCGCACCTTGTCCCGGGCTTCCTCAAGTTCTACCATGGAAATACGCTTCTTGTTGGCGCGGGCGGCCAGCAGGGCTGCCTCATTAAGGAGGTTGGCGAGTTCTGCCCCGGAATATCCCGGAGTGCCTCTTGCGATCACCGACAGATCAACCGCTTTCGCTAGCTTCACCTTTTTTGCATGAACCTTTAATATTTCCTCGCGTCCGCGGATGTCAGGAAGATTGACCGTGATCTGTCGGTCGAAGCGTCCAGGGCGCAAAAGTGCCGGATCCAGTACATCAGGCCGATTGGTTGCGGCAATAATGATGATCCCTTCTTGGGAATCGAATCCGTCCATCTCGACCAAGAGCGCATTGAGCGTTTGCTCTCGTTCATCATTTCCCCCGCCTAGCCCGTGACCGCGATGGCGTCCCACGGCGTCAATCTCGTCAATAAAAACCAGACAAGGTGTATTCTTGCGCGCCTGCTCAAACATGTCTCGAACCCGGCTCGCGCCGACCCCGACAAACATCTCAACAAAGTCTGATCCGCTGATGCTAAAAAAGCCCGCGTCTGCCTCGCCGGCGATCGCCTTTGCCAAAAGGGTTTTTCCAGTTCCAGGTGAGCCGACCATCAGAATGCCTTTAGGTATTCGCCCGCCCAGTTTTTGAAATTTCTTGGGATCCTTCAGGAACTCCACAAGCTCGCTGACTTCCTCTTTGGCCTCCTCAACTCCTGCCACATCTTTGAAGGTGATCTTGTTCTTGTCCTTGTTGAGCATGCGCGCCTTACTCTTCCCAAAATTAAGAGCACCCTTGCCCGCCATCTTGATCTGGCGAATGAAAAAGAAATAGATGAAAAAGATGATCAAGGCAAAGGGCAGGAGCGTAAACAGGAAGCTCATCAAAAGCGTGTTCTCCGGGACGGATTCAAACTTCCCCGTGGCCAGCAGTGGCTCAAGCGCCGCCTCAGGCATTAAGGTCTCAATCCTGAAGGGCTTTCCCTTGCGGGGCGCTCCCTTAACGGATTGTTCCCCCTGCCCGCCGGAGATGACTTGGCCTTCATCTACAAAAAATCCAGTGATTTCATAAAGGCCATTCTGTCTCGGCTTGATTTTGCCCTCGAACACAAGGCTTGGGCTGTTTGTGGCCATCTGGACAAATTTGTCATACCGAAGCTCATCCGGCTGCCCAACGGAACTTTTGCTGTAAGACAGGAAAATGATTATGAGCACAGCGATGCTCATCCACACAATCCAAGGGCGCATGGAGCCCGGACTTTGTCCTTGATTGTTTTTATCCTCCGACATGCAAGGGAAAACAGAACTTAACACAGGGCAAGGACCGTGGCAATTCTACATTTCCCTCCATTCCCAATGTAAAATCCTTTGTGTTTCGGCGCGAATTTTTGCGTGTTCGCCAATTCGAAGCCCTTGTACCCAGAAAATTTCCCCATCAGAAGAACAGGCTAGGGTACGCCGCCTCTTTTCCTCTGCTTTTACCTTTGCACTGGTGAACATGGACTTGAGTTTGGCTGGTTTTTTCAGGCCAATGGGTTGAAATCTATCTCCTTGACGCCAATGTCTCAGGACAATGAGCCCCCCCGTCCTGTCGGCATCGAAGGCTTCAAGTCCTTCCTTTCGCACGATCTTTCTGGAAACCCGGCATCGAACGCGAATGTTCCCGAATTCCCTCTCCACCCATTTTGCAGTCGGCCTGATCAGGCATTCATCCTGGCTAAATTTCAAGTCTGGATGAGTGCCCACATGGAGTGAGCCTCGTTCATCGCGATGCAATAATTCCTTGGCATTGATGGCGAATTTTTTCCCGGGAAATTTTCGCAGGTCCTCGATTTGAAAATATTGGGGCTCAAGGCCGAGTTGGATCAATTGTTGCCAGATCACCCGGCGCTGAACAGCCAAATGGAGCTTCCGAAAAGGCGCCCGCTTGGCGGCTTTAAGCCATGTTTGGGCCTGGGCTATTGCATAATCCGCTTCTGCCTGTAGCAGGTCTTGGGTTTGGCAGATCGGAAATTCAATTTTGGGGTGAAAATTCTTTTCCAGAAAAGGGATCAACTCTTGTCGAATTTTATTTCTCAGGTATTTGGGTGATGAGTTGCTTTTGTCATCACGATAAGGAATGGAATTCTCATCTGTCAGGTTATGCATGTCGCACTTTGAAAAATTCAACAGGGGGCGGACAAGTTTGATGTGATTGCCGCCACCCATTCCTGACACGGGCCGAACGCCAGCCAAGCCGCTTCCGCCTGCACCGCGCATTAGTCTCCAGAGAAAAGTTTCAGCTTGGTCACTGGCATGGTGTCCCGTTGCAATGTAGTCACAACGGTGTCGTGTAGCTTTGTTCTTGAGGAATGAATATCTGGCGTCTCTCGCAGCCTTTTCCAGTCCATAAGCCTTGATGGAATCTGAGTCTTTGTCATTCCAAGCCCCAGTCGCGCATTTTACACCTAGTTGGGATGAAAATTTTTCAACCAGCCTCTGGTCCGCCTTTGCAGCATTTCCTCGGAGCTGATGATTGAAATGTGCTGACACAATTCGCCATCTGTATTTTACTGAAGCGGTTGCAAGCGCATACAGCAGGGTCATGGAGTCCATGCCGCCAGATGTCGCTACAAGCACGGCAGATTTTTGGGGGATCAAGGATGCGGCCTCGGCTTGGAGCTGTTCGAGCAAGGATGCCATCAAGCCAGCATTTGACGAATGATCCTGCCTTCCACATCGGTCAGCCGGAAATCCCGTCCTTGAAAGCGGAAGGTCAACTTTTCGTGATCCAAGCCCAATAGGTGGAGAATGGTGGCGTGCAGGTCATGTACGTGGCACTCATCGCGGATTGAATTGAAGCCAAATTCATCGGTTTCCCCAACCACCGCGCCTCGCTTCACACCACCCCCAGCGAACCACATACTGAAGGCATCAATGTGGTGATTGCGGCCGGGCGGATTGCGGTTTTCGCCCATGGGTGTCCGCCCGAATTCCCCGCCCCAAATCACAAGCGTGTCATCCAGTAACCCCCGCGCTTGGAGATCCTTGAGCAGCGCCATCGCCGGTTTATCCACTTCGCGTGTGACTTGGTCCAGATGCTTGGTGAGCGTCTCACTTGGGCCGCCGTGGTGATCCCAATTCGTGTGGTACAGTTGCACAAAACGCGTGCCCCGCTCAACCAGTCGTCGGGCCAAAAGACAGTTATTGGCAAAACTGGCTCGTCCCGGTTGGGCTCCATACAAATCCAAGGTAGCTTTGCTTTCCTTTGAGAAATCGATCAGTTCCGGCGCACTGGACTGCATGCGGTAGGCCATCTCATAGCTGGCAATGCGTGTATTAATTTCCTCATCCCCCGTTTCTACCGCCCGCTTGAGATTCAAGTCCCGCAAGGCATCCAGCGAGGCACGCTGGCGTCCGGAATCAATTCCACTCGGGCTGGCCAGATTAAGGATTGGATCGCCGTTGCCTCTTAACGGGACGCCTTGGTGGGAAGTTGGGAGAAAACCACTCGCCCAGTTGACTCCTCCACCGCGCGGTCCGCGTGGCCCGGATTGAAGCACGATGAACCCGGGCAAATCCCTCGATTCCGTGCCCAGACCATAGGTTACCCAGGATCCCATGCTCGGCCGCCCGAACAAGCCGGTGCCGGTGTTCATGAACAACTTGGCGGGCGCATGGTTAAACAGGTTTGTTCGGCAGCTTTTGACCAAGGTGATTTCATCTGCTATGGAGGCAATGTGAGGGAAGCACTCACTCACCCACAAACCGCTTTGGCCATGCTGCTTGAACTCGCGAATCGTCCCTTGCAGTTTGCTCCTATTCCTGAAGGAACTATTCATGAAGGCAAACCGTTTGCCCTCGAGAAATGAAGGCGGGATGTCTTGTCCGTGCCTCTTTTTCAGCTCTGGTTTCCAGTCAAACAAATCCAAGTGTGAGGGCCCGCCAGCCATGAACAGGTAAATGATGTTCTTGGCCTTGGGCGCAAAATGGGGGCGGCGTGGCGCGTATGGGCTGGCCATTGAGTGTTCATCCATCAATGACGCCAATGCCAGGGATCCCAGCCCCATCGAGCATCGGCTAAAAAAATGCCGCCGGGTTGGTGCCTGGAGACTGAACGCTTCGTCACTCACGGGTAATGCTTTCATCAAGGTTCAACAATACACGGGAAATCACCGTCCAAGCGGCAAGTTCGGGCTTGCGCAGCTCTCCTGTGTCATGGCCGCTTAGTAGCAGGTCTGCTTGTTCGGGCGTTTTGGCGAAACCTGCCAGTTGGCTTTCAAGCAAGCGCAACAGCACTGCTGACTCACTCTTGTTCGGCGTGCGCGTCAGGCAAAGTTTGAAGGCATAACTGATTTTGTTCGCGTTACTCCCCTGCCCTTCCTCCAGAATCCTGCGAGCCAAGCCCACATGAATTTCAAAAAAAGCTGGATCATTCAGGAGGGTCAACGCTTGAAGCGGGGTGTTGGATCGCATCCGTTTTGTGCAACTGGCAAAAGCGTCTGGGGTATCAAGCACTTTTAAGGCTGGGTGAGGCGTGGCTCGCCAGCGATAGGTGTAAATGGCGCGGCGGTATCGGTCTTCTCCCTTGCTGGGCGTCCAGTTTCGCTTGTGCTGACCCAAGTTCATGCAGCCGGGGGGTTGAGGCGGAAAGACTCCGGGGCCGCCCATTTTGCGGCTGAGAAGCCCGCTGGCTGTGAGGGCCAAATCGCGAACAATTTCCGCATCAACCCGAAGTCGGGATTGGCGTGCCAGCAACTTGTTGTATGGGTCAGTTTTTGCCAAGTCTGCCCTGACGCGGGATGACTGTCGATAGGTTGCCGATGTGACAATTAACTTGTGCATGGTCTTGCGGCTCCAGTTTGCCCGCATGAATTCAGCTGCCAGCCAATCCAGTAACCCATGATTTGTGGGGGGCAACCCCTGTGTGCCAAAATCATTCTCTGTCTCCACCAATCCAACGCCAAAGTAATGTTGCCACATGCGGTTGATAGTTACTCGCGCAAGCAGAGGATTGTCCCTGCTTGCGACCCAGCGCGCAAAATCCAGCCGATTGGCCTTTTCGGCGCCAGGGAAATCATGCAAGACGGCCGGGACGCCAGAGGAAACCTTTTCCGCGGGCCGCGTAAAATCACCTTTGACAAAGCGATGTGTGGCGCGCTCGCTTTTCCTCTGGGCCATGACGAGAGTTGTTGCCGCCCTTGGCCGGGCTTTCTTTAGCTTGGCCAGTTCGGAAGTAAGTTTCTTGTGTTCGTCGGAATTTTGAGGGGCAGTCTTCAGATTGGCTTCAACCGCCGCAATCCTTGAGGCGTGTTCTGCGCGTGCCTTTTGTTGAGCCTTTGTTGGGGCTTCTATACGTGGTTCGTCCGCCTGATTGAAAAAGGCAAACATCTGATAAAACTCAACCTGCTTCAGGGGGTCAAACTTGTGGTCGTGACACTGTGCGCAGCCAAACGTTAGTCCGAACATGACTTCGCCCGTGGTGGCAATCCGGTCAAAAATTGAGTCCACACGGAACTGCTCCCGATCCACTCCTCCTTCCGTATTGATTTGTGTGTTACGGTGAAACCCCGTGGCAACGCGTTGCTGGAGAGTGGCGTTGGGCAGCATGTCGCCAGCAAGTTGCTCTATGACGAATTGATCGAACGGCATGTCATCGTTGTACGCCTTGATGACCCAGTCTCGGTACGGCCAGATTGATCTGGGTGCATCATGGCTATATCCATCGCTGTCCGCGTAACGCGCCAGATCCAACCAGTGCCTGCCCCAGCGTTCGCCAAAATGTGGAGAGGCCAGTAGCTTGTCCACGATACGCTCGTAGGCATCAGGGCGTTCGTCCGTCAGGAATGCCTCGGCCTCAGCTGGAGAAGGAGGCAGGCCAATCAAATCCAGATGGACCCTGCGCAGGAGTGTCAGTCGATCAGCTTGCGGCGAAGGGGTGAGGTTCGCCTTTTCAATTTCAGAGAGAATAAACTGATCGATTGAATTTCGGGGCCAATCCGCCTGCTCCACCCTGGGAGGCGCGTGACTCTGAGGGGCAATGAATGCCCAATGCGTGCCTTCATTGGCTGATGACGCGAATGCGGCCGCCATTGTGCACAGGAAAAACAATCGCGCGAACCTCATGGCTGGAGGATATAGGCATTCGCTGAGTCGAACAAGCAGCAGATTTATCTTACCTGCCGGCCGGGATCTTGTTTAACGTATAGTGAAAGGTGTCGTGCCAAAGTTTTTTGCCTTCTGGATCACGTAAATCCAATGCGCGAACACCCGTCACAAAACCTTCCTTCAGGCCTTTCAGTTTCAAGCGCACTTTCAGGCGATCCTCGGAGATATCAACACCGGCAATTTCTATGGCTGTTGAACTGTCTTTCCTGCCTTCGTGGTCAAATTCCGGAGAGCCATAGTTTTTGTGGTATTTGAATTGATACTGCCACACGGCGTATCCATCGACTGCCTTGGCTGTTTCTGGATCGACCGGCTTTGTGAAATTCAGTTCAAACCCGTCGGCCAAGGCCCGGACGGCCTTCACCTCAAAAGGCAGTTGCCCCTTGAAGCGAACCCGTTCAAGAGCATGAAAAGCTGGCGCATTGGCAGCCCACGCCCTTACTTTCCCGCCGCCGACGTACAGTCGGCCATCGTCGCCCATGATCAACCGGTTGACGCCGGAACGGAATCCCTTGAGGAAAGGCCAAACCGCTCCCTGCCATTCATCCTCAATTTTTTCAAGTTGGACACGCGTGACAACCGCGTTCTGAAAATCACCGACCAGCATTTGCCCTTTGAATGGACCAAAGCGTTCGTCCGTGATTTCAACCATGCCACTGGCTGAGCGCACCCATTTATAGGGAAACCACACTGCCGGCGGGGAGAGCTCGCGCGGCTTGCCATATAGTTCCCTTGGTGCGGGCCGCGAACTGGGATGGCCAAAAAACCGCCCCTCCTTCACGTGGTTCAATTTGCAGGCGCCAACCCACGCCCCTTGGTTGTCCGTGACGAACAAGTCCTTTTCAGCTCCAAAAGTTCCAATGCCGTTGGGTTCACGAAAACCACTGGCAAAAGGCTTGGCATCCAATTCCCCTGGGGCAACCTGCAGCGCCCAGCCCATGTGGCGTGCTCCCCAGTGCCCGGCGTGACCAGCATTGGCCACGATCAACCGGCTTTGCCGGTCCAGAACCGGGCCGTAGGAAAATGAATTGTAACTGCCGGTATAGTCCCAGTCACTTGATACCCGCTCAAATAGGTCCGCCTGGCCATCATCATTCGAATCGTCCAGGCGGGTGATCTCCGCCTTGTTGCCCAAGTGGATTTTCCCGTCATTCACCAGCAGTCCCATCGGCTCGTTCATGCCTCTCGCAAAACGGCGAAACTTCATTGATTTTGCAGCATCCGTGGCACCCTCAATAATCCATACGTCACCCCCGTAAGTGCAAACCGCAAGTTGATCCTTGTTCAACCAATCCATCCCCGTGACAAACAGGTTCATTTTTTTGGTGTCCGGCAATGAGAATGATTCGGTTTCATAGAAAGGATCGAAAGAAAAACTGCGCGGCGCCTTTGTATTATGTTTCAAGACAAGCGGTTTAGCCTCATTGAATTCAACCTTGAAATGCTTCCAATTCCGGGCTATTCGGCGGGCAGATGTCAAATCTGGAACTGTAAATGACACCACATCAAACTGCGATTCCCCTGTCAGTGCGGGACTCACATCGATACATGTGAATTCCTCTGCCGTTTTCACGATCTCATTTCCTTTCGTACTTCCCTCCTCCGTGAATTGTTCTTCTTCAAAATTCATCGGTGAAACCGATGTCGTGACCGAAGCGTTTCCCTTAACAATTGCTACCAGAATATCACTCTCCCTTTGAATGGCCGCCACGCCCGGCAGATTTAACTCAATGGGCTTGCCTTTTTCGGCATGGGCCATAAAACGCAATCCAGACAGTCCATTGGATACTCGAATACTTCTGACGACAGCGTCTTTGGCCGCATGAAAGGAGTGGTGGACTTTTGTTGGTTTGCGCCCTTCCGAATGGAGTTGGTAAAGGACTGAAGCTCGTCCGCCACGGGTGCTGTATCCCAGATATTGCGTTTTGACTGGAGTGCCTGATTTTGAAGAGGGCACGTCCTTCTCTTGCAACAATGCCCACATGGGCGTTGGCGGGTTGCCCCAAAGCTGGTCACCATTGGGTTTGCAGATGAAGGGCCTTTTGGCGCCGTGGTAACCTGGCCCATACAATTTTAAGCCCGCGCCCTTCCAGACCGTGTGGGTCCGCAAATTTTGAGCGTCGAAGGCCAACCGGAGGTTTGTGGACAAGTTTATAACCAAACTCCGGCTTGACTTGGCCATGGGGGCCATTCGCACTAGGAGATCATTGGGGTCTACGAATGGAGGCAGGGGCGATTTTTTCTGTGCGGCAATGGATAGTGCCGAGGACATTAATGCCGTGTATAACAGCCCGGTTTGGAATAGTTTGCGCATTAGCATCTAGTTTTTGCCTTCCGACTCGGTGAGTTCCCAGTTTTCACCAAAAAATCCTGCGTGCGCAACTCCATTGGGAATGCGCTGGGTAATTGGAACTCGTATATCTAAAACAGCGTAGTCAGGCAGCTTAGCGTTTTGCATGGAATTGCTCATATGACCAAATTCGCTGAAGGTGAAGCCGCTGTTGATGACAATGTAACGCCGCAGATTGTGCGGATTTGGATAAACCAACACGGGGACAAATCGATTCGCGGGCCACTTCTTGTCCCTGATACTGACATTCTCTGAGGACCAAGTGATGGGCAAACTGGGAGCTATCTTCGCGATCATTGAGTTTGAAGCCGGATCACCCCAGAGAATAAGGTTGGAGGATAGGTCACGAGGGGTCAGTTCCGTGTCTTTCTTTACAATCACATTTCCCCGGAACTGTCTGTGCCACTGGGTCATGGCCTCATCCATTTCTTGTTGAACCCATTTGCCAACAGCCACGTTCATAGACTTGCCTGTGGGTTTCACGAAGATGAACCGTGAAAGGAAAGCATCATCAATGGGGCCCTGGAGGCCGGGTGTCTTGGCCAGATTATTCTGGGCAAAACTGATCGTTGCCTCCCATCGGCCATCTTGTTTCCAAAACATCAGGGGCGCATGCCGTTCGGGAGTCACGGCTAACTTTTGATTGTCCAGCGTCACGGTGTACTTTGTTGTGCCTTGATTGGGTACTTCCAGTTTTCCCAGCATCAATTTGGTGACATTTCTGGCGGTCACACGGAATCTGTATTCCCCCAGATATTCCGCATCCACACGGGCTTCCTTCCAGTGTTGCTGAAGGCCATGAACGCTAACCCATTTTACACGGTTATAGCGAAGTGTATGGGTAATCATCCTGACTTTCCGGGCATGGAAGTTTGCCCCGCGATCCACCGCGGCATCAACCAGTCGCGCCAACTCGATTTTTGCCTTGGGCTCATACTTATGGCCGGTTTTTAAGCCAATGATATGCCTTAATGGGATGCCTTCCTTCTTTAAGGCCGAAGCCATCAAATCTGCCGCCTGCCTTTGTTTGTCGAGTTCGCCACTGTAGGCGATTGCCGTCGTATTTATAAAATTCCCAGAAACTGGCGGCACATCATACAAGTTCCAGAGTTTTTGTTCCCACCAAGTGGGTTTGGGGGTTTTGTTGAAAATGTCTTGATAAATCTTGGTATCCACAAAACCCGCCCCCGGAGCTACAGCCGCCCATTCGCCGGCGTAGTGCGCTCCCAGGTGCCATGCACCTGCCCCGCCCATGGAGAATCCGCGAAGAGCGGTCCGGTGTTTGTCGATGGTGTATTGCATCCGGACATGTCTCAGTGCTTCCATGACATCCACTTCTCCGGCGAATTTGTATGCGTTGCAATATCGACCGTATGGATGCAGGACAATTGTGTCTCGCGGTTGAAATGCGCTTGGACGTCTGAGGCGTTCTTCGAGAAATCGAACTTCGCTGAGCATGTTGTTTCGGCCGTGCAGCCAAACATCCAGCCGCCATTGTTTATGCAGCCGAGGATTGTATGATGCCGGCACCTCCAAGCCATACGGGATCACGGAATCATCAATTTGTGAGCGGTAACCTCGCACGATGAGCCCTGTTGCGCTTGTCCAAGGATGCGCTCCCGCCAATAATTGTTTTGTGCGCTTCAGGCCCAGAGATAGAAGGTGCCGCGCAGTCCGTGCATCCTCGGGCTTGTAAAACATGTCGTCATCAAGCGCATAGCGCACTGCGTTGTAGAAAATCTGTATGTCGGGCAGGAATTGCTTGTGTCTGGGCTTTTGAATTTTTGCCATGGCAACTCTCAAGTTTTCCAGACCTTGATTCAAGGCGGCCCGGTCCATGGCGGAAATCCTGATGCCGGGGGCAGGTGCCTTGGCTCCCTGTATCTGAAACGCCACAGCAAAAGCCAGTAGAGAAAGAGCCCGTTTCACGGCCTAACCATAAAGCAGCGGGAAAAGGAACTCAAGAGCGTCGCCGCGAGGGCTGTAATCTCGATGTCAGCCCCGAATTCATTCAGGCCGCGACAAGGTATCAAGGGCCGCGGTTCTTTCTTGCTTGGATAGTTTGGCAATGGCTTCGACAGCCTCAAAATACCGGTTCAAGTTACCTTCATGTTTGCGGAGAAGATTCCAAAAAGCGGCAACTTGCTGGTTGTAAACTGCAATGGCGGCAAGATTGGCGTTATTGAGCGGGCGCTCCGACCAGCGGGCGAGATTGCCATAGGCTGGGTCAGTCGCATGAAGGTCGTTGATTTCACGCTTTAGGCTTTTGATGACATCCGCCTTTTCATCCCTCATTTCATCTTTAGGCAAGTCCCTCTGATAAAGATTGGCAAGTTTGGCTCTTGTCCGAAGGATCAACTGCACAAAGTTGGCATGCCGCTCACATTCAGTTCGATAACGTGACTCGCCGTCGCTGTCCCCCCTATGCTGCAGCCACTTCAATACGGCGGCTTGGGCAGTGGCGGTGGCAAAACTTTCGTTGAATGTGGTGTCTCCGGGGAGGTAGAAGCGTTTGTGAGTCAGTTCATGGAAAATGAGTTCCGCCAAACTGGTATCGGTTTGTTGAATAAACGTGCTGAGCACGGGATCATCAAACCAGCCAAGCGTCGAATATGCGGGGGCACCGCCGATATGAACATCCAGACCCTTGGCGCGGAGTCGGTTGGCATAACGTTTGGCGGCGGTTTCACTGAACCATCCGCGACTGGTGAAATGTCCAGCGACCGGATACCACCATGACTTCAATTCAACGCTGAATTCGGGGGCAGCATAAACGACCCAGAGCGCGTATTTTCGGTTTAGGTTCTTATAGAGAGTGTAATTCTTACCCGGGTCAAGGCTGAGCTTGTCGTGTGCAAATTCTCGTAAATCAAGGACAAGCTTAAGCTTGGCGGTCAATTCTTTGGGTTGTTCAGGGTCGGCAGCTAGCTTCTCGACAGATTGACGACAGCAAAGCATCTGCGCTTGCCCGGCAATGGCCTGTGTGTAATAAGCCGCAGTTTGGCAACCAGCGGCTGCCAGCAAAACCACGAGAAGAAGAAGCAGCTTCCATTGCATGCGCGGGAGAATTAACACGGCCACTCAGTGCGGGCAACGCTGGGGAATTGCTTGAGGGCAAAGAGGCTTACCCGTACAGTCACTGCGGGCGCCTGTAGCTCAGCTGGATAGAGCAGCGGTCTTCTAAACCGCAGGTCGTTGGTTCGAGTCCAACCCGGCGCGCCATTTTCTTTCCCACGGGCTTTCAATGTGTCAAAACCTTCGGTCATGTTGTGTCTCGACGATTTAACCCGACTGGTTGAACGGTATTCGGATGACCTGAAACATACAGTCAGATCGTTCGATGTGGGAGGGAAAGTAATGGATTTCAATCACGCGCCCCAACTCATGGGGGTGGTGAATTTGTCTCCCGATTCCTGGTACCGCGAGAGTGTCTGCCTTTCACTGGAGCATGCGGTTCAGCGTGGGCAAACACTTGCGGCACAGGGTGCTGCGATCGTGGATGTGGGGGCGGAATCCAGCATCCTGAATGCCTCCCGGGCAGATGCAGATTTGCAGCAGTCACGGTTGGTGCCTGTTGTTGGCCCCTTGTCCGATGCAGGTGTGATTGTCTCGGTGGAAACCTATCATCCCTCGGTCGCACAGGCGGGGCTGGAAGCCGGGGCATCTGTCCTGAATATTACAGGGCCGGGTAACGCGAAAGAACTTTTCCGAATGGCGGCTGATCATGGAGCCGCTGTCATAATTTGTCATGTTCAAGGAGAGAATGTGCGTGAGGTGGGTGACTTGAGGCTTGGGGATGACCCTATTCCGGACATGATGCGATTTTTTGAGAGGGAAATTAAAGCGGCGGAAAGTGCCGGAGTTGAGCGAATCTTTGTCGATCCTGGGCTGGGGTTTTATTACAGGAACTTGACCGATAGTTCGGAGAGAGTTGCCTTTCAAATGCAGACGTTCCTAAACACCTTTCGATTGCGTCGGCTCGGCTGGCCGGTGTGTCATGCCCTCCCGCATGCAGCAGAATTCTTCCGGGAAGAAGTGCGGTGTGCTGAGCCTTTTTTTGCAACTTTGGCGGCACTTGGGAAAACCAGCCTTTTCCGCACGCACGAAGTTGCACGGACGCGGGCAGTTCTTGAGACGATGGGAGCGTGGCGATCCTGAGATGATGGCTCCGACCCGGCCAGTGCGGGCTACTTGACGCGTTCTTTTTTGCGCTGGGCTCCGCCTGTATTCCAGATTTTGTCCCGGATCACGGCCTCCACGTCACGAATTTCCTGCTTGATGCCCGCTTGCTTGGATTTCTTGAATTCCTCGCGCAATTCCCGCTCCAAACGCTGAAGTTCGTCGATGCGGAGATTACGGAGTTTTGGGTTCACGAGGCGGCGAGTGTGAAGCTGTGTGGTGATGCTGGCAAGTGGGATCATTCAGCATGGCAAAGAAAAACGGCTTCTTCACCTGACCTCAGAGCACGATGGTCTCGGCAACAGACTCCCAGTTCGTCGAGCCATTGGAGAACCAGGGCCGTTGTGTGGCGGTTGGAGTAAAATGCGAGCAGCGAGTCACCTAGGGCAAATCGGAATGTAGTTCCGTGGCAGATGATCTCAAGCGGGGCATTAAAAATCCAATGAGCTTCAATCCGCCGAAGGCCCGATTGACTGGCCGCTTGGGAAAAGACAAGTTCGCCCTTTGTGATGCCTATTTCTTCCAAGGCCCCAAGGATCCAGTCTCGGGTGGGCTGATTGTCGTACTGGGGCAATATTTTAGCCACACCATCATCATAGTTTCTTCCTGGGGCTAAATTTGCGCTCAACAACAGCCAATCTCCGGGGCGCAGGATTTGCGACAATTGCCTGGCCAAAAGTTTTGGGGGGAAATTTGGAATCACTCCAAACAAGGTGAAAATGCATGGCAATCCGTCTGGTAACAGTGATCGAAGGAATTTCCCCGGACCATCGGCATTCGCAAGATCCAGCAGACAGGAATGATTGTTCTGGGCGGGTGAATTGCGAATGGCTTCGCATGTTAAATCTTCACTGATATCGAGTGCCCAGTAGGTAGGGGTTTGAAGTTGATCCAAGATCATCGCGTCCTTGAGCCCTCCGCCGCAACCCAAGCCGATCACTTGGGTTAATGCGGACGGGCATTCCGCTGCGACTTGCCGGGCGATCCAGTGATAAAGTTCATTGCACGCGGGGTTAATCCGGGCAGGAGAAAATGCTTCATGCACAGCTAGCCAACGCCTGGCTTGCGCGGGGCTTTCGTAGAGCAAGGCTGAGGGCAGCTGACCCTCCTTGAGATCCATGAGCATCGCCTGCCGCCTGGTTTCGGGCCGGGCTGAGGGATGAACATGGTGAGTCATTTGGCTTGAGGGAAAATCTGGTACAGAATCAGATAAACCAGAACGCCGGTGATGGATACGTAAAGCCATATTGGCCAAGCCCATTTCGCAAAGCGTCGATGCTTTTCAAAATTCTGTTTCCACGCATGCCAAAGTGAGAGGAAAATGAAGGGCAGCATGACGACGGCCAGCACCACGTGGGTAAACAATAGCACAAGGTAATAAGAGCGGAACCATTGAGGTTCAGTAAAGCGGGTGACGGCTTCCGTGTTGAAATGGTAGTAGAGATAACATGCCAGGAAAATGGTCGAGGTGGCAAAAGCCGCGATCATGCATTTCTTGTGCGTCTCTTGGTTGCCTTTCTTGATAAACACGAACCCAGCAACCAGGAACACAGTACTGAGGAAATTCAGTGTGGCGTTGATCGCTGGCAAGTCGCTGATGCTCATGGGCTCACCTTTGGCTCCGCGTGGAGTTTGGTTATGGATTTCAGGATGTTGCCTGTGAGCCCGGGGGCGCCGTGTTCAAAGGATGCCCGCAGTCTGCCGTGTCCATCCACGAGAACAAAACGCTCGGAGTGGATAAAAAGATCATTGGGGCTGACTTGGTTTTCGGCTTCCTTGGCGAGGGCAACCAACTTCAAGTCACGGACAGCCAAACGGGTGATATCTTCCTTGTCGCCCGTCAGAAAAGTCCATCGACTTGGATCTGCCTTGAACCTGTCCGCAAATGAATTGAGAACTTGGGGCGTGTCATACTCAGGATCCGTGGTTAGGGTCACAAAATGTACTGGCCAGTCAGAAGGAATATCATCCTGCAGGTCGGCGAGGGACTGAGTCATGGCAGGGCACGGGCCGGGGCAACGTGTGAAGATAATGTCCGCCAGCCATATTTTACCGTTTAGGTTCTCAAGAGTGAATTTGTTGCCGGATTGATCCAGCAATTCGAATGGTTGAATCTGGTTTATGACGGGTAAAGACCTCGCGTCATGGCCAGATTGAAGTTCCTTCAAAAGCTCGCGTTCATTTTTGAGTTCACCGAGCACTTTTTCATGATCGGACTGAAGTTCCTGTAGCTGGACAATTAGATCGGAATTTTTCCTGTTGAGATCCAGATTACGGCGGCTTTCCACCAGCGTGATGGCGATCAACATGCCCACAAGCAACATGCCCATTACAAAGATGCCTCCCCGGCGGGGAGTTTTGGGGCGTTTATTCATGAGGGGGCCGCGTGTTGCGCGGGGTTAGTCCTGTGTAGCCGTGGCGATCTCCTTGGAGACAGGCGAATCCTTGAGCCACCAGCCGGAATTCTGATTCCACCAGTCAGCAAAATCATTTTGCGTCAAGACTTCGAAGTCTCCCCGCATGGCTGCATGTCCGTCGCCGCAAAGCTGGGCGCAGGTAATCCATGTCTTCATTTCGCGTTTGGCCTTGAAATGGACGGGAATTTGAAGGCCGGGAATCGCGTCCTGACAAACGCGGATCGGTATGACTTTGAAACAATGGATCACATCTTTGCTGGAAATATGGGTAATCACACTAACCCCCTCGGGAACGACCACTTTTTCCACGACGAAATCATCCAGCCCCTCCGCTGTATTAGGAACACGACCCAACGGGTTTTCAACGGTGGCCAGTTTCATTTCCTGCCTGCCATAAATCCCGTCGAAACCGGAATAAAGGCCATTCCATTTAAACTGCTCGGCAATTACCCGGACAACAATGGTGGGCATTTTGCTGACACTGGCATTTGCCCCGCTGCCTGTGGCCTTGATGGAATATTTCTTGCCCGCTTTTAGGGCGATCATCTTGGAAATTTTTCTACGCTCTTCCTTCAGGGTGTCTTGAGTGGAAAGCTTTTCAAGCAGCTCCGTATTATCGAGATTAGCAACGAGGTTGTTCTCTTCATCGGACACAGCCACAGAGGCAGTAGAAGCGGAATCAAGATGCAGCATGTAAAGGCCATCTTCTTCCGGCTCGATTTCGTGCGGGGCTCCATTTGCCTTAAGCGTAGCTTCAGTCGTGACTCCTTCCTGCGGAAACTTGTCGGCGTCAACAACCTTGGCCCACAGTGGGATGGCGAATGCAATGATCAGGACCACCTCGGCGAGAATGACGCCACCTTCGGCAATGGTGGTTGGTATCTTGGAGCGGAAACCATGGTAGTCCGCGGTTGGGTTTTTAGATTTACGGAATCGATACAGCGCATAAATAAAATAAACGCTCCAGCCTACAAACAGAACCAGCATGAGGACGTGGACGTAAATGATCATTTCGTCGATATCAGAGCCATGTTCGGAATTGGGCGACCCCTCGGGGAACCACAAATAGGGTCGGGTCTTTTTTACGAATTCCGATTCGGCGGCTTCATTTGCGTGCACGGTATCCAAGCCGCTGGCGGCAAACATCCCGAACAGGGTGGCCAGTAATGCGTATAATTTCAAAAAGTCCTTCATGCTAAATCGACTGTTCTGCCTCCCTGGCGGTTTCGTTCAGGGGCATCGGGTGCGTCTGGCCCCGCCGCCAGAGGAAGATTCCAAAAGCGGCTACAGCTCCCAGGACAAGGGCCACGACGCCGAGCAGCGTGTAGATTCCTGCATTGAGTCCATGAGCCAACTGGGAATCGGTTTTGCCAAAACAACTCGGGCAGGCCGCCAAGATTGCGGGGTGCATGCAAATTGTGGCCAGCAACGCGGTCATGTACTTTTTTACGCGGCTCATAGGGTACTGTATTTCTTTAGCTTTTGGATAATGCTGCGGCTGTAAATCAGGAGAACAATTCCACTGACGATAAAAGTGATGCCGATTCCCAAAAAGCTTGCATCTTCGCCATTGTGCCAGCGTATCACGCACCAAGAGCCTACCCCGAATCCCAAGAGGATGGATATGATAATGAAGACTATGTGAAACGCCTTGAGTGACATTTTATTCGTCTCCCTTGTCTCCGAGTTGCCCATTCTCGGATGCATCCTTGGATTCCTTGGTGATCGGCATGCCGGTGTTTACATCGAATTCGTTAATATTTCCGGGCTTGCGCCACTGCTCGCCAAGAACCGTGAGTCCCATCATGCCCGCGAAGAAGAAAAACGTGCAAAGCATGGTCCAGCTGATCGTCTTGAGCTTGGAGTCCCACCACATGTGCATGAAAACAGCCACAACCCCAGTGGCTTTGATGATGGCCACAAACATGGCCATCAGGACGGCATAGCCGAAGCCGCCCAAGTGATCCGCCACATGGAAAAGGTCGGCGGCAAATGTCACTGCCGTGCCGACAATCAGCACGATACCGACGGCATTGATCTGCTTCTTGAGCTGGTCGTAATCAGTTTTATGGTCGTCGCCCATGGGGTCTCCTTACAATAGGTACAAGATTGGGAAGAGGAAAATCCAGACAAGGTCCACGAAGTGCCAGAACAAGCCGGTAATCTCAATGCGGTTGGCAAAGCGATCCTTGCTCTCCGTCCAGACGCGACGGCTGATAGGCAGGAGGTGGTAAAGCATGACGAAGATGCCGCCCAGCACGTGGAGAGCGTGAAGGCCAGTCATGGTGTAGTAGGTTGCAAAAAACGTGCTGTGGCCGGGATCAAATGAAGTGAGCCTTTGAATGTCTTCGCGGGGAATCTTGACGGTGTTGTGGCCGTGCGTGCCCGGACTGTCCCCGTCGTGTTTATGGCTTCCGTGGCCTTCAGCAACACGCCTCGGCTTTTTACTGGACGCTCTGTCCTTGTCCCAGACGCCATGGGCGGGGGCAAGCTCAATGGCAGCAATGTTGTATTTGCGGAATGTTGTGGGTGTCCCGGCTTCGTCGGCCTTCTTCTCCGAGGGCTGGGAAAAGCGCCAAAGCCATGCCTTGCTCCAGAATGGCACGCCGAGGACGGCGCCAACCTCGTGATGTTTGCCTTCCTTGTCCCAATAACCAACAATATGGCCATCGAGTGGTTTGTCCTTCAACTCGACGTCGTCCCATACCTTCTTGTGGGGGTCGTAGCGTTTTTGCCAGATGTCCTTTACTGACTCTTCACTGAAGCCGCCGGGAAGAGCGGCGCCCATGTGCTTCCTAGCCGCCTCATTACTGGTAAAGGTGATGTCATAATGGGTGAACTTGGCGGGCCATTCATAGCTCCATTTGACCACTAGAAATGCTGCCGCAAATATGATAGTCCACCATTGCAGCCTGCGAAAACCGGCGAAGTCATCCTGCTTAAGGTAAATCCACGCAAGCACGACAGTTACGCTGGAGGCAATCAAGATCAGGGTGTTGAACGCGCCAACCCATTTGTTCATCAAACCCAAGCTCCAAGTGCCCGGGTCAGCACCGACGCGCAAGAGCACGTAGGCGGAGAATAGCGCACCGAAGAGCATAACCTCGGAGGCAAGGAACAGCCAGATGCCGGCCTTGCCGTTGTACAGCCCCGTGTCTTCGCGGGGTTTTTCTGCGTAGGGAATTTCCATTTACTTGGCGGGTTCGTTCTGAGGCGAGAAGTCCTTGGAGGCGCCGGGTACGCTGTACTCGTAAGCATCCCGGTATACCTCGATTTTCTTTGTAAAGTTTCCGTGGCCAGGAGGCGTGGGGGTTTGCCATTCCAGCGTGGTGCCTTCCACCGGGTTGTCATTCTTGACCTTCTCGCCGTGGAGCAGGCTCCAGAAGAAGTTGATGATGAAAGGAATCTGCGCCAGCCCCAGAGCCCAAGCAGCATGGGAAATATTCTGATTGAGGGCGAGCGAGGTGGTGGTTAAGCCTACCACTCCGTCCGCCGCACCATAAGCCGCGCCGCCATCGGACATGCGCCGGATCATGCCGTCCATGCCCTGCGCGAACATGGGCATGAAGATCAGGTTCATGAAAATCAGCGAACACCAGAAATGCACTTTGCCCCAGAATTCATTCATGTGCCGACCAGTCATTTTGGGGTACCAGTAGTAGATGCCCGCAAGCAGGCCGAAGATTGTTCCCGGCGCTACGACATAATGGAAATGGGCAATGACATAGTAAGTGTCATGAAGGTGGATGTCCGTGAAGTTAAATCCGAGCGGCAGGCCCGTAAGGCCGCCAATGCCGAACATGGGCAGAAACGCCAGGGCAAACATCGAGGCCGTGTTAAATCGCATGGAGCCCTTCCATAGGCTCATAAAAAGACAGGTCAACAGGATGACTGATGGGATGGAGATAATCATCGTTGTTGTCTGGAAGAACGTGGCCACCTTGGTGCTCATGCCCGTCATATACATGTGGTGTGCCCAGACGATGAAGGACAGAAAGCCGAGCACCAGCACAGAACCCACCATGAGTTTGTAGCCCCAGATGGGACGCCGTGTGGTGTTGGCTAGGATCTCAGTGACAATCCCGATGGCGGGCAGGATGAGGACGTACACCTCGGGGTGGCCCAGAAACCAGAACAAGTGTTGATACAGGAGCGGGCTACCGCCACCACTGATGTCAGCCGGGGCACCGGCAACCATCAGGCCGGTGGGGGAGAAGAAACTGGCACCTGGAGCAACAATATCAATCAACATCATGATGGCCGCGGCTTCCAGGGGCGGGAAGGCCAGGAGCAACAAAAAGGCGGTTACAAATTGTGCCCAGACAAAGAACGGCATGCGAAACCAAGTCATGCCCGGGGCGCGCAACTGGATAATGGTGGCAATGAAATTTACCGCGCCCAAGAGTGACGATGTGATCAGGAGGATGAATCCGACCAGAAGATAGATTTGTCCGTTGGTGGGGATGATCTCGGACAATGGCGGATACATGGTCCAGCCCGCTTGCGCGGGGCCGCCGGGTATAAAAAAACTGGCGGCGATAATGACCACCCCGACAAAGAAACACCAAAAACTAGCCATGTTGACTCGTGGAAAACACATATCCACCGCTCCTATCTGGAGGGGCACAATGTAATTACCAAAAGCGGCAAACCCTAGCGGCACAATGGCCAGAAACACCATGATGACCCCGTGCATGGCGCCGAACTGGTTGTAGGCGCTGCGAGACATGACGCCGTTTTCAAAAATCGGCTTGGATTCCCCACCCAACTCGTGGGCGTAAACGTGTTCGAGCACCTTGCCGGCCACGGGGATGGGTTGGCCGGGCTTGGCCATCTGCCAACGCATGGTGGCAATGAGACAGAAACCAATCAGCAAAAATACTAGGCCAGTAATGCCGTACTGGATTCCGATGATCTTGTGATCGGAGGAAAAGACGTACTTGGACAGAAAATGCTGGTCACCGTGATCGTCATGGCCGTGATCATGCGTCTCCGCGGCTTGGTCAGCTTTTTTTGTTTTTGTTTGTGCCATGGGGTTGTGTTTTAAGGGTCATGCCCGGGCCACCACCATCAACCCCAGCAACAGGGGCAGATAAAGGATGGAATAGTAAAACAAACGGCGCGCCGATGCCACCGTCAAATTCCGGGCAAAGTTGATCGCGCCCGCCAGAAAGAGCAGCCCGAGCGCAATCGCGCCCGCAAAATACCACGGGCCGGTCATCTGAAAGATGGCCGGCAACAATGAAAACGGCAACAGAGCGAGGGCGTAATGCACCGACTGGCGGCTGGTGCGTTCACCGGTCTCATCTTCAACCGAGAGCATGGCAAAACCCGCCTTTGCGTATTCATCGCGATACATCCAAGAAATGGCGAAAAAATGGGGCAGTTGCCAGAAAAACAGAATTGCAACCAAGGCCCATCCTTCCAATGCAATATTGTTTTGCGCCGCCGCCCATCCCATCAAGGGTGGCAATGCGCCCGGAATGGCCCCGACGAGTGTGTTGTGTTCTGTCACTCGCTTGAGGGGCGTGTAAATCAACACGTAACTGACAAGAGTGACCGCTCCGATCACACTGGTGATGGGGTTTACGGCCATGGCCAGCCAAATGAGGCCCATCACGCCGCCGGCGCCACCGTAAAGCAGGGCAATCTCCGGCCTGATTTGCCCCGCAGGAATGGGTCTGCCCGCGGTACGCTGCATCTTGGCGTCGTAGTCCTTTTCCAGGTATTGGTTCAGAGCCTGGGCTCCGCTTGCCACCAGCCCCGTTCCGAGCAGGGCGTGGAAGAGCAACGTGAAATCCACGGCCGCTGCACCCATGTAAAAACCCACCGCCGTGGTTACCAGCACCATCAGGGTCAGGCGCGCCTTGATCAATTCAGCGAACACCGCCAGTCGCCCCGCGGCTGTGCCGCGTTTTGCAAATGGAATGACGGATTCAGAACTCATTTAACCGATCGCCTCCACTCTCGCCATGGCAATTCCCTGACTGTTTTCACGCGTGGCTGGAGGCAGGCATTTCGCATGACTGATGATCGTCGCTATGACTCCGGCCAGCAGCGACAAGGCCCCACATACCACGTGGGCCGTTGCGATATCAGCCGGCTTGTATTTCAGGACGGTCAATGCCCCCAAAATTCCTTGAACGACAATCAAGGTTAGCCAAACCAGAGACAGTCGGCTGAGGCAATGCCTTCCGCCCAAGCGCTTATGCGCGAGTACTACGGCGCCCAGAACCAAGCCGAGAATCAAGAGGGCGCCAACACGGTGTAACATGTGCAGAATCACGTGTTCTGCCTGAAGATCACGACCGGTGCTAAGGAAAATCATGGGCCGGCCTTCCGCGTCCGTGACGCGCTTTTGTTGATTGAGGTCATTTTGCAAGGTGGCGCGATCGCGCCGGTACTGCTGCATGGAGGCTGCGTCTGTTGCCGGCCACCATTGGCCATGCGCCTTTGGAAAATCCCAGACGGCCAAGCCGGCGTGTTGGTGCCTCATGGTTGCCCCCAGTACCAATTGGAGGAGGATTGCCACGACCGCCGCGACAAAATGAAAGCGGATAATCTTGGGTGCCATCTCCCCTGCCCCATTGGCGGCGGGCGAGACATTCCACCAGCGGCTCGAAAACACCGCGATGCAAACGAGAACAATCAGGAACAATTGGGCCAAGACACCATGGAAAATGCCGATCTGGTCATTGAATTGAGTCACGCGGAGCCCTCCCAGTACTCCCTGAATGATCACCATGGAATAGGCGAGCGTGCCCCACCAGCGCAGCGCCATGCGGTCTTGATAAATATGCCAGCCGGATATGCCGGCGATTATGACCGCCAGCAAGGCCATGGCTACGAACACCGATGGGGTTCTCACCCCCATCAGGCCCAAGGTCAGGACAATGCCGGCCAGCGCCATGTTGCGTTGATGGCCGGTGGATTCTCGAGCCCACAGCCATCCCGCAAGACCGGCGGTCAAAAGGCCGACCAACGACGCCATGAGCCTGTGTGAGTGTTCCTCGAAAATCCCAAATTTGCCGAGCCATTGGTCAAGGGGGAGAAGGAACATGTTATAGCCGAAACTCGTGGGCCAGTCGTGCACTGCCAATCCTGCCTCGCGGCTTGTCACCAGCCCCCCCATGCCAATCAGGCACAGCGTTGCGAACACCACAAACATGGCGAAACGATTTAGGCCCTTGTTGGATCCTCCCTGGTCCACTTGCTTCTCTACTGGGGCGCTTTCAATGTGAAATCAATGCCGACAAGATTATCGGAGCCCATCTTAACCACCTGCTCCAGTCGGGCTCCCGTGCGATGGTGGATTCCCACCGTGTATTCGCCCGGGGGTACCTCCGCGATTGTGTAGCCCCCATCCTTGGCCGAGACGGCAAAAAACGGATGCGGAAACACGGCGACGTGTGCAGACATCCACTTGTGAATGACTCCCTTGAATTCAATCCCTAGCGCGGGTTTTTCGAAGACATACTTCAGGGGGGCGCCCTTGGGGAGTTGCGCGCGAGCTTCGCGCCTGTTTGCCTGATCCTCGGCGTCCACCAAAACACTGTGCAGCAAGGGGTCTGTGTTCAACACGTGAACTTCCTGCCCCACCTGAGCAGCCATGACTTGGGGAACAAACTGGCACTGTTCCTGTTGCAATACTTCCGGCTCGGAAGGCACCTTGAAATTCCGCCCCTCTACGCCGGTCTTGAGATAAACAACCACATCAGCCAAGCCGCCGTTCTCATCCACCGCCCAAGTGCGCGTAGCCGGCCGGGCGCTTGGTTGAATCTTTTTGCAAAGGGCTCCCAAGGGCAAAAAACGCTCAGGTGGCGGATCGCCCTTGAGTGTGATCTTCCCGGAAATACTGGCCCCAGAAACGGAAACCGCGACGCTGAGCGCCGCGCCCCATCCCAAGGATAAAGCTGTTCGCCTGAGTCTCACTACCAACCCCCCGGAAACTATCACCCGCAAATATCTGAAGCAAGCACTTTGTGAAACTTTTCACAAAGTGTTTGGGTTTGAAATTTGCCGCATGGTTTGAGCCATTTTCAAGGCTGTATAAGCGGCTTCGGTGCCCCGGTTTGTTACTGTGTTCAAGCATCGTTGACGTGCTTGTTCTTCGTTCTCTAAAAGCAACACCTCGTGAATGACAGGCACCCCTGTTTCGGCGGCGATTTGTCCAAGCAATCGGCTGACAGTTACCCCGATGTGGTCGGCATGTGTTGTCTCACCTCGAATTATTACACCCAGACAAATAACAGCCGATGGGCGGTCGTTGTCTCGTCTTGCAAGCTGGGCGCAAACCACAGGAATCTCAAAAGCCCCGGGGACCGAGACCTGTTCCACCTCTGTCGTGCCGGCCTCCTTCAAGACGTCTAAGGCTGCACCAAGCATGCCTCCAACAAAGGTGCCATTGTACTCCGAGGTGATAACGGCAATTTTCCCGATAGCCTTTGCTGGCGAATCTGTTTTTGATTCCTGAAGCATTAGATCAAGTGGCCCATTTTGTCCCGCTTCGTTTTGAGGTACTTCTTGTTGTGCGCATTGGCAGGCACCTTGATGGGGACTTGCGCCACAATCTCCAGCCCATACCCGTCCAGGCCCACCACTTTTTTGGGATTGTTGGTCAGGAGTCTGATTTTGCGGACGCCAAGATCCGCCAAAATTTGTGCTCCCAAGCCGTACTCCCGCAGATCCATGGGGAATCCAAGTCGTTGATTGGCCTCCACTGTGTCCAGCCCCTTTTCTTGTAACTTGTAGGCATGGATTTTTGGCGCCAATCCGATCCCCCTGCCCTCTTGCCGCATGTAGACAATCACTCCCGCCTTAACTTCCGAAACCTGCTTCATTGCCTGATGTAACTGTGAGCCACAATCACACCGCAAACTTCCAAACACATCCCCCGTCAGGCATTCACTATGCACGCGCACAAGCACATCACGTGCTGCCTGAACATCCCCTTTGACCATTGCCAAGTGGTGCTGCCCGTCAATCGCCGAACGGTACAAGTGCAGCATGAAATCCCCGAAATCTGTCGGCATCCCGACCACTTCGACCTTTTCGACCAGCTTCTCCCTTTCTCGCCGATGCTTGATCAGGTCCTCAATGCTGGCAATTTTTAAACCATGCTTCTTGGCAAAGCGTTTCAATTGTGGCAAGCGAGCCATGTTGCCGTCATCGTTCATGATTTCACAAATGACACCAATGGGTCGGCAGCCCGCCAAACGGGCGAAATCCACGGCAGCCTCCGTGTGCCCTGCCCGCTGCAGGACCCCCCCGGGGCGCGCGCGCAACGGAAAAATATGGCCCGGCTGGACGAGATCTTCAGTTACCGCCGTTGGATTGGCCATCACCTTGATCGTGTAGGCGCGATCTTTGGCGCTGATGCCCGTGCTGATTCCGTCCGCAGCATCGACGCTCACCTGAAAGTCTGTTTTAAACGATTCTTGGTTTTGAGGCACCATTCGTTCCACGCCCAGTTGGCGAAGACGATCCTCCGTGGTGGGCACGCAAATCAAGCCGCGCCCATATCTGGCCATGAAGTTGACGGCCTTGGCTGTCACATGCTCCGCGGCCATGACCAGATCTCCCTCGTTCTCGCGGTCTTCGTCATCGACCACAACCACCATTCGCCCCCGGCGAATGTCGGCCACAATCGATTCCACCGAGTCAAAGGGGGAACTCTTCGATTGCGCCTTCTTTTTTGAAACCTTGCGTGGCATTTTTATCCTGCAATTATCTTTGGCACTTCCGCTAGGGCGTCATCGAGTTTGGCCACATTTTTCCCGCCGCCTCGTGCATTGGTTGGCTTTCCACCTCCTTTGCCATCCACAATTGGAGCGATGATTTGGATAATCTTTCCGGCCTGTATTTTGTCCGTCAGGCCTTCAGGAACGGTCGCCACCAATGCCACGTTTCTGTCACCTGCCGTGCCAAGAACAACCACACCCTCGAAGGAACCTTTCATGGCATCCGCCACAGACTGAGCAAAGCCGCCATCCACATCTCCCAAGTTTGAGGCAATAAACGGCACGCTTCCCACTACTTCAGCGCCGCTCATCAGGCGCTTAGCAATTTCAGAAGCCTGACTTTGGCGGAGACCCTTGAGTTGTTTCTCGAGTTTCTTGGATTGCTCCAAAGCCTGCTCAATTTTCTGCTCGATGGACTTTATGGGTGTGTTGAGAATTTCTCCCAAGGCGGAAATGCGGTCCGCGTCTTCGCGGGCCTGTTCAGCGGCAATTAATCCGGCTACGGCTTCAACGCGGCGTACACCCGCCGCAATGGCGGATTCTCCCGTGATGCGGAAAAGCCCCACTTCGCCCGTTGCTCGCGTGTGAGTGCCGCCGCAAAGCTCCATTGAGTAACCATCCAACGCGTTTGGCTTGCCCCCAATTTGAACCACGCGCACTTGAGAACCATATTTGTCACCGAAGAACTGGAGAATGTCATCCCGCAGTCGCACCTCATCGTGTGCAGCCTCTACCCA